>OFJB01000276.1_pt1 | contig 26987 bp, 21 predicted proteins | sample 1775081 | NCBI WGS metagenome assembly OFJB01 (sample SAMN08195771, study PRJEB24354) | sludge metagenome | isolation source: initial sludge from phenol fed wastewater aerobic bioreactor | place: India: Nagpur | collected 2016-06-05
CGGCCGTTCAGCCCGTTCTGGCACCGCCTGCAGCTGCACAACATCGCGCCGCTGCTGCGGCTGGCGTGGCGGTGGCGATCTGCCGAGGCCGCCGAGCAGGTGGTGTGGCAGATCACCAGCCGCAGCGCACCCTCCGGCGCTGCGGGCGTGGTGGCGCGGTGGGCCGCTGTGCGCAGGCAGCGGCCGGTGTCGGCCCGCAATGCCGTGCGCCAGCTGGTGGCTGCAGCGCGGTACTGCGCGCCTACTGCCGCGCCTGTGGATCGTGTATTGCTGCTGGGCAGCCAGGAGGATCGGCTGGTGTCCAGCCAATGCTCACAGGCCATTGCGCAGGCCTGGGGGCTGCCGCTGCAGTCGCATCCATGGGCGGGGCATGACCTGCCGCTGGATGACCCGCAGTGGGTCATCGATGCCGTGCTGCAGTGGCTGTCCCGTAATGAGGCAACGGACGGGTAGTGGAGGCTATGGCGTGAGGCCGTTCAACCCGCCCTGTGCCACCAGCTCGCGGTACCACTCGGCATAGCCTGCGCTGCTGGGGTGCAGGCCGTCAGCGGCATTCAGCTCCTGGCTGCGGGTCACGAACGGGTCCTGGTCGCGCGGCTTGAGCAAGCGCACATAGTGCACCTGCTGCGCGCTGGCCACCTCGCGCGCCATGGCATGCAATGCCTCGGACCGGCGTGACATGGCCCACGACAGGGGCGGCACAAAAAAGGGCGCGTGGCCCACGTTGCCACAAGGCATCAGCACCACCTGCTGCCCCTTCCGGCGTGCCAGCGCCACGGCCTGCTGTACCTGATCGCGCAGCGTGTCCTCGGGGGTGAAGCGGATAACGTCATTGCCACCCGCCAGCACCAGTACCAGGTCATAGCCGCCGTCTGCGCGCTCCAGCTGCTGCACCACGTCGCCAAACTTGGCGCCGTTGGCCGCCAGGTTGTCGATGCGCCATTGGGGATGGTCCTGGCCCATGCGCCCCGGCAGGCTGTCTGCTGCAGTGCTGGCCCCGGTGCCCACAGCGGTGCTGTCGCCCACCACCAGCACGCGCTGCGTGGGTTGTGGGGGCTGCGCGGTATAGGGGCGCGCGTCGCGGGCCAGGTCGGCGGCCGTCCACATGCGCCAGGGGGCACAGCCGGTCAGCAGCAAGGTGCCTGCAGCCACCGCTGCCAAGGTGGCCCATCGGCGGGTGGCGTTGTGGTGCGGGGAGGTCTTTCGCGGCATGGTGCGGGCGCTCAAAGTGGTGGTGCGCCCAGCGTACTGGCAGACCCGGCGACCCTGCGTCGGCGTCGGGCATTCGCGTGCGTAGGACAGTGCTACGCGCCGCGTCCAGGGGGGGGCTATTGCTTGAAGACGACGGCATCCAGCGCCATCGCGCGGATCGCCTCGGCCGCGGTATCGGCCTGGGCGCGGGTGGCGTAAGGCCCCACCCGCACCCGGATGCGGCGGCCCTTGGAATTGTTCAGCTCCTGGCGGAACGCGGGCAGGCCTTCGTTGAGCAGGCGCGCCTGCGTCTTGCGGGCATTGGCTTCCTCGGCAAACAGGCCCACGTTGATGTAGTAGCCCGGGGCTGTGCCCACCGTGGGCAGCGCGGTGTCGGCGCTGGACGCTGCAGCCGCTGGGGCCTTGGGCTTTGCGGATGCAACGGGGCGGCTGGCGGCCTCACGGCGCGTTGGCGCCGGGGTGCTGGCCGCAGCCGTGGGGGTGCGGGTCGATGCGGCGGGTGTGGCGGGCTTGGGTGCGGAGGCTTTGGTGGCCGGCGTGGAGGCCTTGGCTGCGGCGGGCGGTGCAGAGGCTGGGGGCGCGGTCGGTTTGGGGGCGGCAACGGTGGCGGCGGGTGGTGCGACTGCTGCAGGCGCGGGTGCCACAGGTGCGGGGACTGCAGCAGCAGGGGCTGGGGTCGCTACAGGCGCTGCGGTGGCCTCGGTGGCAGGCGTTGGGGGTGTGGCGGGCGTCTGTTCGGACTCGGGTACCGGCAAGGCCCCCACGGAGTGGGTTGCAGAAGCGGCCTGGGCGGCTGCCGTGGCCTGCGCCACCGTCACGGCGGGCTCCAATGCCAGCGGTTTCACGTCCGACGGAGACAGTGCCAGGTAGGCGATCAGTGCGGCCAGGCCCAGCACCACATTCGCCAGCACCAGCACCTGCAACCGCTTGCGCGAGCTGGCCTGCTTTTCGAGCAGCGCACAGGCTTCGGGCACGGTGCGCGACGCAGCCAGCGCGCGCGCAATGCGTTTGCGGATGTCGGCGTACAGGATGGCGTTGCCGTACAGCCCCGGCACAGCAAAGGCCAGCACCGCAAAGGCGCCCAGCACGCCCAGTTCGATGCCCACGGGCCAGTGCAAGAACGAGCGGCCCACGCCAAACACGATCAGTGCCAGCCCCTCGGCCGCCGCCACATAGACCAGCGCAGCGCCCCACAGCTGGCGAAACAGCATCCAGTTCAGGGTGCACAGGCAGGCGGCCCAGTTCCAGGTGGTGGTCGTGCGGCCCGTGTCGTCAAAGCGCTCGAACACCTTCAGGTAGTAGTCCGTGTTCACGGGCCCCAGGGCCAGGCGCGACATGGCGGCCATGGCGTTGTCGGACGGTGAATCGAGCGACATGGCCGGGATGATGGAGGCGACAGGATCCGTGTGGTCGAGCATGGTCGGATTCTGTCATGCACCGGGCGGTGTGTTACCTGCCGCATCGCAAGGTGCTGCGCGGCGGCAACGGGTGCGCGCAGCGTGGTGATGCGCTGCGGGGCGTCTGGGCAGGCCCCTGCATGCCTGTGGGGGGCTTTTTAAGTCAAATCGGCCGCAAGCGCTAGTCGAATATGCGCCAACAGCTATCAATTAAATAGCGTTTACTATTTGCCCCGCACCAGGGCCATGATCTGGCCCGCGTCCAGCGTGGCCGCCTTCTGCTGAATTTGCGGCAGGTACTGTGTCTGCAACTGCTTGGCGGGCGTGAGCAGGCCCTGAAAGGTCTCGCGCAGCATGGCCGTGCTCATGACCCGGCCACCGGCGTAGTAGCGCTTGGCCACCTGCCCCAGCGCGTAGGTGGTGGCAAACGAAAACGCCATGCCCGTGGCAGCGCCGCCCAGCCCGCCGAGGGTGCGACCCGCCACCTTGCCCAGCAGGCCGCCCATCAGCTTGCGGCCAAACTGCTCCAGGTACTGCGACGTCATGCCCACGCCGGCGGCGGCGATGAACTCCTTGATGTGGCCCTGGTCCAGCTCCACCCCGTGCGCCTTGCCAATGCCGTAGACCATCTTCACCTGCAGCGGGATGATGGCCATCGATGCCCACGACTGCGGCAGCAGCTCCAGCGCGCCGTTGAGCAGCGCGTAGTTGAGGATGGATTTGTCCAGCTCCGCATCCGAGGCATTGGAATGGACAGTGGCGGCTGCCGCCAGGGGCGCTGCCGCAGCGCTGGCCACGGGCATCGCCATCGGCACGGCCTTTTCGGCCACGTCCACCAGCGCATCGGCTTGCTGGTCAAATGCCGCCGTCTGCGGCTCGCCCAGCTGCAGCGCCGCCTTGAGGCGGGTCAGAAACTCGCGCTCCGCTGCGGTCTGGCGGCCATCCACATCGCACACGCACACGGCCATTTCGTAGGCCAGCTGGCGGTGCATGGACTCGCTCAGGCCTTGCACGGCGGCCTGCACGCTGGTGCGCTGCAGCAGCACGTCCTGGTAGATGCGCGGCAGGTCGGCCACGCCCCCGTCGCCCGCGAGCGACTGGGCAATGCGGCGGATCTCTTCGCGCTCGGCATCGTCCTTGTTGCCATCGGCAAACGCGGCCAGAAGGGCGATGGTGAGGATGGATTTTTGCTGGTCCTGGGTCATGGTCGTCGTGCGGGATAAAGGGGGGGGGAGGGGTGCGCACCGCGTGCAGTGCGTTGTGCGGTGGCTTGTGAACAGGTTCTTAGGTGCAGTCTAGGCAATGCGGTTTCAACGCCACAGCGTGTGGGGGATTGATGGCGCGGGCTGTGCGTGGCGCCAGGGCTTCGGGTTTTCCCTTGGGTAGTTCGGCGACTGTGCGGACAGCCGTGGCTTGCCTACAGTGCTTGCCATCGCGCCGTCGTGGCGCACATCAATGGAGGATGGACATGGGTGCAGCGATGGTGGGTTGGGCACATTTGCCGTTTGGCCGGCTGGACGGCATGGGGCTGGAAGACCTTATCACCCGCGCGGGCCGCGAGGCCCTGCAGCACGCGGGCATTGACGGCACGGTGGTGGATGGCGTGTGGCTGGGCAACCTCAACGGCGGCTTCACGCCCGATGTGTTTGCCTCGTCGCTGGCCCTGCAGTGCGACGACGCCCTGCGCTGGAAGCCCGCCACACGGATGGAGAACGCCTGCGCGTCGGGTTCGGCAGCCCTGTATGCCGCGTGCGATGCGATCGAAGCCGGCCGCGCCCGGGTTGCCCTCGTCATCGGCGCCGAAAAGATGACCGCTGTCTCCGGCGCCGAGACCACGCGCATCCTGGGCGACTGCGGCTACTCCGGCGAGGCGGGCAGTCCGCCCGGTGGCTTTCCGGGCATTTTTGCCTCCATCGCGCAGGACTACTTTGCCGCGTATGGCGACCATTCGGCCACCCTGGCACGCATCGCCGCCAAGAACCACGCCAACGGCGCGCTCAACCCCTGGGCCCACATGCGCAAGGACCTGGGCTTTGAGTTCTGCAATACCGTGTCCGACCGCAACCCGATAATTGCCGCGCCCCTGCGCAAGACGGACTGCTCGCTGGTGTCTGACGGCGCCGCAGCGCTCGTCCTGGCGGCCGATGATGCGGTGGGCGACTTTTCCCGCGCCGTGCGCCTGCGGGCGCGGGTGCAGGTCAACGACTACCTGCCCATGGCGCGCCGCCGTGTGGTGGACTTTGAAGGCCCCCGGCGCGCCTGGCAGCAGGCGCTGCAGCAGGCCGGGTGCGCGGTGCACGACCTGTCGCTGGCCGAGGTGCACGACTGCTTCACCGTTGCCGAGCTGCTCACGTACGAGGCCATGGGCCTGGCGCCCGCAGGCCAGGGCCACCGCCTGCTGGAAGACGGCACCGTGCTGCGCAGCGGCCGCCTGCCCGTCAACGCGTCGGGCGGGCTCAAGGCCAAGGGCCACCCGATCGGCGCCACGGGCGTGTCAATGCATGTGGTGTCGGCCATGCAGCTCATGGGCGAAGCGGGCGACCTGCAGGTGCCCGGCGCCACGCTGGCGGGCGTGTTCAACACGGGCGGATCGGCCGTGGCCAACTATGTGAGCATTCTGGAGCGCGCCCGATGAACATCGCCCACCTGCTGCGCCGCAGCGCCTTGCTGTACGCCCACCGGCCCGCACTGCTGCATGGCGACCAGGTGCTGTGGAGCTACGGCACGCTGGCCGCGCGCACCGCTGCGCTGGCCGCCCATCTGTGCACGCGCTGTGGCGTGGCCCCGGGCGACCGCGTGGCCATCTACGCCGCCAATGCGCCCGAATACCTGGAGGCCCTGCACGCCATCCTGTGGGCGGGGGCCGTGTCGGTGCCGGTCAACTACAAGCTGCATGCCAAAGAACTCGCCTACGTGCTGGCCGATTCGGGCGCGCGCGTGGTGCTGACCTCTGAAGCGCTGGCACCCGCCGTGCGCGAGGCCGGGGCGCCGCAGGACGCGGTGCTGGTCTTTGGCTCCGACGCATACCGCGCCGCAGTCACCTACACGCCCATGGATGTGTGCGACCGCGCGCCGCATGACTTGGCCTCGCTGTTCTACACCTCGGGCACCACCGGCCGACCCAAGGGTGTGATGCAGACCCACCGCAACCTGCTGGCCATGACGGCCTGCTACTTCACCGATGTGGACGACATCCTGCCCAGCGATGCCATGGTCTACGCCGCACCCATGTCGCACGGTGCGGGGCTCTACAACTACGCCCAGGTGCTGCGCGGCGAACGGCATGTGGTGCCGCTGTCGGGCGGGTTTGAGCCTGCCGAGCTGGTGCAGTTGGCGGCCAGCGTGGGCCAGCTCACCCTGTTTGCCGCACCCACCATGGTGCACCGCCTGGTGGACCATGTGCGCGCCACGGGCGCCGATGTGTCGGGCTTCAAGACCATCGTCTACGGCGGCGGCCCCATGTATGCCGACGACCTGCGCAACGCCCTGGCCGTGATGGGCAACCGCTTTGCACAGATCTACGGCCAGGGCGAAAGCCCCATGACCATCACCGCCCTGTCGCGCGCCCAGCTGGCCGACCGCGACCACCCTCGTTGGGCCGAACGCATGGTGTCGGTGGGCGTGGCGCAGTCGCTGGTGGAAGTGCGCGTGGTCGATGCCGCAGGCCAGCCTGTGCCTGCTGGTGAGACCGGCGAGGTGGTGGTGCGCGGCGACACCGTGATGCCGGGCTACTGGAATAACCCCACTGCCACGGCGCAGACGCTGCGCGACGGCTGGCTTTACACCGGCGATATGGGCGCGCTGGATGCCGATGGCTTTCTCACGCTCAAGGACCGTTCCAAGGACGTCATCATCTCGGGCGGCAGCAACATCTACCCGCGCGAAGTGGAAGAGGTGCTGCTGCTCCATCCCCAGGTGCGCGAGGTCGCCGTGGTCGGCCAGCGCGATGCGGAATGGGGCGAGGTGGTGGTGGCCTTCCTGGTCGCAGGGGAGGGTGGTGCAGTGCCCGGGGCGGAGCTGGATGCACTGTGCCTGGAGCACATTGCGCGGTTCAAGCGGCCCAAGGAATACCGGTGGGTGGAGGCGCTGCCGAAGAACGCCTATGGGAAGGTGTTGAAGACGGAGTTGCGTGCCAAGAGATAGTGCTGCGGCGGTGCGGCACGATGAGCAGTAGCGCGTCGAGGCTGCCCGCTGCCACGGCGGGCCGTCGTCGGCGGGTTGTTTGTGGACAGTTGCCTGCGCAAGTTCGGACGCTTTTCAAACCGGCTTTCGACACCAGCGCCAGAACGTCGACCTGCTGATCCCCAGCTCTGCAGCGGCTGCTCCGGTGCGTCCGCCATGGCGCGCCAGCGCTGCCAGGGCCAGTGTGTGCCGGTCAGGTTTTTCTGGTGGGTGCACTGTGGTGGTTGGGGCGTCTGGGGCTTCTTCGATGTGTGGCGTGCCCGCAAAGAGTTCCGGGCATTCGTCTCGCAGTCCGCTCCACTCCACGCTGTCGCTGCGGCGGTACTGAGACAGCCATACGGCGATGCGGTCGCACAGGTTTTCCAGCTCGCGCACGTTGCCGGGCCAGGGATGCTGTTCCATGGCACCTCCCCATCGGGCCAACACCTCAGCGGCGGTGACACCGGACGCGCCGACCCGGCTCAGACTGTGGGCCAGCAAACGCGCGGCCAGGACTTGGACGTCGCCCTTGCGATCCCGCAGCGCAGGCAATGCCAGCGTGAGGGTGTTGAGGCGGTAGTACAGGTCCTGGCGGAATTGGCGCGCGTTCACCATCTGCAGCAGTGGCTGGTGGGTTGCCGCTATCACGCGCACATCGACCGGGATGGACGTGACGGACCCCAAGCGGGTGATGCGCCGCTCCTGCAAGACGCGCAGCAAGCGGGTTTGCAGGGTGAGTGGCATGTCGCCGATTTCGTCCAGAAACAAAGTTCCCGTGTGGGCCGCTTCAAACAGCCCGCGCTTGCCTCCGCGGCGTGCACCGGTGAACGCACCTTCCTCGTGGCCGAACAGCTCGCTTTCGAGCAGCGTTTCCGGGAACGCGTCGCAGTTGATGGCAACAAACGGGCGGCGCGCCCTCTGGCTGGCGTTGTGCATGGCCTGCGCAAAGAGTTCTTTGCCGGTGCCGCTCTCGCCAGTGATCAGAACGCTGAAATCGGTGGCGGCATAACGGCGGGCTCTGGCGATGGCTTGCAAAAACGCGGGGGCTTGCCCCGCCAGGCTTTCAAAGCGGTGGCGCGCGGCGTGGTCGCTGCGGCGGTGCTGAATGCGCAGGCTGTTGTCGGCCTCGTGGATAGTGCGCGCGTCGTACAAAGTCAGCGCCGCACCCGTGGTGTGGCCGCCTTCGTAAATGGGCGTGCGATTGGCAATCCAGTCGCGGCCTTGCAGGCGCAGCACCGCGCCATGTTCGGGCTGGCCGCCTTCCAGTGTCTCGCGCAGCGACAGATCGGTGGTGACGGATGCGAGGGGTTCACCCAGGCGCGGCGCTCGCACCAGGCCCAAAATGCGTTGCATCGCCGGGTTGATGGCAATGATCTGTTCGGACTGATTCACCGCCAGGACTGCCTCCTGCAGCGTGTGCAGCACCGTGTTGAGCTGTTCGTATCGCCCGGCCTCCAGCTGCGCCACCCGCGCCAGCTCCAGGGCGTCTTCAAAGCCCTGGCGGATGCTGGCATGCGAATACGCCAGCAACCCGACCAAGCCTGCGTTTTCTGCCAGTTCTACCACCAGGCTGGAACCCACGACCACGCGGATGCCATCGCTGTGCAGCTGGCGGATGCACGCGCGGGCCGTGTCGGGCGTCTGGTAGGCGTACTGGTGGATGTCGATGTTCAGCAGGCCCTTGACGGATTCCAGCTCCGGAAGGGTGTGGCCGTACATCACGATGCCCACGCGGTCGGCCGTTGCCCGGGCCTTGATGAGCGCCTGCAGGATGTCAAACCCGCTCAACTGGATGGTGGCCACCGGGGCGCTGATCCCGCTGCGCAGCAGGCTGGCGTTGGACCCTGCGCTGACAAAGACATCGACCAGTCCGCTGTCCAGCCGCTTGCGGGCCAGGTCCAGCGCCACTTCAAAGCTGCCATCGATCACCTCGATCTCCGCTCTGTCCCGGTATTCCACCACGATGGGCATGGCCATCAGCCGGATCTGGCGATAGCTCATGAAGCAAAGGCGAGGGCGACTGGCAAGTGGGGTGACGGGGGTTGGCATAGGGCGGACGGTTGTGCGGACGATGCGTTGGCTGTGCAAGCGTTTCAACGACAGGTCGTTGCGTTTCATTCTTGCTTGAGTGAAACACAAATATGAAACATTGGGGCGAATGGTGAAACATGCACGCCGCTGCTGTACGACATTGCTGCGGGCATGGCCAATCAAATCAATGCCTTACGGCAGGTGGGCGGGCTGGCACGTACTGTGCAGTAGCTGCCTTCATACCACCCTGTTTGCAACATCACTCCATGACCATGTCTGAATCTGCTCCTTCTTCCAAGCCCTCCATGCCCGCTCCCATCTCTTTGCGCCAGCGCCTGACCCAGCCCGGGCTGGTGATCGCCCCCGGGGTGTACGACATGGTGTCGCTGCGGCTGGCCGACACCTTCGGATTTGATGCCTTGTACATGACGGGCTTTGGCACCGTGGCCTCGCACCTGGGCTTGCCAGATGCCGGGCTGGCCACGTATTCGGACATGGTGGGCCGGGTGAAGGCCATGGCAGGCATGGCCCGCTCCCCGTTGATTGCGGACGGCGATACGGGCTATGGCGGTTTGCTCAACGTGCGCCACACGGTGCAGGGCTACGAGGCTGCTGGCGCGCAAGCCATCCAGTTGGAGGATCAGGAATACCCCAAAAAATGTGGCCACACCCCTGGCCGCCGGGTGATCCCCATGGAAGACATGGTGCGCAAGATTCGCGTCGCTGTCGACAGCCGCAGTTCGTCCGATTTCCTGGTGATTGCGCGCACGGACGCCCGTACCAGCCTTGGTCTCGATGAAGCCCTGCGCCGGGCAGAGGCGTACGCCCGCGCGGGCGCAGACATTCTTTTTGTCGAGTCGCCCGAGAGCGAGGACGAGATGCGCAAGATCGGCCAAACCGTGGATAAGCCCCTGCTGGCCAACATGGTGGAGGGCGGGCGGACGCCTGTGCTGTCGCACAGCGAGCTGGAGTCCATTGGCTACAAGCTCGCCATCTTTCCGGTAACTGCCTTGCTGGCTGCCACCCAGGCCATGAAGACGGTGTATGCGCAGTTTCAGCGCACGGGCTCGTCGGTGAACAGCGACGCTGGCTTGATGCCCTTTGCGGAATTGACGCAGCTCATGGGTTTCGAGGACGTCTGGGCGTTTGAACGCCAGTACGCCGAGACACCCTGATTGGCGAAGCACGCGCCAGCTGACGCCTTTCGCCCCTCGACAAGACGACCCCAAAGCACAACACGAAGGAGACAAACATGAAGCCCCATCCATTTCTCGTCCAACACAGCCATGTGCCGCCTGCGTCCGCCATGCCGCGTCGGCGCAAGCTGCTGGCCCTGTCAGCCCTGCTGTGCCTGGGCGCGGTGGCCGGTATGCCCAAGGCCACGCACGCGCAGGACGTGTGGCCCAGCAAACCCCTTCGGCTGATTGTTCCTTTCACGCCCGGGGGCGTCACCGACACCAGCGGGCGTCTGATCGCAGAAAGTCTGGGCAAGCGCCTCGGCCAGCAGATCGTGGTGGACAACAAGCCGGGCGCCTCCGGAAACATTGGCACCGCGCTGGCCAAATCGGCGCCGGCAGACGGCTACACGCTGGTGCTGGGTTTTGACGGCACCATGGTGATCAATCCGCATGTGTTCTCCAAACTGCCTTTTGATACGGCCAAAGACTTCGCGCCGGTCGGCAAGATTGGGGATGCGACCCTGGTGCTGGTGGCAAACCCCGGCGTGCCGGTCAAGGGCCTGGCCGATGTGATTGCCTTGTCGAAGACCCAGCCGGGAGGCCTCTCATTCGGCACCTCGGGGACGGGGGGCACCCCCCATATTGCTGGTGAACTGCTCAAGATCCGAACGGGCGCCAACCTGACCCACGTGCCCTACAAAGGTGGCGGCCAAGCCATGACTGATGTGCTGGGGGGCACGATCCCGCTGGTGTACACGGCGGTGGCGGGCGCGCATGGGCATATCAAGTCCGGCAAGCTCAAGGCCATTGCAGTGTCGAGTGCGCAGCGCACCAGCGCGTTGCCCGATGTGCCCACGTTTGTCGAGAGCGGTGTGGCCGACTTTGTCGTCAACTCCTGGGTGGGGCTGCTGGCACCGGTGGGCACGCCGGCGGCGGTCATCACGCGACTCAACACAGAACTGAACGCGGTGCTGAACGATGCCGCCGTGCGCGAGAAATTGCGTGTGATGGGCATCGAACCGACCCCTGGCACTGCCGAGCAATACCGCGATGAAATCAAGCGGGACCTGGACCGCTATGGTGCCGTGGTGAAGGCGGCTGGCATTTCGATCGAATGAGGCGGCTGGTCCTGCACACTTCACCTTTCTCGGAGCAAGTCCATGGATCTGAATCTGAAGGACAAACATGTCCTCATCACGGGGGGCAGCAAAGGCATTGGTTATGCCTGTGCGGCGGCGTTTCTGGCCGAAGGGGCGCGCGTCAGCCTGGTATCCCGCAGCACCGAAAACCTGGAGGCCGCGCGCCATCGGCTGTCGGCGGATGTGAATGGGAGCTCTGGGCGCATCAGCGTCCATGCGGCGGACCTGCAGCAGCCGGAGTCGGCGGCGAAAACGCTGGCCGCCGCCGAAGCTGCCTTTGGGGACGTCGATGTACTGGTCAACTCTGCCGGGGCTGCCCGGCGCACCCCGCCCGAGGAGCTGAGCGCGCAGGCCTGGCACGATGCGATGAACGCCAAATTCTTCACCTACGTCCACATGGTGGATCTGGTGGTCAAGAAGATGGGCGCCCGGGGCCGGGGAGCCATCGTCAATGTGGTGGGCGCCGGAGGAAAGGTTGCCAGCCCCATCCATATGCCCGGTGGGGCCGCCAATGCGGCGCTGATGCTCATGAGCGCGGGCATGGCGGCCGCCTATGGGCCGAAGGGTGTGCGCGTGAATGCCGTCAACCCGGGCGCCACCCACACCGAGCGGTTGCAGGCCGGGATGATCGCCACGGCACGTATGCATAACATCTCGGAGCAGCAAGCGCTTGTGCAGGCCACTAGCAAGGTGCCGCTGGGTCGCCTGGCGCAGCCGGAGGAGGTTGCCAACGTGGTGCTGTTTCTGGCGTCCGAGCGTGCCAGCTACGTCACGGGTGTGGTCCTGACGATGGATGGCGCAGCAACGCCCATGGTGGTGTGATACTGGCGGCACACTCTGGTTGGACAGCGCTTCAATCGCTACCGGAGGCGTTCATTAAGCCTGCGGCCTCCGCGGTTTTGCAGCCCGTCCTACCATCCTGGCTTGCCATCCACAGACTTGACCCATGACCACCACCCTCAAAATCGATTTCGTCTCCGATGTCTCCTGCCCCTGGTGCATCATCGGCCTCAAGGCGCTGGAGCAGGCGGCGGACCGGCTGCAGGGAGAGGTCGCGCTGGACTTGCACTTTCAGCCGTTCGAGCTGAACCCGCAGATGGGGCCTGAGGGCCAGGACATTGGCGAGCATCTGCAAGAAAAATACGGTGCCGCGCCCGAGCAGAGCCAGAAGAACCGCGAGGCCATTGCGGCGCGCGGCGCGGCGCTGGGGTTCACCTTCAGCATGGACAAGCGCAGCCGCATCTACAACACCTTTGATGCACACCGCCTGCTGCACTGGGCCGAAGAGAAGGGCGTGCAGGCTGCGCTGAAGAAGGCGCTGTTCAAGGCCTATTTCACCGACGGGCAGGACCCGAGCAACCACGAGGTGCTGGTGCGCGTGGCAAGCGAAGTGGGGCTGGATGCGGCCGAGGCGCGTGCGCTGCTGGCCTCAGACCGCTACGCCGACGAGGTGCGCGAGCGCGAGCAGTTCTATCTGCAAAACGGCATCCATTCGGTGCCTGCCATCATCATCAACGAGCGCCATCTGATCCAGGGTGGGCAGCCGGTGGAGGTGTTTGAGCAGGCACTGCGGCAGATTGCCACGCAGGGTTGATTGCTATTTATTTGATAGCTGTCTGGGCATATTGCACTAGCGCTACCGGCGGTTTTTATCAAAAAAGGGGCCCAAGGCCCCTTTTTTTATGTGTGCGCGGTGCCTGGGCGGCCGCGTGGGCCCGTCACTTGCGCAGCGGGATGGCGGTGGCGCGGTCCACCGGCACTGCGGTCACGCTGTTCTGCGGCGAGCCGTCGATGAGCTTGTCGGAGTAGGTGAGGTACACCAGCGTGTTGCGGGCCGGGTCCACCATGCGCACGATGCGCAGGCGCTTGAACAGGATGGACATGCGCTCGCTGAACACTTCTTCCTGCTTTTTCAACGGCTCGGGAAAGCTGATGGGCCCCACCTGGCGGCAGGCGATGGAGGCCTCGGCGCGGTCTTCGGCCAGACCCAGCGTGCCCTTGATGCCGCCGATGCGGGCGCGTGACACGTAGCAGGTGACGCCCTGCACGCCGGGGTCGTCATAGGCCTCGACGATGATGTCATGGTCACGGCCGATCCACTGGAAGGCCGTGTCCACGGTGCCGATCTTTTCGGCAGTTGCAGCCTGCGCTGCGCTGCCTGCAAGGGCGGTGAGGGCCGCAAGGGCCACAGCGGCTGCGGCTGCCAGCGTGCGCGCAGCGGTGGTCATGCCGTGGTCTCGCCTTCGGTGCAGCGCTGGGCGAGATGGGCCAGCGCTTCTTCGACCTGATCGACTAGCACCAGGCACAGGTCGCCAGGTTGCAGGCGCGCCAGCGCGGCGTCGATGGCGATGAACTCGCCACGGATCTCTTCCACATGCGTGGTGCGGGGGGCGCCCGCCAGGCCTTCGCGCAGCAGGGCCATCACTTCGCCGTCGGCGCGGCCACGCTGGGCAGCGTCCTGGTACAGGATCACGTCGTCAAACGCGGCGCCCAGGATCACGGTCTGCTCGCGGATGTCTTCGTCGCGCCGGTCGCCCGCGCCGCTGATGACCACGCTGCGGCGCTTGCCGGGCAGGGCGTCTACGGCCTGCACCAGCGCGCGCATGGCGTCGGGGTTGTGGCCGTAGTCGGCGATCACCGTCGCACCCCGGTAGTCCATGATGTTGAAACGGCCAGGAGCGTTGTCGCTGTCGTTCACAAAGCCCGACAGGCCCCGGCGGATGGTCTGCCAGGGCATGCCCACACCCCAGGCGGCGGCCACAGAGGCCATGACGTTCTCGACCTGGAAGCCGATCTTGCCGTTGCGCGTGATGGGCACGTCACGCAGGTGGATGGTCTCGCGCCACGAGCCTTCCGAGGCCACGATGGAGTCGCCATCCACATACACGGTGCGGTGGCCTTGGGCGCGGTGCGTGACCATCACGGGGTGGTGGCGGTCGCTCGCAAAGTAGATGACCTTGCCGGGGCACGACGATGCCATGGCCGCCACGATGGGGTCGGCCGCGTTGAGCACGGCGTAACCAGTGGGCGCCACGTTCTGCACGATCACGCGCTTGAGCACCGCCAGGTCTTCCACCGTGGTGATGTAGTTCAGGCCCAGGTGGTCGCCTGAGCCGATGTTGGTGACCACGGCCACCTGGCAGCGGTCAAAGCCCAGGCCTTCGCGCAGGATACCGCCCCGTGCGGTCTCGAACACGGCGGCGTCCACTTCGGGGTGCAGCAGCACGTTGCGGGCGCTTTTGGGGCCGCTGCAGTCGCCGCTGTCAATCTGGCGGCCGTTCACGTATACGCCGTCGGTGTTGGTCATGCCCACGCGCAGGCCCTGCGCGGTGAACAGGTGCGCAATCAGGCGCGCGGTGGTGGTTTTGCCGTTGGTGCCGGTCACGGCCACGGTGGGGATGCGGCCGTCGTCGCCGTAGGCAAACAGCTTGTCCACCATGGCAGCCCCCACGTTGCGGGGCTTGCCGTAGCTGGGCGCCAGGTGCATGCGCAGGCCGGGGGCGGCGTTCACTTCGACAAAGCCGCCGCCTTGTTCTTCGAGCGGGCGCAGCACGGTTTCTGCCACCATGTCCACACCGCAAATGTGCAGGCCCACCATCTGGGCGGCGGCCACAGCGCGGGCTGCGACCTCGGGGTGCACGTCGTCGGTGACGTCGGTGGCAGTGCCGCCGGTGGACAGGTTGGCGTTGTTGCGCAGGATGACGCGCTGGCCTTTTTCGGGCACCGAGTCGGGCGTCAGGCCCTGCATGGCCAGGCGGGCCACGGCGATGTCATCGAGGCGGATCTTGGTCAGCGAGGTGGCGTGGCCTTCGCCACGGCGAGGGTCCTGGTTGACCACATCCACCAGCTGGCGCACGGTGTGTTCGCCATCGCCCAGCACCTGGGGCGGCTCGCGGCGTGCGGCGGCCACCAGCTGGTCGCCCACCACCAGCAGGCGGAAGTCGTGGCCGGGCAGAAAGCGCTCGACCATCACGGTGCCGTAGTCGGCGGCGTTCTTGTAGGCCTCTTCCAACTGGGCGCGGTCCGTGATGTTGACGGTGACGCCCTTGCCCTGGTTGCCGTCTTGCGGCTTGACCACCACGGGCAAGCCGACCTTGAGGGCCACTTCCCAGGCTTCGTCCACGCTGTCCACGGGCTTGCCCAGGGGCACGGGCACGCCGGCCGCATGCAGCAGGCGCTTGGTCAGGTCTTTGTCCTGGCCGATGGATTCGGCCACGGCGCTGGTCGAATCGACCTCGGCCGCCTGGATGCGGCGCTGCTTGGAGCCCCAGCCAAACTGCACCAGGCTGCCGCGTGTGAGGCGGCGGTACGGAATGCCCCGGGCCACAGCGGCTTCGACGATGGAGCCGGTGCTGGGGCCCAGGCGCTCGTCCTCGTCCAGCTCGCGCAGGTCCGCGATCACAGCGTCCGCGTCAAAGCTGCCGTTGCCCAGTGCGGCCTCGACGAGCTGTTGTGCGTATTCAAACGCCTTGCGGCCCACGGCTTCTTCGCTGTATTCGACGACCACTTGGTACACGCCCGCATCGGTAGTGGCGGTGGTGCGCGCAAAGGTCACGGGGCAGCCGGCCTGCGCCTGCAGGGCCAGCGCGGCGGTCTGCAGCACGTGGGCCAGCGATACGTCGCCGCCACCGGTTTCCGGGTGCAGCGCGCCGATGGCGGGGAACAGGGCCCGCAGGCGGGCTTCGAATCCGGCCATCTGGCCCACGGCGCGCTCGTTCTCGGCGCAGGTCACCACGGCCTCGATGGCCATGTGGCGGCTCCAGAGGTTGGGGCCGCGCAGGGCCCGGGTGCGGGTTACATCCATGGAAGTCTCTTTCAGTGGTCCATCAGGGCACTGGGGCCCTGTTCAGGTCGTGGGATGTCAGGTCAAACAACAAACAAAAAGCGGCAAATGCGCGGCGGGCCATCAAGACCGCAGGGCGGCAGTGGGGACCAGCTCGGGCTCGAAGGTCTTGATGCCTGCGCCGATCAGGTCGGGGGCAATGTCCAGCGCCCAGGCCGCGCCGATGGCGGCCAGCAGGGCGTCGGTATCGGGCACCACTGCGTTGCGGCCAAAGGTCAGGTCGGACAGGGCGCCCAGCACATGCTCGGCGCTGCCTGTGGCCAGCACCACGCGGCCGTTCTTCACAAAGACGGCGCGGCCGTTGTCCTTGGCGCGGTGTTCGGCAATCACGGGCAGCGTGCCGTCCTGCGCGTACAGCACCACGTCGCCGTCAGACAGGGGGGCCAGGTCGGCCACCTGGGCGATGGCCGCATTGAGCACCGCAGCGCCTTCGGCCAGCACCACGTCCACCTGGGTGCGCATCACCTTGGTCATCTGGTCCTGTTCGTGCACGTCAAACTCGGCCAGTGTTTCCACGCCATCCATGTCGGTCACCACGCCCACCTGGCAGCGGTCGTAGGCGAGGCCGTCGCGCAGGATGGTGCGGGCGTCGCTTTCGATCACGGCGGCCTGCACCATCTTGTTCATCAGCAGGCGGTGCGCGGCTTCCCAGTGGGCGCAGTCGGTGGCTTCCACTCGGCGGCGGTCCAGGAACAGGCCATCACGGCAGGCCAGGCCAGTGTGGTGGCCGCTCAGGTGCAGCAGCCAGGCCACCACGCGCGAGATGGTGGCGGTGTTGCGCGTGCCTGCCACGCCCACCAGGGGGATGCGGCCTGCGGGGCCTTCGTCATCGGCGTCAGAGGGGAACAGATGCTCGGCAATCGCTTGGCCCACGGGGCGGGGCGCGCCCACCGCAGGCTTCAAGTGCATGAGCAGGCCGGGGCCTGCGTTCACTTCAACAATCGCGCCGCCCTGCGTGTGCAGGGGCTTGGAGATGTCGCGGGCCACCATGTCGATGCCGGCGATGTCCAGGCCCACCACCTTGGCGGCGAGCTGGGCGATGTAGGCCACCTCGGGGTGTACGTCGTCCGTGCAGTCCACAGCCACGTTGCCGTTGCGCTGCACCACCACTTGGCGGCCAGCGGCGGGCACCGAGTCAGCGTCCAGGTCCTGGCGCTTGAGTTCGAGCTGCACCTTGGTGTCGGTTGCCAGGTCGATGATCTCCAGCGGGTACTCTTCCTCATAGCCACGGCGAGGGTCGGAGTTGAGCTGGCTGTCAATAAGTTCCTTGACCGTGTTGCGGCCGTTGCCGGTGATGCTGACCACCTCGCCGCGTGCGGCGGCAACCACCTTACCGCCGACCACCAGGATGCGGTGTTCGTCGCCGGGGATGAAGCGCTCCACCATCACGTCGCTGCCCTCGGGGTAGGCCACGTGGTAGGCCGCTTCGATGTCTTCCTTCTTGCGCAGGTCCAGTGTCACGCCCCGGCCGTGGTTGCCATCGGAGGGCTTGACCACCACGGGCAGGCCGATGTCTTGCGCGGCTTCCCAGGCTTCTTCCGGGCTGTTGACTACCTGGCCTTCGGGAATGGGCACGCCGCAGGACTTGAGCAGGCTCTTGGTCAGGTCCTTGTCGCTGGCAATGCCTTCGGCAATCGCGCTGGTGTATTCGGTCTCGGCCGTCCAGATGCGGCGCTGGCGGGCGCCGTAGCCCAGCTGCACCAGGTTGCCGTCGTTCAGGCGGATGTGGGGGATGCCCCGGTCGGTGGCGGCGGTGACGATGCAGGCGGTGCTGGGGCCAAGGTACTGGTCGTCCACCTCGGTGCGCACGCGGGCCACGGCGGCTTGCACATCAAAAGGCTGGTCGTTGATGGCCGCCATGATCAGCGCATGGCCCTGGGCCAGCGCCACGCGGGCCACGCTCTCGTCGCGGGCGCGGAACACCATGCGGTACACGCCGCGCTGGCTGGTACTGCGCGTCTGGCCAAAGCCGGTGGGCATGCCCGCCAGGTTGAGCAGCTCGATCACGATGTGCTCCAGCACATGGCCGCACCAGGTGCCCTCTTGCAGGCGCTGCAAAAAGCCGCCGCGCTCGCCCACGCCGCAGTGGTGTTCGATCAGCGCGGGCAGCCACGCCGTCAGGCGGTCATTGAAGCCGGGGATGGTGTTGGAGGGATAGTCCTCCAGCTCGCCCAGGTCCAGCCAGACTTCCAGGACCGGCCGGTAGGTCCAGATATTGGGGCCCCGCAGGTAGTTGATGCGAAGCAGTTGGATGTCGTTGAGTTTCGCCATGGATTGCAGCGGTTGTGGTTCCGGCCTTGGTAAGGGCTGTGCGGTAGGGGGACGAAAGGGAATTTTGTGGACGATGATTGTGCGCCAGTCCTGCGCCTGTGCGCAGTGTCAGCCAAAAGGCGGCCACAGACGTTACAGGAGGATGCCGTCGCACCGTGGCGTGCAGTATCGGTGAGAATTCTTGCTTTCGCGAGAGCGGCCACCGCAGGCAGCCGGTGGCGGAAAACCCAACCAAAAATGCAACATCACCATTCTGTGGACGCCTCGGGTGTCTTTTCTGGCCCTGTGGGGGCCGATTTGCGGGCCATGCTCGCTTCCAAAGAGAACGTGTTGGCAGCTTTGCCGGTTGACCTGAGCGCCACGCTGCGCTTTGCGGCAGGGTGGGTGGTGGTGACGTCCGAACGGCTGCTGGCTTGCGACCCAGGCACCACCACATGGCGCAGCTGGCCTCTGGGTGAGGGCCTGGCGCTCAAGCTGCATGACCACGGTGGAGTGGGATCGCTGGAGTTGCACAACCCGACCGAGCGCTTGGCGCAGTGGCGTTTTACGCTGGCGAACCATCCACAGGCGCTGCGCTTGGTGCAGCGTTTCGAGCAGCAATTGACCCTGGGTGCCGGCAACGTCACCACCGATGACGACGAGCCCGCCTGCCCCACCTGCCATGCCCCCCTGCCGCCCGACACTGAAGAATGCCCGGCCTGTGCCCGCGCCCAACCGCCGCAAACCTCTACCTGGGTGCTGCTGCGCCTGTGGCGTTTTGCACGGCCCTACCGCAAGCAGCTCGCCGCCGGGTTTGCGCTGACGCTGGCGTCCACTGCCGCCACGCTGGTGCCGCCGTACCTCACCATCCCGCTGATGGACGACATCCTGATCCCGTTCCAGAACGGCAAGCAGATCGACCCCTTGCTGGTGCTGATTTACCTGGGCGGGTTGCTGCTGTCGGCCCTGCTGGCTTGGGGCCTCTCCTGGGCGCGTACTTACATATTGGCGCTGGTGTCCGAGCGCATTGGCGCCGACCTGCGCACGACCACGTACGAGCATCTGCTGCGCCTGTCGCTGGACTACTTTGGTGGCAAGCGCACGGGTGATCTCATGGCGCGCATCGGGTCGGAGACCGACCGCATCAACGTGTTCCTGTCGTTGCATGCGCTCGACTTCATCACCGACGTGCTGATGATTGTGATGACGGCGGCAATTTTGTTCTCCATCAATCCCTGGCTGGCGCTCGTTACGCTGGTGCCGCTGCCCTTCATCGGCTGGATGATCCACACTGTGCGCGACCGCCTGCGCACCGGCTTTGAAAAGATCGACCGCGTATGGTCCGAGGTGACCAACGTGCTGGCCGACACCATCCCCGGCATCCGCGTGGTGAAGGCCTTTGCGCAGGAAAAGCGCGAGGCCCAGCGTTTCCGCGACGCGAACCAGCACAACCTGGAAGTGAACGACAAGCTCAACAAGACCTGGAGCCTGTTCACGCCCACGGTGTCGCTGCTGACTGAGATCGGGCTGCTGGTGGTCTGGGCGTTCGGCATCTGGTTGGTGTCGCGCAACCAGATCACGGTGGGTGTGCTCACGGCTTTCATCGCCTACATCGGGCGGTTTTACGGGCGTCTGGATTCGATGAGTCGCATCGTCTCGGTCACCCAAAAGGCCGCCGCCGGCGCCAAGCGCATCTTTGACATCCTGGACCACGTGAGCAACGTGCCCGACCCTGCCCAGCCCGTCCAGGTGGACAAGGTGCAGGGCGCCATCAGCATGCAGGGCGTGGGCTTCCGCTACGGCAGCCGTGCGGTCATCAAAGGCCTGGATCTGGACATCCGCCCCGGCGAGATGATCGGCCTGGTGGGCCACAGTGGCTCGGGCAAGAGCACGCTGGTCAACCTGATCAGCCGCTTCTATGACGTGAGCGATGGCTCCATCCAGGTCGATGGCATCGACATCCGCCGCTTTGCCGTGGCTGACTACCGCCGCCACATCGGGCTGGTGCTGCAGGAGCCCTTCCTGTTCTTCGGCACCATTGCCGAGAACATCGCCTACGGCAAGCCCGAAGCCACGCGCGAGGAAATCGTGGCCGCCGCCCGCGCTGCGCACGCGCATGAATTCATCCTGCGACTGCCGCACGGCTACGACTCGCTGGTGGGCGAGCGCGGCCAGGGCCTGTCGGGCGGCGAGCGCCAGCGCATCAGCATTGCGCGCGCGCTGCTGATCGACCCGCGCATCCTGATCCTGGACGAGGCCACCTCGGCGGTGGACACCGAGACCGAAAAGGAAATCCAGAAGGCGCTCGACAACCTGGTGCAAGGCCGTACCACGATTGCCATTGCCCACCGCCTGTCCACCCTGCGCAAGGCCGACCGCCTGGTGGTGATGGACCGTGGCGAGGTGGTCGAAGTGGGCCCGCACGACGAGCTGATGGAAAAACAGGGCGCCTACTGGCGGCTGTACGAAGCCCAGGCCCGCCGCGCCGAGGAAGACGCGCAGGCCGCAGGCGTGATCATCGACAGCAGCCTGCTGCACCCGGCCCACCCCGCCGGCAACCCCTGAGACGCTGTGAGCAACCCTGCCATGAATGCTTCCCTGACCCCATCGTCGACTATCCCCGCCTTCCAGCTCACGCGCAACCCGCACGGCCGCCTAGTCCTGACCCTGGCCGACGGCACGGCCCATGAGGGCGTGACCCCCGTGCGCGCCTTTCCCATCGCTGCACCGGGCGAGGGGCTCTCGCTGGTGGGTGCCGACGGCCATGAACTGCTCTGGGTTCCCCGGCTGGAGGCCGTGACGGGCGCCGCCCGGCAGCTCATTGAAGAAGAGCTGGAAGTGCGCGAGTTTGTGCCCACTATCCAGAAAATCTTCGCCGTTTCTAGCTTTTCAACGCCCAGCACCTGGGATGTAGAGACCGACCGGGGGCCCGCCCGCCTGGTGCTCAAGGCGGAAGAGGACATCCGCCGCCTGGGCGGGCGCACCCGGCTGCTGATCGCCGGTGGCGACGGTTTGCAGTTCCGTGTGAAGGACACCACGGCGCTGGACAAGCATTCGCGCCGCCTGCTCGAACGCTTTCTGTGACCTTTTGCGGCGGAGTCAGTCCGTCTCTGTCCACGGCCCAGGCCCCTGCCCTGTCGCCGTGAGTTGTCTCCACGCTCCTGCATGACCGTGAGCAGGCGTTGAAGAGTAACTAGAGGATAGAGGACGGGGCTACGCGCCCCCTGCGCATTTCCGGGGATTTCCACGGGACGACTCGAGCGGTGCGTCTCCCTGCTCGCTCCCTCGCACTGGGTGATGCACGCCCGGACAGCGCTCTCTCCATCTCCGCACTGCGTGGTGCTGCCGCGACATCCGCACGTGCGCGGCGTACTTTGGAGTCCCTTTGGAGGGCTTCTGCTCACCATTCCGGCCCCTGGAATGCGCTAAACCGTCGCCAAAGGCTGGATTTTTACTGGGGAAAACCCTAAATTTCAGCCAATCGGTGAAAAAGACCTAAATTCACCCTTCTTTTTGCCGTAATGGATGTACGAAGAGGCCGAAAGACCCTCTCCACACTTTTGTTCAACTACGGGCCAATGTCATGCAAATGCCACCTGTCGATCGATCGCCGTCCTGGCGTCCTCAGGGCGCTGATTTGTATTCCACTGGCGCCTCGGGTGCGCCTCCGGTGCGTCCCATCAACGCTCCCAACCCGGTCGAGTCCATGGACCGGCTGGGTGAGGGGGCGATCGTGCGCGAGCCGGACAAACCCTCGGCGCCCGAGGCGCCGAACCGGGACTGGACGGCGGTAAAAAAGAAGGAAACCGTCGAGGAGCCGCCGGAGCCTCCCAAAGAGCCGATCTACAAGCAACTGCTGGAGTTCATCCAGTCAATGTGGCGCGCCAGCGGCAGCGCGGTGGAGGTGGCTCAGGATGTCAACAAGATGACCTTGCAGGAGCGTCTGGCCCAACAGGCCAAGAACGAGCCGCTGACCTACACCGACCCCAAGGTCAAGCGCACCGGCGGCGTTTGAGCCACCGGCGTTGCGGGCTTTCCGCCGTGAAGGCGCCCCATTGCGTGCCGTGGCGCCCGGCGCAGTGCGGCGAAGCCCCTGTGCAGCGGCAATCCGTGGCGTACAGGTAGCGCATCCCGTGGGCGCCCTTTACGGTGCACACAAAAGCCATGTGCATTGCCTCGGTGCATCCGGCATTTTTGCTATCAAGTAGATAGCTGGCGGCGCATATTTCACTAGCGCTTCAAGTCAATTGGATTCATTTTTTGAGTTTTGCCGCTTGGCAAAGCGCAACTAGCGTCCCTCACGGACGGGCCTCTGACGTAGGGGGCGACCCAGTCGAGGCTGGTGGCGTGGCTGCCGCCTGTGCGGCTGCCCGCTGACGATCGCGCTCGGCGCGGTATTTGGCGGCAAAGGCGCGCACTTCGGCATACGACACAAAGCCATCACCATCCGTATCGGCCTCGTCGAAGGCCGCCGCCAAACGCGGGAACAGTTTCACCTCGGAGCGGCTGAGCTTGCCGTCTCCGTTGAAGTCCAGCATCTTGAATTCGCGCTGGGCCTTCAGTTCGCCCGGGCTCACCGCCGCTGCGGGTTCTGTGGCCGCGTGTGTCTCCGCTGGATGGGCCGGTGCTGGTGGGGGTGTTTGTGCCAGGGCTGCACAGGTTGCGAACAGGCCCACCGTCGCCAGGACAGGCTTCTGTAGCCACAGGGGTGCCCAGGATGTGCGAATGCGCAAAATGTTCTCCTTCAAAGTCTCAATGGCCATGGTGGCACATGAGGGGCGAGGGCGGTGGTTTGCAACCGGGGCCTGCAGGCTTTCACCGGGCGTTGCAAGTCTTTGCAGATCTTTTCGCAAGGGCCGGGCACGGAGTGGCAGAGTCCGCAAGCTTGCTGGGGAGGCTTCAGCGGTCAGTTCCCCACAACCCGCACCGGATTCGAGATGCCACTGTTCACATGGCCCGCAGGGACATGGCGCGCTGCCGAGGTGACGTGGCCGGTCTGGTCGTCAAAGAAGAAATCGGGCTCGAACTCGCGCAGAAATTCGCCCTTGGGCAGGCCACCCAGGAACATGGCCTCGTCCACCGCAATGTTCCAGTCCATCAGGGTGCGGATGGCGCGCTCATGCGCGGGGGCGCTGCGGGCGGTGACGAGTGCGGTGCGGATGCGCATGCCAGTGCCACCCGCCTCGCCTGCCGACTGCAGACGGTGCAAGGCGGCGAGCAGGGGTTTGAACGGGCCGTCGGGCAGGGGCTGCGCGGCCTTGTCGGTCTCATGCTGCTGGAAGGCGGCCAGCCCCTCGGCCTGGTACACGCGCTCGGCCTCATCGGAGAAAAGCACCGCGTCGCCGTCAAAGGCAATCCGCACTTCGTGGGGGTTGGAGTCGCCGGCCTGCACCGACTCCGTCACTACCCGCGCTGCGGGGTAGCCCAGGTGCAGGGCCTCGCGCACATCGGCTTCGTTGGCGGACAGGAACAGGTGCGCGCCCAGTGGCCGCAGGTAGCGAAACGGGTCGCGCCCTTGCGTGAACACACCGCGCTGGATGGAGGGGAGCCCGTGGGCATGGCAGGAGCGGAACACGCGCATGCCGCTCACCGGATCATTGCGCGACAGCAGCACCACCTCCACGCGCTGGTGCTCGGAGGTGTTGAACGCGAGCAGCTTGCGCACCAGCGAAAACGCCACGCCCGGCGCAGCAGGCACGTCGAGCCGCTGGCGCTGCAGGTCCACGTAGGCGCGGTCATTGTCCTTCTCGAAGACGCGGTTCTCTTCCTCAAAATTGAACAGCGCGCGCGAGGAGATGGCGACCACCAGCTTGTCGTCGAGCGTTACAGCCATAAGGTCACTTCACAAACTGGTTGAGCTGGATGATCGGCAGCAGCACGGCCAGCACGATCAGCATCACGATCAGGCCCATGCCCACGATGAGCAGCGGCTCCAGGATGGTGGCCAGCGCCATGGCGCGGCGCTGCACCTCGGCCGAGAGCTGGCGGGCTGCGCGCTGCAGCATCACCGGCAGTTGCCCGGTCTGCTCGCCCAGGCGTGCAAACATCGACAGCAGGCCCGGAAAGCGCTTTTTCTGCGCCAGGGCTGACGCCAGCGGAGCGCCTTCGCGCACCAGCACCAGCGCGTCGAGCGCGTCGGCACGCAGCGCGCGGTTGTTCAGCGTTTCGGCGGCGGCCTGCAAAGCCTTCAGGATGGGCACCCCGGCGCCCGCCAGCATGGCCAGCGTGCCCGCAAACCGCGCTGCGTTATAGCCGCGCGCCAGCTTGCCCACCAGGGGCAGATTGAGCCAGGCAGCATCGAATTTCTCGCGAATATGGCCGATGGTGAGCGCCCATCTTGTTCCAATCGCTATCAAAATAGAAGCAATCAGCATCACCCAGCCATAGCTGCGCACAAAGGCGCTGACGCCCAGCATAGCCACCGTCAGGAACGGCAGCGCACGCTTGGTGCCTGCAAACACGCTGGCCACCTGCGGCACCACATAGCCCACCAGGAACAGCACGATCACGATGGCCACCAGGGTCACGATGGCCGGGTACAGCGCGGCGCCCACCAGTTTGGCCTTGAGCGCCTGGCGCTCTTCCAGGTCGTCGGCCAGGCGCTCCAGCACCAGGCCCAGGTTGCCGCTGTGCTCGCCCGCACCGATCACGGCGCAGTAGATGTCAGAGAACTCGCGCGGGTGCTGCGAAAGTGCGCGGGCAAAGGTGGCTCCTGCATTGACCTCGGCGCGCAGGGCGGCGACCAGGTGGCGCTGGCGTTCATCGTCGGCTTCTTCGGACAGCGCGGTGAGTGCACGTTCCAGAGGCAGGCCGGACGACACCAGCCCGGCGATCTGCCGTGTCCAGATGGCCAGCCCCGTCGCGCTGAACACCGGCCGGGTGAACAGGCGCTGGCCCAGGCTGGCGGACCGGCCGTCCAGCGACTGGCCCGTCTGCACCAGCTCCACCGCCAGTGGCACCAGCGCCTGGGCCCGCAGCAGGCTGCGTGCGGCCTTGGCGGTGTCAGCCTCCAGGAGGCCTTTGCGGGTCTGGCCCTGGGCGTCCAGGGCTTCAAAGGAAAAAGCAGGCATGCAAATGCGGGCGTGGGTGGTGGGGCGTGGGCGTGGAAATCACGCAGTCCTGCAACGGGCAAACATCCGTCGCAGGACCGGCAGCCCCTGATGGTAGCCGCTACCCAAGGCCCAGTGCCTCCACCCAGCTTCCATGCCCGGGGCATGACACAGGTCAAGGCGCTGACGCATTGCGCGCGCAGAATGAAAAGTGATCTGTGGCATCGGGTTGCAGGCGTTTTGAACGAACAAGGGGTCTTTCATGCTGAAGAACAAGGTGGCATTGGTAACGGGCGCATCGTCGGGCATCGGTCGCGCCATTGCGCTGGTGTGGGCGCGCGAAGGTGCCAAGGTGGTGGTGTCGGACGTGAATGTGCAGGCGGGCGAGGAAACCGCCGCGCTGGTGCGCTCCGCCGGGGGCGACGCGATCTTTGTGGCGGCCGACGTGGGCAAGCCCGAGGATTGCGATGCGCTGGTGCAGCGCACCGTCGCCCACCACGGCCGCCTGGACGTGGCCTGCAACAACGCGGGCATCGGCGGCCCGCAGGCGCCTACGGCCGACTACCCGCTGGACGGCTGGGCGCAGGTCATCAACATCAACCTGTCGGGCGTGTTCTACGGCATGAAGTACCAGATCGCCGCGATGCTGAAGAACGGCGGCGGCTCCATCATCAACATGGCGTCCATCCTGGGCTCGGTGGGCTTTGCCACGGCGCCCGCCTACACGGCGGCCAAGCACGGCGTGGTGGGGTTGACCAAGGCGGCGGCCATCGAATACAGCGCGCACGGCGTGCGCATCAATGCGGTGGGCCCAGCGTTTATCCACACGCCCATGATCAGCGGGCTGGAGCAGGACGCCGGCATCAACGCCATGCTGGTTGGCGCCCACCCCATCGGCCGCCTGGGGCAGCCCGAGGAGGTGGCCGAGCTGGTGACCTGGCTCGCGTCCAGCAAGGCGTCGTTTGTGACCGGGGCGTATTACCCCGTCGATGGGGGCTACCTGGCGCGCTGAAGCGCGAACAAACGACGGGCGCTCAGGCCGCCACGGCGGCCTGGCCCAGCGTGGCGTGCGCCTGGGCGGCGATGTCCAGCGAGCGCAAACGAAGCGCAGGGTCGTACACCTCGCTCACCAGCATCAGCTCGTCGGCGCCGGTGGCCTCTATCAGGCGCGCCAGCCCCGCACGCACTGTGTCCGGCCCACCGATCACGGCTGCAGCCAGAAAGTCGCCAATTGCTGCCCGCTCCTGCGGTTGCAGGCGCGCAGCGTAGCCCTCGATGGGCGGCAGCAGGCGTCGGCGGTCGCCCGTCAAGATGCCCAGAACCCGCTGGTAGGTGCTACTGGCCAGGTAGTCGGCCTCTTCGTCGGTCGGGGCCGCGATCAGTGGCACGCCAATGGCCACGTGGGGCTTGGGCCAGACAGCGGAGGGGCGGTACAGATTGCGGTACAGGTCGATGGCCTGGTGCAGCATGCGCGGCGCAAAGTGCGAGGCAAAGGCATACGGCAGACCCCGCTCGGCCGCCAGTTGGGCAGAAAACAGGCTGGAGCCCAGCAGCCAGATCGGCACATTGGTGCCCGCGCCGGGCATGGCAATCAGGCGCTGGCCGGGTTCGGCAGGGGCCAGCAGGCGCTGCAGTTCGGCCACGTCGCGCGGAAAGTCTTCTTCGGTCTCCACCCGGTTGCGGCGCAGCGCACGCATGGTGGTGGGGTCGGTGCCGGGCGCGCGGCC
>OFJB01000278.1_pt1 | contig 26900 bp, 20 predicted proteins | sample 1775081 | NCBI WGS metagenome assembly OFJB01 (sample SAMN08195771, study PRJEB24354) | sludge metagenome | isolation source: initial sludge from phenol fed wastewater aerobic bioreactor | place: India: Nagpur | collected 2016-06-05
GCTGTCTATGTCGATAAGTGGGAAGACTACTGGAAGCGTTTGGCTCCTTCGATTCTTGCTATGACTCCAGGCTGGGACACCGGCTATGGATTGTTCACCAAAGGAGAAGCGCCACTTGTCTTGAGCTACTCGACAAGCCCCGCATATCACAAGGCGTACGAGAAGTCGGAACGCTACAAAGCACTCGTTTTTGAAGAAGGACATCCCCTCGAGATTGAATTGGCTGGCGTTTTAGGTAACTCAAAAAAGATAAAAACCGCGGAAAATTTCCTTGATTTCTTGCTGACGGAAGAGGCTCAATCAATCCTCCCCGAGACACAATGGATGTTTCCTGCAAACACGCTGGTCAAGTTGCCTGACTCTTTTGAAATTGTGCCCAATGATGTCAAAAGTCTGCCAGCGGCAAAGGTTTCCAACCTGCAGAAGGATCCTGAACGTGCAGTAGATCTTTTGCAGGCCGCGCTTCGCTGAGCGAAGCAGATGAAAATGAAAAATGCCGTAAGGCTTGGGTTTTGCGCCATCGTCCTGTTCTTTACCCTTAGCCCTCTCATTGGCTTTTTTGTCTCCACGACCCGTCTTGGCGGTACAGAAAGGACAATGAACGCCCTGTGGCAGATCCTTACTGCGCCCAGTACCTTTCGAAGCCTATCGTTCAGCTTGTCCCAAGCCTTAGCAAGCAGTGCCCTTGCCTTGCTTGTCGGCATTCCTGGTGCCTATTTTGTTGCCAAATACAACTTCCCGGGCAGGAGAGTTTTGCTCGCGTTGTCGGCGGTTCCATTCTGTCTGCCGCCAGTGCTTGTGGTCCTCTCCTTCATCTTGTTTTATGGAAGAACCGGGTGGCTAAGTAGACTTTTAACACTGTTGCCTCAGACTTTGGGTTTGTCAAAGTTAGGCAGCACGAATGGATTCCTTTACGGATTCTGGGGCCTTGTTTTTATTCATGCATTCTACAATTTCCCTATAGTAATTCAAAATGTAGGAAAAGTATGGGAACAGCTGCCCCAAAGCCGCGAGGAAGCAGCCAGAACTCTAGGGGCAAAGAGGTTGGAAGCATTTAGGGTTGGTACTCTGCCGTATCTCTTACCCTCAATCTTCCAGTCCATGAGCTTGATCTTTCTATTCTGTTTCTTCAGCTTTACGATTGTGCTTGTCTTTGGCAGTTTGGAAGGGAGCACCCTGGAGGTCGATATCTATCGGGCGCTCACGTTCAACGGTGACAGGCAAAAGGCTTTCGTGTTGGCTGCCATTCAGACATTTATCGCGCTTGAGCTCGCCTGGGCTTTAGCACGACTCGGTCAACGGACCTCCGCTATGATGAAAGACTATGGAGCCACCCGAGCACGCAGGAGACCGAGGCGATTTGCAGCCTTTCTTGTAGTACTCTATTCCTTATTTATTGGCATTTTTTTTATTGGTCCGCTGTTGGCGCTTACGCTGGCAGCATTTACCGTCACGGATCTTCCGGGAGGCGCACCCCGCTTTGGTTTTGAGAACTTCGTGCGGCTCACAGGCGGAGGTTATTTCCAGAGCCAGGATGTTTTGGGGCTTTCATTAGTTCACAGCTTGGCTTTGAGCGGTATCGCCGCATTGTTGGCCATAGGAATCGGCTTGACGGTTGCCATGGCTGTGCGAAGGCAGAAAAATTCAAGGTTTTCTACTATTCTGACAACCCTGCCAATGGCAATCTCTCCGGTACTGACAGCTTTCGGATGGGCCATTATCTCTGGAACAATTTCGGTAACTGACAGGAATCTTGCCAACAACGCGGCAATAATCCTGGCTCAAAGTACGCTAGCATGGCCTTTTGTCGCAAAAAGCGTCATTGCTGCGCTAGATGGTTTGGGACTACAAAAGTATGATGCGGCAAGAACGCTTGGAGCGTCTCCGCTGAAGGCAACAATAAGAGTGGAGCTTGGCGAAATTTGGCCTTCGATTTTAAGCGCGGCAGCATTTGCTCTTTCCATGACAATCGGAGACTCAAACATGGCGCTTGTAGTTGGGGGGGGACAAGAGACTCTGCCTGTGCTCATCTACAGGCTGATTTCCTCTTACAGATTCAATGAGGCGTGCGCAGCAGGACTTATTCTTGCTTTGTTGACTGGAATTGCCTTCTTCTTCAAGGAAAAGCCTTATGGAACAGCTTGACATAAAAGATCTAGTCTTTGAACGTGATAATTTTGAACTTCGAGCTTCCCTGGAACTCGAGAAAGGACAGATAGGTGTCCTTCTGGGCCCATCTGGAAGTGGCAAAACCACTCTTTTACGGCTAATCGCCGGTTTGGAACAGGCCAGTTCTGGAAAGATCTATCTCGGAGGCAGGCGGATAGACCAATTGCCCCCAGAAAAGCGCGGACTAAGCTTTATGTTTCAGGATTTAGCACTCTTCGACCATCTGAACGGATGGAAGAACCTCGCTTTTGGTCTGCGTCAGCACCATGTTCCAGAGCAGGAAATCGCACAACAGACCAGGAAACTGGCAGAGAAATTTCAAATCATCGATTTACTTTCCAAAAAACCCGAAGCAATGTCCGGAGGGGAACGCCAAAGGCTCGCTCTGGCCCGGGCGCTTGCAGTCAATCCAGAACTTCTCCTCCTGGATGAGCCGTTTTCCTCGCTTGATGCACCACTCCGTAGGGAATTGCGCGGATACATCAGACAACGCCTAAAGGAAAACGGCACAACGTCTCTCCATGTTACCCATGATGTTGAGGAAGCAATGGACCTTGGGGATATCCTTTTTTTGATGCGCAAAGGTCGAATTGTGGCCCAGGGCACGCCGAAAGAAATCTGTGCAGAACCGCCGGATGCGTGGTGTGTCAGCTTTCTCGGCTTGGGGTGGTTGCTCCCCATCGATTCAATCGATTCCCAAGGAGAAACGACGCGCGTATCTTGTGGGAAACAAGTCTTTGTTATACCAGAAAAACACTGTAAAGTTCAAAAGCTTGCGAGCGAAAGGACATTCCTTTTTTGTTCTCAAGAAGGTCTTGCGCTCCAGTCGGAAGGCAAATCGAAAGGTAAAGCGGAAGACAAACTTCTGACGGAGAAAATGCCCGAGCCTCAGCACGCCAACCTTCTGGAAGGGAGGATACATCGCATTACCGAGGTCAGAAACAGAAAAAGAATCATCATCGATGCTCAAAGTCTTGGCCTTACCGCAGACCTCAAGGGGCCGGATGGTTTTTTGCTGCCTTTTGAACTTATGGCACCTGACGGTTTTTGCGGCAAAGAGGACGACTGGATGCGCGTGCGTTTGGCACCAGCACAATGCTGGGCATTGCCAAGCAAAGCTTAAGCACCCTGTTGCCCTATGAGCTCATAAATGTGAAGCGCTGAAGCGTTGTAGTCTTCTGGCTCCTCCCAATGGTAGACCAGATCTGCACATTCGGCATAAAGCGCCTGGCGACGATTGTACAATACTTCGTTCTTGTCTTTTAAAGATGGTTTAGAGGATACCGGCTGTGTAGCTTTACCCTCCGATGCAGTCCACAGAGGCCGGCTTCCGGATTCTCTAAACAGGCGTCTTGCAACTTCACTAAAAGGAACATCCAGCCAAACGGTCAAGAAGGCTTTTCGGAGAACTTCCCGATTGCGTGCCTGTTCTACGACTCCACCACCACAGGCCACCACCAAATCAAATTCTGCCGACCCCACTTGTTCAAGCACCTTAGACTCCGTCGAGCGAAAAGTCTCTTCTCCATAAAGCTTGAATACCTCAGCAGGGCTTGCATGGGCAGCTTTTTCAATTTCTTCGTCGAGGTCTATGAATGAGTACTCCAACATCTCGCTCAAGCGACGCCCGATCGTGGTCTTGCCTGACCCCATGAATCCTATCAAAGCAATGCGCATCATGCTTACCAATTCCGCTATAGCTGGCCGTGTACGTCAACCGAGCACTTCTTTGATTACGCGCTCCCAGTTTTTGCCCATAATCTTGCTCACCATGTCTTCACTGTAACCTCGCTCAATAAGTGCATCGCAAAGAAGACCATATTCCGATGCATCCGCCAAAACATGCCCTTCCACGCCTCGATACCCGTCGAAGTCAGAACCCAGAGCTGCTGCCTCAAGACCACCTACCTGAACTATATAATCGATGTGATCAATAAGATGTTCAAGGTAAGACTTTGAGGGTTTTAGACTAACAAAATTGGGTACAAACACAGCTCCGATTGCGCCGCCACTTTGTGCGATCGCCCGAATCTGTTCGTCCGTGAGATTGCGTGGATGGTTGTTAACCGCACGAGCATTCGAATGAGAAGCGATAATCGGACGCTTAGCTACTGCCACAAGATCCCAAAATGCAGTGTCAGAGAGATGGGAAACGTCCACCAGCATTTTTTTCGATTCAAGCTTTTCCACAAGTTCCTTGCCAAGCAAAGTGAGGCCGTCTGTGCCCTCTACTTGAACTCCACGACCAAAAGGATTGCGTCTGCTCCACGTGATGCCTATCGCTCTGACGCCTCTGGCATAGAAACCATCGACGTTGTCGATACTTCCATCGAGAGCCTCTGCACCCTCGATGGAGAGCAAGGCTCCTGCCGACTTGCCGGGTTCCGGACGATCAAGGTCGTCACCGGTCAAGATCGGGAAAAATCTCCCTTCAGACTTGGCACAGATTTCTTCAAACTTGTCTATAAGGATATGAGTAAATGCAAAGGCACGCGGCACATCTGCGTTTTCAGTAAAAAGCGCCATGAATTGGCAACGGACGCGACCCTCAAGGAGCTTGGGCAAGTCCACATGACTTAGCCTGTTGCGCACAAGGAAATCTCGGCAACCGACTTCTCCGGGGATCTGGCTGTCGCCAACTACGGCGAGTAAAGCGTCCGAATGCGCGTCGATAACTGAAATTCTTTGGAATACTGATTTTGAATCTTCGTTTTTCATGTTCTATATACCCTTTCCCTCTTAGAAAAAACTGGATAAGCGACCATGACAGACTGAACAGACTAGACCTCTGCGCCTTCTTTTATACGAGCAATCTCGTCTCGAAGCAAGGCAGCTTCCTCAAATTCCAGGTTTTTGGCGTGTTCCAACATTCTGGCTTCGAGCGATTTAATGAGTGCCTTTTTCTGTTCTGGAACGAGAATATTGTGCGTTTTTTTGAGGAAGGTGATTTCGTCGCTCGTAACTTCTATCTTCTCTTCCTTGTGCCGCTCAAGAATATCCTGAACCGATTTCTTTATCGTAGCCGGAGTTATGCCATGTTCTTTGTTATAGGCCAGCTGTATATTTCTGCGCCTTTCTGTCTCGCTTATGGCGGTGTGCATGGCCGCGCTTTCCTGGTCGGCGTACATCACGACAAGGCCAGCAGCGTTCCGGGCAGCTCTTCCTATAATTTGTATGAGGCTTGTCGCAGAGCGCAAAAAGCCAATTTTGTCGGCGTCCAGTATGGCGATAAACGACACTTCCGGAAGATCGATGCCTTCGCGTAGCAGATTTATTCCCACAAGCACGTCAAATTCGCCAGCGCGCAAATCTTTCAGTATTTCGACGCGCTCGATAGTTTCCACTTCCGAATGAATGTATCGAACACGCAAGCCGAGCCCCACGAGGTACTCCGTCAATTCTTCGGCCATTTTCTTGGTGAGCGTAATGACAAGGCTCCGCTCTCCCCGAGCGGCGCGCTCCCTAACGCGCGCGTAGATATCCTCCATCTGGCCCTCGGTAGGATGCACCTGTATCTCCGGATCGACCAATCCGGTCGGACGAATCACCTGCTCGGCGACCACACCGGAGCGGGAAAGCTCGGTATCTCCTGGCGTTGCAGAGACATACACGACCTGAGGGACCATCGATTCAAATTCGTCGATTCGCAAGGGTCTATTGTCGAGCGCACAGGGAAGCCGAAACCCATACTCCACGAGCGAAGTTTTTCTGCTCCGGTCGCCTGCATACATGGCGCCCAATTGTGAGAGCGTCACGTGGGACTCGTCTATGAAGGTGAGAAAATCCTTGGGGAAATAGTCGATCAAAACACCGGGCCTCTGTCCAGGTTTACGACCGGAGAGCGGCGCAGAATAGTTTTCGATTCCAGGGCAATACCCCATTTCTTCCAACATTTCGATGTCGTATTCTGTCCTGGATTTTAGCCTCTCAGCCTCAAGAAACTTCTTCTGAGCCATGAACTTCTCATACTGGACATCCAGTTCTTCCCGGATTTCTTTTATTGCATCCTTGACCATGTTTTCCGGCATGACAAAGTGTTTAGCAGGATAAATGATTGCTTCTTCCAAATCGTCGCCCAGTTTGCCGGTAAGGGGATCCAGCTTGCGGATTCTTGCAACAACATCGTAGTCCAACTCAATTCGGTACGCCTCTTCCAAGTAAGCAGGAAAAACCTCGATAGTGTCGCCTCTAATCCTGAATCTGCCACGGTCAAGCACAACGTCATTGCGTTCATACTGCAAGTTGACCAAATTGCGCTTTACAGTTTCTATATCGATTGGCTTGCCCCTATCGAAGTAGAGCCGCATCTCGCGGTACAGATCCGGAGAACCCAAGCCATAGATGCAAGACACCGTGGCGACGATTATGACGTCGCGCCTTTCCATAAGAGAAGCCGTCGCTGAGAGGCGCATCCGGTCGATCTCGTCGTTTATGCTGGAATCCTTCTCAATGTAAAGATCTTTTGAAGGGACATACGCCTCCGGCTGATAGTAGTCGTAATAGGAGACAAAGTACTCGACCGCATTATCAGGGAAAAAACCCTTGAATTCACGATACAGCTGAGCCGACAGGGTCTTATTGTGCGAGATTACAAGCGTCGGCTTCTGTACTGCTTCAATCACCTTTGCCATCGTAAAGGTCTTGCCCGAGCCTGTAACTCCTTTAAGGGTAAGATAATGGTCGCCACGTTCAATACCGGCCACAAGCTCATTAATGGCGCTTCCCTGGTCGCCTGCCGGCTCAAAGGGTGCAGAGACAACAAAAGGTTTCATCGGTTTTTGCTTTGAGTACTCACATTATTTGCTCCGCGGTTGTTGAGCCAGTACGACCTGCACCGTCATCTTCTGTTTACCGCGATAAAACTCGACCCAAACTTTGTCCCCTGGTCTATTGTCTTCAAGAGCAGTATTAAGATCGGCAACCGAAGCAACAGCCTCCCCATCAACGCTTGTTATAATATCTCCCCCAATATTGAAGATGTATTGACCGTACCGGACGGCCTTTGTTCCACCGCGCAGGCCGGCAATATCTGCATTGCTGCCCTTCTTCACTGATGACACAAGCAAGCCCTTTTCTACAGGAGAGCCGTATCCGGTTTGCTGTAAATACTCTACGAGGTCAGGAAAAAGCTGTATGCTTTCCATCTCGATAATACCCCGATTCACAAAGCCGTTCTTTATTAGCTCTGGCACTATCCTAGCCGCTGTATCTATAGGGATAGCAAACCCAATTCCAACTGATCCACCGGAAGTCGAATAAATCATTGTATTGATGCCAATTATCTCGCCTCTTGAGTTGAGCAGAGGCCCTCCCGAATTTCCTGGGTTGATAGATGCGTCAGTCTGAATCATGTTACGAAGGACGGTTGTGCTATCTTCCTGAATAGGACGTCCAAGACCCGACACAATGCCTTGCGTAAGCGTACGCTCCAGTCCAAAAGGGTTACCAATGGCAAGAACTTTTTGTCCCACCCGCAAGTTCTTGGAAGTGCCAAAAGGAATCGGTTTGAGCTTTTTACCGGCTGGTGGTTTGAACTGGATCACAGCCAGGTCATTCTGTTGGTCTGAACCTAGAACCTTGGCCTCGTACCTGGTACCGTCGGCCAGGTTCACAAAAAGCTTATACGCGTTTTTTATGACGTGATAGTTCGTCATGACATGTCCTTCCTCGTCAATGATCGAACCACTGCCCGAACCACCACTCTGGGGCACAGGCTCCATAAACCAGTTTATGGCCATGACCTCAGTAGTTATGTTGACAACAGACTCGTTGTATTTCTCGTATACGTTGATCGTTTCTAATTCGTCCGGCGAATAGTAGCCTGGAGAACCGTACGCAACGGCGGGCGATGAGGTAGAGACCGTGCTTTGTACGGTTTGCACTTGAACGCTCTTGTCAAGCGGGGCACTATCGTCGGTCGGAAGTTGGTTTTGGCTCGACGAAATTGAAGGAATAGACTCGACAACCAAAGACGAACTCGCACTTCTTGGCTTTAAACCGAGCAAGTTTCCAATACCAATAAGCACGACCGCAACCACCAAACCCGTACCAGCACATACCCAGATCATCTGTCTCTTAGAATACAGTTTCATAGTGGTCCATCCTTATAACCTCAATGATCTAACAGAGAGGTTATTTGACATCAATTGACAAACGTCAGCTTTCCGGCCGCATCTTCCTCGTTTCTGGCAAGCATAAAAAGATAATCGGACAACCGGTTCATGAGTTTTTGCAGTTCAGCGGAGACATCTTCGACATGCGAGAGCGAAACAATGCGTCTTTCTGCCCTTCTTGCAATGGTTCTGGAAACATCCAAAGCGGCAGAGCCTGCAGTCATCCCCGGTACTACGAAGCTTTTGATGACGATTTTCTCTTCTAGAGCAAAAATCTTCCCAGACATATCCTCTACGTCCTGATCAGTTATCGGGTTTTGAACAGGCTTACTCGGGGAAGCAAGCTGAGCACCCACTCGAAAAAGCAGGCGTTGGATGTCATCTATTGCCGCTCTCACTTCTGAAAGACCGCAAAGATGCCGTGCCATACCCAGAGAGGATGAAAGCTCGTCCACCGTTCCATAGGCCTCGACTCTGAGCGAGTCCTTGTTTACGCGCTCACCGGACCACAGATCGGTCTGGCCCTCGTCTCCATTTTTTGTAACAATGCTCATACTGCTAAGATACTACCGCAAAATCGTCCTAAGCAAGACAAAAGGATCGTGCAACAACGTACCTGTCTGCACTTTCCGTATGTCAGTCACCCCCCGTCAGGCACCAACACCTATCTCGTTGACAGCTTTGGCCTATCATGGTACCGTACTGGCCGACTCTTTTCAGAAGAAGTCTAAGACTAGAAGGAAAAAAATGGCGTCGCAAACAAACAAGCCAGAAGGCAAAGAAACACCGAAGGGCGAACCAAAGCCTAAAAACAAAAAAGGGATAAGGAATCCTCTCCTATATGCAGGGACCATTTTACTCTTGGTCATTGTAATCATAGCTTTTGTCTTCATACCGTCCATGGGAAGCTCGTCTGCGGGGTCTATTCCTGATTTTGGCAGTTGGAATGGCAAACCAATTCAGTACAGGCCCGATTCGTATTTTGCAAATCAGGTTTCCCAGATCAACGAGTATTTGCGGCAACAAGGCCTACCTGAACAGAACTTTCAGATGTATGCGTATCAAGTGTGGAGAATTGCATTCCAGAGCACCGCAATCCGCACGGCTCTTATCGATACTGTTGCACGCAGCGGTTTTAGGGTAACTGAAAAAGGTCTGGACGAAGCCATGACTCAACTGGCTCAGTTCCAGGATAATGGCAAGTTTTCTTTGGACAAATACAATCAGATTCCCAAAGCCACACTTTTGTCCCTGCGCAATTCCACACGGGACGACCTTTATGTTAAGAGGTATTACGAGGATTTGTATTCAGTTGCGCCTTCCACCGCCGAAATCCAGTTTGTGGCCGATATGGCAAAACCTCAACGGACCATCGTGTATACCTCTATTCCGCTCTCCGACTTTCCTGACACCGAAGTCGTCGCCTGGGGAAAGAACAATTCCGATCTCTTTAGAACGATCGGGATTTCTCGCATAACCATAACCTCTTCGGAGTCCGATACTAAAAAAATCCTTCAGCAGGTAAAAGACAATAAGCTTTCCTTCGAAGACGCTGCAAAAAGCCATTCCAAGGACGCTTATGCCGATAAGGGTGGGGACGCAGGAAAAGTCGTTTACTACATCTTCGAAGAAGGCTTTGCCAACAAAGCCGATGCAGCTAAGGTGGCTGCGCTTAAGAAGGACGAGATTTCCGATGTCTACAAAGTTGGTGAAAACGCATGGGCTTTCTTCAAAATCAACTCGCCGATAGCTGAGCCCGATTTTACAGACCCCGCCACAATGAACGAAGTACGGGCCTACATCAAGGAAAAGGAAAAGGGGACTATGGAATCTTGGGCTATGGCCAAAGCAACAAGCCTGGTTACCTCGACGAAGGCCGAAGATTTTAAGAAGATCGTACAAGATGCAAAACTGCCAATTAAAGAGGCTGGTCCTATGTTCGTCAACCTGAACACCCCGACTTTTTATGCCTATGGCCAGCAGATTCCTTTGCTGCAGAGCTCTTGGACCAATAATGACCCAGCGCTTGCGGACGCGGAATCGAGCGAAAGTTTTATGACTCAGGTTTTCTCTCTGCCACTTAACACTATTTCCAAGCCTCTTGTCGTGGGTGATTATGTAGTGGTTTTCTTCGTTAAAGAAGAAAAACAGGCTACCGACGACGATGTTGCAATGACCAAGTTTGCCTACCCATATTTCCAGCAGCAGGCTTTGGATACGCAAACGCGCGATACAATTCTTAAGAGCAAAAAGTTCAAAGATGACTTTAATAAGGCCTTCCTGGCGCTCTATAAGGTCGGTGGTACGGCCTCCAGTACAACGACTACTCAACAGAGTCAAAATCAAAGCACGCAAGGATCGGGCCAGGATACCCAGCAGAATCAGTCTACAACAACCACACAGCAACCCGAGAAAAAGTAGATTCTTTTTGTACGCATTGTACGCAGCCAGATTCTACGATTGAGCACAATATGAGAAGGGCCATCCCAAAGGATGGCCCTTCTCCGTTTATGTACCTCTTGAGTCCGTGCTCTGAGGTTCCTGGGGAACTTAGTTGTTCTCGTCGTCGGTCCGCAAGACTGCAAGGAATGCTTCCTGACCAAGCTCGACGTTGCCTACCATCTTCATACGCTTCTTGCCTTCTTTTTGCTTTTCCAGGAGTTTACGCTTGCGTGAAATGTCGCCACCATAGCACTTTGCAAGAACATCTTTGCGGACAGGATTGACCGTCTCCCGCGCGATGATCTGAGCACCGATAGCTCCCTGAATGGCCACTTTGAACTGTTGCCGCGGAATGTTCTTTTGTAGGCGCTCACACACCTTTCGCGCCCGGTCATAGGCTTCTGGACGATAAACCAGCATAGAAAGGGCATCCAAAGGCTCGCCATTGATCAAAAAGTCGAGTTTGACAAGATCGGTTGGTCTGTAGCCGATCACTTCGTAATCGAAACTGGCGTAACCTCGGCTTGTGGACTTAAGTTTGTCGTAAAAATCAAACAGAACCTCGGCAAGGGGCATTTCGAACACCAATTCCACACGCTTTTCGTCCAAATGCGTAAAAGACTTCTGTTCGCCACGTTTGCTTAGGCAGAGTGTGATCAGATTCCCGATATACGTAACAGGCGTGATTATCTGCGCCTTTATGTAAGGCTCTTCCGTGCTTTCGATGCGGGAAGGATCGGGATACTCCGAAGGATTGTCGATAAAAATGGAGTCACCGTTTTGCAAGTGAATTTCGTAGCGAACCGACGGCGCGGTCATGATGATCGATTGACCGAATTCGCGCTCCAGCCGCTCTTGAACTACCTCAAGATGCAAGAGTCCCAAAAAGCCGCATCTGAAACCAAACCCCAAGGCAAGCGAATTGTCCTTTTCGAACACGAGAGAGGCATCGTTCAAGGTCAGTTTTTCCAGGCTTTCCTTGAGCTCGTCGTAGTCCGCAGAATCCATAGGATAGATCGAGCTGAAGACCACCGGCTTGATCTCGCGAAAGCCAGGTAGCGCCTCAGCACATGGACGCCCGTCATCCGTAATCGTATCGCCAACCCGCACGTCATGAACCGTCTTGATACCCGCGACGCAGTATCCGACCTCCCCTGCCGAAAGCAAGTCGGTAGCAGCAGGAACGATTTTGAAAAGCCCAACCTCTTCCACTTCGCACACTGCACCGCTCGACATAAGGCGAATCTTCATGCCCTTTTTGAGCACGCCTTCCATGACCCTGACATGCAGCACGGCTCCACGATATGGATCGTAATGAGAATCGAAAATATGCGCCTGCAGAGGGTTTTCAGGTCTGCCGCGCGGAGGCGGAATTCTTGTAACGATCGCTTCAAAAAGCTCGTCGACACCCGTACCGAGCCTGGCGGAAACCGTCAGGGCCGAGTCTCCATCGAGCCCTAAATCCTTATCGATTTGTCGGCGTACACCCTCTATGTCGGCTGAGGGCATATCGATCTTGTTGATGACGGGCAGAATCTCGAGGTCGTGCTCGAGCGCCATATACATGTTGGAGAGGGTTTGAGCCTCGACCCCTTGCGTTGCATCGATTAAGAGGATAGCTCCTTCGCAGGATGAAATTGCCCGGGATACTTCATACGAAAAATCTACGTGTCCTGGCGTATCTACAAGATTGAGCGTATAGGTTTTGCCGTCCTTCGCCGTGTATGGCAGCGTGACAGCCTGGCTTTTTATCGTAATGCCCCGTTCACGTTCGATATCCATGTTGTCGAGCATCTGGTTCTGGAGCTTGCGTTCGTCTATGATATGAGCTTTTTCTATGAAGCGATCCGCCAAGGTCGACTTACCGTGGTCTATGTGAGCAATGATACAGAAGTTGCGGATTAGTTCGGGTTCATGCATACAATAACTTTACCTGAAAGGACGGTCTTGCGCAATTATACCGGTTTGGACAATAGTATTCAGTCATGGTCCCCTTCAAAAAGCTCACCAAGAACGCAAGAACTTGCATAGTCGTAGAACCGCTGTGGGCCCTCTTTGGCCCTTTGGTTACCTATTTTATGCCACTCTATCAACAGAAGCTTGGCCTCAACGAAGTGCAGATGGGCGTCGTAAACTCCGTCGGCATAGCGGCGGGCTTCCTTTTCTTTTCTTTAGCCACCCCCATAACGAACAGGCTTGGACGAAGAAAGACAAGCATTGTCTTTGACCTGATTGCCTGGGGGGTAAGCATGCTTCTCTGGGCGTTTTCAAGGAGTTACATCTGGTTCCTGGTAGCTGCCATAACCAATGCGGCCGTGCGTGTGGTTAATGTCTCGTGGAACTTGATGCTCTCCGAAGATGCCACCAACGAACAGCGCCCTACGATTTATGCGTGGATCTACCTAGCAGGCGCTTTTGGCGGAATCACCACCTTTTGCGGTGGAATGCTGATAGACCGATTTGGCGTGGTAAGCTCAATGAGAGTCATTTTTCTCGTGGGTGCGGCCGTAATGATTACGATGTTCATCCTGCGCTATCTTGGCACGGAAGAAACAAAGATTGGTCGAATCCTGATGGAAAAATCCAAAGACGAGAAGTTTGCAACCGCTGTCGCAAAGCAGATACCTCAGGTGATCGACGCACTCAAGGATCCATTTTTTCTGCGAATGGCAGGAATCTTCATCATCGCAAACGCCGTGCTTTCCATAGATTTTTTCCGCGTACTTTATTTGAGCGAAGAAAAGATCTTTTCGCCCTTTATGACAGCACTGATACCTGCGTTGGGTTCTATAGCTAGCACTCTTTTGTTCGTATTTGTGCTGCCAAGAGAAGAAGGACGCGAGAATCATTCGCATTTGGCATACTCTTTCCTTCTGTGCATGGTCTTCCAGCTCGCTTTTGTGTTTATTCCGAAAGGTTCCATACTGGGTGCTGTACTCACCGTGCCATGGCTACAGGCGGCGTACTTTCTCATGCAGACCTTTAGAGACAGTGTTTTTATGAATGTTACGGATCCTGACAAGCGTGGCGAGCGGTTCAGTCTTGTGCAGGCTTTGATGCTGCTCGTGAGTATTCCGATGGGGTGGTTTGCAGGCTATCTCTACACGCTATCGCCACACTTTCCATTTGTTTTCGCAGCCATTCTTTATGGAATCGCCTTCTTGTTGGCGCGAAGTCTGGGCAAGTATGAAAAACCGCAGACCAATAAGGTAGTCGCGTAAGGATAGAGGATAAGGAGACAAAGGAGAAAGCGGTGGTCTATTTGGATTGGGCAGCCACGGCCATTCCAGAACGCGAGTTGCAGATTGCGGCGTTGAACCAAGCCATGGATACCTTTGGGAACCCTTCGAGCGTTCACACAGAAGGCAAAAGAGCACAAACATGCCTCGAAGACGCGCGGGCCAGGCTGACGAGTGCCATATTTTCGCGCGGCGGGAAGGATGGCGACGGACGTAACGAAAAAGGCGCAGGGAGGCTCGTTTTTACCGGCTCGGGAACAGAAGCCGATCAAATCGTGCTTCTTTCCTTCCTGCAAGGTCTGAAATTCAGACATGGTGTGCAGTCACCACATCTCATACTCTCGGCAGTCGAACATCCGGCGGTTTATGCTCAGGCACAGGCACTACAGAAGGTAGGGTTCGAAGTCTCGCTTGTTAGACCTGACGGCACAGGGATTGTCGAGCCGGACAAGGTAGCCGAACGGCTAAAGGCCAATACGGTGTGTGTGGCGGTTATGGCTGTCAACAATGAAACTGGCGCAATTCAGAATATTGCAGGAATAAACGACGCCCTAACGCAGGCCGCCAGGAATCTGCACGTCAAAAAGCCCTGGTTTCATGTGGACTGTGTCCAGGCACTCGGAAAAATTCAGATAAAAGATATAGTTAGGGCGGCAAGCAGCGCGGCCTTCTCCGCGCACAAAATTGGCGGACCGCGGGGGGTTGGAGCGCTGTGGCTCAACGAAGAGATAAACCCGCTCGCGGTAGGGGGCGGGCAGGAAGGGGGCGTGCGGTCCGGAACGGAGAACTTGTTTGGGGCGCTTGGTTTTGCGGGGTGCGCGGAGAAGGCCGCGCGGGATTCAGACACAAACCAGCAAAACGGCAAAAACTTGGCAGCACGGCTGACCTCAGGTATAAAGGCGATCCCGGGTGCGCTCGTGCTTCCGGAATGCCGGCAAGACATCGACGAGCGCTACAGCCCATGGGTCTTGAGCGCAGCGTTTCCGGGCCTTTCTGGAGAAGTGCTTGCGCGGGCGCTTTCAGATGCGGGTTTTGCCGTATCCACAGGGTCCGCGTGTTCGCATACGCATAAAGAGCGCGATTCGCGGGTACTTACGGCCATGGGAGTTCCGGAACACCTCGCCTTTGCCTCGATTCGCATCTCGACGGGTCCCAAGACAACCACCGAGGAAATCGATGCATTTCTCAATGCGGCGGCCGACTTGTATAGCAAGCTGAAAACCTGATACAACAGCGTACGCAATGGAACTATTTTTTCTGATCAAACCGGGCGAAATTCTCCTCAAAAAAGACAACCAACAAGAGTTCATTCGCCGCTTGCGGCAACAGATTCACTTGAGAATGGCCGGAATAAAGCATGACATTGAGTCTTATCCCGGGCGTTTTTTTATCACCGTGGACGAGAAAGATAGGGAGCACACGGTTTTTGCTCTTTCTCATTGTCCGGGCTTGAATGGCTTCTCCGCGGCCTTCAAGTGCGAGAAGACGGTGGATTCCGTGCTTGCTGCCGTGGTACACGTTGCTACGAAGGCAGCCATGTTGGGTAAGAAGACGTTCAAAGTGGAGACAAGGCGTTCGGACAAGAGCTTCCCGCTCGGATCCTACGAACTGTCGGCCTTGGCTGGAGAAACAGTGCTGGCGGCAGTCCCATCGCTCAAGGTCGATGTTCACAATCCTGATTTTACGGTCAATATCGAAATTCGAGAAAGAGCCTACGTGTATGGCTTCCCGGAACAAGGGCCGCGTGGTTTGCCGACCGGTTCAAGCGGCAAGGGACTATTGCTGCTTTCTGGCGGCATAGATTCGCCTGTCGCCGGCTATATGATGGCAAAACGTGGGCTCTTATTGGAATGTGTCTATTTTCACGCATACCCCTATACTTCGGACGAGGCTCGTAAGAAAGTGGAGCGGCTTGCTGTCCGTTTGACAGCATGGACGGGAAGCTTGCGGCTTTGGGTTCTACCTTTTACCGATACTCAGCTCGCCATAAAGAAGGGCGCCGAAGAAGGAGCATCTACCCTGATGTTGCGGACAGCAATGATGGAAGCGGCCGACAAGATCGCCTACAGGATCAAGGCAAAGGCGATCGTAACAGGCGAAAGTCTCGGCCAGGTTGCGAGTCAGACTGCCGAGAATCTCGCCATAACGCAGAGTCCAACACGCCTACCCGTCTTGAGGCCGCTTATTGGAATCGATAAAGAAGCGACGGTCAAGACGGCTCAAGAGATAGGCACGTATGACATTTCGATTTTGCCTTACGAGGATTGCTGCGTGCTTTTCTCGCCCAAGCATCCGCTCTTGAAGCCGGCGCGGGAAAAGTGCATCGAAGAGTACAAAAAGCTCGAACTTTCAAAGCTGATCGACGAAAGCATAGCGAACGCCTCTGTCCAACGCTTTAGTTACAAGGATGTTGTTGCGGAATATGGACTGCCGTAAGACGAGGGTTGGAGCAAAAAACTGGCGAGTGCAGGCAATGTGCGTAGGGTTTAACCTCGCAATTCGGCGGCGCGGGCGTGAGCCTCAAGACCTTCCAAGCGGGCAAAAGCAGCGGTGTCAGAGGCGAGTTTATCAGGCTCGTCCAATTTGAGCCAGGTCCTGGCGCGAAGGAATTGCAAAACCGAAAGGCCCGAAGCAAACCGTGCGGCCCCTGCCGTGGGTAGTGTATGGTTGGGGCCAGCTCCGTAGTCGCCCATGACTTCGGCGCTCCCGGATCCAATGAAGACTGCTCCTGCGGACCTGATTCGTTTTGTGTAAGGCTCAGGGTCGTCCACCATGAGTTCAAGGTGCTCGGGCGCAATTCGCTCTGCGGCTTTGCACTGTTTGTCAAAGTCTGCCTCCACAAGAGCCCAACCATTTTGCAGGGCAGATTTTGCGGTGGTTGCGTTCTTTTCTGGCAAAGAGGAGAGGGCTTTCTGCAATTCTTGGTCGACGAGGGCAGCAAGGCTTTCCGAACTGCAAATTAACATTGGCGTTGCAGCGTTGTCGTGCTCGGCCTGCGCAAGAAGGTCGGCAGCCACGAACGCGGGGGTTGCACTTTCGTTTGCGATGATGAGGAGTTCGGATGGGCCTGCTGGCGCTTCGGTGCCCATAAGGCCAAAGAGCTGGCGCTTTGCGCTTGCAACGTATCTTCCACCGGGACCTACAACGGTATCGCACCGTGGCACGACGACACCAAAACAAAGCGCCGCGATGGCCTGGGCCCCTCCGCATGCAAGGTATCCTTGGGCGCCTGAAATATATGCGGCTGCAAGGGTTATCTCCGTTGGATTAGGGCCGGCGCACCAGATTTCAGGTACCCCTGCTTCTGAGGCCGCAGTCACGGTCATGATGGCGGAAGACGGCAGGGGGTAGCGGCCACCTGGCACGTAGCAGCCAGCGCGCCTGACGGGCACGAACTCGTGCCCGGCGCGGCCGCCCGGCACCGCCACGTCCAGGTTTTTGAGGCAGCCCCGTTGGGCGGCCGCGAAGGCCGCTACGCGGCCATGGGCGCGCTCCAAGAGGCCTGCAGTCTCCTTGTCGAGCCCTTCCCATGCTTTTTTTAGCCTTTCCCTGTCCAAGATAAGAGCCTCGCCTTTCCTCCACTCGCCTAACTTTTCGGCCCAGTACTCCAGCCCCTCTTTTCCCCTCACCCGCACGTCGTCTATGATTTTGGCTACTTCCGCGTCGATCCTACTATCAGTGAGCCGTACTTCCGATGCAGGCAGCTCTTCTAACGCAATTCTCTTTAGTGAATTCCCCACCATTGTTCGCCTTCCTCTTTTTCGCCATATCCTGGCTTCGCATTCCCTGGCCTCCGCTGTACCTTGTACGAGCGCCTCTCCAGCTCCGCTTCTATGTCCGCAAGGCTTCCACCTTCTTTAATTGTTTTTACCAAAGCGAAATAAATAACATCGGCCACCTCAAGTACAGCTTCCTGCGCCGTTTTTGTCTTTGCAAGTTCGTCAGCTTCTTCCCGCAACTTGGACGCCAGGAGCTCAGGATCTGTAAAAAGTCGCTTTGTGTATGACCCTTCAGGCGCCGTTCTCTTGCGAGCCCTGATCGTCCTCGATAATTTCTCTATACCATAGCCATCGTCAAAGCAGTTGCGCCTGCCAAGGTGGCAAAACCCTTTCCCGTTTTGTTTTACAATAAACCGTATACAGTCCCTGTCGCAGTCCACTTGAGCCCTTACGAGTTCTTGCGTGTCGCCCGAACTCTCCCCTTTTACCCAAAGTCCTCGCATTCTTGAGTGATACACCCCTACTTTGCGGCCAAAAGCTAACGAAAGACTTTCTAAGTCCGAATAGGCATGACCCAAAAGCCTTCCTGCTTCATCACAGACCAAAGTCAACCAAAGGCCATCCGGTCTGTCACTCTTAAGTGGCGCACTAAAAGCCTCGGCAAGCCCCAGCTCTCCTGAGGCAAGCGCCGTACCCGCCTGGACATCAGCTCCCATGGCATCGAGGCTCGCTATCTCGGATACGCCTTCTACACCTCCAGGGACCCCTCCTGCAAAAGTAATCCGTTTGCCCTTGGCAATGTCGATAAGTTTCTTGGCCTTCTCCATGTCCAGCCCGGACATAGCGCCTTCCCGATCTATAAACGTAACCAGGAAACCTGAAACATAAGGAGAAAGCTCCTCAATGCGCGACTCCAAGGTGTTTTCAGTTTCCCGTGTCCATCCTTCGACCATGATTTTGTCCTGCTTGATGTCGAGCGCCGCTATGAGCCTGGGAGCCGGAAATTGGGACAAAAACTCCGGCGTAGCCATAGTGCCTATCATTATCCTCCGAGCTCCTGCATCTAAGTATTCGAGCGCGACATCCTTATTCCGGATACCGCCTCCAACCCTACACTCATGCTTACTCAGGATTCTCTTGATTAAAGCCTTGTTGTCCCCCTGGCCCAGCGCAGCGTTTAAGTCCACGATGGCGATCTCCCCTGCAACCCCGAGCTTATCGGCCAGCGCTTCCGGATCTCCCACATCGAGCTTCGGATACTTATTGCCCCGAAGTTGCACTGCCCTTCCATCCAGAATGTCTATACTTGGTACTATCATCTTCTCACCTCCACCCCTTGTTCATACAAATAATCTTTGAGTGCTCCAATCTCGATTTCGCCACGATGAAAAACTCCCGCCGCCAGGACTGCCCTTGCACCTGCATTTATTCCTTTCAAGAAATCACTGTATTGAGATGCCCCTCCGGAAGCAACGACGGGCACTTTAACCGCAGCACACAGTTGCCGCAAAAGCTCAAGGTCGTACCCCTGCCCCGTTCCGTCTCTATCGATAGAAGTAAGCAGGATTTCGCCAGCGCCCTCGCCTGCCGCACGGCGTGCCCATTCGACTGCGTCGAGTCCGGTATCTACCGAACCAGCCTCGATCCACACTGTCCATCGCACTTTGTCGTCTTTAACCATGCGCTTTGCATCGATAGCGGCAACGACACACTGAACGCCAAACCTTGTTGCAAGGTCTCTTAGAATCGATGGATTCCTAACCGCTGCGCTGTTGATAGACACCCTGTCCGCGCCTGAATCCAGGAGTCTACAGGCGTCCGATACGCTTCTAACTCCGCCACCTACCATCAAGGGGATGGAAAGCACCTCGCGAACCGCCACGACCGAGTCAAGGGTCGTATTCCGATCTTCTTGTGTAGCGCTTATATCCAACAGGGCTATTTCATCAGCGCCTTCGGCTTCGTAGCGCTGCGCTAACGCAGCGGGATCTCCTGAATCCACCAAGTTGACAAACCTTGTGCCCTTGACGACACGTCCAGCCTTGACGTCGAGGCAGGGAATGATTCGTATGGCTGTCGATGAGCCTCTCTTAAGCTTTTCCAACATTTGCCCCCTTAGAATTGCCTTTCGAGTCCAGTGCCTTTTCTCCTGCATCAATCCATCGTGCTACGAGATCGAGCCCCCAGGCACCGGATAACTCTGGATGAAACTGGCACAAGAGCAAGTATGGCGCTCTACTGTTCCTTCCCTCCCAAAGTTCAAGCGACGCCACAAAAGGTTTGCCGTATATGCAAACCGTACCGACAAAACCTTCTGGAATCGATTCGATGGCATAGGAGTTTGCAAAATACGCCCAACCAGGCCTTACAAAAGAGCGTCCCTCTCTTGATTCCATGCTTTGTCCCTCGGAAACGTATGGTGAGACATAATTCCATCCGAGCTGCGGCAAGGGCATAGAAAGGTCCAAACTCGCTACGTGGGCTGGCACGATGCCCAGACCTTTGATACCAGGGCCTTCTTCGCTCGACTCACAAAAAAGCTGCATCCCAAGGCAAATCCCCATGGTTGGCTTCTTTTGTGCAACGCGCCTCTTAAAGGCCTCGTCGAGCCCGGTCTCTTTCAGTCTTGACATGGCAGATCCAAAGGCTCCAACACCGGGCAAGAGAGCATAGTCTGCTTCTTCAATCACCGATGGTTCACTTGTAACGAGGCTTGTCACGCCCAGCCTACGGCACATGGTAGACACTGACGCCAGGTTGGCAGCTCCTGTCGAGGCAATCACCAGAACAGTGTCTTTCCCTGCACCTTCCCCTGCCTGCTTCTCTGTTGCCCGCTTTTCTGTAGTTTCGACGCTCATAAAGGTTCCTCACCCTGTCCAATCTCCGCGTCGGCCGTCTGGTTTGAGTCGACAACCTCTATGGAAGTCTGGACCTTGCCTTTGGTACTTTCGTTTCCCCAGACAGAGGCGCAGCCCTCCTTGGCAGACAACACTTCCTTTGCGCCTTCCTTCTGGATATGCGGGATTGGCAGCACGGCGTTTTGTATGGCAAGCGCAAGAGCTTTAAAGGCCGCCTCTGCTTTATGGTGATCGTTCTTTCCCCTTAAGACGTCCACGTGGAGTGTAAGCGCCGCATTCTGGGCAAAACTGCGCAAAAAATGCTCGACATTCTCGGTTGCGAGCGTTCCCAGCATTTGGCCTGCAAGGTCAAGATCGCCTTCAAAAAAAGGCCTTCCCGAGAGGTCGACCACCGCCCTTGCAAGCGCCTCATCGAGCGGAGCAAAAGCATACCCGAAACGTGCCTTTGCTTCTTCGAGCTCGTAGGCTGACTTAAATGCAAGTCCCAAGGCTATAGCACAATCCTCCGCGCTGTGATGATCGTCCACGTCCAGGTCGCCCTTACAAAAGAGTCTCAAAGACCACCCTGCATGGAAGGCAAGGCTCGTGACGAGGTGATTGAGAAACCCAATTCCAGTGTCTACTTGCACGAATCCTGGTTCAAGCAAGAGTTGTACCTTGACTTGAGTTTCTTTGGTCGAACGTTCTAGTTTTATGGTTTTTGCCATTTTTATTGCACCTCCAGCTTTTGAAAAGGCGCATCTTGTGTTTCTTCCGTTTCTTGTGTTTCTTCGTCACGCGCGTTCCAATTTGCAGTTTTTCTCAACGCGGCTATCAACGTCGAGAAATCCTTTTCATTGCCCGGGCACGTGATCCTTACGTATGTTTCCCCCGGCCAGTAGCGCACTGCGATGCCTTTTTCTTTTAGTGCGGCGACAAATCCGGATGCGTTATTCACTTGAGCCGTCACAAAGTTGGCCTGTGAAGGCCAAGCACCGAGGCCGATTTCCACCATCGTCCGACAAAGTTCCTCGCGCTCGCTCTTAATCCTCTCAACATAGGCCTTGCGCTGGCTTTCGTTTTCGCGCAAAACCGTAAAAGCGGCCTCGATAGCCGGGCCGGACAAGGAATATGGCGGACCGGCTTCTCTCATCCTTGGGATGAACTGGCTGGAATTCTTACCTACGGCTGCCCATCCCACCCTGAATCCGGCGAGTCCCCGCGATTTTGAGAAACTGCCTGTCACAATCACATTGGCTTTGTCGAGCGCCCTAAGAAGAAGTTCCTGATTGTCAGCAAAGTCGATATAGGTGGCATCAAAAAGAAAAATGCTGCCGTTTCTGGCACAAGTCTCCACGATTTTATCGAAGTCGGCCTCGCTCAGCATCGTTCCAAAGGGGTTGTCTGGAGATGCGAGAACAACGAGGCTAGGAGATCGTTCTTCAATCAGGGTGCAGAGCTCTTCCAGAGGAAAGGCTTCCTCTGCATAACGTCGCACGGACAGGAATTCTGCTCCGGTTCTCTTGCTCGCCGCCAGGAATTCGACAAACCCGGGGGTCGTTGTGGCGATCGTCCTGCCCGGCCCTGTAAACACGCGAAAAGCCCGGTCGATCGCGTCGTCGGCGCCCGCCGTTGCAAGCACATTACCTTCGGGCAGGCCTAACATCTCTGCAAGTTCCTTTTCTAGGACTGCTGATTCCGGGTAGCGGCATGCATTCTCAGTAGAAAGTATTTTCGCCAGTTGTACTTCGGAAAGTAAACAAACGCCTTCATTGGCATCTAATTTGAGCATGGTTTCCTCCAATATCCTATTGAATCCTTTTATCTCCTCATGAAAGGCCTTTACGGAACGAGCTGGCTTAGGGCAGTGACCACGATGTCGGTCCCTCCGCACCGTTTTATTTCCGGAATGAGTTCCGCAAGGCTTTCCTTGGGGGCAGCCACGCGCACTGCGTAGGCTTTGCCTTTATCCAAAGGCGAAATTGTCGGCGACTTGAGGCAAGGTAGAATTGAAACGAGCTGTTCAAGAAGGTCCGCGTTGACGTTGACTTCCAGCATCACACGCCTGCGGGCCTCAAGCACCGCTTTAAGGAGCAGTACGAGCGACTCGGCTGCTTCTTTTTTGGCTTTGTCTGACATTGCAGCTTTGGATGCGTAAAGGCGCGTCGAGCTCGTCATTATTGTGTCCAAGATAACCAGACCGTTAGCTTTGAGCGTGTTGCCCGTTGCACAGTTGTCGATAATGAGATCAGCATCTTCCGGAGGGAAAGCCTCGGTAGCACCATAAGACCGGATGAATTTAGTTCCAGGGATGTTGGCGCGGATCCAGCCTTGCGCGATGTTTTCGTACTCAGAAGCCAAAACGGGAGTTCTTCCGCAAACGGCTTCCCATGCCGCAGTTCCGCCCCCGCGGGCTTTTACCTCACGCACCACACCCTCGGGAGCAGCCACGACAAGCCTCACTGGATCCATGCCCGTATCGAGCAGTTCCACAAGGTCGGCACCAAGCTCGCAGACCCAATCCGCGCCTGCAAAGCCGACGTCTCGGCTGCCAGAGGCCAGCATTTCTACAATGTTCTGTGGTTTGAGGAGTTTTGTCGAGTATTCGATTGTAGCGGCGCTTTTAGGGTAGGCACCTGCACCGTTGCCGACCTTGGGGCGATATTCGCGTTCATCGATTACAACGGGCAGGCCTGCATCGCCGAGCAGGCGGACCGCCTGGTCTTGCATACGGCCTTTAGGCAAGCCCAACATGATTTGAACCTTGTTGGAAGCGTTGGCAGCACCTTCATTGTTGGCACCCATGTAAATCTCCTTGCGCCTGGCCCCTCTTTCTTGCCGGCCAGGCCAGAAGACTTCGTTTTACATGAAGCCTTAAGGCCAATAAAAAAGCCGGCTCTTGGGAGCCGGCTTCGTGATTTCTAAACGTCCTTTCTGGAGCGCTAGACGACACGCACACACGGCTCTGCCGAATGGTGGCCGTGGGTATGATGGAGCTGCGTTACAGCAACGAAAATCATTGTGTCGTCCTTCATAAAACGTATGTAAGCATTAAACGTATAATTATGTCAACTAGGTGAAAATTGATACAGATAAAACTTCGACAGTTATGGCACTGCGGTCTTCCTGGACCTTACCACGAATAACGAGTGGCCTTTGGTCATACAAAAGATGTCTATACTTTCGATAGACGTCCGGGAAGAGCACCGTCTCGTAAAGCGCAGTTTCGTCTTCAAAAGACACAAACTCCATCTGCTCCTTTTCTGTGGTTAAGACTACTTTGGCGGTGATTGGCCAGCCAAGAAGTTGAATGGTATTCCCAACAAAACTTCCAATCTCGCAAGCGCGAACCCGAGGATAGGAAAGCGCGCGCGGCACAAATTCCAAAGGGTGGCAGGCGAGTGTCGTTGTAAGGTACTTCATCTGTGTTTCAAGTATCTTGCGCCTGGGCACTTTTGCGTGAGAGCCGTCTGCACCCAGGACCAGGTCGTCAAAAAGCTCGTTCTCCTTACTCTTGTACTCCTTAACCGATTGAAAAGCAAAAAGTTGCATAAGTTTTTGTGCCCGCGTTTGTTCCGGCGACAAGTTGTCCAGAGCGCCGGAGCCCACCAAAGCCTCGCTTGTCTCTCTGTCGGGAGCAGTACGTCTACAAAAATCGCCGATGGAAGCATAAGCGCCGTTCTTTTTTCGTTCTTCGACGATGCTTTCGGCCACTTTTTCTTGGAGCGAGACGATGAGGCCCAAGCCCCATCGAATGTCCTTTCCCTTGCCACGGCAACGCACTTCGCTTTGGTTGACATCGGGCGGAAGCACGGTTAGGCCCATTCTTCGACACTCGCTTACATAAGCCAAAGTCGAATAATATCCACCACAATTAGAGATGACGGCTGCCATAAATTCCGCCGGATGGTGCGCGCGCAGGTATGCCGACTTAAAAGACAGCATGGCATAGCTTGCCGAGTGAGCCTTGACGAAGCTGTATCCAGTAAAACTACGGATCATGTCCCACACAGCTACGATAGTAGCGTCGCCCACCCCACGCTCGCGAGCACCACGCTCAAAAGCTGGCCAAAAACGCTCCAACTGCACATCGGCATCCCTCTTGGCAAGCGCCTTACGAATCCGATCAGCTTCCGCTGCGGAAAAGCCGGCAAGCGCAATGGCCGCCTTGGATGCATCTTCCTGATAGCAGAGAATTCCGAACGTCTCGTCGAAAAGACCGTCAAGCAGCGGATGCAAGGACTTCCAAGGTTTGCCATGGAGTCTATCGATGTATTCGTTGATATAGGCATTAGCAGCAGGACGAATCATCGAAGAGTGAATCACGAGATGTTCAAAATCGCCCTTGCGCGTCTTCTGTTGCAAGAGGCGCATCGGAGGGCTCTCCACATAGAAGACCCCCATGGTATCGCCCCGCGCCAAAAGATCGATGGTCGCCATGTCGTCTATAGGATCCCAACTCGTTTCGTCTATCGCAATCCCATTTTCCTGCAGATTGGCTACGGCATCTCTCACCACAGCAAGCGAACGATTGCCAAGGAGGTCAATTTTGACAAGCCCAACGGTTTCGACGCCTTCCTTCTCCCAGGCGGTAATCCGTATTCCGCTACCAGATCGCTCAATAGGCACATGGTCCGCAAGGTTGTCAGGCACAACGATGAGCCCTCCGGAATGTACGCCGAGGTTGCGCGGCAAGCCTTCGAGCCGAGCCGCAAGCTGGGCAATTGCGCTCCATGTGGCATCGAGCGGCGCTTCCGACTTCGCCGTACCGACCGGATCCGCTGTGTCGAGCGTACTGCGCGGGCCAAGCGTACCAAGCACCCGTCGCCTTTCAAAGGCCGAAATCTCGGTGTCCGGAATACCAAATGCTCTCGCTGTTTCCCGCAGAGCTGCCTGCTTTTGAAAGCACACGTGATTGGCAACTCGAGCCGCATGCTCCGGTCCATGCTGCCCGATAACGGCGTTAAGCAGAGCATCTCTTTCGTCCCAGGCAAAATCGACGTCGATATCGGGAGGATCGACCCGCCCAGGGTTCAAAAAGCGGTCAAAATAGAGATTGTGGCGCAAAGGATCGACATCGGTGATACCTAAGCAATAGGAAACAATACTTGCGGCGGCGCTCCCGCGTCCGCACGTGCGCGATGCTTTTTGTGTAATGTCTTGAACAGTCAAGAAATAATCACAAAAACCTTTATCTTCTATGACTGCAAGTTCGTAGTCGATCCGCTCCAGGACTTTTTCATCCACGATCTTGTAACGCCGAAAGGCTCCTTCCAGTACTCGTTCACGCAGGAGCGAAGCGGTGCCGCCTTCTTCCTTTGTCTCGTACGCAGGAAAAATAAAACCCTGGAAAAGTTCGGCATAGGAAGCGGCTTCTGTAACCGCTTCGTTACAAAGAAGCGCTTCCGGAACGGCCTCGTAGGCAGCGGCAAAGACTTGTGGTGAAGGTAAAAGGGCGTCCTTGTTTCCAAGTTCTTCTTCGCTGATGCGACTCACGGTCGTCTTTTTGCCGATCGCCAGCAAGACGCGCTGCAGCTCGCTGTCTTCTGCTTTCAAAAACCGTACTTCGCCAGTCGCTACACAAGGAAAACGATCCGCACTACCCTTATGCCAATCTGTATCCTTGGCTCGACGGTTCATATTCATAAGCGTACGCCAACGATTCCTATTGAAGGGCGAAAGTAGGGCATAAATATCTTTCCCACCATCACTTATGCTGAGCAAATCCATGTCGTCGGTGAGAACGACAAGCCCGTCGTGGTCCTCCACAAGCTCTGAGCGCATATCGAACTTGTTCGTGTTGCAATCGCCCGCAGTAAACCCTGCTTCTGCCCGTAAGGTGAGCAGATTGGAGAGGCGCGCAAACCCGTGTCTATTTTTGGCAAGTACAACCGCCCTCCCACCAGGATAGATGAGTTCGGAGCCTAGAATTGGCCTTATATGCGCTTCTTTACAAGCGTCAATAAAACAGGGAAGCCCATACACCGCATTGCGGTCGGTAAGTGCAAGCGCTTTGTAGCCCAAGGCTGCTGCACTTTGCACAAGGGCTTCCGGCCTTGCAGTACCATATAAGAGCGAATAACACGAGGTCACAAAAAGCGGCGCGATCATACACCCAATCTTTGCGTTGCAAGGCAGATGCAAGGCACAAGAGCGGCAAAACCAAAGCGCTCGTGTACCCGATCGAGTGCATACTGTAGGTGCGATTGGCGTACTTCCGGCTCAAAAAGATCGAGTTCAGGCCCCGCCGAATTCAGTTCCGAGAGTGTCAAGGCAAGGCGCCGTATCCTTACCCGCCGCTTCGCCGCCATTTTGAGCGCCCCCAAAGCCAGTTCCAGCACTTCCCCGTCCCGCACACAAAGCCGCTTCGCCCTTTGCGTA
>OFJB01000282.1_pt1 | contig 26288 bp, 25 predicted proteins | sample 1775081 | NCBI WGS metagenome assembly OFJB01 (sample SAMN08195771, study PRJEB24354) | sludge metagenome | isolation source: initial sludge from phenol fed wastewater aerobic bioreactor | place: India: Nagpur | collected 2016-06-05
GCGGGCCAGCGGCCTGACCTTCAACCGGGACTTCTTCTGCGGCTACAGCCCCGAGCGCATCAACCCGGGTGACAAGGAGCACCGCCTGCCCAGCATCAAGAAGGTCACCAGCGGCAGCACGCCCGAGGTGGCCGCGGCCGTCAATGCGCTCTACGCCCAGATCATCACCGCCGGCACGCACCAGGCCAGCAGCATCAAGGTGGCCGAGGCCGCCAAGGTCATCGAAAACACCCAGCGCGACATCAACATCGCGCTGATGAACGAGCTCAGCCTGATCTTCCAGAAGCTGGGCATCGACACCCTGGAGGTGCTGCAGGCCGCCGGCACCAAGTGGAACTTCCTGCCCTTTCGTCCCGGCCTGGTGGGCGGGCACTGCATCGGCGTCGATCCGTACTACCTCACCCACAAGGCGCAGGAGGTGGGTTATCACCCCGAGATCATCCTGGCCGGCCGCCGCCTGAACGACAGCATGGCCGCCCACGTGGCCGACGAAACCGTCAAGCTCATGCTGCGCAAGGGCCTGCCCGTGCTGGGCAGCCGCGTGCTGGTGCTGGGCCTGGCCTTCAAGGAGAACTGCCCCGACCTGCGCAACACCAAGGTGGTCGACATCGTGCGCACCCTGCAGGGCTACAACACCCAGGTCGACGTGTACGACCCCTGGATCGACCCGCAAGAGGCCGAGCACGAATACGGCCTGCGCTGCCTGCCCGACCTGCCCGCCTCCGGTCAATACGCCGCCGTCGTGCTCGCCGTCGGCCACCGCGAGTTCGTGGCCCTGGGCGCTGCCGGCATCCAGGCCCTGGGGCAGAGCGGCGCCGTGCTGTTCGACGTCAAGAGCATCCTGCCGCTGGGGGTGGCGGACGGGCGGTTGTGACACGAGGGGCGCCGTGCTGGATCGCCACGCTTCGCTCGCGATGACGGGGGTGGGGCTCGCGATGACGGCCAGGCTCCGTCATTGCGAGGAGCGTAGCGACGAAGCAATCCAGCCCGCGCACCCAGCTTCACCGATGCGCCCAATGACCAGCGCCATACTGGATCGCCACGCTTCGCTCGCGATGACGGAGGTTTGTCATTGCGAGGAGCCGCAGGCGACGAAGCAATCCAGCCGGGGCATCCTGTGGCCCCACCACGGCATCCAGCGATATCCAACCAAAGTACAATTGAAACCATCATGGTTCCAAAATGGTTGAAATCTCCATGCCCACCACGCTGACCCTGAAAAACATCCCCGACGAAGTGTATGAACGCCTGAAGGCCGCTGCCCACGCCAACCGCCGCAGCCTGAACAGTGAAGCCATCGTCTGCCTCGAAACCGTGCTGACCGCAAGCGCGATGCCCGTTGCCGACCGGTTTGCTCGCTTGCGCCAGTTGCGCGCCGGGCTGGGTGGGCCGTTCCACGCCCGCGACATCGAGGCATTCAAGGCCCAAGGGCGTCCGTGATCGTCGTCGACACCAACGTGCTGGCCTATCTGCATCTGCCAGGTGAACACACGGCCGCTGCCGAGGCCCTGCTGCTGCGCGATCCGCAATGGGCGGCCCCCGTACTGTGGCGCAGCGAATTCCGCAATGTCCTCGCGGGCTACATGCGGCGCGGCCAGATCACCTTCGAGCAGGCCTGTGCACTGCAACGCGAGGCTGAAGACCTGCTGAATGGCGCGGAATATCAGATCGACTCGCCCAGTGTCCTGCAACGGGTGCAGGCCGCCGACTGTTCAGCCTACGACTGCGAGTTCGTGGTTCTTGCCGCGCAACTGGGCGTTCCGCTGATCACCATGGATGGCAAGCTCCTGCGCGCCTTTCCCAGCATTGCGGTGCCGCTGGCCGCCGAATGAACACGCACTGACATCAACCCCACGCCCCGCCATGACCATCTTCATCACCGGCACCGCCGGCTTCATCGGCTACCACCTGGCCGAACTGCTGCTCACCCAGGGCCACGCCGTGCACGGCTACGACGGCATGACCGACTACTACGACGTGCGCCTCAAGCACGCCCGCCACGACCGCCTGCGCCGCCACCCCGGCTTTACCGCCACCGAGGCCCTGCTGGAAGACGACGCCACCCTGCAGGCCGCCATCGATGCGGCCCAGCCCAACGCCATCGTCCACCTGGCCGCCCAGGCCGGCGTGCGCTACAGCATCGACAACCCGCGCGCCTACATCGACGCCAACATCATCGGCACCTTCAACGTGATGGAAGGCGCGCGCCGCCACAAGGTGCGCCACCTGCTCATGGCCTCCACCTCCTCGGTCTACGGCGCCAACACCGACATGCCCTTCACCGAGACGCAGAAGTGCGACACGCCCATGTCCTTCTACGCCGCCACCAAGAAGGCCACCGAGGCCATGGCCCACAGCCATGCCCACCTGTTCGGCCTGCCCACCACCATGTTCCGCTTCTTCACCGTGTACGGGCCCTGGGGCCGGCCCGACATGGCGCTGTTCAAGTTCACCAAGGCCATCCTGGCCGGCCAGCCCATCGACATCTACAACCACGGCGACATGTGGCGCGACTTCACCTACGTCGAAGACCTGGTGCGCGCCATCGCCCTGCTGATCGATTGCCCCCCGCCCGCGCCGTCATTGCGAGGGGGCGAAGCCGACGCGGCCATCCAGTCCGGCGCTTCCACCGCCACCGCCGCCCCCATGACCGCCGCCGCACTGGATCGCCACGCCCCTGCGGGGCTCGCGATGACGGCTTCCACCCCCTCGTCATTGCGAGGAGCCGCAGGCGACGCGGCAATCCAGCCCAGCGCATCAACCCCCGCCGCCACCGACAGCCTCTCCCCCGTCGCCCCCTGGCGCGTCGTCAACATCGGCAACTCCGACAAGGTGCGCCTGCTCGACTACGTCGAGGCCATCGAGGACTGCCTGGGCAAGAAGGCCAGCCGCCACTACATGGACATGCAGCCGGGCGACGTGCCCGCCACCTGGGCCGACGCCAGCCTGCTGCAGCGCCTGACCGGCTACCGCCCGCAAACCGACTTCAAGGAAGGCGTGCGGCGCTTCGTGCAGTGGTACCGGGAGTTTTACGGCTGACGGCCAAAATGTGACTTCATCATCGTGACCATGGACACGATAAAATGGTCACAAAAGGAGGCCTCATGGAAACCGCCATTTCCAAATCCCGCTTCAAGGCGCAGGCGCTCGAGGTCTTTCGCCAGATCGAGGCCACTGGCGAGCCGGTGGTCATCACCGACCGCGGCGTGCCCACCCTCATCGTCAAGCGCTACGCACCGGCCGACGATGCGCCCCAGCAGCATCTGAAGGGTTCCGTCATCCGCTACGACGACCCGCTGGAACCCGTGGGCGACCACGACTGGGAGCAGCTGGCGTGATCGTGCTCGACACCCACGCCGTCGTGTGGTGGGCCACCGGCGACGCGGCCTTGTCCGCCGCGGCGCGCCGGGCCATCGCGGCCACGCAGCAGGAGGGGGGAGCCATACTCGTGTCGGCCATCACTGCGTGGGAGATTGCCATGCTGATCGAGCGCGGGCGCCTGGTGCTCAGCATGGACCTGGACGAATGGCTGACCGCCGTGCAAGGCCTGGACGGCGTGCGCCTGGTGCCCCTCAGCCCGCGCGTCGCCGTACAGTCGGTGCGGCTGCCTGGCGACTTCCACAAAGACCCGGCCGACCGCATGATCGTGGCCCTCTCGCGCGACACCAACGCTCCGCTGGTCACCGCCGACACCAAGATTCACGCCTATCCCCACGTGCGCTGCATCTGGTAGCCGGCACGCGGTGCAACACGTCCATCCGCGCTCTCGCTCGAAAACCACTGGCATCATCAGCGCTGCCCTGGATCGACCCGCCGCACGGCGCTCGCAGTTGGGGGCTGGTTTTGCTCGCGACGCCGGGCACCGTCATTGCGAGGAGGCGAAGCCGACGTGGCAATCCAGCACGGTGCCCCAATCCCGCAGCCGCGCCCATGACAATCGCCACACTGGATCGCCACGCCCTTCGGGCTCGCGATGACGAGGGGGATTTGTCATGCGAGGGAAAAGGGCTCACCCGCGAGCGCAGCGTGGCGGCAAAGCCGGCATGGGGCAATCCAGCGACAGCGTGCCCACGACCGCCCATCGCACCCATGGCACCATTGCGCTGCGCCATCCCATTTCGCTCACGATGACGCCCGCCCGCCGACTCCGACCCATTTGAGACAATGCCAAACATGTCCCTAGCGATCGTCCCACCGGCGCAAGCCGCTATCCAAACCGAAGTGGATGGCGCAACCACGCCCATCTACGTCACCCAACCCGCCTTGCCCCCGTTGCAAGAGTTCTTGCCCTACCTGGAGCAAATTTGGGCCAACAAGGTGCTGACTAACGGCGGCCCCTTCCATCAGCAGCTTGAAAAGGCCCTGTGCGAGCAGCTGGGCGTGCAGCACCTGGCCCTGTTCACCAACGGCACCCTGGCCCTCATCACCGCCCTACAAGCCCTGCGCGTCACCGGCGAAGTCATCACCACGCCGTATTCCTTCGTCGCCACCGCGCATTCCCTGCTGTGGCACAACTGCAAGCCGGTGTTTGTGGATGTGGAGCCCAACACCCTCAACCTCGACCCCGCCCGCATCGAGGCCGCCATCACCCCGCAAACCACCGCCATCATGCCGGTGCACTGCTACGGCAACCCCTGCGACACCGCCGCCATCCAGAAGATCGCCGACAACTACAACCTGCGCGTGATTTATGACGCCGCCCACGCCTTTGGCGTGCAAGACGCCGGTGGCAGCGTGCTGCGCCATGGCGATTTGTCGGTGCTCAGCTTTCACGCCACCAAGGTCTTCAACACCTTCGAGGGCGGCGCCATCATCTGCCCCGATGCCAAGACCAAGCAGCGCATCGACCACCTGAAGAACTTTGGCTTTGTCGACGAGGTCACCGTCGTCGCCCCCGGCATCAACGCCAAGATGAGCGAAATCAACGCCGCCTTCGGCCTGCTGCAACTGCAGCACATGTCCCAGGTCATGCAGCGCCGCGTCGCCATCGACGCGCTGTACCGCGAAAAACTGCAAGGCGTCCAAGGCATCCATTGCCTGCCGCAAGCCGGCCAAACCGTGGCCAACCACGCCTACTTTCCCGTCCTGGTACAGCCCGACTACCCGCTCAGCCGCGACGGCCTGTACCAAAAGCTCAAAGACCACCACATCTTTGCCCGGCGCTATTTCTACCCGCTGATCAGCGACTTCCCCATGTACCGGGGCATGCCGTCGGCGCATCGGGATTTGCTGCCCGTGGCCACGGCGGCGGCGCAGAAGGTGCTGTGCCTGCCTATTTATCCGGCAATGACGCCGCACGATCAGCAGCGCGTCATCGATATTGTTCTGGGAGCATGAACCATGGCGATGCTGGGCCGTGAAGCCATCGAGGCGCTGGGGTTTGCCTCAGTCGGCGAGAACGTGCAAATCTCCGATCGAGCCTCGTTCTATGGCGCGGGCCGGATCGCTCTGGGCAGCAACGTTCGCATTGACGATTTTTGTGTGCTTGCAGCGGGCGTAAGCGGCATCACGATTGGCAATTACGTCCATGTTGCCGTTGGCTCATCGCTGATTGGTGCTGGAAAGATAACCCTGTCTGACTTCAGTGGACTCTCATCGCGTGTCGCAATTTACTCAAGCAGCGACGATTATTCTGGTGCAGTCCTTACCAACCCGACCGTGCCCAGCGAATTCACCGGCGTGACCCATGCGCCTGTCTTCCTGGGCAAGCACGTCATCGTGGGCAGTGGCAGCGTCATCCTGCCCGGTGTCACGCTGGAAGAAGGCGTCGCCGTTGGCGCCTTGAGTCTGGTGCAGAAAAATTGTGAGGCATTCGGAATCTATGCCGGCAATCCCGCTCGGCGCATCAAGGAGCGCAAGCGCGATCTGCTCGAGTTGGAGCAAAAACTCATGGCCAGCATGAGTCGCTGACTCTTCATGCCCCTTCGCAGAAACATCTTCGCCAACCACCCCAGCCAGCCCTGTGTCACAGCGGCAGGCATTGCCGCGCGCTCCTTTTATCCGCGGCGCGAGGTGCTCTCATGCTGACCGCAGACGCCATCCAAACCCTGCTGCGCGCAGGAGAGGGCGAGACGCTGGAGTTCAAGGAGCGCTTTGGCTCCGACGTGATCGAGACGGCGGTGGCCTTTGCCAATACGCGCGGTGGCACCATCTTGATTGGCGTGCGCGACAACGGCCAGCTGGTGGGCGAGCCGCTGGGCAAGGAGGTCTTGCGCGACTACGTCAACCGCATTGCCACGGCTACCGAGCCCGCCGTGGTGGCTGCGGCGTATCGGGTGGACATGGGGCCGGCCGAGGTGCTGGCGCTGCACGTCAGCGAGGTGCCGCTCAAACCCGTGGCCACCCGGGGGCGCTGCTATGTGCGCGCAGGCAGCACGACCCGCGTCATGCCTGCGGCTGATATTGCCGCCATGCACTTTGCCAGCACCGGCCAGAGCATGGATGCGTTGATCGAGCCGCGCAAAACCCGTGACGACATCGACCTGGACGCCGTGCGCAGCTATATGCGCCGGGCCACGCAGCTGGGGCGGCGCCATTTTGCCGAGCACGACGACCCCTGGCAGGTGCTGCGCAAGCTGGAGCTGGTGCAGTCTGACCAAGCCATCACGCGCGCCGCGATTTTGTTGTTTGGCAAAACGCCGCAGTCGCCGCTGACGCAGGCCGTGGTGCACGCGGGCCGGGTGCAGCAGCTGATTCACATCATGGATCAGCGCATCATCGACGGCAGCCTGATTGCGCAGGTGGAAGAAGGGCTGGCCTTCATTCAAAAAAACCTGCATGTACGCTTTGAAATCACCGGCGCCCCTGCGCGCCAGGAGATTTGGGATTACCCGCTGGTCGCCCTGCGCGAGGCGCTGATCAATGCCATTTGCCACCGCGACTATGGCAATACGGCAGACATACAAATCAAGATCCTGGAGCGCCAGCTACAAATTTGGAGTCCCGGTGCCCTGCCTTTTGGGGTCGATTTGGGAGACTTGCTCGACCCCATGCACGCGTCGCACCCACGCAATAAACTGATTGCCCAGGTATTTTTCGATTTGGGTCTGATCGAGCGCTATGGCGGCGGCATACAACGTATCTTGTCGGCCTGCCAGCAAGCCGGATTGCCCCAGCCCATGCTGGAAAATTTTCAAGGCGGCTTCCGCATTGTTTTTGCACAGGCCGCCTTGACGGAGCAGATGACCCCGCAAGTCACCGACCAAGTCACCGACCAAGTCACCGACCAAGTCACCGACCAAGTCACGCAAGAGGTACGAAGGCTGTTGCACACCCTGGTCGGCGAAATGTCGCGTGCGGACATCCAGATGGCTTTGGGCTTGAGGCACTTGCCCCATCTGCGGCAGGCCTATTTGCGCCCTGCCTTGGCCGCGGGCCTGATCGAAATGACCCTGCCCGACAAGCCCAACAGCCGCTTGCAGTGCTACCGCCTGACGGCGCTGGGCCGCGCGCTACTTAAAAAAGAGCGGGCATGAGCCTCAAGCGCAACATCCTCGCCAGCTACGCCAGCCAGATCTACGTCACCCTGGTCGGCATCCTCATCTTGCCCCTGTACCTGCAATACATGGGCGCCGAGGCGTATGGGCTGGTGGGCTTCTTCACCATGCTGCAAGCCTGGTTCAACCTGCTGGACATGGGTCTGACCCCCACCGTGGCGCGCGAAACGGCGCGCTTTCATGGCGGCGCCATCGACGCACTCAGCTATCGCCGCCTGCTGCGCGCGCTGCAAATCATCTTTGCGGCCGTGGCCGTGCTGGGCGGTAGTCTGCTGCTGGCGTGCTCGGGCCTGATCGCCCAGCGCTGGCTCAAGGTGCAAACCCTGCCGCTGGACCAGGTGCAACTGGCCCTGCAACTCATGGCCGTGGGCGTGGCGCTGCGCTGGATGTCGGGGCTGTACCGCGGCTGCATCTCGGGCGCCGAACGGCTGGTGTGGCTGGGCGGCTTCAATGCCTTCGTCGCCACCCTGCGCTTCGTTGGCGTGCTGCCGGTGCTGGTCTGGGTCGGCCACACGCCCACCGTCTTCTTCGTCTACCAATTGCTCGTCGCCGTGGTCGAGCAAGCTGGCCTACTGGCCATGTCCTGGCGCCTGTCACCCCGCTTTCCCGCCGGCCAAGCCCTGGGCTGGTCGCCCGCCACGCTGTTCGCCCCCATCAAGCCGGTGCTTAGGTTCTCGCTCAGCATCGCGTTTACCTCGTCGGTGTGGGTGCTGGTCACGCAGACCGACAAGCTGCTGCTGTCCAGCATCCTGCCCCTGGACGAATACGGCTATTTCACCCTGGCCGTGCTGGTGGCCAGCGGCATCATGATGGTTGGCGGCCCCATCAGCGGCGCCATCATGCCGCGCATGACGCGCCTGCAGGCCGAGGGGCAAGAGGCGCAACTCATCGCCGTCTACCGCCAGGCCACGCAACTGGTCGTGGTGCTGGCCATCCCCGTGGCCCTGGTGCTGGGTTTTTTTGCCCCCCAGGTGCTGTGGGCCTGGACGGGCGACGCCGCGCTGGCCGCCCAGGCCGCCCCCGTGCTTACCCTCTACGCTGCCGGCTACGGCTTTCTGGCCGTGGGCGCCTTCCCCTACTATCTGCAATACGCCAAGGGCCACCTGCGCCTGCACATCATCGGCAATGCGCTGTTCGTGCTGCTGCTCATTCCCTCAATCGTCTGGGCCGCCACCCACCACGGCATGGTGGGTGCGGGCTGGGCCTGGCTGCTGGCCAACGCGGTCTACTTTGTGCTGTGGACTCCGCTGGTGCACCGCCAGTTTGCGCCGGGCCTGCACGCGCGCTGGCTGCTGAACGATATCCTGCGCCCCGCATCGCTGGCCGCACTGGGCGCCGCGGCTGCCTGGCTGGCCGTGGACTGGGCCGGTACGCGAGGGGTGCTGGTGCTTCAATTGCTGGTTGCCGGTAGTGTGTTGCTGCTGCTGGCGTATGTGTTGGCAAGTCGCTTGAAGTTTCCGTTTTCTCGGATGGCCTGACATTGCCAATCATTTATCAATATGGCGATTATCTCTCTTGACAAATCAAAAGGCCCGGTTGTTTTTGTGGGCGGCATGAACGCGATGCCCATGATGTATGCCTTGGAATTGAAAAAGCAAAACATCGATGTTCTGTATTTTGTTGACGCTCCGATCAGTGACACATTGTCTCGACCAGAAAATCATTTTGACGATATAACTTATCCCTATCCCAACTGGATCATCGAGCTCAAATTAAAATCCCAAATATTTGTTCCGTTTGCTAGGAGAGCATTTGCAAGTTGGATCAAGACAAAAGTACAAAAATATTCAAATAAAATTCCACAGGCAATTATTTTAAATGGATTTTTTTGCAGCCTGTCGTCTTATCTTTATCCCGATGTTCCCCGTATTGCCCTGTCGCATGGGTCCGACTTGGATTCGTGGGCGGATGTTTTTGGTTCAGAGAATTTGGCAAATTCATTTCACCGAAAATCCATTTTCAAATTTTTTCCTAAATTCATTTCGATCCCTTTGATCAAGCTGACAGTTCGTCGTCAGCTTTACGGTATCGCAAAATGTCAATTCATCGTCTATTTTCCGCCGGGATTCAGCCGCCAAGGCGATGGTGTGATTGAGTTATTGAAAAAACGCGGAGTGAAATATATTCCGCGTTTCGATGTATCATTCGAGCCGCTTAAAAATCAGCCACGAGGTATTGTAAAAAACGACCAGAAATTGATCTTATTTTCAGGGGTTAGATTTACCTTTGAGACTTTTTCTGAAGGCAATTCCGAATACAACAAAGGGAATGACATTATCATTGCCGGAATTGCCAAGTTTTACAAGACCCACAAGAATATTGAGATTCATTTTGTCGAAAAAGGGCCGGATGTTGCAAAGGCGAAAAAATTATGTAAAGATCTGGGCATTGAAGACGCGGTGATATGGCATAAGGAAATGAAATTTAAGGATTTACTTAAGCTTTACGCTCAGGCTGACATATGCTTCGATCAAGTTGGCTCTCATTGGATAGGTGCGATCGGTTGTTACGCGCTGTGGCTTGGCAAGCCATTGATAGCCAATACGGAGCGTCCAGTCTGTTCGGGTATATGGCCAGAAAATAATCCGATATTTAGTGCTAACTCCGCTGGATTGATAAATTTACACCTCGAATATCTCTCGCATTTTATACACAGGGAGGATGCTTCGGTGGCATCGCAGAAATTTGCGGATGATTATTTGGGGCCAGAAAAATCAATATCCAAATTATTCTCAATTCATTAATCATAATGATATGATTGAAGTGTTGGCATTGGTGTCGTCAATATTGTATATATTGACGATATCCGTCATATTTTTTTATCTATTTAGGCGAAACATTTTTTGGGTCTATTTTCTATCAATCGAGTATTTTTATTTCATCGGTCTGGGGATTGCTCCGTTGTTGATGGTTTTGGGATTGGCGGGGGCGCCGATGTATGCGTTTGATTTTTCTAAGATTAAGGATGGTCTGCACAACGTCCGTTGAAACGAGTTACTGCACGTGATTTTTCAAAAGACGGGAGTTCAAGCACTTTTTGTCGAATGTGAGAGCCGCTTGCGGCCCCATTTGCGGCTCTTTGGCCGTTTTCGGGCGCACTCATCCCTGCGCCCTCATGTTCAAAAGTCGTTTGCGCACCATCCACAGGTTGGACAGCGCAAACAGCGTGACCAAGTTGGCCGTGTTCTTGGCCAATCCCCGGTACCTGACCTTCACAAAGCCAAACTGCCGTTTGATGACCCGGAATGGATGCTCCACCTTGGCGCGGATGCTCGCCTTGGTCTTCTCCAGTTGCTCCAGGATGGCGCCCATCGGGGTGCTCTTGTCCATGGCCTTTCGCTTGCCCGGCATCATGGCGATGTGCCAGCTCACCCCCGGGTGCTTGGCCTGGATTTCTTCACGCTTGTCAACACCCCGGTAGCCCGAATCGGCAAAGACATCGGTTTCCTCGCCGTGCAGCAGCGCGTGGGCTTGGGTGATGTCGTGCGCGTTGGCCGCCGTGGTAGCCACGCTGTGCACCAGCCCGCCCTCGGCGTCCGTGCCGATGTGGGCTTTCATGCCGTGGTGCCACTGGTTGCCCTTCTTGGTCTGGTGCATCTCAGGGTCGCGCGTGCCAGTGCTGTTCTTGGTGGAACTCGGGGCCGCAATCAGGGTGGCATCGACCACCGTGCCCTGCTTGAGCAGCAAGCCCTTGGCCGTCAACATGGCGTTGACAGTGGCCAGGATTTGCAAGCTCAGGTTGTGGGCTTCGAGCAGGTGGCGAAAGCGCAGGATGGTGCTTTCATCGGGCAGGAGATCCGCACCCATGTCCAGCCCGGCAAACTCGCGAAACATCGGAGTGTCGTACAACGCTTCTTCCATCGCCGGGTCGGACAGGTTGAACCAGTTCTGCAAGAAGTGGATGCGCAGCATCGTGGCCACGGCAAACGGTGGACGCCCACCTTTGGCTCCTGGCTGAGGGGCGTGCGGCGCAATCAGCGCGAGCAGCTCAGCCCAGGGCACCACGAGGTTCATCTCGTCGAGAAACTCGCGCTTGCGGGTCCGCTTCGTCTTGCGCTCGAATCCGGCCGCGCCCAGGCTCATTTGCTTCATGTCCTCACTGTCTCACATCTGATGGGTGTGGCCCAGGTTGTGCAGACCTTCCCTAGTGATTTTAGGTTGGTGGGAGTTGAAATAATGAATCCAGGAAATGAAGTATGGAGCATTTTTATATGCTCCATACTTATTTTGTCAACGTGTTATTGGACCATAAAATTTGCATATTTATTCGGAGTTGGGCATCGCTTATCATTGATAATATTTCTGTGGCACACGATCTTCTCAGTTGCTTATTATTTTCTAACCGTAAATTATGGAGCTGATGCTTCATTTTATTATGACTCCGCCGCGTCGGACGACCTGAGTATTGGAGTTGGTACGCCTGGGGTGATTTTCGTAACAGGAATATTTGTGCATGCTCTCAATTTGCCTATGTTTGGAGCATTCCTGGTTCACAACTTCATAGGAGCTCTGGGTCTAATTGTTTTATATGGTGCATTGAAGCGAGAGGCGCTTCACGAATCTAGAAATATCAAGATCTTGGCATTTGCCGTCATACTCCTGCCATCGATGAATTTCTGGACGGCTGGGATCAGTAAGGATTCGATATCTCTTCTTGCGGTCTCATTCTGCTTGTGGGGTATTACTGCGAATCGATCAAAGGTAAAGCTAATCTTGGCAGGCGTTATTTTGATGTTTCTGGTAAGGCCGCATATGGCTGCACTATTAGTGCTGGCATATTTTTTCGCTATCATTATCGATAGCAAAATTGCGTTAATTAAGAAAATACCAATGGCAATAATTTTGCTGGGATTTTCTTTGTCTGCCTTGTTATATGCATACCAATATGCTGGCGTCGGTAAAGATTTTTCATTCGTAGATACGCTTGATTATGTCGAAAACAGACAGGAAATATATGCAGACACGGGGAGTGGAATGGACCTTTCCTCCATGAACTTTCTGAGTGCTCTCTTTGCATACATGTACAGACCTGTCGTGCTTGAGGCAAAAAATGCACTCCAACTTGTCTCTTCCATAGAGAACCTCGTTCTGCTGGTAGGGTCAATTTTTTTCATCTTAAAATTTCGTGTTGTCAGAGTCAAAAATATAATGCAAAGAACGTCCTGGATGCTTCTGTTTTATCCGATGATGTCCTGGATTATGTTGGGATTGACAACTGGCAATCTTGGTATCGCGGTCCGCCAAAAATGGATGTTTGTGCCATTTTTCCTTTATCTATATGTTGCTGTGCTAAGTAAAAATAAACTTAATAAATAATGCTTCCGCTAAATATGACAGGAAAATTTCTCATATCTCTGGATTGCGAGGGAAAATGGGGGGTCGCAGATCATCTCTACGGGAAAAATGATAAATTAACCGCCAGAAGCTTGGATCAAGCTTATGGATTCATTTTCGATCTTCTCGAGAGACATGAAATTAAAGCGACGTTCGCCTTTACCTCATTATTCAGTGTCGAGGAGGAGGTTATCCACTCTTACAAAGCCGATTTTTCTGAGATGTGCGCAATGGGGTTTGATTGGTATGCGCCGCTCGTTTTAATGCTCAATAATCAAAGATATGACGGATGGATCGGCAAAGACTATTTTCGCCGCGCCTTGCATGCCGGCCATGAAATAGGCTGGCATGGATTTTCGCATCATGCCCTTGACGATACTTGTCATCCCGATGTCGTTGATTTTGAAATATCGAATGGGATCAGGGTTGCAGATATGCATGGCATCCAATTGGATGGATTGATATTTCCAAGAAATCGAGTCGGAAACCAACAAAAATTAAAAAAAGCAGGTTTCAAGCGCTATCGAATGGCAAGACAGCAAATGGATCCTATATCTGAAAATCCATGGCATCGTTTACTCAACGAGTTCAATATTTTTGCCAAGGGCCAGACGATACAAAGTAAAGCTGATGATGTTCTAACTGCCATTCCTCCCGGGGAGTTCCTAAATTGGCCGAGCGGTGCAAGATCATTGATTCCCAATGCGATAACAATTTCAAGGTGGAAATCTATATTGAGTGATGCGTCATCAACTGGTAGCATCGTTCATCTCTGGATGCACCCGCACAATCTAATTACGGCACCACGAATGATGGAGTTGTTCGAAGCTGTTATAAAGGAAGCGTCAAAATTGATCCGAGAAAAACGCCTCCAAAACATCTGTTTTAACGATATTGGCTAACGCAATGAGCTTGCATCCTCACAAATGGCTTTCAGCGTCTGAGAGCGATCTGCGGCAGTTTAAGCAATGCTTTGATGAAAGCGGAAGTGGCAAGTCATTAGATCATCTGTGCTGGCAATACATCGACGGACCAATAAATGCGTTGCCGTTGGCGGCTCTTGGGCTATCTGATGAAAGGGGCATCAATGGAAAACTTGCGGGCATCTACGCGGTTTTTAGAAGTAATTTTTTATGTGAGGGAATAAATGTTACAGGATGCCAGAGTCTTGATACATTGACCTCCCAGGAATTCAGAGGTAAGGGCCTTTTCAATAGTTTGGCAAATATAGTTTATGATAGGTGCCGCAATGAAGGAGTGGGATTCGTGTATGGTTTTCCCAATGGGAATTCTGCCCACGGATTCTTTAAGAAATTAGACTGGGTTAATTTAGATCCGGTCCCGTTTCTAATTAGGCCGATTAATCTAAGCTATTTCATAAAAAAACTCCCTATTCCCGGTTCTATCAAATCAATCATCCCAAGTATTCGCATCGAAGCCAAGAAGCCGATTGTTCCATCTGGGGTCAACATAAAATACAATATAGATTACGACTTTGATTACGAAAAATTATGGGGTGAATTCAGCCGTGGCCTCGTGCTAGCGCTCGATCGATCCCCTGATTACATGAACTGGAGACTCGGAAGAAGGCCTGGGAGTAATTATAGAAATATATGCAGCTATGATTCCGATGGGACGCTAACGGCAATATGTATATATACAGTCATCGAAAAACATGGTGGCCGTATCGGTTACATAATGGATCTGATCAATTTGCCGAACTCGAAAAATCATGGTGCCTTGTGCCTCAAGCTTGCATTGAACAAAATCTGTAGTGAAGGTGCAGACGCCGTACTGGCATGGAATTTTGAAAATTCGCCTAACAATGAATCGTATCGCAAGGCTAGATTTTTTAGGATGCCTGAAAAAATAAGACCGATTGAATTACATTTCGGTGTCGGAATTTTCGATCCATCGCTGAAGGAGATCGTTTCAAATAGGGAAAATTGGTATATCAGCTATTTGGATTCTGATACGGTTTGATGGAATGAGAGTTCTGCATGTTGTCACTGGCGGCTTGGGGCGCGGAGGGGCCGAAAATAACCTGCTCAAAATTATTGAGTCAACAGGAAAGGATATTGAGCATTTTGTAGTTACCCTTCAATTGATGCCGGAGTACGTTGAGGAATTTAGCTCGCTAGGTATTGATCTTCATTGTTTGTATATTAAAAATCCTTTAAAATTCGTCAGCAATCTACCCTCTCTACTATCGGAAATACGAAAATTCCGGCCGGACGTTCTGCAGTCTTGGTTATATCATTCTGATCTTGTGGGTTCGATTTTGGCTTATCTTGCAGGCATTGATAAAATATACTGGGGAATCAGGCACTCTAATCTCACGCCAGGAACTATTAAAGACAGAACTATAAAAATAGTCAAAATTTGTGCTAAATTATCTCGTTGGGTACCTCGGCGCATCGTGAGCTGCTCTCGTAGAGCCGTGGTTACCCATATTGAGATTGGATACGATGCTTCAAAATTCATAGTGATTCCTAACGGCTATAACTTGTCACGATATTTTCCTGACTCCGCAAGCCGTGATCGTTTGAGGAGTGAGTGGGGCATTGCTTCTGGCGTATCTTTGCTGGGTATGGTGGCTCGCTTTGATCTGCAGAAGGATCACAAGAATTTGGTTCTTGCTCTGAAGGAATTGAAGAGTGCCGACGTCGTCTTTCACTGTGTGCTTGTGGGCACTGGTATGGACACATCAAATCTTGTGTTACAGAAACTATTAGAAGAGGCAGGGGTGACGGATTTTGTTAGTCTTTTGGGGCGCCGCATCGATATTCCCGACGTGATGAACGCGCTGGATCTTCATGTTTTATCCAGTCTGGGCGAGGCTTTTCCCAACGTGCTTGCCGAGGCGATGGCGTGCGGCACGCCGTGCGTGACGACAGATGTGGGTGATGCGGCTTATATCGTGGGCGACACCGGCTGGGTAGTGCCTGCGCAAGACTCCAAGAGTCTCGCTCAGGCCATTCAGTCAGCCCTTGCCGTGAGGGCTGATACGAATGCGTGGCAACTTCGCCAACGGGCAGTACGCCGGCGTATAGAAGACAACTTCACAATTGAGCGCGTGGTCAAGGCGTACGATGCTTTATGGCGGGAGGATCTGGGCTAGGCACGAGGCTCCTGTCCGTTCGTGACCGGAAGAGGTGTCTCATGGAGATTGTTATTCGTTATTTGAAGGCCTGTTTGTCACGTGCAGTGGTGCAGGTGCAAGCGAGAGAGGCGATCGAGGTGACCACGCATCGCAAGCTCGTAGCCCACATCGTGGGGATTGCTCTTCAGAGAGCCGACGCCTTGAGTCGGCTGGTGCTTGTGAGTGCGCTGTCGTGGGGTAGGGGCAAGCCCGTTTTGCCGCCCCGCTGGTGCAGGCCACTGGTGGCGTGTCTGTGGGCCAGATGGCGCTGAAGGGACGCGGGTGATTCTGCTTCGCCTTTTCTTCAAGGCCAGTTTGTACACGGCGGCGGTGTTGGGCATGCAATTGCTTGCAGTCGCGTGATGAAACCAGCGATACAGTCGGCCCGGTACGTGGATTTGCCGATTATTCAGGTCACAAGCGCTTATCTGATTGGGGTGCGGCGCTTCTGTTTTTGTAGTACATGGCCAGTGCCGTCCTGTGCCGCGGCAACGTGTCGCGCGTGATGGCTTCAGCCATCCCTGAGGCGGCTTAAGGTACATAACATATTGATAAAAAATAGATTTCCGAGTAAAAATCAAAAATGACTAACGACTCGGAAAAGAGCTGCTTCATCGAGCTTTCAGAGGTGCAGCTGCGTCAGCTCAGCGACGCCCAGGCCGTGATGGGCAATGCACAGGCGGCACGGCAGGATGCGCAGGCGGTACGCGGATCGATGCGCTGGAAGGCGGTGGGTGGCAAGCAGTACCTGCTGCGTGTCAGCCCCACGGGCGCAGAGCGCTCCCTGGGGCCGCAAAGCGACAGCACCCAGGCCATGTTCGACGCCTTTCACAGCCGCAAGTCTGCCGTGCAGGCCAGGCTGGCCAGCATGCGCCAGCGCCTCGATGAGATGCGCCAGCTCAACCGCGTGTACCGGGTGGGCCGCGTGCCGGCCGTGGTGGTGCGCTGCCTCAATGCGCTGGAAGACGCCGGGTTGGCGCAGCATTTTCTGGTGGTCGGCACGCATGCCTTGTACGCCTACGAGACCGCCGCAGGCGTGCGGGTGCAATCGGGTGCCATGGCCACGCAAGACCTGGACCTGCTGTTCGACGTGGCCAAGTTGCGTGCCTACACCACCTTGCTCAAGCGTGCCGAGGTGCGTTCGCTCATTGCCGTGCTGCAGCGTGCCGACAAGACCTTCAAGGTGCGCCCAGACAAGCTGGAGACTGCCGTCAACGACGCCGGCTTCGAGATCGACGTGATCCGCCGCATGCAGGCCGATGGCGATCCGCACCCTCTGCGGCTGTCGGACGATGAAAACGATTTTTGGGCCGTGCAGGCAGACCAGGGCGGGCCCATGGCCTCCAGTCCCAGGTTTGCCCACATGGTGGTGTCTGCCCAAGGCGAAATGGCCACCATGCACACCCTGGACCCGTTGACGTTTGTGCGCCTGAAGACGGAACTGTCGCAGCGCCCGGGGCGCGACCCGCTCAAGGCGCCCAAGGATCGGCTGCAAGCCCAAACGGTGCAGGTCCTGTGGGATCGGTATCTGCGGTTTTTGCCGACTGCTGGCCAGTCGTGAGCGACCGCACACCTTGTCCAAGTCGCCGCGCCGCCAACCGTCCGGTGTCGAGTGGCTAGATCAGAATTCACCCAGTACCCGGGTTTAACCCAGAAAGCCAAATAAAGATGTGTGGTTTTGCAGGCTTTTTAAGCTTCCAGCCCGCGCCGGACAAGCGCGAAGTGCTTCCAATCTTGGAGCGCATGGCCAGCACCATCGCCAGCCGTGGTCCGGACGATGCCGGCTACTGGCAGGGCGCGGCGGGTGATGGCGCCATCGGCCTGGCGCACCGGCGCCTGTCGGTGCTCGATCTGTCGCCCGCGGGGCACCAGCCGATGGTGTGTCACACGGGGCGGTATGTGATGGTCTTCAACGGCGAGATCTACAACCACCTGGAGTTGCGCCAGGAGCTGGATCGCCGCGCTGCGCCCGCGATGGCGTCCTCTCCCCGTCATTGCGAGGAAGCGCAGCTGACGCGGCAATCCAGCGACAGCGCCCCCATGGCCCCGGCCGTGCCGATGGCAACCGCCTCACTGGATCGCCACGCTTCGCTCGCGATGACGGGGCAGAGTGCGGGGTGGACGGTAGGGGGCATCGCCTGGCGCGGCCATTCCGACACCGAAACGCTGCTGGCCGGCTTCGTCGCCTGGGGCGTGCGCGCCACCTTGGAGCGCTGCATCGGCATGTTCGCCTTTGCCCTGTGGGACAGGCAGGAGCAAACGCTGACGCTGGCGCGCGACCGTCTGGGTGAAAAGCCGCTGTACTACGGCTGGCAGGGCACGGGCGCCCATGCGGCGTTTCTGTTTGGCTCCGAGCTGAAGGCCCTGCGCGCCCACCCGGCGTTTACGGCAGCGATCGACCGCGACGCGCTGTGCCTGTACATGCGGCACAACAACGTGGGGGGCGCTCACTCCATCTACCGCGGGGTGCACAAGCTCCTGCCGGGCACGCTGTTGACGGTGTCGCGGCGCGCGCCGGAGCCGGTCGTCCAGACTTATTGGTCGGCTGCGGCCATTGCCGAGCAGGGCGTCGCCCGCCTGTTCACCGGCAGTCCGACGGAGGCGGTGGACGAGCTGGAGGTGTTGCTGAGGGATGCCGTGCGCCGGCAAATGATGGCCGACGTGCCGCTGGGTGCCTTTTTGTCGGGCGGTGTCGATTCGTCGACGGTGGTGGCGCTGATGCAGGCACAGTCCAGCCGGCCGGTGCGCACGTTCTCCATCGGCTTTCACGAGGCCGACTACAACGAGGCGGAGCATGCCAAGGCGGTGGCGCGGCACCTGGGCACCCAACATACCGAGCTGTACGTCACGCCCGAGCAGGCGATGGCGGTCATACCGCGCCTGCCGCAGATGTACGACGAGCCCTTTGCCGACTCGTCGCAAATTCCGACCTTTCTGGTCAGCCAGTTGGCGCGCCAGCAGGTCACCGTGTCGCTGTCGGGCGACGCGGGCGACGAGCTGTTTGCCGGCTACAACCGCTACCCGCTCACCGCCAGCCTGTGGCGCCGGCTGTCGGTCTTGCCGTTGGCGCTGCGCCAGGCCGGGGCGTGGGGCATCACGCGCCTGTCGCCGCAGGCCTGGAACAGCCTGACCGCGCGCACGCCGCTGGCGCGCCGCTGGGCCAACGTGGGCGACAAGCTGCACAAGGGTGCGGCGGTGATGGCGACCCGGTCCGCCGATGGGCTGTACCACGCCCTGGTGTCGCATTGGCAGCGCCCCGAGCAGATCGTGCTGGGCGGCACCGAGCCGCTGACGCCGCTGACCGGGCTGGCACCGTCGCTGGACGGGCTGAACCCGGTGGAACGCATGATGGCGCTGGATTTGCTGACCTATCTGCCCGACGACATCCTGACCAAGGTGGACCGTGCCGCCATGGCCGTGAGCCTGGAGACGCGCGTGCCGTTTTTGGACCACCGGGTGGTGGAGTTCTCGTGGAAGATGCCGATCGACTACCTGCTTCGCCCGGAGCACGGCGGCTACACCACCAAGTGGCTCTTGCGCCAGGTGCTGTACCGCCACGTGCCCAAGGCGTTGATCGAGCGGCCCAAGATGGGCTTTGGCGTGCCCATCGACAGCTGGCTGCGCGGCCCGCTGCGCGACTGGGCCGAGGACTTGCTGGCCGAGCCGCGCCTGCGGCAGGAAGGCTACTTCAACCCCGCCCCGATCCGCCAGAAGTGGGCCGAGCACCTGAGCGGGCAGCGCAACTGGCAGCACCATCTGTGGGATGTGCTGATGTTTCAGGCGTGGCTGGCAGAGCAGCGGTGAGTTGGAAGGCCGGATCGCCACGCCCCTGCGGGGCTCGCGATGACGGAAACGGACGTCGTCATGGCGAGGAGCGCAGCGACGAAGCAATCCAGCAACAGCGCCTACAACTGCCCAGCCCACGCCGACGCCCCATGACCGTCCCCCGCTTCCTGCTGCTGGCCAGCTTCGCCGAATCCCTGCTGACCTTCCGCGGCCCGCTGATCGCCGCCCTGCAGGCGCGCGGGCTGCAGGTGCACGTGGCGGCGCCCGGCCTGGTGGCCGGCAGCCCGGTGCGGGCGCGGCTGGCGGCGCTGGGCGTGCAGGTGCACGACATCCCCATGCAGCGCACCGGCACCAACCCGCTGACGGATGCGCGCAGCCTGTGGGCCCTGTGGCGGCTGATGCGCCGGGTGCGGCCCGACCATGTGCTGGGCTACACCATCAAGCCGGTGATCTACGGCACGCTGGCGGCCTGGCTGGCGGGGGTGCCGCGGCGCTTTGCCCTGATCACCGGGCTGGGCTACGCCTTTACGGCGCCGGGGCAGCGCGGCGGGCTGCGCCGGCTGGTGCAGGGGCTTTATGCGCGGGCGCTGGCGCGGGCCGATCTGGTGTTCTTTCAAAACCCGGACGACGAGGCGCTGTTCCGCCAACGGGGCTTGCTGGCGCCCGGGGCGCGCAGTTGCGTGGTCAACGGCTCGGGGGTGGACGTGGCGGCGTTTGCCGTGGCGCCGCTGCCGGCGGGTGCGCCGCACTTCTTGCTGATTGCGCGCCTGCTGGGCGACAAGGGCGTGCGCGAATACGCCGCCGCCGCGCGCCGGGTGAAGGCGCGGCACCCGCAGGTGGTGTGCGCGCTGGTGGGCTGGATCGACAGCAATCCCGATGCCATCTCGCAGGCCGAGCTGGACGGCTGGGTGGCGCAGGGCACGCTCGACCACCTGGGCCGCCTGCAGGACGTGCGCCCGGCCATTGCCGCGTGCAGCGTGTACGTGCTGCCCAGCTACCGCGAGGGCACGCCGCGCACCGTGCTGGAGGCCATGGCCATGGGCCGCGCCGTCATCACCACCGACGCCCCCGGCTGCCGCGAGACGGTGGCCGATGGCGACAACGGCTTGCTGGTGCCGGTGCGCGATGCCGATGCGCTGGCCGAGGCGATGTTCAAGTTCGTCCATGCGCCCGACCTCGCCGCGCGCATGGGCGAGCGCTCGCGCCAGATCGCCGAGGAGCGCTATGACGTGCACAAGGTCAATGCGGTGATGTTGCGGGAGATGGGGCTGGGGTGACGGCGTGGGCGGGAGGCACTGTTGCTGGATTGCTTCGTCGTTGCGCTCCTCGCCATGACGACGTCCGTTTCCGTCATCGCGAGCCCCGCAGGGGCGTGGCGATCCAGTGCCCCGGATGCATGCGGGCACGGTGCCAGCCCTCGATTTCAAGCAAAATCTGGCTGTAGCCCCTGCCGAATATGCCCCATCAGCTATGATTTTTGACTGTTCATGAAGCGTCTCCTCGACTTCACCTCCGCTCTGCTGGGTCTTGTCCTGCTGGCGCTGCCGCTGCTGGTCCTGATGGCCCTGGTGCGCACCAAGCTGGGCAGTCCGGTGTTTTTTCGCCAGACCCGCCCCGGCCTGCAGGGGCGGCCGTTCGAGATGGTCAAGTTCCGCACCATGACCGATGAGTGCGGGCCCGATGGCGTGTTGCTGCCCGATGCCGAGCGGCTTACGCCCTTCGGCCGCTTTTTGCGCGCCACCAGCCTGGACGAGCTGCCCGAGCTGTGGAACGTGCTGCGCGGCGACATGAGCCTGGTCGGCCCGCGGCCGCTGCTGATGGAATACCTGCCGCTCTACACGCCGGAGCAGGCGCGCCGGCACGAGGTTCGGCCGGGCGTGACGGGCTGGGCGCAGGTCAACGGCCGCAACGCGCTGAGCTGGGAGGAGAAGTTCGCGCTCGACGTCTGGTACGTCGACCACCAGTCGCTGGCGCTGGACGTCCGGATCCTGTGGCTGACGGCGCGCAAGGTATTGGCGCGCGAGGGCATCAGCGCGGCGGGCGAGGCGACGATGGGCCGGTTCACGGGCAGCGCCAAGCCCTGAGGGAGGAGAGTCGAGACGCGCCACGACAGCGATTTGAAGCGCTTAAAATGGCGCCATATTCGGCGCTTAATTGATCGCCGATATCTTGCTGGAGCCACCCATGGATGCCATCTACGCCGACTTTTCGATCAGCATGAGCGAGTTCAAGCGCAACCCGGCGCAGGTGCTGCGCAGCGCGGGCGAAAAGCCGGTGGCGGTGCTCAGCCACAACCGCCCGGCGTTCTACATGGTCACGCCGGCCCTGTTTGAGGCGCTGGTGGAGCGGCTGGCCGACCGCGACCTGCTGGAGCTAGCGCGCAGTCGCCTGGCAATGAAAGAGGATGCGATCGAGGTCGATCTTGACCAGCTCTGATGCACCGGCTGGTGCCGCCCGCTACCGCCTCAAGTTTCTGCCTGCGGCGCTGGATGAATGGCACACGCTCGATGGCAGCGTCAAGGCCGTTTTCAAGAAGCTCTTGCACAAGCGTCTGGACCAGCCCCGCTTGCCCGGTGCCGAGTTGCACGGCGATCTGCGCGACTGCTACAAGATCAAGTTGCGCAAGCAGGGCTGGCGGCTCGTCTACCTGGTCGAGGACGACGCGCTGGTGGTGCTGGTGCTGGCCGTGGCCAAGCGCGAAGACATGGCCGTGTATCGCGCGGCGATCGAGCGCCTGATTTCGGGTGCGTAGCGTGATGGATCGGAGGGAAACCCCCGAACGCCTCCCCGAACGCCTGCGCAAGACTCGTGTCGAGCCGCTTTGAGAATTGAACAAAATAGGGCTGTGGCGCCCGCGCAGCAAGCGCAAACAGCTATCGATTCAAGAGTCGACAAACTTCGAGAGGATCCGCACCCATGCACGCTCCCTACCTGTACGCCGTCTACGGCGCCAGTGGCTGTGGCCGCGGCGTGATGCCGCTGGCGCGCCAGCAACTGGCGCGGGCCGGCGTGGCGGCCGAGCGCCTGGTGTTCGTGGACGACGCGCCGGGGCCTGGGCAGGTCAACGGCCAGCGGATGCTGAGCTACACGCAGTTCCTGGCCGAGCCGGCGGCCATGCGTCATGCGGTGCTGGCCATCGCCAACAGCAGCGTGCGCGAGCAACTGGCCGCGCGCTGCGCCCAGGACGGCGTGCGGCCCTGGACGGTGGCCGCCGCCAACGTGGTGCGCATGGACGAGGTGGCGCTGGGCGAGGGCGCCATCCTCAGCCCCTTCGTCACGCTGACCAGCAACATCCGTATCGGCCGGCACTTTCACGCCAACCTGTACAGCTACGTCGAGCACGACTGCGTGATCGGCGACTTCGTCACCTTCGCGCCCGGCGTGATGTGCAACGGCAACATCGTGGTGGAAGACCACGCCTACATCGGCAGCGGCGCCGTCATCAAGCAGGGCCGGCCGGGCCAGCCGCTGGTGATTGGCCGCGACGCGGTGGTGGGCATGGGCGCGGTGGTGACCCAAAGCGTGCCGCCGGGCGCGACGGTGGTGGGCAACCCGGCGCGGGTGCTGGTGAAGGGGTAGGCGGTCGGCGGGCGTGGCGGCGGATGCGTCGTCGCTGGATTGCCGCGTCGGCCCACGGCCTCCTCGCAATGACGGGAGGCCGTCATCACGAGCCGCGCAGCGGCGTGGCGATCCAGTGATCGCGCACGCAGGAAACCCGTTTCCGGCGTGCGGACGGCATCGTTTAACATTTGCAAGATCAATCTATCAAATAAAATAGATCAATCTAGTATTTTGTAGGTCGCCATGCCAATTTCATTTCAGCGCCCTTTCGTCGCCCAGCTTGCGCAGCGGCTGCAGGGCGCTGCGCCCTTGATCCAGGTGCTGGTGGGGCCGCGGCAGGTGGGCAAGACCGTGGGGGTGCGGCAGTTGATGGCGCAGGGCCCATGGCCCACGCACTACGCCAGTGCCGACGACGTGCTGGTCAGTGACCGGTCGTGGCTGCTGGAGCAGTGGCAGCAGGCCTTGCTCCTGGGTGACGGGGCGCTGCTGGTGGTTGACGAGATCCAGAAGGTGCCGAACTGGCCCGAGACGATGAAGGCGCTGTGGGACGCCAGGCCGGGGCGCCTGCGCGTGCTGCTGCTGGGCTCCAGCGCCTTGGCGATCCAGGCCGGGGTGACCGAGAGCCTGGCCGGGCGCTTCGAGTTGCTGCGCGTGCACCATTGGACGTTTGCCGAGTTGCATGCGGCCTTTGGCTACAACTTGGAGCGGTATCTGGCGTTTGGCGGCTACCCCGGTGTGGTGGCGCTGGAGAACGAGCCCGACCGCTGGTACGCGTACATGAAGGACGCCATCGTCGAGGCGGTGATCGGCAGGGACATCCTGCAAAGCCGCAAGGTGGCGAACCCGGCGCTGTTTCGCCAGGCGTTCGAGATCCTGTGCGCCTACCCAGCGCAGGAGATCAGCTACACCAAGCTGCTGGGGCAGTTGCAGGACAGGGGCAACACCGATTTGGTCAAGTACTACATTGAGCTGTATGGCAGTGCGTTCTTGCTGCATGCGCTGCAAAAGTACTCGCCCAAGGCGCATTTGTCGCGCAGCTCCAGCCCCAAGATGCTGCCTGCCTGCCCGGCCCTCCACAGCATGGCGGCGGGCGTGGCGGTGACGACGAATGCCGAGCAGCGTGGGCGCGCGTTGGAGCTGGCCGTGGGCTGCGAGCTGGTGCAGCAGCCGGGGCAGGTGTACTACTGGCGCGAGCGCAGCGACGAGGTGGATTTTGTCTACCAGTACCGGGACCGCTTGTATGCCATCGAGGTCAAGTCGGGGCGCAAGAAGTCGGCCCGGGGCCTGGATGCGTTTGCCGCCCACGCGCCGAAGGCATTGCGTGCCATCGTGACGCCCGACAACTTCGCCCGCTTTTCCACCGACCCGAGGGTGTTTTTGGACACCGTGGCGGTGTAGTGCTCCTGGCCGCCGGGGGTGTCCGCGCCCTATGTCGCTGCTTCCCGTCATCGCGAGCCGCGCAGCGGCGTGGCGATCCAGTGCGGCTTGGGCCATCGGGCGCAAGGGTGATGTTGGGCGCGGGCTGGATTGCTTCGTCGCTTTGCTCCTCGCAATGACGACGGGTGGGGGAGCCGTCATCGCGAGCGAAGCGTGGCGATCCAGCCCGCTGGTGGGTGGGCCGTCGCGATGACGGAAAATGCGCCCATGCTCAACACCGCCTTTTCCCCCTGGCCCAGCTTCAGCGCGCAAGAAGCCGACGCCGTGCGCGACGTGCTGCTGTCCAACAAGGTCAACTACTGGACCGGCCAGGAATGCCGCGCGTTCGAGAAGGAATTCGCCGCCTGGGCCGGCACGCGCCACGCGGTGGCGCTGGCCAACGGCACGCTGGCGCTGGACGTGGCGCTCAAGGCGCTGGGCATCGGCCCGGGCGACGAGGTGGTGGTGACGCCGCGCAGCTTCATCGCCAGCATCTCGTGCGTGGTCAATGCCGGGGCGACGCCGGTGTTCGCCGACGTCGAGGCCGACAGCGGCAACCTGAGCGCCGCCACCATCGCGCGCGTGCTGACGCCGCGCACCAGGGCGGTGATCGTGGTGCACCTGGCCGGCTGGCCCTGCGACATGGACCCGATCATGCGGCTGGCCGGGCAGCACGGCCTGAAGGTGATCGAGGACTGCGCCCAGGCGCACGGCGCGCGCTACAAGGGCCGCAGCGTGGGCAGCATCGGCCACGTGGGCGCCTGGAGCTTTTGCCAGGACAAGATCATGAGCACCGGCGGCGAAGGCGGCATGGTGACCACCGACGACGAGCAGCTCTGGCGCGCCATGTGGGCGTACAAGGACCACGGCAAGAGCTGGGCCGCGGTGTACGAGCGCGAGCACGCGCCCGGCTTTCGCTGGCTGCACGAGGGCTTCGGCACCAACTGGCGCATGCTGGAGATGCAGGCGGTGCTGGGGCGCATCCAGCTTGGGCGCATGGCCGGCTGGACGGCGGCGCGCACGCGCCACGCCGAGCAGATCCAGGCGGCCTGCCGCGCCGTGGGCGCCTTGCGCGTACCCGAGCTGCCAGCGGACATGCAGCACGCGCACTACAAGTGCTACGTCTACGTGCGCCCCGAGCGGCTGGCCCCGGGCTGGAGCCGCGACCGCATCGTGGCCGAGATCAACGCGCTGGGCGTGCCCTGCTACCAGGGCAGTTGTTCCGAGGTGTACCTGGAAAAGGCCTTCGACGGCACCGGCTGGCGCCCGTCCGCGCCGCTGCCGGTGGCGCGCGAGTTGGGCGAGACCAGCCTGATGTTCCTGGTGCACCCCACCTTGTCCCAGGCCGAGATCGATCGAACCTGTGTCGCCATCGCAACGGTCATGGGGCGTGCCGCGCTCGGTGCCGAGCGGATAGGCAAGGAAGTTGTGATAGAGTCGTAAAACCCAACTTTTGGTTTGGGCCGACGGGTTTTTGGGCCGCGGCCCCTCAGCATCGAGGAGCAATCATGAAGCAACTGACCTTCCTGGCACTGGCAAGCAGCCTGGCCTTC
>OFJB01000283.1_pt1 | contig 26255 bp, 27 predicted proteins | sample 1775081 | NCBI WGS metagenome assembly OFJB01 (sample SAMN08195771, study PRJEB24354) | sludge metagenome | isolation source: initial sludge from phenol fed wastewater aerobic bioreactor | place: India: Nagpur | collected 2016-06-05
CGACTCGACGGCCCGGTTGCCACCACCGAAACATTGGTGCGCCTGACCGATATTCCGCACGGCGCACAGACAGCTGTGGTCGTTCGGCGACTGGCCGAGCACGTGCAGTCCGATCCCGAGGTGATCGCGCAGCAGCCCCTTGAGGACCGCACGCAGATCGGTGGTCGGTGCGAGATCGCGGTTCTGATAGAGGTTCGCGGTCTTCAAACCCGGCCAGCGCGGCAATGCGCGGACAGATCGGAAGCGCGTCGTGCAGGGAAAGGGTGTAGATCTCGGGGGTCGCCGTATCATTAGAAAACCGCTGATCCGCGCGGAGCGGCTGCGGGCGATCCGCGCCGAACTGGAGCGCGGCCCAGCCCCGGTACCGGTCGTCGCCCTCGCGTCGGATAGTCAGGCGGTGTTGTTGGAAGAAACGTCGGGATCGCTCCGCCTGCCGCGGATCGCGCCGGATGAAAACCAGCCCGTCTGGCGGAGCGGCACCAATCGCCTGCGCGAGCTCGGAGCCCCGGCCTTTCTGCTCGGCTGGGCCGGCGAATCGCTGGCGGGCGGTGTGCCGCAACCCGCGCTGGCCTACCTCGCCACCCCCGAGCCTGGAAGCACCCTCATCGCACGCTCCGTCACCGATGCCCTGCGCGCGCTCCACCACGGTGCTGCGGAACGGCATGGGGAAGCGCTGGTTCACCTCGATCACGCCCTTGGTGCGCTCGCTGGTGTTGATGCACCGGTCCCACACCTCGCGCTGGCAGGCAAAGTCGGCAGCGGCCAGCAGTTCGCGGTCCGGCATGCCGCCGGGCTGGTGCAGGTTGGTGGTGTAGTTCCACTCCCGCACGCCTTCGCTGCGCAGCCCCAGCAAAATGGCGTAGAGCGCGCGATTGAGCCCCGGGTTGGCGCGTGCAGCCGCCTTCTCTTCGGCGGTGAGGGGGGCTGGCGCAGGCGGCACGCTGATGCGCTGGCCCAGTTCCTCCAGCGCCAGCTGCTCATAGAACCCGCGCGTGCCCGCAATGCTTTCGAACAGCTGGCGCGCCTCGGCACGGTCCGCGTCGCTGGGCTTGCCGGCGAGCAGCGCACGCGCCTTCCAGTACACCCAGGTGCTGTCCTGGCGGCCTTCGGGGCCCATGGCGTCCACAGCCTTGGCCACGGCTTTCCACTGACCGGCGCGCAGCGCGGCGCGCACCTTCCAGCCCAGCAGATCGTCGTTGAGGTCGCTGTCCTTGGTGATGTTGCCAAAGTAGCCCATGGCATCGCTGGACAGCTTTTGTGCAGCCGCCTTGCCGATCACGCCCCAGGCCCAGTTGCGCTCCTCGGGCGAGAGGTGCACGCTCCATTTGCTGTCGAGCTGGCGGGCTGCTCCGTCCGGGTCGCTGCCTGCAAGCTTGATCAGTGCCAGCACGATCAGCTCCTGGCGCACCTTGCCCCGCGCCGTGGCCCGGCCGAGCAGGTATTTGCTAGGGGTGTCGAGCGCTTCCTTGAGCTGGGGCAGCGCATCGGGCGCCACGATTTCGACGGCATTGCGCACCACGCGGGGCCGGTTGGCGTCCACGCCCAGCCGCGCCTTGCGCCAGATGTCCAGCGCAGAGAGCTTCTTGGCGGTGTACAGCTCGCCCGCCGCATGGTTGCAGCCGTCGTCAGCGTCGCGGATGGCGTACCAGTTGCTGCGCACGTCGTCCGCCACCGTGGCGGGCGCCGTGCCCTTGATGTGGTCGATGAGCAGCGCGTAGCAGCGCACCTCGCGGTCGTCCGACATGCGGTAGCTAGGGTGCTGCTCGGCAAACTGGCTCCAGTCGCGCCGCTGACCCAGCAGCAGCAGCCAGTCGTTGCGCAGGCGGTCTTCCTGGTAGGTGCCGGCGTAGCGCTGCATGAATGACTGGATCTCCTGCGGCGACGCCTCGCCCAGGCGCACCCGCAGCTCCCAGTAGGCCGCCCAGGGTTCCAGCGCATGGCCGCGCGCAGCGGGCAGCAACTGCGCGAGTTTGTTGCGGTCGCCCTTGCGGAACGCCTGCTGCATCTCCAGCAGGGTATCGTCACCACGGTTTTGCGCCATGACAAGCGGCGCGGTGGCGGCCAGCAGGGTGGCGGCCACAAGGGGTGTCAGAATCGCTCTGAGAAATTGCATGGGGGAATTATCTGATGGACAAAGCAGCCCTTCGGCGCACATTGATAGAAGAACGCCTCAACCTGCCCGACCGCCTACAGCGGGCCGACCTGTTACAGCAGGTGATGCGCATCTGGCTGGTGAACCGGCCGGACACGGTGATCGGCGCCTACTGGCCCATCAAGGGCGAGTTCGACCCCCTGCCCGCCCTGCACCGCTGGAAGGAAGACGGCGAGCTGCTGGACGAACCCCAGCGCCGCCGCATCGGCCTGCCCGTGGTCAACAAGCAGCACAAGACCCTGACCTTCCACGCGTGGTACCCCGGCTGCCCCATGGAAGAAGACGCCTACGGCATCCCCAAGCCCAAGGACACCGAGGTCATCGTGCCCACGCTGCTGTTTGTGCCCTGTGTGGGCTACGCCGCCGGCGGCTACCGGCTGGGCTACGGCGGCGGTTTTTACGACCGCACGCTGGCCACGCTGCAGCCCAAGCCCTTCACCGTGGGCCTGGGCTTCACCAACGGCTACCTGGACGAGTTTGAGCCCGAAGAGTTCGACCTGCCGCTCGATGCCATCCTGAACGACAACGGCGTGGTCTGGCCGGTCTGACCCTTCGGAGCCTGTGGGCGACCGCGCAGCAGGTCGCCCCTGGGCACTTGCCGGTCGGCACGAAGGCCTGTGATGCCTGCCACGCATCATTCGGGCCGGTTTTTCGCATCGCTGGCGCGCGCCGCAGCGGCTAGCATGGCGGGCTGACCTCTTCATTTCAGGTGCCCACCATGCTCAAGCTCTACATCGGCAACAAGAACTACTCGTCCTGGTCCATGCGCCCCTGGGTGCTGCTCAAGCAGGCGGGCATCGTCTTTGAAGAAGTGCGCGTGCGCTTTGACAGCTTTGACGCGCAATCGGAGTTCAAGCGCACCATCGGCGCCGTGAGCCCCACCGCCAAGGTGCCCGTGCTGGTCGACGGCGACCTGGTGGTGTGGGACACGCTGGCGATTGCCGAATACGTGGCCGAAACCCATCCCGACAAAAAGCTCTGGCCCACGGACGCCAAAGCCCGCGCGCGCGCCCGCAGCGTCTGTGCCGAGATGCACAGCGGCTTCACCGCCCTGCGCAGCCATTGCCCCATGAACATCGAAGCCCAGCTGGCCGACACCGGCGCCCTGATCTGGCGCGACCAGGCGGGTGTGCGCGCCGACGTGCAGCGCCTGGTGGAGATGTGGAGTGCGTTGCTGCAGGAGCACGGCGGCCCCCTGCTGTTTGGCGACTTCACCGTGGCCGATGCCTACTTCGCCCCCGTGTGCATGCGCCTTCACACCTATGCCCTGCCCGTGCCTGCGCCCATCCAGGCCTATGTGGACCGCGTGCGCGCCCTGCCCGGCGTCAAAGCCTGGATCGACGAGGCGCTGGCCGAGAAGGACTTTCTGGACTTCGAAGAACCGTACCGCCTGCGCCATACCGAAGGCTGAGCCCCATGGCCGTCACCATCTACCTGCGCTATGTGCTCAACACCCGCAAGCTGAAAGAGTTTGAGCACTACGGCAAACTGTGGATTCCGCTGGTCGAGAAGTTCGGCGGCCAGCACCACGGCTACTTCATGCCCAGCGAGGGTGCCAACAACATTGCGCTGGCGCTGTTCACGTTCGAGAGCCTTGCAGCCTACGAGCGCTACCGCGAGGCGTCGATGCAGGATGCGGACTGCCAGGCGGCTTTCCGCTACGCCGAAGAGACGGGCTGCATCGTGAGCTATGAGCGGAGCTTCTTCAGGCCGGTATTCGCCTGAATGAAGCCGCGCACAGGCAGTCCTTTAACGGAACTGCTTGCGCAAAAACGCCTTGTGCCGCGCGATGTGGGCCAGCTGGGCGGGGGCGATGGTGCCGCCCAGGTCTTCGTCCTCGGTGTTGAGCACCTGGTTGGCATAGGCCAGCGCACGGGCCACCACCTCCTCCTCGCTCATGCCCTGCGTGGCCGCCAGGTCCATGGCCACGCGGCGCATGGCGCGCTGCGACAGCATCCACATGGCACCGAACGAATCCCATGCGGCCGCCATCTCCTTGAACTTATCGTGTTCAGCCAGGATGTCGTTGAGCGGCTTGGCCAGGATCTCCTGAAAGCCTTCCACCTGTGCCTTCAGGGCCTCGAACTGCGCCTCGCGTTGCAGGGCCTCGGCGGCCGCGTTGGCGGCGGCGTCAGGTGCCTGGGGCACAGGCACGCTGCCGTCGGGGTTGAGCTGGGCAATGGTGAGGTCGGACGAGAGGGACATAGTGCGTTGAATATACGGCCGTGGGCCCACCCTAAACTACACCGATGCAAATCTACATGGTGGGCGGCGCGGTCCGCGACAAGCTGCTGGGCCGGCCGGTGAATGACCACGACTGGGTGGTGGTGGGCGCCACGCCCGAACAGATGCTGGCACAGGGCTACCTGCCCGTGGGGCGCGACTTCCCCGTCTTTTTGCACCCCGAGACGCGCGAGGAATACGCGCTGGCCCGCACCGAGCGCAAGAGCGGGCGCGGCTACCGGGGCTTTGTGGTGCAGAGCTCGCCCGATGTGACGCTGGAGGAAGACCTCTCACGCCGCGATCTCACTATCAATTCAATAGCATCCAGCACAGATGAATCCGGCGCTACACGCTTGTTTGACCCCTACCGCGGCGAAAACGACCTCCATGAGCGGGTGCTGCGCCATGTGACCGATGCCTTCCGCGAAGACCCTGTGCGCATCCTGCGCGTGGCGCGGTTTGCGGCGCGCTTCACCGACTTCACGGTGGCGCCCGAGACGATGCAGCTGATGCGTGAGATGGTGGAGCACGGCGAGGTGAACCATCTGGTGCCCGAACGCGTGTGGCAAGAGCTGGCGCGCGGGCTGATGGAAGAAAAGCCGTCCCGCATGTTCGAGGTGCTGCGCGACTGTGGCGCGCTGCAGGTGCTGCTGCCCGAGGTGGCTCGCCTGTGGGGCGTTCCCCAGCGCGCCGACTACCACCCCGAGGTGGACACCGGCGTGCACCTGATGATGGTGCTGGACATGGCCGCGCGGCTCTCGGCGCCGCTCACCGTGCGCTTTGCCTGTCTGGCGCACGACCTGGGCAAGGGCACCACGCCCGCCGATGTGCTGCCGCGCCACATCGACCACGAAACCCGCAGCGCCGAGCTGCTGAAAGACGTGGCCGAGCGCCTGCGCGTGCCGGTGGACTGCCGCGAGACCGCCGATGTGGTGGCGCGTGAACACGGCCACATCCACCGCAGCCAGGACTTGTCTGCAGCCGCGCTGGTGCGCCTGCTGGAGCGCTGCGACGCCATCCGCAAGCCCGAGCGGTTTGCCGAGATCCTGCTGGCCTGCGAATGCGATGCGCGCGGACGGCTGGGGTTTGAAGAGTCTGCCTACCCGCAGCGCCCCCGCCTGCTGGCCGCGCTGGCCGCCGTCCAGTCGGTCATCACGCGCGAGATTGCGGCGCAGGCCGCCTCCAAGGGCCAGAGCGGCCCGCAGGTGGGTGCGCTGATCCACCAGGCACGGGTCGAAGCCGTGGCGCAGTGGCTGCAAACCCAGGCGCACGGCGCAGCCACCTGACCCGGTGCGCTGCGTCGCAAAGATCGGTCCAACCCTCCCTACAATCCGCGTCCGCTCGCGCCCTGGGAAGGGTGCGCCTTTTGGCTGTTTTGCGATCACGACGCCCCCATGACCTCTGTGCACATCCGCCCCGCCACCACGAATGACGCCGACACCATCGCGCCGCTGTTTGACGCCTACCGGCAGTTCTACGAGCAGGCGCCGGACCTGGCCGGAGCGCGGGCCTTCATCGCTGAGCGGTTGGAGCGGGAAGAGTCCGTGATCCTTCTGGCGTTGGATGGGACGCAGACGGCCGTGGGCTTTTGCCAGCTCTACCCCACGTTCTGCTCGGTAGAGGCCGCGCCCATCTACACGCTGTATGACCTGTTCGTGGCGCCTGCAGCACGCAATACAGGCGCTGGGCGCAGCTTGCTGCTGGCAGCAGAAGCCACCGCCCGCGCGCACGGCAAGGTGCGCATGGACCTGACCACGGCCCACACCAACACCACGGCGCAAAAACTTTACGAGTCGCTGGGCTGGACGCTGGACACGGTGTTTCGCGCCTATAACAAACGCATCAGCGCCTGAGCCGCCCTGCCCCTGGCGATGCCAGTCGCTCTCACCAGCGCAGCAAGCGTGGCCCCAGGATTGCCCCCAGCGCGGTCGGAATGGCCATGCCCACCACGTACCACACCGCCAAAAACGGGGTGGCCATCTCGGGGCAGTGCAGGGCGTACACCAATGCGCCCAGCGCACCTGCCAGCAAGCCAGCGCTCGCACCGGCCCACGCCAGTCGCGTCGGGGCGGCGCCCTTCAGCGCCCAGAAGCCCGCAACAAACGCCGGCACGGACAGCGCTGCGATATTGAACGGGCAAGTCCGCCAGGTGCTGCCCAGAATCAGCGGCACACGCTCGGCCGCAGGCACCTGCCACAAAGCCCCCAGCGCCATGGCCCACAGCACCAGCGGCGGCACCGCCAGCCACAGCACCGCATGGCCCAGCGGCATGCCCGGGCGGGCCATGCGGCGCAGCAGCGCCAGGCCGGCGGCAGCCAGCGCAGCGGCAAACACCAGCTTGCCCCAGAACATGGGCAGCGCCATGGTCGCCAGCAGATCAGGCCGCAGGCCGAACAGCGCCAGCATCAGGACCCCGGCGCCGGCAATGCCCGCCGCGCTGGCCACAGCAAACCGCTGCTCGATGGCGGTGCGCTGCACAGGCCGCTCGTCCGCCGCCAGCAGGTGGATCAATTCATCGGTTTTCATGCCATTCCCCTGATTTTTGCGGCCAGGGCCTTGAGCCCCCGGTGTACGCCGACTTTCACGGCCGACTCCGACAGCCCCGTGAGGCGCGCCGTCTCGACCACCGACAACCCTTCCAGCTTCACATACTCAATGGGCAGGCGCTGCTTGTCCGGCAGGGTCTGCAGCAACTGTCCCAGATCGCGCCGCGCCTCGGCAGCCTCGCTGTCGCTGCTGGCAAACAGCTCGTCCGCATCGTCCAGCGGGTCGTTGCGCGCCTCCTTGGCGGCATGCGAGCGCAGCCAGTCGATGAGCTTGTAGCGCGCAATCGCATGCGCCCAGGCCGTCACAGGCATCTCGGGCCGGTACGTGTGGCGCTGGTTGTGCACGGCCAGCAGCGTCTCCTGCACAAGGTCTTCCACCTCATCGGGCCGCTGCGCAAGGCGGCGGCGCAAGAAGGCGCGCAGGTGGGCGCTCAACTCCTTCAGAAAGCGCTGGTAGGCGGCTGCATCGGCATCCAGGCCCTGCAACAACAAGCCGCGCAAGCGCTCTTCCACTATCTCCATGGTGTCTCCCTGAAGGCAATTCGGATGCCGGGACGAATGGGTTACAGGCCGTGCAAAAAAATTTTGTGGTGCATGCCACCCCATTTTTTTGCGCAGCGCTGTAACCCGCTGGCTGCACAGCGCGAATTACAACGCAGATCGGGCCACGCAACGCAACCGCTGTGCTGTCACCCGGTCGGATTCAACCTTTATCAACCCTTGGAGAACCGCACCATGACCACCCGCACCCTCAGCCTCGGCGCCCTCGCCCTTGTGGCCCTGACCTCTGGCGCCGCCATGGCCCAAACCAGCGCCGCCCCCATGGACGGCGCCAAGCCCGCCATGGAGAAGTGCTACGGCGTCTCGATGGCCGGCAAGAACGACTGCGCCGCAGGCCCCGGCACCACCTGCGCAGGCACGTCCAAGATGGACTACCAGGGCAACGCCTGGAAGTTTGTGCCCGCAGGCACCTGCACCACGATCAAGACGCCCAAGGGCATGGGCATGCTGACGCCCATGAAGAGCTGACCATGGCACCCGCTCTCACCGCCGGCCTGGGCCTCAAGCCCCAGCACTACGACGAGGCGCTGCGGTGCACCAACCCCGGCCTGTGGTGGGAGGTGCACCCCGAGAACTATCTGGCCTATGGCGGCCCGCGCCTGGCCTGGCTCGAAGCCATCCGCGCGCGCCACCCGGTAGCCCTGCATGGCGTTTCGCTGTCGCTCGCAGCCGATGCGCAGCCCGACACGGCCCACCTGGCGCGGCTGGCTGCCCTCGCGAGGCGCGTGGAACCCGCCATCATTTCAGAGCACCTCGCCTGGTCTACCTGGGGCGGGCAGTACCTGCCTGACCTGCTGCCGTTTCCGCGCACACAGGCCGCCTTGCAGCGCATCGCGGACAACATCGCCCGCACGCAGGATGTGCTGCAACGCCCCATTGCCATCGAGAACCCCACGCACTATCTGCACATCGACGGCCACGACTGGCTGGAGACCGAGTTTTTGGCCGAGCTGGTGCGGCGCACCGGCTGCGTTCTGCTGCTGGACGTGAACAACGTGTACATCAGCGCCAACAACCTGGGTTTTGACGCACAGGCCTACCTCGACGCCTTCCCCCTGCACGCCGTGGCAGAGATCCACCTGGCGGGCCACCATGCGGACCCGGTGCATGGCGACACGCTGCTCATCGACAGCCACGATGCGCCCGTAGCACCCGCCGTGTGGGCGCTGTACGCACAGGTGATCGCACGCACCGGCCCTGTGCCCACCCTCATCGAACGCGATGACAACCTGCCCGTTTTCAGCGAGTTGCTGACCGAACGCGACCAAGCCCACCACGCGCTCACAGCCGTGCAGCCCGAGGAGACCACATGCAGCTGAGCACCTTCCAGAACGGCTTTTCTGCCGCGCTGCTCGGGCCGGCGGCCGATGCGCAGTGGCTGTCTGCACTGGAGTCCCAACCTGGCTTTGCCGTGTACCGCAACACCGTGCTCAAGGGCTGCATCGATGCGCTGCAGGCCAACTACCCCACGGTGTGCCAGCTGGTGGGCGAAGACTGGTTCCGCGCCACTGCAGCGGTGTTTGCCCGCACCCAGCCGCCGCGTGACGGCCTGCTGGTGGACTATGGCGCAGGGTTGGCCGACTTTCTGGCTGGGTTTGCCCCGGCCGCCGAGCTGCCTTACCTGAGCGCCGTGGCGCGCCTGGACCGCTGCTGGACCGAATGCCACCTGGCGGCAGATGCCACCGCCGTGGACCGCCAATGGCTGGCACAGCAGACCCCTGACACTCTGCCCCAAGCATCACTGCGGCCCCACCCCGCTGCACGCTGGGCTTGGTGCGACGAGCATCCGGCTTATGCACTGTGGCAGAGCCACCGTGAAGGTCTGCATGCCAATGAGGCACTGGAGTGGACGGGCGATGGCGCCTTGCTGACCCGGCCCCATGCCAAAGTTGTGTGGCATCCCTTGTCGCGGGCAGGCATGGCTTTTTTGGACGCCTGCGCCGATGGCCGCACGCTAGAGGCCGCCGCCACGTCGGCCCTGAATGCCGAACCCACCGCCGACTTCGCTGCCCTGATCAGCACCTTGCTGGACGCAGGCGCATTGATACCCACCGATTTACCCACCGATTCACGCCCAGGCTGAGGAGCCCTTCATGACCACCAGCACACACTTCCCCACGGTCCCTGCCAAAGGCCCACGCGTGCTCTTGGCGCGCCTGGCCGATACCGCCACCTGGCTCACCCCGCACAGCCTGCTGGCCGTGGTCAACCGGGCGGCCATTGCAGGCATCTTCTGGATGTCGGCACGCACCAAGGTCGAGGGCTGGTTCACCATCTCCGACAGCGCCTACGCGCTGTTCCGCGATGAATACAAGCTGCCCTTGCTGCCGCCCGAGCTGGCTGCGCAGATGGCCACCGTGGCCGAGCACCTGTTTCCGGTGCTGCTGGTGCTGGGCCTCTTCACGCGCCTGTCGGCGCTGGCGCTGCTGGGCATGACGCTGACGATTCAACTGTTTGTCTACCCGGACGCATGGCCCACCCACCTGTCATGGGCGGGGCTGATGCTGTACCTGATAGGGCGCGGTGCAGGCAACGTGTCGGTGGACCGCATGCTGGGAATCCGCTAACCGCTGCTGCGCATCAACCTGCGGTGGTACGCACCCAGCGCACGATGTCGGCCGCCCCCAGCGCGCCCGAAATGCGCGCCACCTCACGCCCTTGCTGGAACAGGATCATGGTCGGAATGCTGCGGATGGCGTAGCGCGCCGCAATGGCCTGCTGGTCTTCGGTGTTGAGCTTGGCCAGGCGCACGCGGGGCTCCAGCTCGCGGGCGGCCTGCGCAAAGGCGGGCGCCATCTGGCGGCAAGGTCCACACCACGGGGCCCAGAAGTCCACCAGCACCGGGATGTGGCTGCGCGCCACATGCTTGTCAAAGCTGGTCGCATCCAGCTCCAGCGGCGCCCCCGCAAACAGGGGCTGATGGCATTGGCCGCAATCGGGCGCGCTGCCCAGGTCGGCGCTCTGCACGCGGTTGGTGGTGTGGCAATGGGGGCAGACGATGTGCAAGGCTTCGGTCATGGCGCGGCAAGGGTTGGAGGCAAACAGTTTGCGGATCACATGGCGCCGCAGGCGCTTCGTTTCAAGGCTCCGCCCTGCAATCTGCGGCCGTCCCAGTTGCAACCGGTCGCAGACCTTGCGCGCGTTTACCAGCCCTGAATCCCCCTGATGGCCGTGCCTGCATTGCAGCGTCTGCTATGGTTTCGCGCATGCAGCTGCTCCCCACACTGACAACTGCCCATGCGCTTTTTCTCGATTTCGATGGCACGCTCACCGAGCTGGCGCCGCGCCCTGAGGCGGTGCGCATCGCATCGGGCCTGATTCCCACGCTGTCATCGCTGCACGCCCAGCTGGGTGGCGCGCTGGCCATCGTGACCGGCAGGACTGAGGCCGACATCGACGGATTTCTGGCGCCGCTGCGCCTGCCGCTGGCGAGCGAACATGGGGCCCAATACCGCCTCTTTGACACTTCGGTGCCCGCCACCGCACCACCCGCCCTGGAGCCCGTCTTGCGGTCCGCCCAGACCCTGGCCGCGCGCCACTCCGGCCTGCTGGTGGAGACCAAACGCGTGAGCGTCGCCCTGCACTACCGCCTGGCGCCCCACCTCGAATCCCTGTGCCACGACACGCTGGTGCGGGCCATGGGCGAGGTGGACGGTGTGGAACTGCTGCGCGGCAAATGTGTCTTTGAAGTGAAACCCCGTGGCGTTCACAAGGGCCAGGCCATCATCGACTTCATGTCGCAGCCCCCCTTTGAGGGCCGCACGCCGGTCTTTGTGGGCGATGACGTCACCGACGAGGCCGGCTTTGCCGCTGTGCAGACGCTGGGCGGCTGGGGCATCAAGGTGGGCGAAGGGCCCACCATGGCACAACACCGCTGCATGACATCGGCCGCACTGCGGGGCTGGCTGTCGTCTGCACGCATAACGCTGGAGCGTGAACGATGAACACAGCCGCCACACACCCCCAGACGGGCTCGCTCAACCTTGGCATGATCGGCAACTGCGCCATCAGCGCACTGATCGACGACCACGCCCGCATGGTGTGGTGCTGCCTGCCGCGCTTTGACGGCGACCCCGTGTTCAACGCCCTGCTGCAACCCGGCGACGAGGGCAGCCACTTCGCGATCGAGCTGGAAGACCTGGCGTCTGCCCACCAGTGGTACGAGCCGAACACCGCCGTCCTGCGCACGCAGTTGTTCGACAAGGCGGGGCATGGCATCGAGATCACCGACTTTGCGCCGCGCTTTTACAGCCGCTCGCGCTACTTTCGCCCCATGACGCTGGTGCGCCGGGTGCGGCCCATCCAGGGGTCGCCGCGCATCCGGGTGGCGCTCAAGGTGCGCTACGACTGGGGCCAGACCACGCCTGAGATCACGCGCGGCAGCAACCACATCCGCTACGTGGGCGAGGGCATGACGCTGCGCCTTTCTACCGATGCGCCGGTGTCGCATGTACTGTCGGGCCAGGCGTTTGTGCTCACACGCGAACACAACTTTTTGCTGGGCGCGGACGAAACGCTGGTGGACGGCATTGCCGACACCGCCCGCCACTTCGAGCAGGAGACCACGGCCTACTGGCGCAGCTGGAGCCGCGCGCTGGCCATTCCGCTGGAGTGGCAGGATGCGGTGATCCGCGCAGCCATCACGCTCAAGCTGTCGCTGTACGAGGAAACCGGCGCCATCGTGGCCGCCATGACCACCAGCATCCCCGAATCTGCCCACAGTGGCCGCAACTGGGACTACCGCTACTGCTGGCTGCGCGATGCGTTCTTCGTGGTGCGCGCGCTCAACAGCATCTCCGAAGTGGGCACCATGGAGGACTACCTGCGCTGGCTGAGCAACGTGGTGGTGGAGGGCGGTGACGGCCACATCCAGCCGCTGTATGGCATTGGGCTGGAGAAAGACCTGCCCGAAAGTTTTGTACCCCAGCTGGCGGGCTACCGGGGCATGGGCCCCGTGCGCGTGGGTAACCAGGCGGCCGAGCATTTTCAACACGACGTGTACGGCAACATCGTGCTGGGCGCGGCCCAGGCCTTCCACGACCACCGCCTGCTACACCGCGCGGGCCTGGCCGAATTCAAGCGGCTGGAACAGGTGGGCGACAACGCCGTGCGCGTGTACGGCCAGCCCGACGCGGGTATGTGGGAGCTGCGCACGCGCGCCCGGGTGCACACCTCGTCGGCCCTGATGAGCTGGGCCGCCTGCGACCGGCTGGCCAAGATCGCCGCCACGCTGCAGCTGGCCGACCGTGCCAGCCATTGGCAGCAGCATGCCGACCGCATGCGCGCCGAGATTCTCGACAAGTCTTGGTGCGAAGAACGCCAGGCGTTTGCCGAGAGCTTTGGCGGGCACGAGCTGGATGCCAGCGTGTTGCTGATGGCCGAGGTGGGCCTCATCGACCCGAGAGACCCACGTTTTGTGAGCACCGTGGAGGCCATGGAAAAGAGCCTGTGCGATGGCCCCTACATGCGCCGCTACGAGGCGGCCGACGACTTTGGCAAGCCCGAAACGGCCTTCAACATCTGCACCTTCTGGCGTATCGACGCGCTGGCGCGCATTGGCCGCAAGGCCGAGGCGCGGGCCATCTTCGAGACCATGCTGGCCGCCCGCAACCCGCTGGGCCTGCTGTCGGAAGACACGCACCCCGACACCCGCGAGATGTGGGGCAACTTCCCGCAGACCTATTCGATGGTGGGCGTGATCAACGCCGCCGTGCGCCTTTCGGCGCCCTGGGACAGCGTGATTTGAGGCGCTGTCCGACAGCGGCCAAGGGCAATCCACAACGATGATCAACCCATGAGCCGTCTTGTCGTCATCTCCAACCGCCTTGCCGATCCACGCAAACCCGCCGCCGGGGGCCTGGCTGTGGCCCTGGGTGAAGCCCTCAACCAGACTGGAGGGCTCTGGTTTGGCTGGAGCGGCACCGTGGTCGAAGGCGGCACACCCGGCGAGGGCGAACTGCACACCCGCCAGGCCGGCCCCGTCACCCTGGCCACCGTGGACCTGTGCCGCGAAGACCACGACAGCTACTACCACGGCTACAGCAACAGCGTGCTGTGGCCAGTGTTCCACTACCGGCTGGACTTGGCCGACTTCAATGCCAGCTACATCGCAGGCTACCGGCGCGTGAACCAGATGTTCGCGCGCAAGCTGCTGCCGCTACTGCGCGACGACGATGTGATCTGGGTGCACGACTACCACCTGATCCCGCTGGCTGCCGAGCTGCGCGCCATGGGCTGCAAACAGCGCATCGGGTTCTTCCTGCACATCCCCATGCCGCCGCCGCTCATCATGGCGGCCATTCCGCAGCACGAGTGGCTGATGCGTTCGCTGTTTGCCTACGACCTGGTGGGCCTGCAGAGCGAGGCCGATGTGGCGCATTTCACGCGCTATGTGCGCAACGAAGGCAGCGCCGAAGCGGTGGACGAAAAGCGCGTGCGCGCCTTCGGCGCCACGGTGGTGGTGCAGTCGTTTCCCATCGGCATCGACGTGGACGAGTTCACGCGCCTCACACACGCCCCCGACGCGGTGGAGACCTACGAGAACATGCGCGACGAGTATTCGCGCAGGCGCCTGCTGCTGGGCATCGACCGGCTCGACTACTCCAAGGGCATCCCGCACCGCGTGCGGGCCTTCCGCGAGCTGCTGGACCGCTACCCCGAAAACCGGGGCAGCGCGACGATGATCATGATTGCCTCGCCCAGCCGTGACGACGTGCACGCGTATGCCGACCTGCGCCAGGAGCTGGAGGGCCTGTGCGGCTCGGTCAACGGCGACTATGGCGAGCTGGACTGGATGCCCGTGCGCTATATCCACCGCATGGTGGCGCGCAAACGTGTGCCGGGCCTGTGCCGCGCCGCCGCCGTGGGGCTGGTCACACCGCTGCGCGACGGCATGAACCTGGTGGCCAAGGAATACGTGGTGGCGCAAGACCCGGACAACCCCGGCGTGCTGGTGCTGTCACGCTTTGCCGGTGCGGCAGAGCAGCTGAAAGAAGCGCTGCAGGTGAACCCCTACGACCCCCAGGGCATGGCCGACAGCATTCAGCAGGCGCTGCAGATGCCGCTGGCCGAGCGACAGGCGCGCCACCAGAAGCTCATGGCGCGCATCAAGGAGCACGACGTGCACTGGTGGCGCAAGGCGTTTCTGGATGCGCTGCAGACGGCGGGCTAATTTGAGATACCAGGGCAGCAGCAGCGGCCGCTGCACTACAACAGCTTGGTGATCAGACTGACCACAAAGCTCAGCAGCAGCGTGGATGCCAGCGGCACATCCCAGTCCCGCCCCAGCCACCGAAACCGGAAGTCCCCGGGCAACCGCCCAAATCCCATGCGGCGCAGCAGCGGCGACAGCCAGCTGATGAACATCAGGGCCAGGAGGATGACGAGGAGCCAGCGGAACATGGGCAGCGCGGCAGCAGGCGGTCAGAGCCGGTGCGAACGGTCGCCGTGGCTGAACCCCAGCGGCTCCCACGGCTCGCCCGCACCCACGGCCAGCACCTTGAACAGCTCGCCCATCTCGTGTTCCATGATCAATTTGGCCGCTGTCGCCCGCTGGGCTTGCGGTAGCCGCTCCATTTTTGGGAGCAGTCCACAGTTGATGAGGAAATGCGCCTGCGTGGTGTAGCCCAGCACGTTCAGGCCCGCCTCCTGTGCGGCCAGCGCCATGGCGGTGAAGTTGACGTGGGCGGTGATGTCCTTGCGGCCCACCTCCACCAGCGGGTCGCCATCGGCCAGGTGGCCTTGGTGGCACATCACCGTGCCCATGTGGCGCTGGGGGTGGTAGTACTCGTCTTCGCCAAACCCATAGTCCAGCAAGAAGGCCGCGCCGCGCGTGAGCCGGTCAGCCAGCATGCGCATGAAGCCTTCGCCCTGGGCGTGGATTTCTGTCAGGTAGTCCTGCGGGCCTTCGATGGCGATGGGCGGGCGCAGGTCGGTGGGGCGGTCGGCCCAGGCAAAGCAGCCGTCTTCGGCCACCACCACACCGCGCTCATGCCACACACCGCCCTGCTGGCCGCCGTGGCGCGCCAGCAGTTGCACGGGCATGGCGTCCAGCACCTCGTTGCCCACCACCACGCCTTCGATGTGCTCGGGCAGTGCATCCACCCAGCGTAGCTTGTGAGCGTGGGCGATCAGCTTGGCCTGTTGGCGCGCGCGCAGGCTGCCCGACAGATCGACGATGGTGTAGCGCTGCACCTGGTCGCCCAGCGCATCCAGCAACTGCAGCGCCAGCGCGCCGGAGCCTGCACCGAACTCCCACACTTCAGAGGTAGCGGTGCGCTCCAGCGCCTCGCCCACCTGCACGGCCAGCGTCTGGCCGAACAGGGGCGTGAGTTCGGGCGCGGTCACAAAGTCACTGCCCGACTCGGGCATGGCACCGAATTTGGTGGAGTCGTTGGCGTAATAGCCCAGGCCGGGCGTGTACAGGGCCAGGGCCATGAAGCGGTCAAAACCCAGCCATCCGCCCTCGGCAGCAATGGCCTGGGTGATGTGCTGGTGCAGGGCGGTCGTTAAACTGTCGGGTCTTTGGGTCACGGCCCGCATTGTCCCCCACATGTCCACCCCTTCCCTCCCCCATCGCCCCCGCACCGTGCTGGTGACCGGTGCCGCCAAGCGCCTGGGCCGCAGCATTGCGCTGGCCCTGGCCGCCGGCGGCTGGCAGGTGGCGGTGCACTTCCGCTCGTCAGCGCAAGACGCTATCAATACCGTAGCTGAATGCGCAAGATTGACTAGCGCAAGCGCCCATTTTGAGGCCGATTTTGATGACGAGGCCGCCGTGCGCGGCCTGCTGCCCCGCGTGGTGGCGCACTTTGGCCGCGTGGACGCGGTGGTCAACAGCGCCTCGCTGTTCGAGCACGATGACGCCGCCACCTTCAGTTTTGCCGCACTCGAAAAGCACCTGCGCAGCAACACGGCGACGCCCGTGCTGCTGGCCCAGGCCCTGCACCAGCATGTGGCCGACCGTGTGGCGGCGGGAGAGGCCGACGCGCAGGGCGCCGTGGTCAACCTGCTGGACCAGAAGCTCTGGAACCAGAACCCCGACTTTGTGAGCTACACGCTGTCGAAAGCGGCACTGGAGGCCGCCGGCACCATGCTGGCCCTGGCCCTGGCGCCGCGTGTGCGCGTGGTGGGCGTGGCGCCCGGACTCACGCTGACCAGCCACATGCTGAGCGACGAAAAGTTCGCCCAGTTGCACGCCTTGAGCCCCCTGGGCCGCTCGTCCACCCCCGAAGACGTGGCCGCCACGGTGAAGTTTGCGCTGGAGAATCGCTCCATCACCGGCACCACGCTGCTGGTCGATGGTGGCCAGCACCTGATGAAGTTTGACCGCGATTTCTCGTTGATGTGAGCCCAACGCCGGCGCACCCAACCAGCCCCACCCCATGACACAGACCCCTTCCCAGATGACTGGCACGCAGATCCTGACGCTCACCGGTTTGCGCTTTGATGCCAACCTGGGCATCCTCGACCACGAAAAGACCGACCCGCAGCCCATCCAGGTGGACGCTGAGCTGAGCCTGGGCGTGCAGCCGCTGGCCCCGCGCGACGACGACATCGGCCATGTGCTGGACTACCGGCGTGTGCGCCAGATCATCATCGACGAGTGCACGGCCGAGCATGTGAACCTGTTGGAGAGCCTGATCGGCAAGCTGGCCAACCGCCTGATGCAGCTGCCCGGCGTGCTGGGCGTGCGCGTGAAGATTGCCAAACTCGAAATTTTTGACGACTGCGAAGTGGCCATTCGCGTCGAGACAGGACAGTGGTGACCCCATGAGCACCGTAGTGAACGAAGCCCCACCCACCAACCCCGCCCTCTCCGCCCCCTCCGGCTGGACCGACGAGCCTGCAGAGGCCGCCGCCGGCGGCGCCGCCCGCATGAAGATCGAGCGCGAAACCCACAAGCTCGAAAAGCGCCTGTGCCGCGAGGTCGGCAAGGCCATCGTCGACTTCAACATGATTGAAGAAGGCGACAAGGTCATGGTGTGCATGTCCGGCGGCAAGGACAGCTATGCGCTGCTGGACATCCTGCTCAAGCTAAAGGCCCGCGCGCCCATCCACTTTGACCTGGTGGCCGTCAACCTGGACCAGAAGCAGCCCGGCTTTCCCGAGCATGTGCTGCCCGAGTACCTGGCCAGCACCGGCGTGCCGTTCCATATCGAAAACGAAGACACCTACAGCATCGTCAAGAAGCTGATCCCCGAGGGCAAGACCACCTGCAGCCTGTGCAGCCGCCTGCGCCGGGGCATTCTGTACCGCGTGGCCGATGAGCTGGGCTGCACCAAGATCGCGCTGGGCCACCACCGCGACGACATTTTGCAGACGCTGCTGCTCAACATGTTCTTTGGCGGCAAGATGAAAAGCATGCCGCCCAAGCTGGTGAGCGACGACGGCAAGCATGTGGTGATCCGCCCGCTGGCCTACGTGGCCGAGAAAGACACCGCCCGCTGGGCTGCGCACCGCAACTTCCCCATCATCCCGTGCAACCTGTGCGGCAGCCAGGAGAACCTGCAGCGCAAGCAGGTGGGCGAGATGCTGCGCGAGTGGGAAAAGCGCTTCCCGGGCCGGGTTGAGAACATGTTCAATGCGCTGCAGAACGTAGTGCCCTCGCACCTGCTGGATGGCAGCCTGTACGACTTCAAGAACGCCAAGGCCACGGGCATTGCCAGCGAAGACGGCGACAAGGCGTTTGACAAGGAAGAGTTTGCGGCGCCATCGCCGTCGTTGCCGGGCGTGCAGGTGGTGCAGCTGTCGTGAACTGCCGGGGCCAGCGGCACTCTCATGGAGATCCTTGTTTCAGGACACTCTGACCATGACACAACGCCGATGGCTTCCCGCCCTGTTCCTGGGCCTCACCGTAACCCTGCTCGCTGGCTGCAGCACCACCCGCGTGGTCGAGGGCCAAGTGCAGAGCTTCTCAACGCTGGCGGCCGTGCCCGCCCCTGCCACGTACCGGATTGAGCGCCTGCCTTCGCAGCAGGCCCCTTCGTTCGACCCCATTGCCACGCTGGCCGAGCAGGCCCTGGCCCGCGCAGGTCTGCAGCGCGACGATGCCGCGCCCCGCCTGCTGGTGCAGCTGGGTGTGCAGGCCGATGCCGTGCCGCGCTATGACCCCTTCCGTCCCTATGGCCCTTACGGGCCCGGCCCCTGGGGCATGGGCGGCTGGTATGGGCGGGGCTGGGGCGTGCATGGCGTGTGGCGCTTTGGCGAACCCACGCCCCTGCACCGCCGCGCAGTCAGCATCGTGATGCGCGACGCCAGCACCCAGGCCGTGGTGTACGAAACCTCGGCCGTGCACGAAGATGTGTGGGTGAGCGACCCGGCCGTCTATGGCGTGCTGTTCGACGCGGCCCTCAACGGCTTTCCCAAACCGCCCCAGGGGCCCCGCCAAGTGCGCATACCCCTGGCCCCCCCTGCCCCCTAGGGCGTCCCATCCTCAGTCACTCCGCCACTGCATGCAAGCCACCCGCATCGTTGCCATCCGCCACGGCGAAACCGCCTGGAACGTGGACACCCGCATCCAGGGCCACCTGGACATCCCGCTCAACGACACCGGCCTGTGGCAGGCCACCCAGGTCGCCCAGGCCCTGGTGGGCGAGCCGATTGCCGCCATCTACTCCAGCGACCTGCAACGCGCGCACGCCACCGCCCAGGCCGTGGCCCGCACCACGGGCGCCCCGTTGAAGACCGAGCCGGGCCTGCGCGAACGCAGCTTCGGGCACTTTCAGGGCCGAACGTTTGCCGAGATCGAGGCCGAGCTGCCCGAGGACGCCTTGCGCTGGCGCAAGCGCGACCCGCACTACACGCCCGAGGGCGGCGAGTCCCTCATCACCTTGCGTGACCGCATCGAACGCACCGTGACCGCGCTCGCACAACAGCATGTGGGCGAGCAGGTGGTGATGGTGGCGCATGGCGGCGTGCTTGACGTGCTGTACCGCCTGGCCACGCGCCAGGACATCCAGGCGCCGCGCACCTGGCAACTCGCGAACGCCGCCATCAACCGCCTGCTGTGGACGCCTGACGGCCTCACCCTCGTCGGCTGGGCGGACACCCAACACCTTGACCAGATTGTCGTGCGCGATGAAAACCACGCCTGAAGCCTTGCAAACCACCGTCGGCCAACGCGTGGACCTGATCGACACCCCCGCGCTGGTGGTGGACCTGGACGCCATGGACCGCAACATCCAGCGCATGGCCGACTTCGCACGCAAGCACCAGGTGCGCTGGCGCCCCCATGCCAAGCTGCACAAAAGCGCCGAAATCGCGCTGCTGCAGCAACGCGCGGGTGCTCAGGGTGTGTGCGTGCAGAAGGTGGCCGAGGCCGAAGCGCTGGCTGCCGGTGGCGTCGATGACATCACCATCACCAACCAGGTCATCGCCATGCCCAAGCTGCACCGCGTGGCGCGGCTGGCCGCGCAGCTGGCGGCACGCGGCGGGCGCCTGGGGGTGGCGGTGGATCATGCCGATGGCATCGCCCGCCTGGCCGAAGCCATGGCCCAATCCGGCAGCGATGCGGGCATTGATGTACTGGTCGAGATCGACGTGGGCCAGGGCCGCTGCGGCGTGCCGCCGGGCGAGGCCGCCGTGCCCCTCGCACTGGCCGTGTCGCGCAGCCCCCGGCTGCGCTTTGCGGGCCTGCAGGCCTACCATGGCCGCGCTCAGCACCTGGCCAGTAGCGTGGGCCGCCGCGAGGCCATCGCCAAGGTGGTGGAGGCGGCCTATCACACGCGCCAACTCATCGAGGCCGAGGGCCTTGCCGTGCCCCTGATCACCGGCTCGGGCACCGGCACCCTGGTGCACGAGGCTGCCAGCGGCGTGTTTGGCGAGTTGCAGGCAGGCTCGTTTTTGTTCATGGACGCCGACTACGCCCGCAACGAACGCGACCCGGCCCAGCCAGCGTTCGAGCACGCGCTGTACGTCAAGACCCAGGTGGTGTCGGTGCGTGACACCCACGCGGTGTGCGACGCAGGGCACAAGAGCCACGCCATTGACTCCGGCCTGCCCACCGTGGCCCTGCTGCCCGCCGACCGCACCCTGCGCTATGCCAATGGGGGCGACGAGCATGGCTTGCTCTACGCGGACGCGCCCGATGCCCGCCTGCCCAGCCTGGGACACATGCTCTGGCTCATCCCTGGTCATTGCGATCCCACGGTCAACCTGTACGACTTTTTAATCGGCGTGCGCGGCGGGCTGATGGACGGGGTCGTGGAGCGGATCATCCGCGTGGATGGGCGGGGAGCGCTGACGTAGGCGCGGCCCTCTAAACACTGGCGCTATAGGGGTTCACCTGCCCCAGTGATGGCTGGCTGCTGGACCACAATCCGGCAGCATGAGCCCCAGCCAGATCATCGTCCTTGCGACGCCCGTCTTCTTTGTGCTGATTGCCATCGAACTGGCCGTCGGCTTCAAGCGCCAGCGCAACACCTACCGCCTGGCCGATGCTGTGAGCAGCATCAGCCTTGGCATGCTCAGCCAGACCAGCGCAGTGTTCACGCGGCTGCTGCGCATCGGCATCTACACCGCCCTGTTCGAGCATGTGGCACTGTGGCGCAACGATACTTTCTGGACCAGCCTGCCTGGTTGGCTGCTGGCGCTGGTGTTCTACGACTTCTGCTACTACTGGCTGCACCGCATGGGGCACGAGTCGGCCGTGCTGTGGGCCGCGCACGCGGTGCACCACCAGAGCCAAGACTACAACCTGAGCACCGCGCTGCGCCAGACGAGTTCGGGCGCGCTGCTGGGCTGGGTCTTTTATGTGCCCATGGCGCTGGCCGGTGTGCCACCCCTGGTGTTTGGCGTGGTGGCGCTCATCGACCTGCTCTACCAGTTCTGGGTGCACACCGAGCAGGTGGGGCGCCTGGGCTGGTTCGACCGCTGGTTCTGCAGCCCGAGCAACCACCGCGTGCACCATGCCGTCAACGACGCCTACCTGGACAAAAACTACGGCGGCATCCTGATCCTGTGGGACCGGATGTTCGGTACCTTCAAGGACGAAGACGCGCAGGAGAAATGTGTGTATGGCACCCGCGGCCTGCTCAACAGCTGGGACCCGCTGTGGGCCAACGCGCAGGTGTACGCAGGACTGGCGCACGACAGCTGGCACGCGCGCAGCTGGCTCGACAAGCTCAAGGTCTGGATCAAGCCGCCCGGCTGGCGGCCTGCGGATGTGGCGGAGCGGTTCCCGAAGCCCGCTTTCAGCATGGCGCAGATGCAGCTGTACCACCCGCCCATGTCGCGTGCCGTGCAGTGGTTTGCGCTGGTGCAGTTCGCGCTGCTGCTCTCAGGCGTGGCAGCCTTTTTGTGGCAGGCCGATGTGGCACCGCTGGCGCAAAACGCCCTCTGGTTTGCCGTGCTGCTGACGGTGCAATGGTCGCTGGGCGCGGTGATGCAGGGGCGTATCGGCATGCTGATGGCGCTGATGCTGCAAAGTGCGGCGCTGGCTACGGCCACCAGTGCGCTGGGGCTTACGGAGTGGCATTGGCTGTTCAAGCCACTGACCATGGCAATCGCTATTATTTTGATAGCCATCAGCGAATATTCGACTAGCGCAAGGGGCGCATCAGCCTCCAAAACGCCATGGGTCTTGGTGATGGCAGCCCTGGGCGGGTCCTTGGCGGGGGATGTGTTCCTCATGTTCCAGGGTTTCTTCATTCCCGGTCTGGTGAGCTTTCTGGTGGCGCACCTGTTCTATGTGGCGCTGTTCAAAAGCGGGCAGGCGTGGTTTCCGCACCGGGGTGCACTGGCGGCCACGCTGGGCATAGGCGTGGCGATGTATGCCTTTCTATGGGCCGGCGGGTTGCCACCTGCACTGCGCGCGCCGGTCGCAGCCTATGTGCTAGTGATTGCGCTGATGGCGGCCCAGGCCATCGGCCGGGCCACCGTGTTGCGCGACACGCCTTCGCTGTGGGTCGCCGTCGGCGCCGGGTTCTTCATGCTCAGCGATTCGCTGCTGGCCACCAACCGGTTTGTGACATCCCTGCCCATGGCCCAGGTGTGGGTGCTGTCGACGTACTACGCGGCGCAGGCGCTGATCGTGGCGGGCATGCTGCAGGGCGCAGCCCGCGCGGAGCCCAGCTCTGTGACGGCCCTCACACCCCAAACAGATCTTGCCCGCTCGCCTTCGGCGGCGTAACCCCCAGGTGGCGGAACGCCGCCAGCGTGGCAATGCGCCCACGCGGCGTGCGCTGCAGGAAGCCCTGCTGGATCAGGTAGGGCTCGATCACATCCTCGATGGTGCCGGCCTCTTCCCCAATGCTGGCAGCGATGTTGTCGAGCCCCACGGGCCCGCCGTCAAAGCGGTGGATCACGGCTTCGAGCAGCTTGCGGTCCATCACATCAAAGCCCTGCGGGTCCACATCCAGCATGGCCAGCGCCTTGTCGGCAGTGGACTTGGTGATACGGCCATTGCCCTTGACCTCGGCATAGTCACGCACCCGGCGCAGCAGGCGGTTGGCAATGCGCGGTGTGCCACGCGAGCGGCGGGCGATCTCGAAGCCGCCATCCTCGTCCATGGGCGCATTGAGCAACCCGGCACTGCGCTGGACAATGCGCGCCAGCTCTTCGGCCGTATAGAACTCCAGCCGCGCCACGATGCCAAACCGGTCGCGCAGCGGGTTGGTCAGCATGCCCGCCCGGGTGGTGGCTCCCACCAAAGTGAAGGGCTGCAGGTCGAGCTTGATGCTGCGCGCCGCAGGGCCTTCGCCAATCATGATGTCGATCTGGTAGTCCTCCAGCGCGGGGTAAAGGATTTCCTCCACCACAGGTGACAGGCGGTGGATCTCGTCGATGAAGAGAACGTCGTTCTTTTCCAGGTTGGTCAGCAGCGCCGCCAGGTCCTTGGGTTTTTCCAGCACCGGCCCGCTGGTCTGGCGCAGGTTCACCCCCAGCTCGGCCGCGATGATGTGCGACAGCGTGGTCTTGCCCAGGCCCGGCGGGCCGAACAGCAGCACGTGGTCCAGCGCCTCCTCACGCTTCCTAGCAGCGCCGATGAAGATCTCCAGCTGCTCCCGCGCCTTGGCCTGGCCCACGTACTCCTGCAGGAGCTTGGGGCGCAGGGCGCGTTCGATGGCCTCCTCTTGGGGGGAGGCAGGGGCGGCCGAGATGACGCGTTTGGCGGGGGCGGGGGAGAAGTCGTCGGTCTGAATGGTCATTGTGCGAGCAGGGAGTGCCTGCGCCTTAGCTTCTGCGCCGAACACTCACTGCGAAGTCCATGCGTAGTACATGGGGCCTTCATACTGGAAATCTTTGTGAACCTGGATCACGAAGTCGCGCTCGGCCGCACTGATGGTGTAGAAATGCGCCCGCGTTTTTGCGTTGTAGAAGCGGTAGATGGGCGAGGAATCATTGCCCTCCGCTTTTTGTGCAAACCAACTCACAACCTCGTAGCGGTACTCAGGAAAATGCGTGATGACGTAATCGCGCTCCTCCACGCTGCCGGAATAGAAGTGGGCACCACTGGTTGCGTTGTAGAACCGGAATACCGGATCCTTGCCCGAGTTGGCATCGGGGTATGCGTAAAACGCAACATTTTCATAGCCAAACTCCGGGAAGGTTTTGATCACGAAATCCCGCTCCGCCGCACTTGCCGTGTAAAAGTGTGCACCAGTCTTGCTGTTGTAGAAGCGGTAAACAGCCGTTCGCCCCGTACCACTGACAGCCGCCGCCAACCAGTTCTTCAATGCAGCGTTGTAGGCCACGTCAAAACGACCATAAAAATCTGACGAGGACTTGTTCGTACAAACTGCGCTCCCTCCGTAGAGGGTGCCTACCACCTTGCCGTTCCTGAACAGCGCAGAACCACTGCTGCCCCCCTCGGTAGTGCCTTGGCTCCAGTTAACTCGGTAGTAGTTACCGTTGGTCCCTCCACACGAAAATTGCGTGTCAGAGATCGTGGTGCAAGTCGATTGGCCGACCACTGCCCCATAGCTCAACTTAAGGAGGTCGCCACGGGGATGGTGCAAACCGATGGTAGAGACTCCTGCAGCCACGGCAGACGCATCCCACCCCGCAAAAACCGCTCCTGCGGGAGGCGTGTCGTTGAGCAAGAGAAACGATGTATCGGTATCGGCACTGGCGTAGAGAAGTTTGGCCCCTCCTACCTTCTTGGTACTCGAACTCTGCAGTGCACCACTGTTACAGCTCGACGAACGGAAGAACCAGTCCGTCTGCAAGGACGAAGCCACGGTCTGATCTGAAATGCAGTGGTTGGCACTCAGGAAGTAAGGCTTGCCACTGGAGCTGCCATCGTTGAGCAATGTGCCTGTGCACAGGTAGGCATTCGCTCCTTTAACAAATACCATGCGCGCGACCGCATTGCGTTCGTTGGCGCCGTCGTTGTAGCAAGTGGCGTCCAGGTTACAGGTGTCGGCATCGCCGATGGCTTTCGCATTCTGCTGAATTTGTTCCTGGTATTCCTGCTCGGTGGGCACGGACAAGTTCGCGAAGATGTGCGACAGCTGGGGTACCGAAATTTGCAAGGTACTCGCGGCAATGCCAAGCGGCAACTCCACTTCCAAGGTCGCCTCACCGCCCCCGGTATCAGGTGTCCACCACGTGCGAGCAGCATCCGAACGGTCGCCCGCAGCCTGATTGCGCTCGATGAGTTGGAGAATTTCCTGCCCGGAGATCTCGAACACCTTGTCAGGCGCCGCCTGCGTATAAACGCGCACCACTGCGCTGCCCGGAAGCTGCTGAACAAGCACTCCCAGCCGCAAACCATAGGCCCCTTCCGCGCTGAAGCTCACCGCAGCAACCAGGCCACCCGCAGGTGCTTTGCGCCACTTCCACAGGGCTCCCATCGCAGACACAGACTTGGTCGCCTCCACATCACGGCCTTGCCCCACGAGCCGTGGCCCCACCGAGTCCACGGACTGGGTCTTTTCCGCAGCCAGTTCTGCCAACGCGACCACAGCTGCTGACGGCGCTGCAGTGGCACTGCGGGACTTCACTCGAGCAACATCCTGCACGGCTTCTACAGGCTGAACCCTGCTGTCCACCTGAGACAGCAACGGAGCGTTAGGTGCCGCGTCACCTGTGCCACCACCACACGCCACCAGCAGCGCTGCTGCCGAGAAGAGGGTGGGTACCCAACGCACTACGGAAAACTTTTTCATTGTCTGCATCCTAGAAATCGCTACGACTCACGCTTGCAAGCCTCAAAAGGGTCACCACCAAACCATTGTGGGGCGAACATTTCGGGGCGATTATCAGCGGGCCAACGCCTTCAACGCCAGCTTAATTCCGTCACTCACCCCCACCTCCGCTGGCAGCGCCTTGAGCGCCGCAGCCGCCTCCTTGTCGCTGTAGCCCAAAGCCAACAGCGCCTGCAGAATGTCGGCTTGCGCATCGCTGGTGGCCGCGCCACGCACAGCCCCCATTTCTGCACCCAGCTTGCCCTTGAGCTCCAGCAGCAAACGCTCGGCTGTCTTTTTGCCAATGCCCGGCACCTTCACCAAACGGCCCGCCTCCTGCAGCGAAATCGCCTGCGCCAGGTCACTCACGCCCATCCCGCTCAGGATGGACAGCGCAGTGCGTGGTCCCACGCCGGAGATCTTGATCAGCTCACGAAACGCCTGGCGCTCAGGGGCGGTTGCAAAGCCGTACAGCAGCTGAGCATCCTCACGCACGATGAACTGTGTCAGCAGGCTCACACGCTCTCCCACGGCGGGCAGGTTGTAGAACGTGCTCATGGGCACATTCACTTCGTAGCCCACGCCGTGGCAGTCCAGCAGCACCTCGGGGGGATTCTTCTCCAGCAGGGTGCCGGTCAATTTGCCTAT
>OFJB01000285.1_pt1 | contig 26240 bp, 17 predicted proteins | sample 1775081 | NCBI WGS metagenome assembly OFJB01 (sample SAMN08195771, study PRJEB24354) | sludge metagenome | isolation source: initial sludge from phenol fed wastewater aerobic bioreactor | place: India: Nagpur | collected 2016-06-05
CGCGTCGGTCATGTCACCCCCCGTTTCCATGCCTGGCGCAGCCTTCGTCCCTTCTAGACGACGGCGGATGGTGAAGCCTGCAGTTAGCCACCACCGGCCTGGACACCAACGAGGTGGGGTTCGAGTGCATGGACAACGCGGTGACCTTGGCGCGTCTGCTGATCCCACATGCGCAGGCAGCGTTCGGGATGCTGGGCACCGATGCCACCGATGTGGATGCAGGGGCCATCGTGCGCTGGGTGCGGGTGCATGGGCTGGTTGAGTTCACCAAGCGCGAGGCACAGCGTGCGCAGGAGGGGCGATTCAGGAGCGTGGATAGGTTGCAGAAGGCCCTCGACAGACTGGAGCACCAGGACGTTGTGCGGTCATTCAAGCGCCACAACAAGGGAGCGCCCCCGAGCACTTGCTATCAGGTGAACCCCAAGGCTCTGTCGACATAGTTGAGTTTGTCGCCATAAGCAGTTTTAGAACCTCTTTTCTTTTCTATATCAATGACTTACGAAAAAAGAGACCTACCCCTGTCGACAGGTCGACAAAGTCGACAAACCCGACCCGCTCCGAATGTGTTGAGCGCCCAGGTTCACCCAGTCTGTCGACTTTGTCGACCTGTCGACGGGGTTGGGCAGTCACCAGGTGCGGGTGACTGCCGAGTGCGTAGGGCTGCTGTGTTGTCGGTGAGGGGGGTGTGTCCGGGTCCTTCCGGGAGGGGTGCAGCACGGGTAATTCGCACCCCGATATTTTTCTAGTTATCCATTTTTGTTTGAGGTAAGTAAGCATGGTGATAGGCCGAGCATTGGGTCCTTGGCAGGTGTTCGGCAGTGCGGGTGGTTCGCGCCGTATCTTCGGACTGTTCACGCAATGCTCCAAGGGGGTTAAGTGAAGATTGGGCTACGAACAGGGGAAACTGACTTTCGAGCATTCTCGGTGTCGTACCCGGCACGGATGCGATGCCAAGGGGTTTCTCCATGAATAGGCCCGTCATCGCTCATCCCTGGTCCGGCCTGGTAGCGCAGATTGCCGCTCGACCTGATGGACTCGATACCGTCAGCACAGTGTTGCTTGCGTTGGTGGACGGGACGCCTGTGCCAGCGCGGGCGGCTGGGCACTTGGCGGAGGCGTTGCGCCCGTGCCTTGATGGTGACAACGACATTGCTGGGCGCCTCGGGCTGAGGGCGCCCAAGCGGGGGCGGGCTCATGAAGCGCCCGCCAACCTGACGAAAAAGCTGCGGCGGGATGAGCTCATTCGCCAGCTGGTTTCTGATATGGGGCCACCGAGGGCCGCGAGCGCCCTGGCGGTTGAGATCCTTTGGCTCTACTACCTGACCCTTCCGCCGAGCGTGCCACAGCGCGCTGGTTCATTCCAGGCGAAAAGTTTTCCCCTTTTGGCTGAGCTGGTGCGCGATCATGGAAAACCGCTGAGCCGCCGCCAGATCGAACGTATAGCGCGCGGAGATCCTGCCTACGCTCGGCGTAAAAATGACGTGAAAAAAGTCTGAATGTCATTTGCTGTGGGAGGTTGACACTTCATGCACACCATGAGGTGCAGCATGAACAACACAGCAATACCACCATCCATCACATCGCGAAAAGTCCGCCTATGGCCAGGGCTCAGGCTGGAAATCTGCGGGCGAAACGCATCGGCCCAGCTCACACCTGATGAGGCTCTTGGCCTGGCCAACAGCATCATCATGCATGCCCGAGAGGCGATCTATCAGGAGGCTTCCCTACACGCATCGGCCATAGATTCTCCTTGTTCCAGCATTACAGCCCGAGCCAATGTCGATTGCGCCACCGTCTCCATGTGGCATGACGGGGTTGAGCTGATAGCAACGTTGACCGGCGCGCAGGCTGATGCGATGGCCTGCGTGCTCCGTAGCAAGGCCGGCGCTATGCAGGTGTCTGGACAGATTCAACGCTTTATCCCATCAGCATCATGAACCAAATCCCATATCAATTCACCGAAGTGCCTCAGTCGATCATTCAGAAGATTGAGGCGTTGCAACAGGAGTCGCTGCGCGACATCGATGCACTCACGGAGGGTATAGCGGTCAAACAAAAAGAGTTGTCAACGGTTGGTGGGTCGATCTGCTTTGAAGACGCTGCTGCACTCGTGGAAGATACGCTTCGCAGATTGCTGAAATCCAGGCGCGAGAAAATTTATGCGGCCACAGGTCGTGCGTTGCACCTGGTGAGCCACGTGGAAACGGAGAGCGGTGCCAGTTACAACGGCAACGGTGAATTGCAATTCAAAAAAAGAAACGTGGCGCCCCTCGACATCATTGGCCATGACGGTGACGCGCTTGACGTGCTGGCACTTATCTGGGGCGATGAGGAAATAAAGGCCTTTGCCGCCGAAGCCCTGTCCAAAGTCGGCGCGAAGCCAGCCCCAGAAGGTTTGACCGTTGCTGAAGCCATTTCGCGCTCGAACGCTCTGGTATCGGAAATGAAGGCACTGAGCCAGACCCGCAGTGCAGCGGTGGAGGCAATGAAGCAGGTTGGCGCAGTAACGCTACAGCAATTCGTTCACCCTAGGAAGTAGGGGGGGTGTGGGCAGCGAGCCCTGACTGAACCACTCCCGTGGAAGCCCATCTGGGCGCCGTTGATGACCTCGCCTGCGGGGGTGGCGTCATCTGGGGCTGATAGCGGACGCGCCTGGCGGGCGCTGCGAGTCGGTCCACTAATCAAGGTCGGCGTCCTGCCGACTTTTTAATGTCTTTCCGTTTTGTTTGGCTGTTCGTCCTTTCATGGTGCAGAGCGATAAGCTCTCGAAAGGAGGTGAAACATGGCAGACGTTGCAGGATTCGTTTGGGCTGGTCTAGCGGGCGGAGGGTTCAGCGCAACTTTGTTGGCAATTGCGGCTGTTCTCGGGAAAAGCCAATTGACCCATTGGCTGAACAAAGACATCGAGGGCATCAAGGCTCGACATCAGCAGGACTTAGAACATGCTAAGGCCAGCTATGCAAGAGAACTTGAGGCATATCGCACCTCTCTAATCGCTCAAGCCGAAGCAATTAAGGCGAGTCAGGATGTCAAGAAGGCGATGGCGGTGAAGATTGCCGAAATGAAATTTGCAGCGATACAAAGTCTGCATGAGGCGGCCGCAGGTATGGGCGTCATGCTCTCAATGATCGAAGCCTCACGGCGAGTTAGCTTGGACGTGGATTACGGCGCGATCGCTGCGCTGGGAGGATCCCTTCACGGAGCAACAACCAAAGCAAAGCCGTTTCTGTTGGGCGCGCACCATGACCGACTCATTGGTTTCGCTAACTCATACTTCGAAGGTGTTTCCAAGCTGCAGCGAATCCATGGGGGCCGAGAAATGGGGGATTCTTTGCAAATTTACGCAGAGTTGCTGAGCCAGCATCGTGAGTGTGAGGGAATCGTTGCTGGCTGCATGAATGAAATGCTGGCGATGGCCTGAAGTCGGTGCCGGATTGCGCCAATAGGGGGGCTTGTGTCTCGCGACCCCTGATAGGCGATAGGCCGTCAATTGCGAGCAGGTTGGTCTGCAACAGGGTCCGCAAATACCGGGCAAACCCTGGTCTTGAGTAATTTGGGAATGCACGCAAATGCTCACTGCCAATATCGGCTTACCTGGAGGTGGAGATGTCAGTTGATCAAAACGAAAAGATGACCAGGGCTCTTAGTTTGGGGATGCTGAAGATAGGGCGGGAACAAGGCGAAAGGCAGTATTCCTATTTTTGTGAGTTTCTCAATAGTGCCGCCTCAACCCTATTGCAGGACGGCGTGTCTTTGGAATGGAGCGCCGGATCTGGGGATGATGTGTTCATGCTGATGACCCCAGTTGGCAGGATTCACGCCAAGAGAATTTCATTTCTGGACGACGATACAGTGGGAGTTGCAATCGTCTTCTACACGATGAATTCAATGCGTGAAGAGCGCGATCTGACCTGTGTATGGTTAACCAGCAACGGAGCATGGAAGTTACCCGGGGATTTGCAGGTAACTGATAGATTCGGGCGCCATGTCCCTGAATCCGCAATCCGTGTAGTGCAAGCGGCTATGCACGCAAAGCTACTTGCTGATCATTCCCGTGCGTCAGCCGCTGGCCTGTAGAAGGTTTTGGTACACAGCGGCAAAAAGCCACCTCTTGGCGGTTCTTGTGTCCTGAGCGCGAGTCCGCCGGCACGGGTGGTTTTGGGGAAACTGGGCTGCTGCTATTGAAGTTGGCTCATTGTGCAAGGTTGTGGGAGTAGGGGGCATATTTGGGGGCATAAATGATGGATGATGGAAAAAAACCTAGCATTCATGAGGTCCCCAATGGTTTTTATGAATGACACCCTCGCCAGCATCAAGGCCCTGTAGCTATTTAATCGATAGCACAGGGCCTTTTTCTTTTGGGGCTGCAGGAACACTACAGGCGGCTGGATAGCCCGCTTCGGGCGCTGCGGTTGAAGAGACTCGCAGATTCGCCATTGTGTGGACATCACCATGCAGATGCGGGAGTGACAGGGTATTGATTGCGATGCATGGCCGCGTTTCCCTGCAGCGCCAGAATAGAGGTTGCGCGGCCCGCGCCTGATGTCACGAAAGAACCTCGCATGCTCCCAGAAACCTTGACAACACACCCCATCCGCCTGACCCAGTACAGCCACGGCGCCGGCTGCGGCTGCAAGATCAGCCCCAAGGTGCTGGATGTGATCCTGGCGGGCAGCGGGGCGCAGCACCTGGACCCCCGGCTTTGGGTGGGCAATACGTCGCGGGACGATGCGGCGGTGTATGCCCTGGATGCGGAGCGCGGCGTGGTGTCCACCACCGATTTCTTCATGCCCATCGTGGATGACCCGTACGACTTCGGGCGCATTGCTGCCACCAACGCGATCAGCGACATCTACGCCATGGGAGCCGATCCGCTGATGGCCATTGCCATCCTGGGGTGGCCGGTGAATGTGCTGCCGCCCGAAGTGGCGCGTGAGGTGGTGCGCGGAGGGCGGGCGGTGTGCGATGCGGCGGGCATTCCCCTGGCAGGCGGTCACTCCATCGATGCGCCGGAGCCCATCTTCGGCCTGGCGGTGACGGGCATCGTCGAAAAGCGCCACCTCAAGCGCAACGACACGGCCACGGCGGGTTGCCGTCTGTATCTGACCAAGCCCCTAGGGATCGGCATCCTGACCACCGCTGAAAAAAAGGCCAAGCTGCGGCCCGAGGATGTGGGCGTGGCGCGCGACCTGATGTGCACGCTCAACCAGCCAGGGAGCCGATTCGGCCGGCTGGCAGGCGTGGCAGCCATGACGGATGTGACCGGCTTCGGCCTGTTGGGGCACCTGGTCGAAATGGCCGAGGGCAGCGGCTTGAGCGCTGTGATTGACTACGCGGCAGTACCCCGCCTGGAGGGAGTGGACTACTACATGGACCAGGGCTGTGTGCCCGGCGGCACGCTGCGCAACTTTGACAGTTATGGCGCCAAGATCGCGCCCCTGACGGAGGTGCAAAAGCACCTGCTGTGCGACCCCCAGACCAGCGGGGGGCTGCTGGTGGCCGTGAGCCCGGAGGGCGAGGCCGAGTTTCTGCAGGTGGCCGCAGAGCTGGGCCTGGCGCTGCAGCCTATCGGTGAGCTCACCCCGCGACAGGCCTTTGCCGTCGAGCTGCGCTGATGCCCACCAACCTCACGGACTACCGGCACATCTTTTTGAACGATGTGCCCATGATGGATGTGCGCGCGCCGGTGGAGTTTGGGCAGGGTGCGTTTCCTGGCGTGGCCAACCTCCCCCTGATGGACGACGGCGAGCGCCAGCAAGTGGGCACCTGCTACAAGCACAAGGGTCAGGAGGCCGCGATTGCGCTGGGGCACCAGCTGGTGTCGGGCAGCATCAAGCGCCAGCGCATTGAGGCATGGGCGCAGTTTGCGCAGGCGCATCCGCACGGCGTGCTGTACTGCTTTCGTGGCGGGTTGCGCTCGCAGATCGTGCAGCAATGGTTGCTGAACGAGGCGGGCATCGACTACCCCCGGGTGGTGGGGGGCTACAAGGCCATGCGCGGGTTCCTCATCGGCACCACGCAGGCTGCGGCGGCAGAGTGCGGGTTTGTGGTGCTCAGTGGCCTGACCGGCACCGGCAAGACTGAAGTGATTGCGCAACTGGCCAACGGCTTGGACCTGGAAGACCATGCCAACCACCGCGGCTCCAGTTTCGGCCAGCGCGTCAGCGGTCAGCCCACACAGATCGACTTTGAGAACCGGCTGGCCATCGATGTGCTCAAGAGGCGTGCTCGGGGCCACAAGACCTTTGTGCTGGAGGACGAGGGGCGCCATGTGGGCAGCTGCTCGGTGCCCCTGGAGCTGAGGCTGCGGCTGGAGCGCGTACCCATCGTCTGCCTGGAGGATGCTTTTGACGCCCGTGTGGAGCGCATCCTGCGCGACTATGTGCAGCAGCAATGCGCTGATTTTGTCGCGCTCCATGGAGAGGCGGCAGGGACCGACCTGTTTGCGGCGCGGCTGCTCGACAGCCTGGGCAAACTTGCCAAGCGTCTGGGAGGCGACCGCTACCAGGCGCTTCGCGGGTCGATGCAGGCAGCGCTGGCACAGCAGCGCAGCCGGGGCGATTTGTCGCTGCACCGGGACTGGATTGCTGCACTCATGTGTGACTACTACGACCCGATGTACGCCTATCAGCGGCAGAGCCGCGCCGACCGCATCGTTTTCCAGGGTGACCACCGGGCGGTGCTCGACTTTCTGCGGTCGCAGTCGGCGCCTCGCGGCTAGCTACTACGCCTCGTCGTCGTCCGACGGCGCATCCAGCCGCTGCGGCAGCACCAGCCGGAACTCGGCACCCCGCCCGACATCGCTCTCCACCTCCAGCGTCCCGCCGTGGCGCAGCACTACGGTCTGCACCAGTGCCAAGCCCAGGCCCACCCCGGCGATGGCGGGGTGGCTGTGGTCGTGCAACCGCTGGTAGGGGGTGAACAGGCGGCCCTGCTGCTCGGGCGCGATGCCAGGGCCCTGGTCTCGCACCGACACCACCCAGTGCGCGCCCCGCGCCACGATGGCGCACTGCACCGTGCCGCCATCGGGGCTGAACTTGATGGCGTTGTGGATCACGTTGGTCAGCGCGCGGGACAGCAGGGCGCGGTCGCCCAGGCAGGGCGCAGAGTCTGGCGTGGCCACCGTGCGCACGTCCACATTGCGGTCGCGGGCCAGGGTCCAGAGGTCGTCGGTGGTTTCGGAGAGCAGGGCGGCCAGGTCCAGCGGCGCCATGCGGTATGGCTGCGATTGCGCGCTGGCCAGTTGTACAAAACTCTCGGCCATGCCCAACGAGGCCCGCGCGTAACGCTCAATGCGCTCCAGCAACTCCTGGTCCGACAGGCGACCGGGGTAGGCGCGCTGCATTTCCAGCAGCGTCAGGATGGACGCGTTGGGCGCGCGGATGTCGTGCGAGATGAAGTGCATCGCCTGGTCACGTTGCTGCAGTGCGCGGCGCATCTCGGTCAGGTCCACCAGGGTCAGCAGCCAGCCTGCATTGGCCAGGTTGGTGAAAGGCTTGCATTGCACCAACAGGCTGCGGCCCTGGGCGTCCGTGCCCTCAGCCTGCTCGGGCAGGGTGCCATGCTGCAAGGCCGCCTGGGTGACGATTGGCGCATCGGTTCCTGACTCGACCAGATCAGCCAGCAGGTCCACCACCGACAGCCCCTGCAGGGAGGGCTGGGTGGTGCCTCCCAGATGCTGGTGGGCTGCCTGGTTGGCCAGCAGGATTTCACCGTCGGGGGCGCAGACGATGGTGGGGGAGGGCAGCTGCTGCAGGCTCTCGCTCACAAACTGGTGCAGGTCGCGCAGCTGGCGGGATGCGCGCTCCACCGCATTGATGCGGCGCTCCAGAAAGTCGGCGGAGTCTCCGGGCCGTCTGCGCAAGCGCATGGCCAGGCCCTGGCGTTGCAGGTTCTCCATCTCCAGCCGCAGAAAGTGCGCGGCCGCACTCAGGCGCCGCCAGCTCCACAGCGGGTAGGCCAGTGCGAGGCCCAGCAAGGCCGCTGCGGGTGCGAACTGCAAACCTGCCCACCAGGGCAGGGCCATGCTCAGCAGCAAGGTGGCCACCGCCAGTGCGGCGCTGGTCAGCAGGGCCGCCAATGGGCCAATGAGCAGCAACGCAAGCAGCGCACAGGCCAGTGGCACCAGGTTGAAGGCGAAGTTCAGTGCCTGCGGTGCGCGCACGATGTGTTCGCGGGCCAGGCGGGCATCCAGCACATGGGCCACCACCTCCACGCCGGGCATCAGGCGCGACTGCTGGCTGACGGGGGTGGCAAACATGTCGCCCAGGCCCGAGGCCGCCGCGCCCACCAGCACGTACTTGCCTTCCAGCGCTCCGGCCGGCAACTGCCCGCGCAGCACATCGATGTACGAGTAGGTGGTGAAGGGCGATGGCCCGGCGGCATAGGCGATGAGCGTGGGCTCAGCGCGCTGCCAGGGGCTGGTGTCGGTGGCGCTGGCGGGCGAGCGGCCGCAGGTGGCCACAGGTTGCCGGTTTGCCACGCACTGCAGAGCGGTACTGAAGTGGTGCCAGGGGGCGGCCGCCGGGCCTTCCAGCAAGTACAGGCTGCGCACCACGCCATCACTGTCGGGTGCCACATGCACATGGCCCAGGCCGGCGGCAGCATCGGCAAAGCCGGGCCAGGGCAGGTCGGTCTGGTTGCTGACGGGGCCATAGCCGCGCCGCAGCACGGGCAGCACCACGCGCGCACTGCGCCGGATGGCGTCGGTGAGCAGCAGGTCGTCCTCGGGGTAGTCCAGGTCGGCTTCGTTGAACAGCACGTCCATGCCGATGGCGCGCGGGTTCTGGGCGGTCAGGCGCGAGATCAGCTCGGCATGCAGGGCCCGGCGCCAGGGCCAGCGGCCGATGGCGGCAATGCTGGCATCGTCGATGGCCACGATCACGATGTCGGGGTGGGCGGGCCGTGAGACCAGCCGCATGCCTGCGTCCTGCACCAGATGGTTGACGCGGCCGAGGCTGTCGGCGGTGCTGAGCCATGCCACCAGCGCCATCAGCGCGCAGGCCAGCAGCGCCCATTCCAGGCGGCGTCGGCGGCGGCGCAGGTGGGCGATGGTCACCATGGCAGGGGTGGTGGGGTGTGCGACGTTTGCTCAGCACTTGCCGCGAAAGCAGCACGCGCTGGTGCAACTGGTACGGCGGGGCTGAGCAGGCGCCATGGCCCGCTCAAGGCCGGCCCACGGGTGTGCCGCTGCTGGTGGACACCGGCAAGCCCGCACCCGTGCGGATGCCCGTGCCCACGCGGATCTTGCGCGGTGGGGAGAAGTCGCTCTCCAGCCCACTGGCGTCCAGCACCTGAATGCGCACCAGGTAATCGCCGGCAGCCAGGTTGCTGGCCGTCCAGGTCGGGGCGTCGAGCACAGTGTCCTCGGCAACCTTGGCAAAGTCCAGGTCGGTGGCCTCGGTGCGCTGCAGCCGGAAGCGCTGGCCAGCCTGGGCAGGCCAGTGCAGGCGCACGGTCGGATCTCCGTCCTCTGCCTGCAGCGCCTGCAGGGGCAAGGCGGTCGGCCGGTCGGCCACAGTGAAGGGCTGTGGCGGCGCAAACGGTCCCTGGTCTGCCTGCCCGTCGGGCAGCGCCAGCAGGCTGGCGATGCGCCAGAAGTAGCTGCCTGCGGGCAGCGCCCCCAAGGGCAGGCGGCATTCGGTCAGGCGCTGCTCGTCGCGCAGGGGCTGGGTGAACTGGGCGTCGGCGGCCACCTGCACGCGGTACCAGCGCACGCCGGGGACTTCCGTGCAGCGCAGCTCGGCCGCGCCATTGTGTACGACCGCGCCAGGCGCAGGGTGCTGGTACAGCGGTGCGACCGGGCGTGTTTTGACGGTGAACGGCTGCACGGCAGGCAGGCCCGCGATGCCGGCATCGTCCAGTGCCCGAACGGCCAGGTAGTAGCGGCCATCGTCCAGCGCCTTCCAGCGCAGGCGGCCGTCGGGGAAGCTGCCATGGCGCAGCACCTGGGTGAACGCCGGGTCCTGCGCCACCTGCGCCACATACCGGGTGGCCCCGGAGGCCATGGGCAGGTCGATGGCCAGCAGTCCCGCATCGCCCAGTGTGGTGGGCATGCCGGAGGTATCGGGGGCGGGCAGCAAAGGACGGGGGGCGCCCACCGTGCCATCCGTGGCCACTGCCAGACCCTGGCCCGGAGCCAGCAGCGCGGTCGGCGCCTTGAGTGCAGCGCCGGGCTCGCTGTCAGTGTCACGCCGCGATTGCACCGCGACAGAGCCATGCTCTACCGACGCCGTGGTCTGGCCCGAATCGGCCAGTGCCACGCTGAACTGCGTGCCCCGCACGCTGGTCACCGCCAGCGGTGTGCGGATCTCCATGCGCCGCAGGGGCTCGGCGCTGGGGGGCACCGTCGACTCCACGCCGCCCTTGTGCATCTCCAGCACTGACTGCACGCTGCCAACGCGCCCCCGCCGACGCAGCTGGCGCAGCTGCAGCTCGGACTGCGCCTGCACCCGCACCACGGTGCCATCGGCCAGCTGCACCGCCACGAACGACTCGGGGCCCACCTTCAGCTCGGTGCCTTCTTCCAGCTTGCTGCCGGTCGCAATGGGGGCGGGCGTGCCGCTGCCCCGCGCCTGCGCCGTGACCTCGCCCTGCACAAACTGTACGGTGGCCGATTCGCTGGGCTGCAGCCGCACGGGGATGAAGATCAACGAGCCTGGCTGCAGACGCTTGGGGTCGGCCACCTTGTTGCGTGCTTGCAGCAACGGCCACTGGCGCGGGTTGGCGAGGTAGCTGCGGGCCAGTCCTTCCAGGGTGTCGCCCTCTTTAACGGCGTGGGCAATTTCATCGCCTTGTTGGGGGGCTGCCGGAGCAGCAACCGGCTGGGCCGAGAAGGCGGTGGTTGCTGCCAGGCACAACAGGGCTGCAGCAAGCGAGTGCATGCGAAATGGCAGGGGGGTGATCAAGTCATGTCTCCTTCATGGGGCTCGGTACGGGCGGGCTTGCTGGTGGCAGAGCCCGCCGGACTCTATCGCGGCCTTCAGCCTTTGTGCTGGGCTTCGACGGCTTCAAAACGGTAGCCCACGCCATACACCGCTGTCACGATGAAACCGTTGGCGGGGCGCAGGTCGAGCAGGGTGCGCAGGCGCGAGATGTGGGTGTCCAGAGAGCGCGACATCACGTCGGCCACCTGGCCCCAGACCACTTCCTTGAGGTGGTCGCGCGACAGCAGCCGCCCCATGTTCTGGAACAGGAACAGCGCCAGGTCGTATTCGCGGTTTTTCAGCTCCACCGCCACCCCGTCCTTTTCGATGGACCGGGTTTCGGGCAGAAAGCGGTAGCGGCCGAACTCCATCACGCCGCCAGTGTTTTCGGGGTAGGCGCGGCGCAGCAGGGCGGCCACGCGGGCGTTGAGCTCGCCGATGCGCACAGGCTTGACCATGAAGTCGTCCGCGCCGCTGCCCAGGCCTTCGACAATATCGCGCTCTTCTTGGCGGTGCGTGACGAACAGGATGGGTACGCGGGCCGCGACGTTCTGGCGCACCCAGCGCACCACCTCAGGCCCGGTGGTGTCGGGCAGGTGCCAGTCCACGATCAGCAGGTCAAAGGTCTCGCGGCGCAGCGTGCGCAACAGCTCCGCACCGGTCAGGTGGGTGTGGCACACATGACCCATCGCCTCCGTGGCCTGCTTGATCAGATCCAGCTGAAGCGCATCGTCGTCCAAAGCGGCTATGCGCATGGTTCTCCCCATCCAAAATCGAACTGGGCATTATTGGCGATAACTACCACGGCGCAGGCGCGCGCCGCGCGGAACGAGAGGGGTTTTGACATTTGTTAACCCTCCCCGTACGTGGTGGTTATCGCGCAGGGGGCTCTGCCGCTATCTCGCGCACCAGCCGCATGCCGACCAGGGTGTAGCGGGTCTGCGGGCTGTTCCAGTTGCGGTATCCGCAGCGTGCATAGAGCGCCCAGGTGTGCCACGAGCCGCCCCGGCGCACACGCACGCTGCCTTCTGCCGGACCGGGGGGGTCCTTGCGTGGGGACTCGGCGTAGTAGGTGTCGCCATGCCAGTCGCCCGTCCACTCCCAGGCGTTGCCCAGCATGTCGTACAGCCCGAAGGCGTTGGGCGCAAAGCGGCCTACCGGTGCGGTGAAGGCGTACCCGTCGTTGCCCGCCAGCGCTTGCTGGCGCCAGCGTGGCCACTGCGGGGCCGCAGCCTGGTCGAAGGTGTTGCCCGCAGACACCAGCTCTTGCGGGTTGTCGCCGTGGGGGTACAGGCTGCGGCTGCCTGCACGGCAGGCGTATTCCCACTCCGCTTCGGTGGGCAGGCGGTAGCGGTGACCCTCGGTGCGGCTGAGCCACTGCGCCATGGCCTGCGCGTCGTTCCAGGTCACGTTCACCACGGGGTGGTCCGGGCCCTGCGCAAAGCCGGGGTTGCGCCACGAGTAGCGCGGGTCGCGCCCCTCAAACGCATCGCCGCGCCGCGTGGTGGCTGGGTCGTAGGCCGGGTTATAGCCATAGCCCCCGGTACCGTCGGCCTCGGACTCTGGCCGGTAGCCAGACGCCTCCAGGAAGCGCTGGAACTGCCCCACGGTGACCTCGTGCTGGCCGAGGTAGAAATCACGGGTGATCAGCACCTCGTGGGCTGGCGATTCATCTGCCAGGTCGGTCAGGCGCTTGCGCTCCAGCAGCGGGAAGGTCTTTTCCAGCGCCTCGACGGGGGGCACGCCCCCCATCCAGAAAGTGCCCGCAGGCACACGGACAAAGGCCATGCCCAGGCTGTTGACCCAGGGCGACGTGGCTGTGCTTGCCGGGGGCGAGGGCGTGTGCTGGCAGCCCGCCAGCAGCGCGGACAGCGCCAGCAAGGCTGCACCGCTCGCCCAGCGACGGCACGCTGGTGGGGCGGCTGGCCTCAAGGCTTGTCCTGCAGCTCGCTCACGCATTCAAACACCAGGCGCGAGCCATCGTTGCGCAACAGTTTGGCGTGCAGGGCCATGCGCTGGCATTCGCGGCTGGCCGCCGCATATGCCTGCGAGGTGTCGGGCCCGTACACCGGCACACTGAAGGTGCGGTCGCGGCCCGAGGCCATGGGGCCCGAGGGGCCGTAGGGGTTGGTCGCATTACAGCCCGCCAGCAAGGCCAACACAGACACAGAGGCACACAGCAGTTTCATGGAAGTCTCCCAAGCCGATCAAAAGGCCAGTTTACGCACATGCCCGGTGGCTGCCCATAGGTGTTGTGCGGGGCGCCCATGGCGTGGGGCATGCGTGTAACCCCCCACTGTGCATGCGCAGGCACAGCCACTACAGTGGGCGCTGCATGCACGGCTGCATGCAGCGGTGGAGGGGCGGGATGACAAGTACGCGAGCACCAGTCACACAAGACGCCTGGCGGCCCTGGGCGTTGCGGGTACTGCTCGCGCTGGGCTTGCTGGCGCTGATGCCCGCCTTGCCGGTGTGGACGCCGCTGCAACGGCTGGAGCATGACCTGCTGGCCAGCTGGACCGCTGCGCCGCCGCCCGACGTGGGCGTGCTGGTGGTCGGGCTGGACGAGCCCAGCCTGGCGGCGCTGAACCTGACCCCACCCCTGCCGCGCCGCCTGCACGCACAAATGGTGCAGGCCTTGTCTGCGGCGGGCGCCTTGGCGTTGGGCATCGACATGCTGTTTGCCGCACCCCAGTCCCCTGCGGACGATGCGGCGCTTGCAGCAGCCCTGCAAGGGCGCATGCCGGTGGTGCTGGCTGCGGCCGATGTGGCGGTGAACACCTCGCAGGTGGCGCAATACCGGCAGACCGTGCCCTCGGTGTTTCCCATGGCCCGCCAGGGCAGTGCGGCGGTGCAGCCGGACGACGATGGCGTGCTGCGTCTGGCACCCGCTCGGAGCGATGCCCTGTGGCAGGAGTTGGCGCGCAGCGGCGGGCGCAGTGTGCAGCCCCCACCACCGGGCGCGTTGCTGCGCTACTACGCCCCCGAGGTCCCGCTGCCCTACGCCCACTACACCCAGGCGCTGGAGGCTGGCCAGGTGCTGCCGGCTGCGGCTGTGCAGGGGCGCCTGGTGCTGCTGGGGCAGAACACGCCGGTGGACGGGGTCGATCAGTTCGCCACGCCCCTGCGCGCGCTGGGCGCAGGCACGCAGTCCGGCGTGCTGGTGCACGCCACGGCTCTGGTGAACGGCTTGGTGGGGGACTGGGTGGTGCCCGCCCACCCGGCAGGCCCTTGGCTGCAGGCCGCGCTGGCCGTGGGCTGCGTGGCCGCTTGGACCCGGCGCTGGCGCGGTGGGCGGGCGGTGCTGCTCAGTGTGGCGCTTGCGCTGTTGGCCCTGCTGGGCGGGCTGTGGGCCTACCTGGCAGGGGTATGGTGGACGGCACTGCCCACGCTGGCGGGCCTGGCGCTGCACCTGAACGTGGGCGCGGCCGACAGCTACTGGCGCGAACACCGACGCCGCGAACAGTTACGCGCGGACTTTGCCCGCTACGTGCCCGCCACCGTGGTCGATGCCCTGGTGGCCGACGGCGCCCAGCCGCAACTGAATGGCGAGCGCCGTGTGCTGACGTTGCTGTTCTCCGACCTGGCAGGCTTCACCGCCGCCAGCGAGCACCTGCCGCCCGAGGCCGTGGCCCAGGCGCTGAATGCCTACTTCTCCCGCATGACCCATACCGTGCACCAGCACGGCGGCACGCTGGACAAGTTCATCGGCGACGCTGTCATGGCCTTCTGGAACGCGCCTTTGCCCGACGCCCGGCACGCGGACCGTGCCCTGGCCTGTGCGCTGGCCATGCAGGCCGAAATTGTGGACCTGCGGGCCCAGTGGCAGGGCACACCGTTTGCTCAGGTGCAACTGCGCATTGGCTTGCACACGGGTGAGGCGGCGGTAGGGCACCTCGGGTCGCATGAGCGCTTTACGTACACCGCCGTGGGCGACTCCGTGAACACAGCCGCGCGGCTGGAGGGCGCCAACAAGGCCTTTGGCACAGGCATCCTGCTGTCGGGCACCACACACGATGCGCTGCAGGCAATGCCAGCGGGTGCTGCCCCAGAGGTCCCGCTGATGTGGCTGGACACCGTGGTGCTGGCCGGGCGCAGCACCGGTGTGGACGTGTACACGCCGTGTGACGACGCCACGCTGGCCTCCATCAGCCGCACGCTGCGGGACCACCTTCACGCTGCGCTTTGGGCGCAGGCTCTGCAATGCTGTGCCGATGCGTGTGCGCACGCGGCTGCACATGCCCCGCAGTGGCACAGGCAGGCGCTGCGCTGGCAGGCCCGGGTGCATGCCCAGGCAGACACTGCGCTGGCGGACGGCCCTGTAGCGGGCGCCACTGTCGTATTCACCGCGCAGGCGCTGGACAAGACCTGAGTCCCCGGCGCAAGACTCCCCCAGAGAGGCCCACCATGCCCATCCCTCCTGTGTCATCCCCGTCACGCCTGGCGTGGCTTACGCCGGTGGGTGTCGCCCTGTCGGCCTGGAGTGCTGCCAGTGCCAGCGCGCAATGTGCCGGGTTGCCCCTGGCGCCTGACGCGGTGGCTGCGCAAATTGTGGCGCTCAGCGGCCAAGGCGAAACGCGCCCCCCGGGCACACAGCCCTGGCTGCCTGCCACGCTCGCCCAGCCGTTGGGCCCGGGCGCAGACATGCGCACGCTGGCGCTTTCGTCGGCAGCGCTGCTGCTGGCGGACCGCACGCAGATCCGCATGTCGGCCAACGCGCAATTGCGGCTGTGCGAGGCACAGCCCACTCGCACCCTGCTGGAGCTGGCCGCGGGCCGTCTGTGGGCACGCACCAAAAAGGCCCCGGCCAACCTGCAACTGCAAACGCCGGCAGCACTGGCCGTGGTGCGGGGTACCGACTGGGACGTGGAGGTGGACGGAACAGGGCGGACCACGCTCACCGTGCTGTCCGGCGCCGTCGAGTTGCGCAACGACCAGGGCAGCGTGCAACTGGGGCCCGCCGAGCAGGGCGTGGCCGAGCCCGGCCAGGCACCCGTCAAGCGCCTGCTGGTCAACCCCCGCGAGCGGGTGCAGTGGGTGGCCGCTTACCCGGGCGACCTGACGCGTTGGGCCGAGTTCCAGTCCGTGCAGACGGCGCCAGCCGCTCTGGCCGAGGTACGCACCGCATTGCGCGCGGGGCAATGGGCCCAGGCGCGTGCCCTGTTGCAGACGCTGTCGGCGCAGGAGGATGGTGGGGCCGTGGTCGAGCTGGCCCTGGCGGACCTGGAGGTGCTGGACGGCCAGCCTGACGCCGCGCAGCAGCGCCTGGCCTTGGCCTGGCAGCGCACGCAGGACCCCCGCACCGCTGCAGGCCGTGCCGACCTGCTCATGGCGCTGGATCGCCTGCCAGAGGCGCGCACCTGGCTGGACACCACGCGGGCCGCGTCTCCCGGCTTTGCGCCATTGCTGCAGGCCGACGCCGACTGGCACCGGCTGCAAGGGCAGGGTGACGCCGCCCTGGCCTTGTACCGGCAGGCTGTGGCCCACGCGGAGGGGGATGTACAGCGGGCTGCCGCCCTGGCAGGGCTGGGCCGCGCATTGCAAGAGCGCGGAGACCTGCGCGCGGCCCGCAGTGCACTGGCCCAGGCCGTGGCCCTGGCGCCGGAGCATGCAGCCTACCGGGGCGAAGCCGCCACGGCGGCCATCGAAGCCCTGCGCCTGGCCGAGGCGCGCGCCGACCTGGATGCCGCGCTGGCGCAGTCGGGCGACGACTACGTGGCCCTGGCGGCTGCCGGACTGCTGGCGCTGCGGCAAGGCGATGCCGAGGCCGCCCGCACCGCGCTGCTCAAGGCCTTGGTGATCGAGCCGCGATACGCCCGCGCACAGGTGTGGCTGGCGGTGGCCGAATACACGCTGGGCGAGCGCGCTGCAGCGCTGGACGCGCTGGACCGCGCCCGCCTGGCCGACGCGCGCGACCCGCTGCCCTGGCAGGTGGAGGCCATGCTGCGCAACGACAGCGGCGAGCCCGTGGCGGCCATGGCTGCCGCGCGCGAGGCGCTCACCCGGCTGCCCTATCTGAAGTCGCTCAACCCGCTGGCCTCGGACAGCCAGGGCTCTGCCAACCTGGGCAAGGCGCTGGGCGACTTCGGCATGGAGCACTGGGCACGGGCCTACGCCAGTGCGTCGTACTACCCGCTGTGGGCCGGCAGCCACTTTTTTCTGGCCGACCGGTACGAGAGCGACTTCAGCCGCCGCTCCGAGCTGTTCCAGGGCTACCTCACCGACCCTACCGTGTTTGGCGCCAGCGACAAGCGCGCGCCCCTGCTGCTGTCGGCAGGCCGCGAAACATCGGCGGGCGTGAGTGCCGAGCGCAACCCACTGCGCCACAACGCCACGGCCGACATGGGCTACCGTGGGTTCGCTGCCAGCAGCGTGCCTGTTGCCTGGCTGGTGCGGGCCAACGACGTGCAGATGTGGCCCCGGGAAGGCCCCGCTGCCACGCAGTACCGCCTGTCATCGCCCGGAGTGGATCTGGCGCTGGGTGTGCGGCCCAACGAGAGCCTGTCGCTGTTCGCGCTGCACGGCGACACCACCTTGCGCTACCGCTTTCCGCAGGGGCTGGACTTTGGCAACGGCATCACCTTCACCGGCGGCGCCGAGACGCGCACCCGCCGCACCGACCTGGGCGCTGCGTGGCGCTGGTCGGCCGACAGCCAGACCTGGCTCAAGGTGCACAGCGGGCGCCAGACCTCCGGACTGGTGCTGGACGATGCGCGCTGGGGCCCCCAGGACTACCGCTATGCCAGTGACGAGCAGGGCCTGTTCCTGCGCCACACAGTGCTCTGGGGCGCGCACCGCCTGAGCGTGGGCTGGGAGGGCGTGGACCGGGATACCGTCAGCGCCATCTCTGACCCCGGCATCACCACACCGCGCACCAACGCCGAGCGCTACCACATGCCCTGGGTGGCGGGTGAATGGCGCAGTGGCGCCTGGACCTGGACGGCCGAGGCGTACTGGCCCCGGTTTACCACCCGGCAGCGCGACCGCTATGCGGACACCGCGACGGGGCAAGACCTGCTGCCCGCGCAGGACGACGGCGCGGCGCACCACCACCGGCTGCTGCCGCGCCTGGGCGCCAGCCTGCGCCTGGGCCCGGGCCGCGCCCTGCATTGGGCCTGGCAGGAGAGCATGCGGGCGCCCGGCACGCACACCCTGTCGCCCGTCGCCACGGGCGCCATTGCCGTGGACAACCGGTACCTGCTGGCGGGCAGCTACGCCCGCAAGCACGTGGTGCAACTGGACTGGGAGGCCAGCACCACCACCTTCTGGGGTGCCAGCCTGTCGGGGCAGCGCATCAGTAACCTGGTGGCCGCCAACGGTCGCCTGTTTGCACAGAACACGGGGGCGCTGTTCGACAACGTGGCCACCATCGCGCCCGTGGTGCTCAATGCCCAGACCACGCTCAACACCTATGAGGAAACGCCCCTCTTCGGGCAGGGGCAGCTGGCGCAGGCCACGGTGTCTGTCAACCATTTGCTGGGTCCACGCTGGAGCGTGCTGGGCAGCTACATCCACACCACATCGCGCAACACCGGGGCGGGTCTGGAGGGGCGTTGGCTGCCCGGCTTTGCCCGCCACGTGGTGCTGGGCCAGACCACATGGCGCCATGAGGCGCGCAGCTTTTCGCTGCTGCGCCTGACCTGGCGCGGTATGCGCTACATCGACGAGGCCAACACTGTGCAACGCGCCCCGGGCTGGAGCCTGGCCCTGGCCCATGGCTGGGAGTCTCAGAACAGGCGCTGGAGCTTTACCGGCACGGTGCAGACCGGGCTGCGCGCCGGAGAGCGCCCCACGCTGTGGGCCCTGGTCCGGTACCGGGACTGAAGGGGCGCCCAGTGTGCAGAGGGCGCCTTTACCGGGTGATGGAAGGGTGTGTGAGGCCTTTTTGGCCGGTAGCGCTAGTGCAATATGCTCAAGTAGCTATCAAAAATGTAGCGCCTAGGCGTTGAAAGGCGTACAAAAAAAGCCCGCAGCCTTGCGGCTCGGGCTGTGTGTCTTGCACGCTGCGCTCGGTGGCGCGTCGGCTTATGCAGCGGCGGCCTCGGCCAGCGCCTGCAGGGCGGCCGTCACCTCGGCGGCGTCCACGCCGTCCACCGGTGCCAGGCGCGGGGCCAGGGTCTGCAGGGCTGCGCTGTCCTTTTGCAACTGGGCAATGGCCTGGCCGGCCTCCTTGGGCGCGTCAAAGCCCGTGCTCTGCAGCAGCAGGCGGCCGTCGGCGGCCACGAGCTTGAAGTAGAACCTGCCGTCGGCCTCGCGGTACTGCTTGAAAGCGGGCAGCACGGTCTTGGCAGCCTTGGCCGGTTTGGCGGCCGTGCTGGCCTGCACCAGGCTGCGCAGGCCCACGGCGCTGCGCAGTTCGCGGATGAAGGGTGTGGCCAGCGCGCGGGCGCGCTCGGCACCGGCCAGCAGGGTCTGCTCGATGCGGGCGGGGTTGTGGATGAGTTCCTCGTACTGCGCGCGCATGGGGGCGATCACCTGGTCCACGCGCTCCAGCAGCAGGTGCTTGGCGTCGCCCCAGGCAATGCCGTCGACATAGGCCTTGCGCAGGGCCTCGGTCTCTTCGGGCGTGGCAAAGGCCTGGTAGATCTGGAACAGGGCCGAGCCTTCGACTTCCTTGGCTTCTCCGGGCGCGCGCGAGTCGGTCAGGATGCCGCCGATGAGCTTTTGCAGCTGGGCGCGCGAACTGAACAGTGGGATGGTGTTGTCGTAGCTCTTGCTCATCTTGCGGCCGTCCAGCCCCGGCAGTGTGGCCACATGGTCGTCGATGGCCGCCTCGGGCAGCACAAAGTGTTCGCCGTACAGGTGGTTGAAGCTGGCTGCCATGTCGCGAGCCATCTCGATGTGCTGGATCTGGTCGCGGCCCACCGGCACTTTGTGGGCCTTGAACATCAGAATGTCCGCGCCCATCAGCACCGGGTACATGAACAGGCCTGCGGTCACGCCGTCGTCCTGCTCGCGCCCGGCTGCGGTGTTCTTGTCGACGCTGGCCTTGTAGGCGTGGGCGCGGTTCAGCACGCCCTTTCCGGTCACGCAGGTCAGCAGCCAGGTCAGCTCGGGAATCTCGGGGATGTCGGACTGGCGGTAGAACGTGACCTTCTCGGGGTTGAGCCCTGCGGCCAGCCAGCTGGCTGCGATCTCCAGCGTGGAGCGCTGGATACGCACCGGGTCCTCGCACTTGATCAGTGCGTGGTAGTCGGCCAGAAAGTAAAAGCTCTGCACGCCGGGCGTGAGGCTGGCCGCCACCGAGGGGCGGATGGAGCCGACGAAATTGCCCAGGTGGGGGGTGCCGGTGGTGGTGATGCCGGTGAGAAAACGGGTGGTGCTCATGGGAAACAAAAATTCAGCAGATCAAATGAACAGGAAGTGGCCGGCTCGCAAGCTGTGCTGCGCTCAGCGCAGCAGGGCCGTCAGCGGGGTGAGCAACAGGTTGATGGCGGTGTAGCCCACAGCCATCAGGGGGCGCAGCCACAGCGTGCCCACCACCCCGGCAATCACCAAGCCCATCACGATGAAAAAGCCCCAGGGCTCGATGCGCGACACCATGTGCGCCTGCCGCCAGGGCAACAGGCCCACCAGGATGCGCCCGCCATCGAGCGGCGGCAGCGGAAACAGGTTGAAGGCCCACATCACCAGGTTGACCATGACCCCGGCGCGTGCCATTTCCAGGAAGAAGCGCTCCTCAATCCCTGTGCCCACCAGCACCACCAGCAGCACGGCCCAGGCGATGGCCTGGATGAAGTTGGACGCAGGCCCGGCCAGGGCCACCCACACCATGTGCTTCTTGGGGTTGCGCAGATTGCCGAAGTTGACCGGCACCGGCTTGGCGTAGCCGAACAAAAAGGCACCCGAGGTTGCAAAGTACAGCAGCAGCGGCATCAGGATGGTGCCGACCGGGTCGATGTGCTTGAAGGGGTTGAGGGTGATGCGCCCCATCATGTACGCGGTGTTGTCGCCAAAGTGGCGCGCCGCGTAGCCATGGGCCGCCTCGTGCACGGTGATGGCAAACAGCACCGGCAGGGCGTAGATCAGAACGGTTTGGATGAGATTGGAGGTGTCCACGTCGGGATTGTCTCAGACGCCCCGCTGTCCCCGGCGTTGCCAGGGTGACCCGGCGGGTGTTCAGGCGCCCGGGGGCGGCCGCGTATTGTGGGTTGTACGTATGCCGACGGGTCTCCAGGCGGGGTGTTCGTTGCTAGCATCAACCTCTTGCCCGCAGCCCGTGCCAGTTTGTGCAAGTTCGTGCCCTTTGGCGCGCAGCGCTGCGCGGCGGCCCCTCCCACAACGACATACAACAGGCCTGGAGACATTGAAGCCATGTGGAACAACTTGAAGATCGGAACGCGCCTGTTGCTGGCGTTTGGCGGCCTCGCACTGGTCGTGCTGTTGCTGATGGTGATGGCGCTGTCCGGCATCGGCGGTGCCGAGCAGGCGCTGCAGGGCGCCACGCCCCCGGCCCAGGCGGCGCTGGCACAGTTGCAAAGTGCGCGCAACTGGGTCATCGGTTGCAGCGTGGTGGTGTTTGTGCTGGCCCTGGTGGCCACGCTCAGCCTGCGCGCCAGCATCGTGGCGCCGCTCAACCAGGCCATTCTGATTGCCGAGACGGTGGCGTCTGGCGACTTGAGCCAGGAGTTCAACTCTGACCTGGAGGGCGACTTTGGCCGCCTGCTGGGTGCGCTGGGCACCATGGAGGACACGCTGACCGACCTGGTGTCCCGCATCAAGCAAAGCACCGATTCCATCACCGCCTCTGCGGCAGACATTGACCACGGCAACACCGACCTGTCGCGCCGCGCGGAAGACCAGGTGTCGTCCCTGACCGAGACGGCGGCCAGCATGGAGCAGCTCACGGCCACCGTGCGCCAGAACGCCGAACGGGCCCATTCGGCCAGCGGCCTGGCCGTGCAGGCGTCGGCGATTGCCGAGCAGGGTGGGTCGGTGGTGGGCGAGGTGGTGCAGACCATGCAGGCCATCAGCGGCAGCTCGCGCAAGATCGTGGACATCATCCAGGTTATCGAAGGCATTGCCTTTCAGACGAACATCCTGGCACTCAATGCTGCGGTGGAGGCCGCGCGTGCGGGCGAGCAGGGCCGTGGCTTTGCCGTGGTGGCCAGCGAGGTGCGTAACCTGGCGCAGCGCAGCGCGGTGGCGGCCCGTGAGATCAAGGCGCTGATCAGCGCGTCGGTCGAACAGGTCGAAAGCGGCGCTGGTCAGGTAGGCAAGGCGGGCAAGACCATGGAAGAGATCGTTGGCGCCGTGGGCCAGGTCAGCGCGCTGCTGGGCGAAATCTCCACCGCCCTGCGCGAGCAAAGCGAAGCCATCAGCCATGTCAATGTGGCGGTGTCGCACATGGACGGCAGCACGCAGGAGACGGCCTCGCTGGTGCAGCATGCGGTGAGCACGGCGTCGGCCCTGTCGGCGCAGGCCCGCGACCTGGAGCAGGCGGTCGGAGCGTTCAAGCTCTGACGACGCTCTGAGCCGCCGCGCGGCTCTCCCCTCCAAGGCGCGTTACCGGCGGCAGGGCGAAGAGCGCTGGACGGCGGCGAATGTATCGGGCTGGGTGCCGCTCTTGCGGCGGGCTCTTTCAGCGGGCTTTTTTAGGGGGCTCTTACAGCCCCAGCGCCTGCAGGCTGCCCCGGCCTTCGCGCACCACCACCGGGTCGCCGCCGGTGCCCATGGGGGTCAGGTCCACCACCGTGGTGGGCTCCAGCGGGCAGGCCCCGGCATCCACGATGGCATCCACCAGCTTTTCATAGCGCTCGCGGATTTCCTGCGGGTCGTTCAGGGGCTCGGTCTCGCCCGCTGGGATCAGCGTGGTGGCCAGCAGCGGGGCGCCGTGCAGCTCCAGCAACAGCTGCAGGCCTTTCCGGTCGGGCACCCGCAGGCCAATGGTCTTGCGCGAGGGGTGGCTCACGCGGCGGGGCACTTCCTTGGTGGCTTCGAGGATGAAGGTGTACGGGCCCGGCGTGCCCAGCTTGAGCAGGCGGTACTGGCGGTTGTCCACGCGCGCATAGTTGGCCAGTTCCGACAGGTCGCGGCACAGCAGGGTGAGGTGGTGTTTTTCGTCCACCTGGCGGATGCGGCGCAGGCGGTCCACCGCATCCTTGTCGTCCAGGTGGCAGACCAGCGCGTAGCTGGAGTCCGTGGGCACGGCCACGATGCCGCCCTTTTGCAGCAGCAGTGCGGCCTGCTTGAGCAGCCGGGGTTGCGGGTTGTCGGGATGGGCTTCGAAGTACTGGGCCATGGGGCAGGTTCTCAGTGATGCGTGGCGCTGCGTGTGGGTGCCTTGCCGGGTGGCAGGTCGTCCAGGGGGCGGCTGGCGCGGCTGCGGCAGCGCGGGGTCATCGCAAAATCCGGTCGGACAGCAGTTCCCACACGGGGGTCAGTGCACCGGGCAGCAAGGGGAGTGTGCCCAGGTCGGTATGCGATTCGTCGGGGCTGTGGAAGTCGCTGCCACGCGATGCGGCCAGGCCAAACTCCTGCGCCATGTCGGCATATGTCACGTACTCGGCCGCGCTGTGGCTGCCCGTGACGACCTCGACCGCCCGGCCACCGTGCTGCTTGAACTCGGAGAACAGAGCGAATTCTTCGTTGGCGCTGAACTTGTAGCGCGCGGGATGAGCGATTACCGCCATGCCCCCCGCCTGCGTGATCCAGCGCACGGCGTCGCCCAGGCTGGCCCAGCGGTGGGGCACATAGCCGGGTTTGCCTTCGGTCAGGAACCTGCGAAACACCTCGGAGGTGTCTTTGCACACGCCGGTTTCCACAAGAAACCGCGCGAAATGGGTGCGCGAGATGAGTGCTGGGTTGCCCACAAACTGCAGTGCGCCTTCATAGGCGCCCTTGATGCCCACCTGGGCCAGCTGGGCCGCCATTTCCTGCGCCCGTTCGCCGCGCCCGCCGCGTGTGGCGGCCAGGCCCTGGGCCAGCTGGGCGTCGTCGGGATCAAAGCCCAGGCCGACGATGTGGACGGTGGTGTCGGCAAAGGTGACCGAAATCTCGGTGCCGGTGAGGTACGCCATGCCCTGGGCCCGGGCAGCAGCGGCAGCGCGGTGCTGGCCGCCGATTTCGTCATGGTCCGTCAACGCCCACAGCTCGACCCCGTTGGCTTTGGCCCGCGCGGCCAGGTCTTCGGGCGTGAGGGTTCCGTCGGAAACGACGGAATGGCAGTGCAGGTCGGCGTTGAGGATGGAAGTCACCAACCCATTTTAGGCTTTGCGCCGCCAGCGTGCCCGGGGCGGGGCCGCCAGTCACTGCAGCGGTGCTGGTACCGATGAGTATGCGGGTTTGTACCGATGGGTCCGAGGCCTGTTGAAGCAACGGGCTGGCGTAGGCTTACGGCCGACATTGGATGTAATCGAATGTTTCATGGTGGCGAACGGCCGACCAAGAAGAACGATCCACGAGGAAAAGAGCCATGCAATTTGACAATATCCGCGTCTCCCGCAAGCTGTGGGGCGCCTTTCTGGGGCTCATGATTGCCATGTTGCTGCTGTCTGCGTTTGCGCAGAACCGCGGCAACTCGTCGATGTCTGCGGCCATGGATGCCGTGGTCGAGATCGAGGCCCGCATCTCGGCTGCCGTGCGCTGGCGGGGTGCCACCGAGACCGCCGTCACCATGGTCATGGGCGGCGCGGTGACCACCGATTCCGTGTTGGCTGAGCAATACGGTGCCAAGGTCAAGGAGATCATTGGCAACATCAACAAGGTGCAGGAAGGCATCGTGGCGGCTGCCACCGCGCCCGAGGAAAAAGCCTCGCTCGACAAGGTGCTGGAGGCCCGCAAGGCCGTGCTGGCTGCCACTGCCAAGACCTGGGAGCTGAAGGGCGCGGGCGATGCCGTGGCCACCCAGCGCTATGCGGACGAGGAATTCGCCCCCTTGGTCACCAAGTACCTCAAGGCGCAGGACGACTTTGTGGCCACGCTCGAAAAGCGCCGCGACGTGATCCGCGCCGAAGCCACCCAGCGCCGCATTGAATACGCCATCACCGGCATCATCAGCTCCATGGTGCTGATGGCCGCCGGCCTGTTCCTGGCCTGGAAGCTGGTGCGCTCCATCACCCTGCCGCTGAACGAAGCGGTCGAGACCATCGATGCCATTGCAGCAGGCGATCTGACGCGCGAACTGCAATCCACCCGCAAGGACGAGTTCGGTCACATGCTGCGTTCGCTGTCGGCCATGTCGGCACGGCTGCGCGGGGTGGTGAGCGAAGTGCGCCAGGGGGTGGACTCGGTGTCGTCGGCGTCGGTGGAGATTGCCAACGGCAACCACGACCTGTCGGCGCGCACCGAGCAGACGGCCTCCAACCTGGAAGAGACGGCAGCCAGCATGGAACAGCTCACAGCCACCGTGAGCCAGTCGGCCGACACGGCCCGCCAGGCTAACCAGCTCGCTGGCACGGCCGCCCAGGCGGCAGCGCGGGGCGGCGAAGTGGTGAGCCAGGTGGTCACCAGCATGCAGCAGATCACCGACAGCAGCCGCAAGATCAGCGACATCATCGGCACCATCGACGGCATCGCCTTCCAGACCAACCTGCTCGCGCTCAACGCCGCCGTCGAGGCCGCCCGCGCCGGGGTGCATGGCAAGGGATTCGCGGTCGTGGCCGACGAAGTTCGCAACCTGGCCGGACGCAGCGCCAAAGCCGCCAAGGAGACGGCGGAGATGATTGACGCGTCCACCCGCAAGGTGGAAAACGGTCTGACCGTGGCGGAAGAGACTTCGGCCGCGTTCAAGCAGATTGTCGGCGGCATCGTCAAGGTGTCGGAACTGGCCGGCGAAATCGCGGTGGCGTCGAACGAACAGGCCCCTTTTACCGGGGTAGAGCTGAAAGGCAAGACCGCCGGTGTGATCGGTCTGGGCAAAGTTGGCGGGCGTGTGGCCACCCGTTTGAAGGCGTTTGAGTGTGAGGTGCTGGCCTGCGACCCGTATATTGCAGTCAAGCGGGCCCATGATCTGGGGGTTAAGCTGGTTTCCCACGATGAGATCTACAAAAAATGCGACATCATTACCGTCCATACTCCGCTGACTGACGAGACCAAGGGGATGATCGGTAGCCGTGAACTGGCCATGATGAAGGACGGCGTGATTGTGATGAACGTAGCCCGTGGTGGAATCATTGATGAACCTGCCCTGCTGGATGCCATGAACAGTGGCAAGATCGCCATTGCCGGCGTGGATGTCTGGAGCGAAGAGCCGCCCAGAACCGATGTATTGAAAGGGCTGATCGCCCATCCCCGCGTTACGGTCACTCCTCATCTGGGTGCCAATACCCATGAGGCCCAGATCAATGTGGCTGTGGATGTATCCAAAGAGAGCCT
>OFJB01000286.1_pt1 | contig 26096 bp, 26 predicted proteins | sample 1775081 | NCBI WGS metagenome assembly OFJB01 (sample SAMN08195771, study PRJEB24354) | sludge metagenome | isolation source: initial sludge from phenol fed wastewater aerobic bioreactor | place: India: Nagpur | collected 2016-06-05
ATATGTCAGCGGCAAGCTCACCGGCTCCGCCAAACTCGTCTCCGGCCGCTTCGCCATGATCGACGACGGCATGGGCTGCCGCGCTGAAGGAGGCCAGGCCCTCGCACCTTGATCTGCGGCGGAGGGTGCTGCACATCCCCAGGCCCAAGGGAGGCGCTGACCGCGCCTTCGATATCCCGCTATCGCGGCAAATGATCAGGTGCCTGATGCGGGCGATGCGCTTCGGTCGCTTGATGCATCCGTTCGAGGCGCGGGAGTGGATCTTCCCCGCCGATAGCGCCGATGGGCATCTTGCCGAGCAGAAGGAGGACCGAGATACCCTGTCGAAATGGGGGAATGACCTGCGTCAGACCTTCCGCACGATCGCCACTCCTGCGGGCGTTTCGGAATTGGATGCTCGCATGCTGATGAACCACTCTATTCCCGGGGTGAATGCCGGCTACATCACCCGGCACAAGCTCCTGGAAGATCACCTGCGAGCCCAGCAGCAGGCCGTCAGCTCGACAATTTTCAACGCGCTCGGAGAGACCATCGCGAAGGACGAGAAACTGTTTGCCTGGCTGGGCCTGGGAGCCACGCGGCGTGCCATCCGACGCGCTGAGGACGAGTTCGCCCGGCGTGAGGTGATTGCGGCAAACTTCCAAGCCGCCCTACGGCCCACACGCATACCGTCTCGTTGAGGTTGTTAACAGCCCTCTTGGATTTTGAACGATGGCGGACGGGTGATACGTCCGCTTTGGGAGGAGGTGGCCATCCAGCGCCGAACGGCCGCAAACGGCAATCGGGAACATGCATGCGCTGGCGTACCAGCGCCAGGTGAGGTGGTCCCCGAAACCCGGACAGGGAGCTAAGCTTGGTTCGGCCTGACGGAAGGACGAGCCCGATGACCGGGAAGAGGAAGCGATATTCAGCGGAGTTCAAGGCGAAGGTGGCCCTTGAGGCACTCCGCGGGGAGCAGACGGTAGCGCATCTGGCCGCCAAGCACGGCGTCCACCAGACTATGATCAACGCTTGGAAGAAGCAGGCCGTCGAGGGAATGGCCACGGTGTTTTCCGGCAAGGTGGAAGCGGCCGATGCCGTCCGCGAGAGCGAGATCGACCAGCTCCATGCCAAGATCGGCCAATTGGTGGTGGAACGGGATTTTTTGCGTCGGGCCTCCGGGCGCTGAGCGTGGGGGCGAGACGCGAGATGATCGAACCGGATCACCCTCAACTGCCGATCAAGCGCCAATGCGCCCTGGTCGGCATCAGCCGGTCAGCGTTCTACGGCGGCCCGCGGACCGAAAGCCTCGAGACCTTTGCCGTCATGCGGGTGATCGACGGCCAGTTCCTCGAGACGCCCAGGTGCGGCTCGCGGCAGATGGTTCGTCATCTGCGCCGGCAGGGCCATGAGGTCGGACGCAAGCGCGTGCGGCGCCTCATGGCCCGCATGGGGCTGGCCGCCATCTACCAGCGGCCGAAGACCACAGTGCGGCACCCGCAGCACCGCGTCTTCCCCTATCTCCTGCGGAACATGGCGATCGACGAGCCTGACCAGGTCTGGTGCGCCGACATCACCTACATCCCGATGCGGCGCGGGTTCCTGTACCTGGTCGCCATCATGGACTGGCACAGCCGCAGGGCTCTGTTGATAGGATTGCGAACGCAATCCGTCCCAGATTGTTATGGATGGAGGCCGACTTCTGCATCGAGGCACTGGAGGAGGCCTTGTCCCTGTTCGGGCGGCCGGGCATCTTCAACACCGACAGTCAATGGATTAAGGCCAGTTCCCGGGTGGCCTGACTCGAACACCGATCGACCCTCCGGTTAAGCTGGCGCCGTGAGGCGCCCGGTGCGGCCTGACCCGCACTCCGATCGACCGACGTGTCTTTCCCCGGACCTGTCGGCCGCCCGGGAACGCCTTGCGGTGAGGGTTCACCTCGCCGTTGCCTGTGACCCGAGAAGGGCCTGACCATTGGGTCAAGTGACTGTCCTGTCCATGCAACTGGTCTGGTGAAGCCGTTCGGTCGAACCTGGAGGGCAAGCATGGACGGGAAGGAAGAAGCAGACGCCCGCATTGTCATCGGAGGCGTCGACACCCACAAGGATTTGCACGTCGCAGCCGTCGTCGACGTTCATGATCGCGTGCTGGGGACGCGCTCGTTCGCGACCACCCGGCAGGGCTATCGGCAGATGTTGGCATGGATGCGCTCGTTTGGGAGTGTCCAGCGTGTCGGAGTTGAATCGACCGGCAGCTACGGCGCCGGCCTTCTGCGCTTCCTGCAACAGGCGGGGGTGACCGTCCTGGAGGTGACGACACCCGATCGGCAGGATCGCCGAAAGCGAGGCAAAAGCGACGACCTCGACGCACAGAGCGCCGCTCATGCCGCCTTCGCTGGCCAGCGCACCGTCACACCGCGAAGCCGCGATGGGATGATCGAGGCGTTGCGCGTGTTGGTGGCCTGCCGCAAGACGGCGGTGACGGCGCGGCGCATCGCCCTGCAGATGATCCACAACACAATCGTGGCCGCGCCTGACGGACTGCGGGACCAATTGCGAACCTTGACCCGAATGCAGCTGGTTCGCATGCTGGCAGCGTGGAGGCCCGACCTCACTGCCTACCGAGAAGTCGAGGCGGCCTACAGGATCAGCTTGAAATCCCTCGCCCGGCGTTACCTCGAATTGCACGACGAAATAGCCGATCTCGATGCGATGATTGCCGCGATCGTCGAGGAGCTGGCACCCAACCTGATCGAGCGCAACTCGATCGGCCATGTCGGGGCCGCACAACTGTTGTTGACTGCGGGTGGCAATCCCGAACGCATGCGTACCGAAGCCAGCTTCGCTGCCCTGTGTGGCGTCAGCCCCGTCCCCGCTTCGTCCGGCAAAACGATCCGGCATCGCCTGAACCGTGGCGGCGATCGCAGCGCCAACAGCGCTCTCCACATCATCGCCATCGGCAGGTTACGCACCGATCAGAGAACCAAGGACTTCGTTGCTCGCCGCATCGCCGGCGGCCATTCCAAGCTCGACGCAATCCGCTCCCTGAAGCGCTACCTGGCGCGAGAAGTCTTTACCCTGATCATGCAGCGCCAGAGGCAGATAAACGCCACCCGAATCGCCGCTTGACAAACAGAAGGGCGTCCAAGGCAGCCAGTTCACCAGCCCGCGCTTCACCCAGGTGCTGCTGGACGCCGGCGTACGGCTTTCCATGGATGGCCGCGGCCGGTGGATGGACAACGTGTTCATCGAGCGCCTCTGGCGGTCGCTGAAATACGAGTGCATCTACCTCAACGCCTTCGAAACCGGTTCCGAGACGCGGGCCGGGATCGGCCGATGGATCACCTACTACAATCGCACGAGGCCCCACTCGGCTCTCGGCGGCAGAACGCCGGAGGAGGTCCACATGGCCTGCGACGGCATCAACATGGCGGCGTGACACACACCAGAACCAAGCTTAGCGAAGCCGCCAAACTGTCCGCCAATGCGGGACCACCTCACTGTTAGAACGGCAGCAGAACAACGCCCATGGCGGCATGCCCGAATGTACCATCGAGATCAACCAGGTCGCCGAAGCCGATGCCAATGCCGGTCTTTTGCCATCGCGTCACCGGACGAACTCCAATCCATTCCCCACGCGGCTCACGGGTGAAGTGAATGGCGAGGTCGGTGTTGGGGTAGCCCGCAACAGGTGCTGGTCCCGGCAAGCCAGGACGGGCCATGCCGTGCAAGGTATCGGCGGGCGCGATAGCCGTGAGGAAGGCGGATGCCATCGGTACCACCGGAATAGTCCATCGGAACCAAACGCCGCCATCTTCGGCCAGACGTGGTTCCAGCACGTCTAGAAGCCAGGATTCGCCGTGGCTCACCCCAACATTGCGCCGGGGTAAGCCCTGTGGATCTCTATCAGGTGGGGCTGGGTCGGAGGCATAGTCGGCTTCAAGTGTCGCAATCCCGGTTTCTCCCGCTAAGGTCATCGTACAGCGTGCGGTAACCACACCATCGACCTCCAGGCGCGCATCGAATAACGCGGTGCGACGACCCACCCGCACCGGCTGCACCTTTACCTCAAGCACGCTCCCCAACGGGGTTGGCCGAAGAAAGTCCGTGCGCACCGCAAGGGGCCGCAAACCTTCCGGTGCGGCCTTCTCCATCTCCGCCATCATCGCGGTTGTCACTATGCCGCCATGAACGCCGTCGAACGGACCGCGGGCAAAGCACCCCGCCCGCCAGACGCCGTCACCCAGCGGTTCCAACACGCTCATGGCCTGCTTACTATCGGGTGCGGTGTGGCGTGGCATTGAAGCTCTTTCGTTTCGCTTCTATTCAATCGTGCCCGAGCGACGGCGGCATCGCGCGAATCGGGAGGCGGTGTCCGTCGAAGCGATAGGGAGGAGCCAGGACAGACCTCACCGCGCTATCGGCCGCGGCGTGCACCACCATGCCGCTGGACCGCGTCCGGTCCGATGTCAGAGCCTCGTGAAGGCCGAGAACCTCGCCGGCAGGAATGCCCTCGGCGCGCAGCTTCGCCAGCAGCTCCCCGCGGCTGTACCGGTGCAACTCGGCGCCGATCTGCGGCAGCAGCTCCGCCCGGTTGCGCGAGCGCTCGAGATTGGTGGCGAAGCGCGGATCCTCCGCCAGCTCCGGCCGGCCCAGCACCACCGTGCAGAAGCGCCGGAACTGGGTATTGTTGCCCACGGTGATGACGAGCGGCCCGTCCGCCGCCTCGAACACGCCGTAAGGCACGATGGAGGGATGGGCATTGCCGTAGCGCGGCGGGTCCTTGCCCTGCACCAGCGCCTCCAGCCCGTAATAGGAGGTGATGGCGAGGCCGCAGTCGAACAGCGCCAGCTCCACCCGACGGCCCCGGCCGGTGCGGGTGCGCTGGTAGAGCGCGGCGAGTACCGCCTGCGCCGCATACTGGCCGGTGAACAGGTCCACCGCCGCCACGCCGAACTTGAGCGGCGGCTGGCCGGCCTCCCCGTTCAGGGCCATCAGCCCCGCCTCACCCTGCACCAGCAGGTCATAGCCGGGGCGGGTCGCTTCCGCCCCCTCGGAGCCGTAGCCGGTGATGGAGCAATAGATGAGGCCGGGGTTCTCCGCGCTGAGCGCCTCGTAGCCGACGCCGAGACGGTCGGCGCCGCCGGTCTTGAAATTCTCCACCAGCACGTCGGCGTCCCGCGCCATGGCCTTGACGCGGGCGAGGCCCTCGGGGGTCGAGAGATCGATGCCGACGGACGTCTTGTTGCGGTTCACCGCGTCGAAATAAGAAGTGTTGGTGGCGCCGGTCCGCAGGCCCCAGTCGCGGGTGTCGTCGCCGCGCTCGGGATGCTCCACCTTCACCACCTCCGCCCCGAGATCGCCCAGCACCTGCGCGCACCAGGGGCCGGCGAGGATGCGCGACAGGTCGAGCACGCGCACGCCGGCGAGCGGCAGATCGTCGGCCAGCCCATGAGCGCCGGTGGAATTGGTTTCACTCATCGACGCAAGCTCCAGTTTGTACACGGTCAGGCCCCCATCACCCCATCGAGCCCACGCACCATTTCCACGAGGCGCGGGCGCACCTCGTCGAGCAGGAACTGTGGGGCGGTGATGACGGTGGGCGCCCCGCAATTGATCGCCATGGGCGGCAGGCCGCGCCCCGGCCGGAAGCCGACAGCGATGGAGCTGACGCTCTCCTGCCACTCGCCGAACGAGCAGCAGCAGCCGAGCGTGGCGTGATCCTTGATCGCCTTCTCGAGAGTCTCGCGCACCTTGGGCCAAGCGAGCGGATCGAGCATGCGCAGTTCCTCGAACAGCAGCGCGCGCTCGGCCGGCGTCAGGGCGGCGATGAAGGCGCGACCGATTGAGGAGCGCACCATGGACATGCGCACCCCCACCTCGATGTTGAGAGAGATGGCCGCCGGTCCGCGCATGCACTCCACGTAGCGCATGGACAGGCGGTCGCGCACCGCGAGGCCCACGGTGGCGTTGGAGAAATTGGCGAGCTCGCGCATGGCCGGGCGCGCGATCTGGCGGACATCGAGCCCGCCCAGCGCCACCGTGCTCAGGGCCATCAGCTGGGTGCCGAGGCGATACTTGCCCACCTCCTCGGCGTAATGCAGGTAGCCGAGCTTGGTGAGCGTGTAGGTGAGCCGCGAGACGGTGGAGCGCGGCAGCTTGCAGCGCTCGGTGATCTCGTGGTTGGCGAGGAAGGTCTCGCCGCGCTTGAAGCAGGCCAGCACCTCCAGCCCGCGCGCGAGGGCGGTCACGAAGTGGCGGTCGTCCTTGCCGTCGCCATCGGCGTCGAGATCTTGGGCTGCGTTTTCGGTCTGTCGCATGGTCGTGCTCTCGCTGGCGTCCGGACACTGCGGTGAGAGGCTCGGACCCACGCCATTATCGGGGATTCGCGGCCGGGCGCATCGCGGGCCCTATTTCCTGAAGAAGGCGGCGAATGCCGCCTGCGCGGCCGGCTCTAGCCGCAGGGCGTGGAAGTGCTCGGCCTCCAGCGCCAGCGCATCCGCCACCGGGCCGGCGGTGGCCGCGCGCTGCAGGCGCTTGGTGGTGGCTAGCGAGCGCGGCGGAAGCGCCGCCAGCGCCAGCGCCTTTGCCAGCGCGAGGGGAAGGGCTCCGCCCTCCTCGGTTACCGCATTGACGATGCCGGCTTCCGCCGCCACCTCGGCGCCGAACACCTCGCCCAGCAGCAGCAGCTCGCTCGCGCGCTTGGACCCGGCGATGCGCGGCAGCAGGTAGCTCGACGCGCCCTCCGGGCACAGGCCGAGATTGACGAACGGCAGGCGGAAGCGCGCTCCGGCGCCGGCATAGGCGAGATCGAAATGCAGCAGCATGGTGGTGCCGATGCCCACCGCGAACCCCTCCACCGCCGCCACCGCCGGCTTGGGAAAGGCGGTGAGGGCATTCAGGAAGGTGAGGCCGGCGCTCGGCTCACCCGCATTGGAGGTGTCCTGGAAATCGGCGAGGTCGTTGCCGGCAGTGAAGCAGTTGCCGGCCCCGGTCAGCACTACCACCCGCACCGCCTCATCCTCTCCGGCGGCGGCGAAGGCGTCGCCCAGCGCGGTGTAGGTGGCGCGGTCCAGCGCGTTGCGGCGTTCGGGCCGGGACATGGTGAGAAGGCGCACGCCGGGGTGCGGATCGGTGACGATGAGGCTCTGCGTCATGGCGGCGGCTCCTGATCCTTCTGGCGCGCCATGGACAGGGCGCGGTACGGTGTCGGCGTTCAGGCGGCGAAGCCCGCCGCATCAACGGCGAGGCGGGCGCGGGCGTCGGCATATTCGCGGGCGAGGCGGGCGACGACCTCTGCCACCGGCGGCGCATCGGCGATGGTGCCCACCCCCTGCCCCGCGCCCCACACGTCGCGCCACGCCTTCACCTTGCCGGAGCTGAAGCTCATGGCGGTCTTGTCGGCATTGGGCAGGTTGTCCGGGTCGAGACCTGAGGCGACGACGGAGGGCTTCAGGTAATTGCCCGGCACGCCGGTGAAGAAGGGCGAATAGAGGATGTCGGCGGCCGAGGCGTCGGCGATCATCTCCTTGTAGGACGGCACCGCGCGGGATTCGGCCGTGGCGATGAAGCGCGTGCCCATGTAGGCGAAGTCCGCCCCCAGCGCCTGCGCGGCGAGGATGGCTTCCCCGGTGGTGATGGCGCCGGCGAGCGCGACCGGCCCGTCGTAGAAGCGGCGCACCTCGCCCAGCAGCGCGAACGGGCTCAGCGTGCCGGCATGGCCGCCGGCCCCCGCGCACACTAGGATGAGGCCGTCCACCCCGGCCTCCAGCGCCTTCTCCGCATGGCGCACGGTGGTGACGTCATGGAAGACGACGCCGCCATACGAGTGGGCCTGCCGCACCACCTCGCCCGGCGCGCGCAGGGAGGTGATGATGAGCGGCACCTCATGGGCGACGCAGGTCTCCATGTCGCGCTCCAGCCGGTCGTTGGAGGCGTGGACGATCTGGTTCACCGAGAACGGGGCGATGCGGCGCGTTGGATCGGCGGCGCGCGCGGCCGCCAGCTCCGCCTTGATGCGGGTGAGCCATCCATCCAGCGTGTCCGGCGCGCGGGCGTTCAGCGCCGGGAAGGCGCCCACCAGGCCGGCGAGGCATTCGGCGATGACCAGCTCCGGACCCGACAGGATGAACATAGGCGAAGCGATCACCGGCAGCGAGAGCGTGCCGCGGAAGACGGCCGGAAGACGGTCTGACGGCGCGGTCATCGTCCGGCTCCTTCCTTCGCGCCCTCGCGGGCGAAATAGAGATCATGCAGGCGGTCGAGATCGAGGCCCTGCGCTTTCTCGGACAGGATCACCTTGCCCGAGCGCATGAGGTGCACGTCGTCCGCCACCGAGAGGGCGATGCGGGTGTTCTGCTCGATGAGGACGATGGTGGTGCCCTCGCCCTTCAGCCGGCGGATGATGTCGAACACCTCGTTCACGATCACCGGGGCGAGGCCCAGCGACGGCTCGTCGATGAGCAGGATGCGGGGCTTGGCCATCAGCCCGCGGCCCATGGCCGCCATCTGCGCCTCGCCGCCGGAGAGCGAGCCAGCAAGCTGGTGCCGGCGTTCCTTCAGGCGCGGGAAGAAGGCGTACATGCGCTCCAGATTGGCGGAAAGATCGCCGCGGCAGCGCTCGGGATAGGCGCCGAGGCAGAGGTTTTCCTCCACCGACATGTCGCGGAACACGAGGCGCCCTTCCGGCACCATCACCAGCCCCTGGGCGGCGAGGTCCCAGGTCTTCCCCTTTAACGGCGCGCCATCCATCAGGATCTCGCCGCTGTAGGGCAGAAGCCCGGTGAGGGTGCGCAGAAGCGTGGTCTTGCCGGCGCCGTTGGGGCCCACGATGGCGGTGAGCGCGCCGGCGCGGAACGTGAGGTTCACGTCCCACAAGACGGTGATGGCGCCGTAGCCGGAGGAAAGGTTGCGCGTCTCAAGCATGGGCGGTCCCCGTGTAGCTCTCCACCACGGCCGGATTGCTGAACACCTCGGCCGGCGTTCCGTCGGCGAGGAGCTGGCCGAAGTTGAGCACCACCGCCCGCGTGCACAAGCCCGAGATGGTCTCGATGTCGTGCTCGACGATGACGATGGTGAGGCCGAACAGCGCGTGCAGCTCCTTCAGCTTCAGCATGAAGGAGCGCTTCGCGTTGCTCTCGAGGCCGGCCAGCACCTCGTCCAGCAGCAGCAGCTTCGGCTCGGTGGCGAGCGCCTTGGCGATCTCCAGCCGCTTCAGCTCCTGCAGCGCCAGGGCGGTGGCGGCGTCGGCATCGGCCTTGTGGGATAGCTCCATCACCGCGAGGATCTCGTCGATCCGCTTCTCGTCGTATCGCCCGGCGCCGAACACCTGCGCCACCGCAAGGTTCTCTCGCACGGTGAGATGATGCATGGGCTGGGGAATCTGGAAGGTGCGCCCGATACCAGCCCGCGCCCGCTTGTGCAGCGGCAGGGAGGTCACCTCCCGTCCGTTGAAACTGATGCGCCCGCGGGCCTTCACGAGGCCGGAGATGGAATTGAACAGGGTGGTCTTGCCCGCCCCGTTCGGCCCCACGAGGCCGAGGATCTCGCCTTGCGCGATGCGGAACGAGATACCCGACAGGGCGGTGAGGCCACCGAAGCGGACGGTGACGGCGTCGAGCTCAAGCATGGCCCTTCTCCGTGTTGGGGAGGCCGCGGCCGGCGAGGCGCGGCAGGAAGCGGGCGACGAGACCGGACAGGCCGTTGGGCGCCAGCAGCACCATGATGGCGAGCACAATGCCGAGTAGGATCTGATGGCCCACCGGAATGAGGCTTTTTGCGATCACCTGGTCGAACAGATAGATCACCACCGCGCCGAAGATGGGCCCCAGCACGCTGCGGTAGCCGCCGAACACCGCGGCGATGATGGGCATGACGCTCCAGATGCCGGAGAAGGCGTAGTCCGGCTCCAGGAAGCCGATGATGTGGGCGTTGAGCGCGCCGAACACCCCGGCGATGAAGGCGGAGAGCAGCAGCATCCAGGTCTTCAGCACGGTGGCGTTGACGCCCACCACGCGGGTCGCGTCCTCGCTGTCGGCGATGGCGCGCAAAGCGGTGCCCACATGGCTGCGCCTGAGCGCCATGTAGACGAAGGCGAACACCGCGACGAAGGCGAGCACCAGCACGTAGCTGCCCGCCCGGTCCGCCAGGTTGAAGCCGACCACGGTGGGCAGGCCCGGATAGCGCTGCAGCCCCGCCGCGCCGCCGGTGAGCCAGTCGAGCTCGGTGGCGAGGATGCGGAAGATCTGCGCATAGGCGAGGATGGCGAGGGCGAAGTACGGCCCGGAGAGCCGCAGCGCCGGCAGCATCGCCAGCGAGAACACCGTGGCGATCAGCCCGCCCAGCGGGATGGCGAGGAGCACCGGCACGCCGAGCTTGCCCGCCAGCAGCGCCGAGCCATAGGCGCCCACCCCGAAGAAAGCCGCATGGCCGAACGAGACCATGCCGCCGAGATTGCCCAGCAGCGCCCACGACAGCGCGAGGCCGGCGAGGATGAGCGCCGAGATCAGCAAGCCCAGCATGTAGGGACTGGCGCCCGCCACCAGCGGCAGCAGCGCCAGCGCGAGGAGCCCCACGCCGATGAGCGCGCCGCGGGCGCTCCGGGACGCGGCCGCGGGCGGAGCGGCATTGGAAGTGACCGGCATGGCTTCGCCTTTCAGCCGCGACGGGCGCGCGCGCCGAACAGGCCGTTCGGCATCAGGAACAGGACGAGCAGGAACAGCACCATGCCGGCGAGCTCCTGCAGGGCGGACGAGGCAAGCGTCACGGTCAGCGCCTCGGTGACGCCGAGCAGCACCGCGCCGAGGAACACGCCGGGAATGGAGCCGACGCCGGCCAGCACGGTGATGATGAAGGCCTTCACCGTCAGGGCATGTCCGGTGGCCGGCTGCACCACGCTCATGGTGTAGAGCGCTACGCCGGCGAACGAGGCGAGCGCGCCCGCCACCAGGAACGACACCGTCTCAATGCGCGTGGGGTTGATGCCCATGAGCTTGGCGGCGCCGCGATTGGAGGAGACGGCCCGCACCGCGCGGCCGTACCAGCTGGACTTCAGCCACCACCACAGCGCGCCCATCAGCACCAGCGAGAGCACGAAGGCGATGATCTCGCTGCGCATGGCGAACAGGTCGCCCAGCGACACCGCATCCTGCAGGAAGGGCGATGCGGTGGTGCGCACGTCGCTGGCGAACACCAGGAGAATGGCGTTGGTGAGGATGATGCCGATGGCGAAGGTGAGGATGAGCGAGTTGAGCTCGCGGTGTTCCTTGATGCGGTCCACCAGCAGGAACAGCGCGAAGCTCGCCGCCGCCACCACCACCAGCGCGAGCGGGATGGCGAAATAGGGGTCGAGCCCGGTCCGCGATTCCACCAGATAGGCCATGTAGGCCGCCAGCAGCACCAGCTCGCCGTGGGCGAGGTTGATGATGCGCATGGCGCCGAAGGCGAGGGCGAGGCCGAGGGCCACCAGCGCATAGACGCTGCCGATGAGCACGCCGGAGAACAGCGCCTGCAGGATGAGTTCGGTCATGTCACCTCGGATGGGCAAGGCGGGCGGTGAAGGGCGTCAGGAACGGGCAGCCGGCATCGGCGCGCTGGGGAGGACGGGGCCCGCAAGCTTCGGCGCCGGCGGGCCCTCCATCAGCTCCGGCTCACCACGGCAGGGCGGGATAGGCGATCTCGCCGGTGGCAGCCGACTTCGGCGACACCAGCACGATCTTGCCGTCGCGGTGCTGGCCCATGGAGAGCGCGAAGTTGGGGTTGTCGCCGGTCTCGTCGAACTGGATGCGGCCGAGCAGGCTGTTGCGGTCGGTCTTGCGCATCTCGGCGGCAAGCCCGCCCTTGTCCAGCGTGCCGGCCTCGGCGGCGCGGACGATGGCCTCGCACAGCGCCATGGTCTCCACGAAGCTCAGAGTGGAGAGATATTCGATTTCTTTATTGTACGACTGCTTGTAGATCTCGGAGAATTTGCGCCCCTCCTCGTCCTTCACTTCCACCGGGAACGGTAGGAACGAGGTTCCGACCACGTTGTTCATCAGGTCGGGGAATTCCGTGTACATCTTCGGGGTGGCGAGGGACCAGGTGCCGACGATCAGCTTCACGCTGGGCTTCAGCACCTTGGCGGCGCGGATGATGCCCACGTAGTCGTTCTCGTAGGCCGACATCATGATGATGTCCGGCTTGTCCTGCAGCTTGATCTTGTTGATGATCGGCTTGAAGTCCGTAATCGCCGGGTCGAACTTGTGCACCGTCACGGCGATGCCCTTGGCGGCGAGGTCCTTCTCCAGCCCCTCGGCGAGCAGCGCGGGCGCCTCCTTGGTGGAGGCGATGATGGACACCTTCGCGGGCTTCAGGTCGCTGATGACGGTGGCGATGCCGCGCTCATAGCCGGCATTGTTGTTGATGCGGAAGAACGTCTTCAGCCCGCGCTTGGTCAGTTCGTCCGAGACGGCGCCGGCGGTGATGTACACCTTTCCGAGCTTGTCGGAGGCGTCGGACGCCGGGCCGATGATGTTGGAGCCGTAGCCGCCGATCAGCGCCACCGCGCCGTCGGACGACAGCTTCTCCACCGCCGAGACCGCCTTGGCCGGGGTGCTCTCGTCGTCGATGAGGTCCACCTTCACCTGGAACTTCGGCGAGGCGGCGTTGCACATCTTCACCGCCACCTGCATGCCTTCGGTGAAGGCTTGGCCGGAGCGGGCGAGCGAGCCGGTGAGCGGCATGTGCGCGCCGATGGTGAAGGTCTTCGGCGCATCCTGGGCCGAGGCGCTCGCGATCCCCGCCAGCGTGACGCCGAACGCCAGCGCCGCTGACACGATTGTCCTGCCGACCATGTGTGTCCTCCCTGAGCGTTTCTGACGCCGGACGACCGAATTCCCTCGGCGCGGCCGCGGCGGCGGGCGCAGACGTGTCCGTGACCGGAGCGGCACGCGCCGTCCGCCACGCGACCGCGGCTGCGGTAATTTGGCGGGAAGGGCATGCGCGGGACGTGTGGCGGCCGCCGCCGCGGACCCGGTCCGGACAGCGAAGACCTCCCCTCCGCGCGGCTTCTCCGCGTTCTGCCCCCGCAACGCGACCGGCGCCCAGGGTTGCAGGATGAATGGCACGGGCCGCCGCCTCCTGTCAATTATGCGGCCACAAGATCTGCATAATGGAACAAACTATCGGCGAAGCTTACCAAGGCACCATTGACTGCCCGACATGTGTGCTTGACAAGACACGTTCTGCAGGGCACGTCTTCAAAAAACTGCAGGCGTCAATTCTGCATAGCAGAATGAAAGGGGGACAACATGGCTCCGGTCCGCACCGAGGTCTCGAACGGCGTGGCCGTGCTCGTCATCGACAATCCGCCGGTCAATGCGCTTGGCGCGGCCGTCCGGGGCGCCATCGCCGAGGGCGTCGCGGCCGCCCTGGCAGACCCCGCCGTCAAGGCCATCGTGCTGACCGCCGCCGGCAAGGTGTTCGTCGCCGGCGCCGACATCTCCGAGTTCGGCAAGCCCCCGGTTCCCCCCGCCCTGCCGGACGTGCTCGCCGCCATCGAGGACTGCCCGAAGCCGCTGGTCGCCGCCGTCAACGGCATGGCGCTCGGCGGCGGGCTGGAGCTCGCCCTCGCCTGCCATGCGCGGGTGGTGGCGCCCGGCGCGCGGCTGGGCCTGCCCGAGATCAAGCTCGGCATCATCCCCGGTGCCGGCGGCACCCAGCGGCTGCCGCGTCTCATCGGCGCTGCGCCGGCCTTCGCCCTCATGCTCACGGGCGACCAGGTGACGGCGCAGAAGGCGCTCAGCCTCGGCCTCGCCGACGCCCTCGCGGACGGCGACCTGGTGGCGGCCGCCGCCGAGCGCGCGCTGGCGCTTGCCGCCGCCGGCACCTGGCCGCGGACGCGCGAGGGCGCGGACAAGCTGACCGCGGAAGACCGCGCCGCCTTCGAGGCCGCCGCCGCCGACGCGCTCAAGCGCTCCGCCCGCGTTCCCAACGTGCCGGCGCTGATCGATGCCGTGCGCGGCGTGTTCGAGCGCCCGTTCGCGGACGGCCTCGCCGCCGAGCGGGCGCATTTCAAGGCGCTGTTGGCCGACCCGAGCTCCAAGGCCCTGCGCCACGTCTTCTTCGCCGAGCGGGAGGCCGCACGCATTCCCGGCATCGGCAAGGAGGTGAAGGCCCGGCCCATCGCCGCCGCGGCGGTCATCGGTGCCGGCACTATGGGCGGCGGCATCGCCATGTGCTTCGCCCAGGCGGGCATCCCCGTCACCCTCATCGAGGTGAAGGCCGAGGCGCTCGACGTGGGCATGGAACGCATCCGCGCCAATTACGCCACCTCCGTGAAGCGCGGCTCCCTCACCCAGGAGGCCATGGACGCGCGCATGGCCCTCATCACCCCCAAGGTGGGCCTCGATGCGGCGGCAGATGCCGACATCGTGGTGGAGGCGGCGTTCGAGGACATGGGCGTCAAGGCCGAGATCTTCGGAACCCTCGATCGGGTGACGAAGCCCGGCACCATTCTCGCCACCAACACCTCCTACCTCGACGTGGATGCCATCGCCGCCACCACCAGCAGGCCGCAGGATGTGGTGGGCCTGCATTTTTTCAGCCCCGCCAATGTGATGCGCCTGCTGGAAGTGGTGCGCGGGGAACTGACGGCGCCCGACGTGCTGGTGACCGCCCTCGATCTCGGCCGCAAGCTCGGCAAGCTGCCGGTGGTGGTGGGCGTGTGCTACGGCTTCGTCGGCAACCGCATGCTGGCGCGCCGCACCGAGGCCGCCGAGCGCCTGCTCCTCGCCGGCGCCCTGCCCCACGAGGTGGATGTGGCGGTGACCGATTTCGGCTTCCGCATGGGCCCGTTCGCCATGGCGGACCTCGCCGGCATCGACATAGGCTGGCGCGCCCGCAAGGCGGCCGGCGACAAGGCGGTGAAGGCCCCGGTGGCCGATGCGCTGGCGGAGCAGGGCCGGTTCGGCCAGAAGACCGGGCGCGGCTTCTATCTCTATCCCGAGGGCGCCCGCGCCGGCGCGCGGGACCCGGAGACCGAGGCGCTGATCGCGGCGCTGTCCGCCGAGCGCGGCATCGCCCGCCGCAGCTTCACCACCGCGGAGATCCAGGCGCGCCTGTTCTACCCCATGGTGAACGAGGGCGCGAAGATCCTGGAGGAGGGCATCGCCGCCCGCTCCGGCGACATCGATGTCATCTGGCTAAACGGCTACAACTGGCCGTCCTTCACCGGCGGGCCCATGCAGTGGGCCGAGGGCGTGGGCCTTACCCGCATCGTGGCGGGCCTCGAGGAGATGACCGCCGAGACCGGCGACAACAGCCTGAAGCCGGCGGCGCTGCTGAGGCGCCTCGCTGCCGGGGCCGGCACGTTCGCGGCGGCGGTGGCGGCGTGATGTCGCCGCAGCCCTCCCCCGTGCCGGGTGGCGAGGTGCCGCCCTGGCAGGAGCATTTTCCGGACGTGTGCGACTGGTCCGCGCCGCTGGAGATCACCACCCTGCCAGAGCTGCTCGCCGCTGGCGTCGCCACCGGGCAGGAGCGGCCCGCGCTTGATTTCCGCGACGCGAAGATCAGCTATGCCGCGCTCGGCCGCCACGTGGAGCGCCTCGCCAGCGGGCTGGCGCAGGACGGGGTGCGGCGCGGCGACAACATCGCCCTGCTGCTGCCCAACACGCCCTGGCATCCCATCGCCTTCTTCGCACTGACGCGGCTCGGGGCGCGGGTGGTGCACATCAGCGCACTCGATGCCCGGCGCGAGATCATCCACAAGCTGAAGGCCACCGGCGCGCGCCGCCTGCTCACCACCAACCTGCCCGGCTTCCTGCCGGACGCGCTGGAGATGCTGGACACCGGCGTGGTGGACGAGGTGCTGGTGGGCGACGACGCCCTCTGGGGCACCGGTGAGACCGCGCCGCTTCCCCCGCCCGCGCAGCCGGGCGTGCGCCCCCTCGCCGGCCTGTTCAGCGATGCCTCGCTCAATGCGCCGCTGCCCTCGGTGGACGACATCGCGGTGCTGCAGTTCACCGGCGGCACCACCGGCCTGCCCGAGGCCGCCATGCTCAGCCACGGCAACCTCACCTCGGCGGTGAGCATGTATCGCCTGTGGCGCGACGGCAGCCGCCCGCTGGTGGCCGGCACCGAGAAGGTGGTGGCGGTGCTGCCGCTGTTCCACATCTATGCGCTCACCACCGTGCTGCTCCGTCATGTGCGCGACGGCAACGAGATCCTCCTGCGCCAGCGCTTCGACGTGGAGCGGCTGATCCGCGACGTGAGCGAGTTGAAGGCCAGCCAGTTCTCCGGCGTGCCCACCATGTGGGTGGCGCTGCTCAACCGGCCGGGGGTGGAGACGATGGACTTCTCCTCGCTGAAGTCCTGCGTCTCCGGTGGCGCGCCGCTGCCGTTCGAGGTGCAGGCCCGCATCGAGGCCATCATCGGCACCCAGCTCAACAACGGCTGGGGCATGACGGAGACCGGCCCCGCCGGCTCGCGGGTGCCCTTCCGGGTGCCGCGCCGGCTCGGGCTCATCGGCATTCCCTTGCCCGGCCTTGCCCTGCGCATCGTCGCCATGGACGCGCCGGGCGAGGCGCTGCCCCCCGGCGAGGTGGGCGAGATCGCCATCCGCGGGCCCAACGTGTTCAATGGCTATCTCGGCGACGAGGCGGCCACCGCCGCGGCCTTCCACGACGGCTGGTTCCTCACCGGCGACATGGGGCGCATGGACGAGAGCGGGCTGTTCGAGATCGTCGACCGCCGCAAGAACATGATCATTTCCTCGGGCTTCAACGTCTATCCGGCGGCGGTGGAGAGCGCCATCTACGAGCATCCGGCTGTGGAGGAAGTGATCGTCATCGGCGTGCCCGATGCCTACCGCGGCCAGTCCGCCAAGGCCTACGTGAAGCTGAAGGCCGGGGCCGAACCCTTCACCCTCGACGCGCTCACCGACTTCCTCGCCGACCGGCTCGGCCGCCACGAGATGCCCCGAGCGCTGGAATTCCGCGATGAGCTGCCGCGCAGCCCCGTCGGCAAGCTCTTGCCCAAGGTGCTGATGGCGGAAGTGGCCGCGGCCGCCGGCGACGCCCCCGAAACACACTGAAGACCCGAACGAGGAAGCCCAATGGCTGATGCCGTCATCGTCTCCACCGCGCGCACGCCCATCGGCAAGGCGCAGCGCGGCGCGCTCAACATCACCAAGGGCGCCGACATGGCCGCCCACGCCATCCGTCACGCGCTCGCCCGCGGCAAGGTGGACCCCGCCGAGGTGGAGGAGGTGGTGATGGGCTGCGGCTATCCGGAAGGCGCCACCGGCGGCAACGTCGCCCGCCACGGGGCGCTCGTGGCCGGCATCCCGGTGACCGCCGCCGGCGTCACGGTCAGCCGCTTCTGCGCCTCGGGGCTGGAGGCGGTGGCCCATGCCGCGCGGCGCATCGCTTTCGACGGCGTGCCGGTGGCGGTGGCCGGCGGGGTGGAATCCATCTCGCTGGTGCAGCCGGTGGACCGCGAGCTGTTCCGCAACGACTGGCTGATGGCGAACAAGCCGGACGTCTACGTCACCATGATCGAGACCGGCGATACTGTCGCGCGGCGCTACGGCATCGCCCGCGCGGCGCAGGACGCCTTCTCGCTCGAAAGCCAGAAGCGCACCGCCCGCGCCCAGCAGGCCGGCCTGTTCGATGACGAGATCGTGCCCATCACCGTCGAGAAGGCGGTGACCGACAAGGAGACCGGCGAGACCCGGCGCGAGAGCGTCACCCTCGCCAAGGACGAGGGCAACCGCGCCGACACAACGCTGGAGGGCCTCGCTAAGCTGAAGCCGGTGCGCGGCGAAGACCAGTTCGTCACCGCCGGCAATGCCTCGCAGCTCTCGGACGGCGCTTCCGCCAGCGTGCTCATGTCGTCCACCGAGGCGGCGCGGCGGGGAGCGCAGGTGCTCGGCACCTTCCGCGGCTATGCCACCGCCGGCTGCGAGCCGGACGAGATGGGCATCGGCCCGGTGTTCGCCGTGCCGCGCCTGCTGGAGCGCAACGGGCTTAAGGTGTCCGACATCGGACTGTGGGAGCTGAACGAGGCGTTCGCCTCCCAGTCGCTCTATTGCCGCGACACGCTCGGCATCGACCCGGAGATCTGCAACGTCAACGGCGGCGCCATCTCGGTGGGCCATCCGTTCGGCATGAGCGGGGCGCGCCTCGTGGGCCACGCGGTGCTGGAAGGGCGCCGGCGCGGCGTGCGCTACGCGGTCGTCACCATGTGCATCGCCGGCGGCATGGGTGCCGCGGGCCTCATCGAAATCAATCCGGAGGCCTGACCTATGGACCTGCGCTTCACCCCCGAGGAAACCGCCTTCCGCGAGGAGGTCCGCACCTTCTTCCGCACCGCCATTCCGGCCGAAATCCGCACCAAGGTGTCGGAGGGCCGCAAGCTGGCGCGCGAGGACTACGTGACCTCCCAGCGCATCCTGAACGACAAGGGCTGGGCCGTGCCCCACTGGCCGGTGGAGCATGGTGGGCAGCCGTGGAGCGCGGTTCAGCGCTACATCTTCATGGAGGAGCTGATGCAGGCGGCGGTGCCGCTACCGCTGCAGTTCAACTGCTTCATGGTGGGCCCGGTGATCGCCACCTTCGGCAGCGAGGAGCAGAAGCGCCGCTTCCTGCCGCGCATCAAGAGCCTGGAGGACTGGTGGTGTCAGGGCTTCTCCGAGCCCGGCGCCGGCTCCGATCTCGCCTCGCTGAAGACACGCGCGGTCAAGGACGGCGACCATTACATCGTCGACGGGCAGAAGACCTGGACCACGCTCGGCCAGTATGCCGACTGGATGTTCTGCCTCGTCCGCACCGACCCCGCAGCCAAGAAGCAGGCCGGCATCTCCTTCATCCTCATCGACATGAAGAGCCCAGGCGTCACCGTGCGGCCCATCATCACCATCGACGGCCGGCACGAGGTGAACGAGGTGTTCCTCGACGCCGTGAAAGTGCCGGTGGAGAACCTCGTGGGCGAGGAGAACAAGGGCTGGGACTACGCCAAGTTCCTGCTCGCCAACGAGCGCACCGGCATCGCCCGCATCGGCATGTCCAAGGAGCGCATCGCCCGAATCAAGCGCCTCGCCCGCACCACCCCGGCCGGCGCCGGCACCATGTGGGACGACCTCGATTTCCGCTCTCGCCTCGCGAGCGTGGAGATCGAGCTGAAGGCGCTGGAGATCACCCAGATGCGCGTGGTGGCGGCGCAGGCGACGCGCGATCCCACCAAGCCCGATCCCGCCTCCTCCATCCTGAAGATCAAGGGCTCCGAGCTGCAGCAGGCCACCACTGAGCTCTTGCTGGAGCTGGCCGGCCCGCAGGCCCTGCCCGCCCTGCGCGACGGCGCCGGCGACAATGATGCCGAAGCCCTGTTCGCCTGGGCCGACGCGGCGGCGCCTGTCTATTTCAACCACCGCAAGGTGTCCATCTACGGCGGATCCAATGAGATCCAGCACAATGTGATCGCCAAGGCGATCCTCGGCCTGTGAGGAGGTCTCAATGGATTTCGACCTGACCGACGAGCAGTCGCTCCTCAAGGACACCGTCCGGCGCTGGGTAGCCGACACCTACCCCGGCATCGAGCAGTTGGCCGCCGCCCGCACCGAGCCGCTCGGCTTTCCGAAGGCGCGGTGGGCGGAGCTGGCGGAGCTGGGCCTCCTCGGCCTGCCGTTCGCGGAAGAGGACGGTGGGTTCGGCGGCGGCTCTGTGGAAACGCTGGTGGTGATGGAGGCGCTCGGCCGCGCGCTGGCGCCCGAGCCCTATTTCGCCAGCGTCATCCTCGGCGGCGGCGCGGTCCGCATCGCCGGCAATGCGGCCCAGCGCGCCGCCCTTCTGCCCGGCCTCATGGACGGCAGCGCCGGCCTCGCCTTCGCCCATTCCGAGGTGCAGGCGCGCTATGACCTGAATGATGTCGCTACCACCGCCCGCGCCGTGGACGGCGACTTCCGCCTGGACGGCCGCAAGAGCGTGGTGCTGAACGCCGATGCCGCCGCGACGCTGGTGGTCAGCGCCCGCACCTCCGGCGACCGGCGCGACGCGGACGCCATGACGCTGTTCCTCGTGCCGGTGAATGCGCCCGGCGTCAGCCTCCTCGCCTATCCCACCCAGGACGGCGGCCGCGCGGCGGACGTGATCCTCTCCGACGTGTTCATCCCCGCCGATGCAGTGCTGGGCCCGGTGGGCGAGGGCCTCGCCATCGTCGAGCGGGTGGTGGAAGGCGCCATCGCCGCCCTGTGCGCCGAGGCGGTGGGCCTGATGGAGGCGCTGCACGAGCTGACGGTGGAATACCTGAAGACGCGCAAGCAGTTCGGCGTCGCCATCGGCTCGTTCCAGGCGCTGCAGCACCAGGCGGTGGACATGTTCGTGGCGCTGGAGCAGGCCCGCTCCATGGCGCTCTATGCCGCCATGATGGTCGAGGCGGAGGACGCGGCCGAGCGCGCCGTCGCCCTCTCGGCCGCCAAGGTGCAGATCAACCGCGCCGCCCGCTTCGTCGGCCAGACGGCGGTGCAGCTGCACGGCGGCATCGGCATGACCATGGAATACATCGGCGCCCACCATTTCCGCCGCCTCGCCATGATCGAGCTGATGCTCGGCGACACCGCCTATCACCAGCGCCGGGTGACCCTCGCCGGCGGCCTCGTCGGGATAGGTTGAAGCTTCTCCTTGGGTTTAAGAGCGCGGCGGGTTTAGGCGCCCACACGGTCCACGGGAACAAAGTTAGTGGAGCGTTCGATGATCTCTCTGGGATATTGATATGAGTACGGAGCACGGACCGCCTGAACGCGAAGGCATGGATTATGACGTGGTGGTGGTGGGCGGCGGCCCTGCGGGCCTGGCTACCGCCATCCGCCTGAAGCAGCAGGCGGCCGAGCGCGGCAGCGACATTTCGGTGGTGGTGGTGGAAAAGGGCTCCGAGGTGGGCGCCCATATCCTCTCCGGCGCGGTCATCGATCCCGTCGGCCTCGATGCGCTGGTGCCCGGCTGGCGCGAGGAGGCCGATGCGCCGCTCTCCGTCGAGGTCAACGACGACCATTTCTACCTGCTCGGCCCCGCCGGCGGCCTCCGCCTACCCAATTTCGCCATGCCGCCGCTGATGAACAATCACGGCAATTTCGTCGGCTCCCTGGGCAATGTCTGCCGCTTCCTCGCCGCCCGGGCCGAGGCGCTGGGGGTGGAGATCTATCCCGGCTTCGCCGCCGACGAGATCCTTTATGACGACAAGGGCGCGGTGGCCGGCATCGCCACCGGCGACATGGGCGTCGACAAGAACGGCGTGCCCAAGGGCGAGTTCACCCGCGGCATGGAATTGCGCGGGCGCTACACCGTGTTCGCCGAGGGTGCGCGCGGCCATCTCACCAAGCAGCTCATCGCCAGATACGGCCTCGACGCCGGCCGCGACGTGCCGAAATTCGGCATCGGGCTGAAGGAGCTGTGGAAGGTGAAGCCGGAGAAGCACAAGCCCGGCCTGGTGCAGCACGGCTTCGGCTGGCCGCTGGACGGCAAGACCGGCGGCGGCGCCTTCCTCTACCATATGGAGGATGAGCAGGTGATGGTGGGCTTCGTGGTCCACCTCAACTACCAGAACCCCTGGCTGTCGCCCTTCGACGAGTTCCAGCGCTTCAAGACCCACCCCTTCTTCAGGGACACCTTCGAGGGCGGCAAGCGCATCGCCTATGGCGCGCGGGCGCTGTCGGAAGGCGGCTACCAGAGCGTGCCGAAGCTGAGCTTCCCCGGCGGCGTGCTGGTGGGCTGCGCGGCGGGCTTCGTGAACGTGCCGCGCATCAAGGGCAGCCATAATGCGGTGCTCTCGGGCATCCTGGCCGCCGACCACCTCGCCGGGGCGCTGGCCGAGGATCGCGGCCACGACGAGCTTGCGAGCTACGAGGCGGCGTGGCGCTCCTCCGCCATCGGCGCGGACCTGAAGAAGGTGCGCAATGTGAAGCCGCTGTGGTCGAAGCTCGGCACCTTCATCGGCATTCCGCTCGGCGCGCTGGACATGTGGACCAACACGCTGGGCTTCTCTTTGTTCGGCACCCTGAAGCACGGCAAGACCGACGCCGCCTCGCTGAAGCCGGCCAAGGACTACAAGAAGATCGCCTATCCCAAGCCGGATGGCGTGCTGACCTTCGACAAGCTGTCCTCGGTGTTCATCTCCAACACCAACCACGAGGAAGACCAGCAGGTGCATCTGGTGGTGAAGGACATGGCTTTGCAGAAGGCGTCGGAGCACGACATCTATGCCGGCCCGTCCAACCGCTACTGCCCGGCGGGGGTCTATGAATGGATCGAGGAGGGGGCGGATGCGCCGCGCTTCCAGATCAACGCGCAGAACTGCGTGCACTGCAAGACCTGCGACATCAAGGACCCCAACCAGAACATCACCTGGACCGCCCCCGAGGGCGGCGGTGGGCCCAACTATCCGAACATGTGAGGGAATGTGTTCTGTCCCGAGGTCTGAACCGCCCCTAGATTCCTGGACGCCTTCTTCCCTAAATTTTTAGGCAAGGAGGCCCCGATGGGCAAAGCGAACTTCACCGAGGACTTCAAGCGCGACGCGGTCGTTCAGATCACCGAAGGGGGCTATCCGGTTGCGGAGGTGGCTGCGCGGCTGGGGATCAGCAAGTACTCGCTCTACGAGTGGAGGAAACAGTACGGCAAGCCTGCTGCCGTGGCCCGCGATGACGATCAGGCCGCTGAGGTCCGCCGGCTGAAGCGCGAGTTGCAGCGCGTGACGGAGGAGCGCGACATCCTAAAAACGTATGGCCCGCCCCGTCCGCAAGGGGGTTGTCTGGTTGGCATGAGTGGTCTGCATCAACGTATCCGGTCTCAGAGACGGGCCCTGGCCAAGATGGATATCCGCGCGCAGCCTGATCCTCATAAAAGCGCCGGTGGCGAGCACCACATTTAGAATCAGGTTTTCAGGCTGCCGGTACGAATGTTATGCCATCTTTACTTCACGTCTCGCAGACATCTTGAGCGTGCGGCGTTTGCCGCCCGCTGTTCGGGGTGATCAGACGGCGGCAAGCGCCTGCCGATCGAAGTCCTTCTGCGTGTGCAACACCGCCCGGGCGATGCACGCCCGCTTCGCCGCCATCGCCACAACCACGACATTGGGGTGCGCGCGGGTCAGCATGGTCTGCAGCAAAGTGCCCAGCGGGTTCGGCTCGCCGCGAGATGCGGCATAGCGGCTCGGGCACCGTGAATCAGCTGCTTGCGCAAATAGCCGTTCCCGCGTTTGCTAATCCCGAGAAGCATCGTCTTGCCGCCGGTCGAGTGTTGCCGAGGCGTCAGGCCGAGCCATGCGGCCAGATCCCTTGCCTTAGAGCGTTTTCCGCTCATAATGGTTCATATCCTGCGGCCATGAAGAAGTTCTGGCGTTCCTTTGACGTGAAGCAGTCGATGAGGCGACCGATGGCGTTCCACAGGCCGGCGACGGAGCGCTCGGCGTCTTTGCGCAGGAGCGCCTTGAGCTTTGAGAATGCCTTCTCGATGGGATTGAAGTCGGGGCTGTAGGGCGGCAGATAAAGCAGACCGGCGCCGGCAGCCTCGATGGCGGCGCGGACCTGAGGCCCCTTGTGGGAGCCGAGATTGTCCATCACCACCATGTCGCCTGGCGAAAGCTCGGGGAATGAGAACCTGTTCCACATAGGCCAGGAACGCCACGGCGTTGATCGGGCCGTCGAGTACCATGGGTGCGACCATGCCGGTGGATCTCAGGCCGGCGACGAAGGTGGTCGTCTTCCAGTGGCCGTGCGGCACGCCGACCCGCAGGCGTTTCCCGCGCCGGCAACGGCCGTGGCGGCGCGCCATGTTGGTGGAAGCCCAGGTCTCGTCGATGAAGACGAGCCGCTCCGGGTCCAGGTCCAGTTGGCCGTCGAACCAGGCTTGGCGCTGTTTCAGGATATCGGGGCGGTCCTGCTCGGCCGCGTGCGCGGTCTTTTTTCCAGGTGATCTGGTGGCGATCGAAGAAGCGCCACAGCGTGCCGATGGCAAAGCGGTGTCCGTGTTCGGCGAGGCGCGCCTGAAGCTCCATCAGGGTGATGTCGCTTGTCTCCTCCACCAGCTTCAGGATCAGGTCGGCCTGCGCCTCGATCCGGGCGGAGAGGGTGTCACCGCCGCGCGGCTTGGCCGCGACGCTTCCGGTTTCCCGCACCCTGGCGCACCAGCGCACGGCGCTGGCGATACTCACCCCGAAGCGCTCGGCCGCCTGCCGCCGCGACATCCCGCCCTCGACGGCGGCAACCACCCGCTCCCGCAGGTCCAAAGACAGCGTCCTGGCCATGCATGTCGGCCTCCCTCTCCGACACGAAGCTTGAATCAGAACGCCGCAGATTTGGGAAGCCCAGCCGAATCAAAACGCGAGGAAAACACTCTAGCATTCTGATGCTGCGGTAGCGGGGCCGTTCCACACCATCAATCGGCGTGGAAACCTGAGTCTGACTCACTTCTGATGCAGTCGAGCTTAAGGCTGACGTTCGTTCTCATGGGAATCAACGTCATGCGGGGCTCATTGCGGTTGTCGTCGTTGGTGCCGGGCGGGTTGGTCGCGGGTGAAGTGGCGATCGAGGGGAACATGCTGGTGGTGACGGCACATGGTGCCGCGGTGAACGGGCAATGCCCGTCCTGCCACCAGGACTCGTCACGGCAGCACAGCCGGTATTTTCGCGTCCTCTCGGACCTGCCGGCGTCGGGCCGAGGGGTGCGCATCCGGCTCGTGGTCCGGCGCTTTCGATGCGGCACCGAGACCTGCTCAACCCGCATCTTCGCCGAGCGCTTTGGGAATGAAGTGCTTCCTGTTCGATCCCGGCGGACGGCTTCGCCAAGCGGCTGATGCTGCCCGTCAGCAATGACACCTTGCTGCGTGTCGTGCGGCGCCGGGCCCGCCCGCGAACCGAGCCTCTCACCGCCGTCGGGATCGATGACTGGGCCTTTCGCCGAAATCATCGCTATGGAACGATCATCTGCGATCTGGAGCGGCGCCGGATCGTGAAGCTCCTGCCCGACCACGAGATCGCGACGGTCCAAGCCTGGCTTTCCGGGCATCCCGGGATCAAGGTCGTGTCGCGCGATCGCGGCGGCGGCTACGGTGAGGCAGCCGCGAGCGCCTTGCCCGACGCCATCCAGGTCGCAGATCGCTGGCATCTGATGGAGAACGCAAGCTCAGCCTTCCTCGACGCCGTGCGCAAGTCCATGCGCGCGATCCGGACCGCGATCGGAGCGACGACAATCAATCCCGACCTGCTCACCTGTGCCGAAAAGCTCCAGTACGAAGGCTATCTGCGGCGGGAAGAGACCAATGCTGCGCTGCTGGCGCTTGCGAAGGAGGGCGTGCCAGTCAAGGAGATCGTCCGACGGACGGGGCACAGCCGCAAACTCGTTCGCCAGGTCGTCCGCGGCGAGAGAACCGATGTTTTCCGGGTCCGGCAGAGCACGCTCGAGGCCCATCTGCCCTTCCTCGATGCGCAATGGTCCGATGGCTGCCGGAACGGTGCCGAGCTCTGGCGTCGTTTGAAAGGACAGGATTTCCGAGGCTCCCTGCGCGTGGTCAGCGAATGGGCGACGCGTCGTCGGCGAGCCGAGAAAGCCACGGATCAGCAGCTGCAGAAGGTGCCCTCGGCCAGAACGATCGCGCGCCTGATGACCACGGCACGCGATCATCTGAGCACAGCTGATACCGTCACGATCGCCGCCATCGAGGGAGGGGTCCCGCAACTGGTCGAGGCACGCCGCCTGATCGCGAGGTTCCACGATATGATCCGCAAGAAGATCCCGGCTGATCTCGATCCATGGATCACCGAGGCTGGTGCCAGCCTGATCGCGTCCTTCGCCGCGGGCATCGCCAAGGACAAAACCGCCGTCAGCGCCGCCACGACCGAGGCGTGGTCGAATGGCCAGACCGAGGGCCAGATCACGAAACTCAAACTGGTAAAGCGCCAGATGTACGGCAGAGCGAAAGTCGATCTTTTGGAAGCCCGATTGATCGGCGTTGCGTAGACTTACAGAACCAGCATCGAAACTGCGTCAGACCCAATCTTCCATGCCGAAACACAGTCTTGTCTGCACATTGTTTTCTGTTCGAGAAAACGCGGGATTCGGTCATCGTGCAGGGTGCGCGGCTGCTCCTCTGTCT
>OFJB01000287.1_pt1 | contig 26080 bp, 21 predicted proteins | sample 1775081 | NCBI WGS metagenome assembly OFJB01 (sample SAMN08195771, study PRJEB24354) | sludge metagenome | isolation source: initial sludge from phenol fed wastewater aerobic bioreactor | place: India: Nagpur | collected 2016-06-05
AAAGTATGAAATGCCGGTGAAACCGGGGCTATGCAAAATATAGCTAATCACTGATATTGAATCCTATAGCTCTAATTCGGGGACTATTTCCGGCTTTTGGGAACTGTCCCCGAATTTGTCCGTAAAAAGTGCTTCAAAACGCTATTTTTTGCATTGTCTCCTAAAACAAAAATCCCTGTAAACTAGACGTTTACAGGGATTTTCTTGATTTAGCTTCTTTGCTTTGCGGAGAGAGAGGGATTCGAACCCCCGGAACCTCGCAGTTCAACGGTTTTCAAGACCGCCGCAATCGACCACTCTGCCATCTCTCCTGACGAATGGAGTGCAAAGATAGAGAATTTTTTTGTCCACGCAAATAATAATCTAAAAACTTTTTACTCATTTCTCTGTTTATAAAAGTGAATAAAAATATGGTTTTCAATTTCCGGAAAAATTAACTCCGGGCAGATTATCTATTCTGTTAAGAAGTTGTTACGACAAATCTTAACATGTTCTAAACCCTGCATATATCATACATATATCTGTATATCTGCACAGTACGGCCCCATTTATCTTAATAGATTATCTCTATCGGCCGATAGATTGCAATATCTGCCATAAATATTGACGGTATAATATTTAAGCTATAACTTTGAAGTGGAAAGTTTCTAATTTATGTTTTAATACTAAATGAGATGAAGACAAACCGTTTTGAAAAAGAGATAATCGAACTCGAACCAAATCTTTCGAGATACGCATACAGCCTGACTTCCAATAGGGAAGACGCCCACGACCTGCTTCAGGAGACCTACTATAAGGCCCTTAACAACAGGGAGAAGTTTAATGAAGATACCAATATCAAGGCTTGGGTCTACACCATCATGAAGAATACCTTTATCAACGACTACAGGAGAAGAGCAAGGGGGCGCAATATGTTCAGCGAAGAGGTTCATGAATTTATTATAAACAATAAACCTGCATATGAGAATCCGGAGTCGGACTATGGGTTTAAAGAGATATCCGACATGGTAAACTCTCTCGACGAAGAGTACCGTGTTCCATTTCAAATGCACGATAACGGATATAAGTATCAGGAGATCGCCGACGAGCTTGGTCTTCATCTTGGAACTGTAAAAAGCCGTATCCACTTCTCACGCAAGAAGTTAATGGAGAAGATTAACCGATAGAACGGTTAAAGAAGAACTTATCACACCTATATATATAACAAAAGAGCTGTACGATTGTGCAGCTCTTTTTTTTGTGCCACAAATAATTTTTACATCTGATAAATTTTTATTTACACATATATCCGTTTTTTGTCAATATGTAACACATTTGTTATATGTGTATTTTGAAATATTTCAATATTTTTTCTCCCTGTTATTCTGCTACTTACAAAATTGTTGCAACACATTTTCACGCTTTTTTAATACCATGCCAAAGTTAATGGCACAAGAAGTGTTATTAGTAGGGCATAAGATTGAAACAATAAAAACAAAATATTAAAAAATTAAAAAATCATTCATTATGAAAACAATTTCTAAAATCTTCGCCCTTTCTCTTGTTGTTCTTGGTTTCTCAACAGCTTCTTTCGCTCAGTCTTCTGCTACTGCTACTGCTTCTGCTACTCTTTTAACTCCTATCTCAATTAGCAAAACTGCTGACATGAGCTTCGGTACCCTTGCTTCTAACGCTGTAGGTGGTAGTGTTACTCTTACTCCTGCAGGTGTGATCTCTGCTTCTGGTACTGGCGTGAGAATTATGAACAACTCTACCGGTGCTGCTGCATCTTTTACTGTTACTGGTGAAGCCGGTCAAAGCTTCTCTATAAGCCACCCTGCTACAATAACTCTTACAAGCGGTTCTAACACTCTTACCGTTAACAGCATCATTAACGACGTTACCAACTCTAACTCTGGAAGCGGTACTGTTGCTACAGGTGGTACTAAAGTTATCAACTTAGGTGGTGTGCTGGTTGTTCCTGCTAACGCTCCTAAAGGAACTTACTCTAACACATCTGACCTTACTGTTACTGTTAACTACAACTAGTATTTGATTTAACACTTCAATAATACATTACAGCAGATATCTGCAATTCGCGAAATAACACTTCGGCCGCCCCAAAAGGGCGGCTTTTTTTTGTGGCACAAAAATGTTTGTGGCACAAACATTTTTGTGCCACAAATTTATGCGTGTTTGCTGAAGTATCTGCGCTGAAAGAGGATAAGGTAGAAGACCCCGACTGTAATACATGAGTCGGCAAAGTTGAAAATCGGTCTAAAGAAAATGAAGCGCTCTCCTCCCCAGATTGGAACCCAATCGGGCATTACTGTGTCTACAAGAGGGAAATAAAACATATCTACAACCTTTCCGAATAAAAGGGGGGAGTATCCTCCACCGGAAGGAAATATCTGCGCAACGTCGGTAAAGGTTGATGCACTGAAAATTACTCCGTAAAAAACACTGTCGATTATGTTCCCGATAGCACCAACCAAAACCAGCGAGATGCCTATCAGTACTCCGTTTGGAGCGTTCTTGCGAAGTAGTTTCCACAAGTAGTAAATTATGAAACCAATCAGAACGAGGCGTAGTGAGCTAAGAACTAGCTTTCCCATCCATCCGCCGAACTGCATCCCAAATGCCATTCCGTTGTTTTCAATGAAGTATATCTGAAACCAATCGCCCGCGACGGAGATACTCTCGCCGAGGGCCATATTGGTTTTAATGATGATCTTGATTATTTGATCTACGATCAGAAGAGCTGTAATAAGCAGTGCAATTTTTTTGCCCTTTGATAGGTGCATAATCTTCTCTGTTGAGTTTAATTGAGTTGAGTCGATTTAATCTCTTTTGTTCTTTGCCTCTACCGAAAGGGTAGCATGCGGAACCAGAAGAAGTCTCTCCTTTGGTATAAGTTTTCCGGTCTCACGGCAGATCCCGTAAGATTTGTTCTCTATCCTGATGAGCGCAGCTTCAAGCGACTGGATAAACTTGTACTGCCTTTGTGCAAGCTGACCGGCCTCCTCTTTGGAGAGAGCACTGGCACCCTCCTCCAGTACTTTAAATGTAGGTGAAGTGTCCTCTGTATCATTGCTGGAACTGTGAGTTACGGCAGATTTCAGTTGCTGATATTCTATTTTTGCGGCTTCCAGTTTTTGCAAAATGAGTTCTTTGAACATTTGGAGCTCTTCGTCGCTGTACCTAACTTTCTCCATATCGTCGGTTGGTCCTTTCTTTGTCATAACTCGCAATTTTTAGATCGTTGTTAAACTAATGTTATATAAAATGTAAAAATAATAAAATTATTAGTACAATGTTTTTTTATCGTTCTCTTTCCAGGTATCGAAGGGCATATTGCTCTCCTTCAACTTAATCTGCTCTGTTGGAATACTTCTTTTATCTACCGGCAGATTTATTTCGTCATATATAAAAGCATCGCTGAATCCGGCATCGGCAGCGTCGTGTCTGTCGGCTGCAAAACAGATTCTGCTTACACGGGCCCAGTAAGCGGCGGCCAGGCACATGGGACATGGTTCGCAGCTTGTGTATAGTATTGCCCCTTTAAGGTCGAATGTTCCAAGTTTTTTGCATGCCTCACGGATTGCGTTGACTTCGGCATGTGCGGTGGGGTCGTTGTTCACAGTTACAGCATTGCCACACTCGCTTATGACCTTACCATCCTTAACAACTACCGCACCAAACGGGCCGCCGCCGTAACTGCTCGAGGCATTTTTACCTGCAAGCTCCAGCGTCCTCATCATCATTTGGGTATCCAGGCTTTTATCTTCTCCGGACTCAACTATATTCTTATTCATACACGTAATTTATCTTGTAAAATTTTTATAATCTATCTTATAAAATTCTCAATTCGTAATATCCCGCCGGAATTTCATACGATTAAGGTCCCGTTCATATTTTAAATTTCATCCATACCGCACCAACCATCTGCTCACAAAAAAAGCCGGCGCATTGACCGGCTTAATATTAATCATTGCCGGCCGGTATTACACCTTTTCAATACAGATTTTGAGCATATCATCGTCCCACTCAATTTCCGAAACTTTTTCCGGAGCAATAGAACCTTCGAGCTGACTGAATGTCAAAATCTCAGTAGATAGAGTCTGAGCGCAGATGTAAGATGCAAACTGAGAGAGAGAATCGGCAATTTCCGCTCTATCCTCAACTGCAACTTTAATCTTGTCGGTTACCTCAAATTTACAATCTTTTCTCAGATTCTGTATACGATTTACCAACTCTCTTGCCACACCCTCACGTTTTAACTCTTCGTTTACAGTAATATCCAGAGCTATAGTGAGTTTGCCATCAACTGCAACCTGCCATCCCGGCATATCTTCCGACGAAATCTCGTAATCCTCAGGGGTTATCTCAGCCACACCGGAGGCAAGTGTCAATGTATACTTCTCACTCTCCTCTATGGCATAGATTTGCTCCTGGTCAAAAGATGCAAATGCATCGGAGATCTCCTTCATCATCTTTCCGTAACGCTTACCTAGAGTTTTGAAATTGGGCTTTATCTTTTTGGTAATAAGTCCCCTTGTATCGAGAATATATTCAATCTCTTTAACATTTACTTCGCTTAGAATCAAATTCTTAACAGCCTCAATCTTATCCTTTAACGATTCATCCAGAATAGGTACAAGAATTTTAGCCAGCGGTTGACGCACCTTGATGTTCACCTTACGCCTGAGCGCCAGGATCATAGATGATGCACGCTGTGCAATCGCCATTCTCTCTTCGAGCTCTTTGTCGATATACTCTCTCTGTGGCTCAGGAATAAGTACCTCGTGAACCGAACTTTCGGAGTGACAACCCGACACCTCATTAAGGTCGAGGAAGAGCCTCTCCATAAAGAATGGTGCTATTGGGGCGGCGAGTATGGCTACAGTTTCAAGACATGTGTACAGGGTCTGATAAGCAGCCAGCTTGTCATCGTCCGGCTCGCCGCCCCAGAACCTTTTACGGTTAAGTCTCACATACCAGTTACTGAGATTATCTCCCACAAACTCCTGTATCTTACGTCCTGCAGATGTTACGTCGAAATTGGCGTAATCGTTGTCAACCTCCTCAATCAGGCTGTTTAGAAGCGAGATTATCCAGCGGTCAATCTCCGGTCTCTTCTCAACAGGAACCTGAGGTGACCTGTTATCGAACTTGTCGATATTTGCATATAGGGCAAAGAATGAGTATGTATTGTAAAGAGTTCCGAAGAACTTACGACGCACTTCGTCCACTCCTGTTATATCAAATTTGAGATTGTCCCAAGGTTGGGCATTGGTAAGCATATACCAGCGCAACGCATCCGCCCCGTACTGATCGAGTGTGGAGAATGGATCTACTGCATTGCCGAGCCTTTTGCTCATCTTATTTCCATCCTTATCGAGTACCAGACCGTTTGAAAGGACTGTTCGGAAAGAGACTCTCTCATTTATCATTGTAGATATGGCATGAAGAGTAAAGAACCATCCTCTTGTCTGGTCAACGCCCTCTGCAATAAAGTCAGCTGTTTGGCCAAACTCCTCTTTACCAAGCTTCTCAAGACCCTCCTGAGCAAACGGCATTGCTCCTGAATCAAACCATACATCTATCAGATCACTCTCTCGTTTCATAGGTTTGCCCGAAGGGGATACAAGGATAATATTATCCACATACGGTCTGTGCAGATCTATCTTTTCATAGTTTTCGGCAGAATAATCGCCCGGTACAAATCCTGCATCGCGGTAAGGGTTACTCTTCATAAAGCCCGCCTTTACCGATTTCTCAATTTCGTTAAACAACTGCTCGGCACTCCCTATGCAGATCTCCTCTCCCCCATCTGCTCTCCAAACAGGAAGCGGTGTCCCCCAGTAACGACTCCTTGATAGATTCCAGTCCTGCAGATTCTCCAGCCACTTTCCGAAACGGCCCGATCCTGTAGATTCCGGTTTCCAATCAATTGTTTTGTTGAGTTCAATCATCTTATCCTGAACCGCAGTGGTTTTTATAAACCAAGAATCGAGCGGATAGTAGAGTACCGGCTTATCGGTTCTCCAGCAGTGCGGATATGAGTGTGTATGCTTCTCTATCTTAAATGCAAGACCCTGCTGCTTAAGCATTACTGCAATATCAACATCTATGGTAGGTTGATTTTCGTCGGTAATTGAAGTGTCGTAGGCATTCTTTACATATCTGCCCGAAAAATCCCTGTAAGACTCAATATTGACACGGTTGGCCACAAATGAGCCATCAAGATCCTCGATTCTGTACATTTTACCGGTGCGATCTACCAGTGCCTGCATTGCTCCGTCGGCATCCTTAACCAAAAGAGGAGCAATATTGTTCTGTTTTGCCACCCTATCGTCATCGGCTCCGAATGTCGGGGCAATGTGTACAACTCCTGTACCATCGGAGGTAGTTACAAAATCTCCGGTAATAACTCTCAGTGTATTGCTTTCGGGTTTTATCCAAGGGATAAGCTGCTCGTATCTGATTCCGGAGAGCTTCTCTCCCGATATTCCCTCTTTTACAACAGTATAAGGTATTAGTTTATCTCCGGGCTTGTACTCCTCCATTGGAATCTCTGCCGCTTTCGGATTGAAATGGGCGCTGAGCAGATCCTCCGCAAGGATGTAAGATGCAGGTGATCCTGTATATGGATTGAAGGATTTAACCTTTACATATTTTATGTTTGGACCCACGCAAAGAGCTGTATTTGAAGGAAGTGTCCAAGGCGTTGTGGTCCATGCGAGAATATATAGCTGTTCAGAATCTGCACCCTCACTGTTTTGAGAAGAGAAATCTTCGAAATATGGTTCCGACTTTTCATCTCTAATCACTTTGAATTGCACGGTGCAGGTCGTATCCTTTACATCGCGGTAGCATCCGGGCTGATTAAGCTCGTGTGTGCTCAACCCAGTACCTGCAGCCGGTGAGTATGGCTGTATTGAATATCCTTTATAAAGTAGACCCTTGTCGTAAATCTTGCTTAAAAGATACCAGAGTGTCTCTATATATCGATTGTCGTATGTGATGTATGGGTTTTTCATATCTACCCAGTAGCCCATCTCCTCGGTAAGAGTCTCCCACTCCTTGGTATATTTCATAACCTCCTTACGGCAGGCTGCGTTATACTCCTCAACCGATATGCTTTTACCTATATCCTCCTTGGTAATCCCCAGCATCTTCTCCACTCCAAGCTCAACAGGGAGACCGTGAGTATCCCATCCGGCTTTACGTTCTACCAAAAAACCCTTCTGAGTCTTGTATCTGCAAAAAACGTCCTTAATTGAACGAGCCATAACGTGGTGAATACCAGGCATTCCATTTGCCGAAGGGGGCCCTTCGAAGAAAATAAATTTTGGTGCTCCCTCTCTCTTCTTAAGAGTCTTTTCGAAACAGTGCTCTTTTTGCCACTTCTCCAGAATGGTTCTATTTATGGCAGTAAGATCCAGATTTTTATACTCGGTAAACTTCATATACTTATAATTTGGAATTTGCAAAGATACGATAATTCACTACTTTTGAAAAAATTTGGCATTCGAATGCATTTAACCGTTACAGATGTAATTTTGCTGGCGCTTTTTATACCGGCTATATGGACCGGATTTAACAAAGGCCTTGTAAGACAGGTTGCCGGAATCGCAGCTCTCTTCCTGGGAGTGTGGGGTGCCTGGTACTTTTCCGGGTTTGCGGCAGATAAAATTGCTCCCTATATTGAGGCAGATAAGCAGGTTCTGAATGTGATTGCATTCATTCTTGTATTCATACTGATTCTCATATCGGTAAATCTTATCGGCAAGGCTGCCGAAGGGATTGTAAAAATATCTATGATGGGGTGGTTAAATAAGCTTCTGGGGATCATTTTTGCAATTTTAAAAACAGCATTTATTTTAAGTATTCTCATATATTTATTGAATGAACTGGATTCTCTCTGGCATTTTTTACCAAAAGAGAAATTTGCTGATTCTGAGGTTTACAGCTTCATCTCTCGTATCGCCCCGGCACTCTTTCCTTATATAAAGAGTTTATAGTTCTGAAAAGGGAAATTATTGCCTCTCCTTTCAATTTATAACGTTTTTTACCGTTTGGTTGCCAGTCGGTTATAGCTCTGCCTACCTTTGTATCGCAAGGGAGAGCTGTTGTGTTGGAATAAATCTTTGGGAGCAGGAGATTTTGTGGGGAAGATGCTCTCCCTTCTTTTAAGTAAAATGTACGGACTGCTCCGCAATTGTGGTAATAATAGTTTAAATAGGGTTTGGAGATGAAACGAGGAGTAAAGGTAAGGCAACATTATGACCACGACTGCGGAGCAGCCTCTTTTGCATCGGTTGCAGCCTGGTATGGATTAAGGCTCTCCCTTGAGGAGATTCGTCAAAAGAGTTCTACATCATGGGAGGGGACTACAATTGCTGGTCTGGTCGCGGCCGCGGAGGCCTTCGGATTCGAAGCGGGCGGGTTCAGGGGGAGTCCCGAATCTCTGGAGAAAATTGATATTCCGGCTATTCTCCATTTGCGAAAGAGTAACGGCAGGCTGCACTTTGCGGTTAGCTACGGCCTCCGCGGCCGCCGCTTTCGGTTGATGGATCCAGAAGATGGAGAGATTCATCTTATTAAAAAGGAGGAGCTGTTTAAAATATGGAGCGGCTATCTTGTACTTATAAGGAGAGGCAATCTTTTCCGCCCCGGCGACAGGAGGGTATCGCTATTTAAAGCTCTTATGGATCTGGTAAAGCTGGAGCGACTCTCTCTCTTTTCAATTATACTTATCTCGCTCTGTTTCACTATTGCAGCACTGGCTACATCATTAATTATAAAAATATTGACCGATAGTGTAATTCCATCGGGGAACCTGAGGGTTCTGGGAGGACTGGCCATAAGTGTCGCTTTTATCACTATCCTGTCATTTCTGATGAATATCGCCAAGGGTAGAATTCTTCTCTCAACAGGACTTCGTCACGATCTTCGAATATCCACAACCTTTATAAAACATCTGCTCTATCTGCCTCAGAGTTTTTTCGATCTTAGAAAGACCGGAGATATAACATCCAGAATATCCGATTCATACAAAATAAGAGCATTAATTACAGAGCTTCCGGTTTCAATCGCTATTGCCTTTATGAGCTTTGCCGTCTCTCTTGTGGTAATGTTTTTTCTTCAACCGGCACTGGCAGCTGCGGCCTGCCTTAGTATTCCGCTATTTGTCGGTTCGTATCTGCTGTTCGACAAAATAAACAGAAGGTATTTAAGGGATATTTGCGAAGAGAGTGCAGCATGTGAGAGTTTTCTTAACGATACGATAAGGGTACAAAAGAGCATTAAATATTTCGGGTTGGAAGAGTTCTACTCAAAACGGGGAGAGCTGGTCATGAGCAGATTGAACGAAGCTATTGCCAAGGGCAGTAGGGGTTTTCTAACCGGCAGCTCTGTTACCGATCTTATCGGCCGTCTTCTGACTATGTCAATCCTTTTTTCGGGATCGCTGCTTGTAATTGAAGGTGGAATAACAACCGGCGACCTGCTCGCCTTTTTCACCCTTCTTACGCTCTTTTCTGCTCCGTTGGCACAGGTTTGTAATGCGGGCAGAGATATTCGGGAGGGGTTGATTGCAGCATCAAGAATTTTGGAGATTGAGGGTATTGAGCCCGAAAGAGATTACAATAGCATAGATAATAAAGACTCTAATTCTATGATTCCCAGGAATGATTTCAGGCAGATTGTTATTGACCGGATCTCATTTGCCTATCCAGGAAGAGCTCCTATAATAAACGGATTATCGGTAAAAATAGAGCGGGGTTCGGTTCATCTGATAGTGGGTGAGAACGGATCGGGAAAGAGTACGATTGCTTCGCTGCTATGCAGACTCTATCGGCCGGCATCAGGATCCATCTGCCTGGATAACACCTCAATAGATGATATTACCATCGAAAAATGGAGAGCCTTTGTGGGAATCGTTCCTCAAAGACTTGAGATTCTTTCGGATACCCTTCTCGAAAATATTGTTCCGGGGGGTGGGGAGATCGATTTTACACGATTGGAAGAGATAATGAAGCTCCTTAGGTTCGAGCTAATGCTAAGGAAGATGCCGGGGGGGTTAAGTACGCTCCTCTCCCAGCACTCGTCGGTATTGTCGAGAGGTGAGCAGCAGAGAGTTGCCATAGCACGCGCAATTTACAGAAGGCCTGCAATATTGATACTTGATGAAGCAACTTCCTCGCTTGATACTGAGAGCGAGGAGATAATCGGCAATCTTATCCTCTCTCTCAAAAAAAAGGGTGTGACTATTATAATTATCTCACACGACAAAAGGGATATGTTACTTGCCGATGCTGTCACCAATCTGTCTGTTACAAATAATTAACATTTTTCCGAGCAGTTGTGTATGCAACTATCGGATAAAAATTGAGATAACCGGTTAATTACGGAGAGTGCGCATACTCCGGGCGAAATCTGCACGCCTTATGCAGTTAAATTTTATAAATCTTATAATTATGAAAGAATTAGCGGAGAAAGAATTTGGGCTGGAGAGTCTAAATGATTATGAGACAACTCTTTCTGGAGGCATTAGCCTTTCGAAAATCGCCGAATATATCGGCAAGTTATTCTTCTATGCAGAGCAGGCTGAAAAGTACTGGCCATCCTTTAAAGATGGGTTCGTAAAGGGGTGGGAAGCCGCTTAAAAAGGGAGGATTTACTATGAAAAACATTGATAACTATTTGCTTATTCCGGCTTGCGAAGCGGAGATTATCTCCATCAGGGGAGGCGCTTCCGGATATGACGCCAAACTTGCGGAATACATAGGCATGGGTGTCGGATATCTGGCCAAAAAGTTATGGAAAGGATTCCTTGCATACAGCAACTACATCTACGAACTGCAAAAAGAGACCATGATCATTTATAAATAGCGGTTTAGATTTCAAAATTGGGGGTGTGTATGAATAATTTTATATAACTTTGTCTTGTATGAAAAGTTTATACAGACTCCCTCTATTTTTTGCGATGTTTTTGCCCCTCGCAGCTGCCGGGCAAAAGAGCTGGACATTGCAGGAGTGCATAAGGTATGCATGGGAAAACAACATTCAGCTTAAACAACAGGAGATTGCTTCGGAACAGAACAAGAACAATGTTCTTGAAGCTAAAATGGAGTTTCTCCCTACCGTAAACAGTTCGGTAAGTCATAGTATGAACTGGGGCCGGTCGGTTAATATGAACGATCTGCAGATTATCCGGAACCAGCTCAGTCAGTCAACAAGTGTATCGCTCAGCGCATCACTCACACTTTTTAATGGGTTCGCCAAGCAGAATAATGTAGCCTCAAAAAAACTGCTTTATGAGATCTCCGAATTGGATGCAGAAAAGATTAAAAACAATATATCCCTACAGATATCTAAAGCATATCTCCAAATTTTACTGTCCAAAGAGATCCTCAGGGTCTCCGAAGAGAACTACAAGTCAATATTTGAGCAGGTAGAGAGAACAAGAAAGCTTGTGTCCGCCGGCAATATGGCTATGGGCTCGCAGTTGGAGATGGAAGCACAGCTTGCTTCGGGAAGAGTTCAGGTAGTAGATGCCCAATCGCAGTTAAAAACCAATCTTCTTACATTAAGGCAACTGCTCACACTCCCCGAAAATGAGGTATTCGAAATAGCAACTCCCGATATTGAGGGTAAAATTAAGTCTTTTATGGGAGAAAATGTTAATGATTTGTATAACAGATCTTTGAATCTCCCTCAAATCAAGAGCGCCAAGATTGCCGAAGAGAATTACGCTCTTCAGCTTAAGATTGCAAAAGCTCAAATGATGCCTTCTGTCAGGATGTCTGCCTCTTATGGTTCCTATTTCGCCGATTCCAGAAGCGAAAGCTTCTTCAATCAGATTAAAGATAATCGAAACCCCTCTTTAGGTTTTAGTCTTAGTATCCCCATCTTCAATGCTCTGAATGCAAAGACATCGGTAAAAAACAGCAGACTGGCACTCAGGAGTGCCTCTCTGAATGTTATCGACTGGCAACAACAGATTTATAAGGAGGTTGAACAGGCTAACAACGACGCTCTCTCCTATTTCGAAAAATTATTGGCATCGGAACAGAATGTTAAATCTATGGAGGAGTCATTCCGCTATGTTAAGGAGAAGTTTAACATAGGAGCCCTGAATGCTACAGACTATACCGTATCGAGCACAAATCTGCTCAAAGCAAAATCGGAGTATTTACAAGCAAAGTACCAATTTGTCTTCCAGTTGAAAGTACTCGATTTTTATAAAGGGATCGAAATCGTATTATAAAGCAAAGAGATATCAATGAAATTTAAATTTAATCTTAAATGGGTAATAATTGCAGCTGTTGCAATTATTGTTATTCTGGTTATTGCGGGCAAAAGCAAAAGTAATCGTGCGACTACAGTAACTACCGAAAAGGTAACCAAACACGATATAGAGGAGGTAATTCCTGCCAACGGAAAGATTCAACCGGTTGTTGAGGTCAAGATCAGCCCCGATGTATCAGGAGAGATAGTTGAACTCAATTTTAAGGAGGGAGATTTTGTAAAAAAAGGCGATCTTGTCATAAAAATCAAACAGGATGTCTATATCTCTATGCGGGATAAAGCAGAAGCCTCTCTTAATGCCATTAAAGCTCAGTACACACAGCAACAGGCTCAATTAAAACAGATTGAGCAAAGCTATAAAAGGAATAAATTGTTATATGAGCAAAAAGCTATATCTGCATCAGAGTATGAGACCTCACTATCTCAGTATGAAGTAGCTCAAAGTCAGCTTAAAGCAGCTGAATTCAACATCAAAAGTGCAAGTGCTGCTCTTAAAGAGGCTAATGAGAACCTTATAAAGACTACAATTTACTCCCCTATGGATGGAATTATTTCCAAACTCAGTGTCGAAAAGGGAGAGCGAGTTGTAGGAACAAGTCAGATGGCAGGTACCGAGATGTTCCGTGTTGCAAATCTTAATGAAATGGAGGTTTTGGTTGATGTTAATGAAAATGATATTGTAAGGCTCAATCAGAACGATACAGCATCAATTGAGGTTGATGCATATCCCGGAAGGAAATTCAAGGGTGTGGTTACTCAGATAGCTAACTCTGCCAAAAATCTATCTGCCGGTGCCGATCAGGTTACAAATTTCGAAGTAAAGGTACTAATTCTGCCAGGAGAGGGAGGAGAGAAGGAGATCAGCACTCTGTTCCGTCCCGGCATGTCTGCTTCTGTATCTATTCAGACAGACAAGAAGTTCGGTGCAATAGCAGTACCGCTTCAAGCAATTACTACTCGCAGTGATTTACAAAAAGATACTTCAAAAAAATCTCTCTCTGAGGTTGTTGAACAGATCTTTGTTGTTAAGGGTGATACTGTTGAGGTTAGAGTTATTAAGACCGGAATTCAGGATCTTAACTATATTGAGGTTTCTCAAGGTCTTAACGAGGGAGAAGAGGTTGTTACCGGACCATATTCGGCAATCAGCAAGACCCTGAAGAGTGGAACAAAGGTTTCATCGGGCAACAAAGGTGGCGCTAAAGATGCAAAAACGGTTGCTAAAAAGGGGGAAGCTGTTAAAAAATAATGGTTGACTCTCCTCTACTTTTAATGATCGATACAGGCAGTGAGCTCTGTTCTGTTGCTCTGTCAAAGGGCAATGAGTTAATCGACGAGGTTATAATAGAAGAGCCGAGGGCCCACTCAAGGGTCATCGGCCCTCTTGTTTTTGATATATTGAATAATAACGGATTTGTTGCAACAGATTGCGATGCTTTTGTGGTTTGCGAGGGTCCCGGCTCATATACAGGCCTGAGGGTTGGAGTAAGTGTTGCAAAGGGGTTATGTTTTGGAGCAGATAGACCTCTTATAGCTGTTAGCTCTCCATTACTCATTGCAAGGCTAGCTATTGAGAGAAATCTCACCCCTGAGGGGTGCACGGCTATATATTCAGTACTGGACGCCAGAAGAGATGAGGTATATCTGGGAATATTCTCTGCTCAGGGAGAGATATTATCTCCAATTGAGGCAGTTGTTGTAACTAAAGATAGTTTTTCCGAAGCTCTGGATAGTGGCGTTATTCTTTTTGCAGGAAACGGTGCGGCAAAGCTTTCTGAAATTATATCTCACCCCAACGCAAGATTTGCAAGAGTAGAGTCAATTGCATCGGGTATGCTTACCCCTGCTCTTAATGCCTTCAGGTCAGGAGAGTTTGCAGATACTGCCTATTTTGAACCGCTCTATCTTAAGGATTTTATTGCCGGAACAGCAAAAAAGAGGCTCTTTTGAAGCCTCTTTTTTTGTAACTGATATATTTCAAATCTATTTGATCAGAGATGCGATCTTTGAATCGAGTGTTTCAAGATTGAAGATATTTTTAGCGACAATCTCTCCCTCTCTGTTTATAATAAATATTGTCGGAAATTGCGATATGTTGTAGTTCCTCAAAGCGGCTGACGCAACCCCATCTCTGTCGTGCACGCTTATCCAAGGAAGCTTCTGCTCCATAACAGTTGTACCCCAGGCGGTCTTGTCCGCATCTGCCGAAACCTGAAATATCTCAAATCCTTTATCGTGATATTTATTGTATATCTCTATCAGCTCCTGATTGTACATCTTCTGTTCGGCACTTGTTATAGACCAGAACATAAGTACAACCACTTTGCCCTCTAAAGAACTTAGAGTTCTAACTTTTGCATTCATATCGGGCAGTTTGATCTCAGGCAGGTTTGTTACTGTAGTTGTTCCCAATTTTACAGAGAGTGCATCGATATTCATTCTTGAGGTGCTCTCCTTCTCTATGATAGGAAGATATCTCGATTCGGGATAGAGTGTTTTAAGTGAGTCGTGAACCCTTTGAAATATAAGGGCATCCTTAACATCTGCAAATAGCTGCAGATCTCCGGGGAACGACTGGTAAAGCAGAACAAGGTTTGTAAATGAGTACGGATGCCTGAAGATGTGCTTTATAGCGGCCTGTTTCTGTTTAACATACATATTTCCCAATACGAGATTTAGTGAGTCTGCAAGGGCTGTATTACCGGAAACCTTTGATTTTTCGTATATCTCCGACAAAGATGCAAATTTGAAGAGATTTTGCTGGAGCTCTTTTTCAAGTGAGTCAAGCAGAATTGTCTCCTTTGAACCCTCATATCGAGGAAAATTTCCAAGAGAGTCTGTAATGAGGTGAACTCTGTCTCCTCCTTTAACAATAAGAGAGGCTATTTTATTCTCATTATAATAGAAGTAGTAAAATTCGGGAGATGCTCCGGCTTTTTTTATCTTATAGCGAAATACTCCATCCTCGTCGGTTTTGATTGTATCTACCGTACGTTGCTGGTCAATATCCAAAACTTTAAGAACGATAGGCTTGTTGGGCAGCATCTCAACCTTTGCGTCTATCCTGACTATTTTCGAATTGGTGCAGGCAAACGTAATTAGTACTGCCGGCAAAAGATAAAGAAGTTTTCTCATTTTCTATTTCTGGTTGAATTTTGAAGCAATTGATGCAGCTATGGAACTCATCTCCTCCGGAGAGAGTTTCAGCTTTTCGTTCCGAAAGTTGATATCATTTTCGCTGTTAAGGGGTACCAGATGTATATGTGCATGCGGAACCTCAAGGCCGATGACTGCCACTCCTACCCTCAGACAAGGGATCGCCTCCCTTATAGCTACAGCTACAGATTTTGCAAAAAGAAAGAGACCTTGATAATCCTCATCGTTCAGGTCAAAGATATAATCTGTCTCACTCTTTGGCACAACAAGGGTATGCCCTGCAGCGAGAGGGCTGATATCAAGGAATGCGTAGTATTTGTCGCTTTCGGCAACTTTGTATGAAGGAATTTCCCCGTTTACGATCCTTGAAAAAATTGTTGCCATTTTATCTCTATTTTGAAATTTCCAGTATCTCGAACTTAATAATTCCGGATGGGACGCTGACATCTACCACAGCTCCCTTCTTCTTTCCGATCAGAGCCTTCCCGATAGGTGTTGCTGCAGCAAGTTTCCCTTCGCGCAGATTCGCTTCGGTTTCGCCCACAAGTGTATACTCAACAACTGTACCGTTATTGAGATTTTTGAGTTTAACCTTGTTAAGAATCTGAATATGCTCGGTATCGATCTTTGATTCATCGATTATCCTTGCGTTTGCAATCATATTCTCCAGTTTGGATATCTTTAGTTCCAAAAGCCCCTGAGCCTCTTTTGCGGCATCATATTCGGCATTCTCCGAGAGATCCCCTTTATCTCTGGCCTCGGCAATCTGTTTTGAAATGGCCGGCCTCTCAATGGAAACCAAATGCTGATACTCGTTTTTAAGTTTTTCGAGACCTTCTGCTGTTAAATAATGGATTTTTGACATATATACTAAAAATTAAAAAGAATCCCCGCTTAGGGATCCTTTGATACAAAGATAAAAAAATTTTTATAAAATAGAACTCTTCGCTGCCTCAATTTTATCTTTATGCATCTGCTCTATGAGTTCATCTATAGATGAGAATGCAACTTCGTCGCGAAGCTTCTTTACAAATTCGATTTTGAGACTCAATCCGTAAATATCATCTTCAAAATCCATAATATAGGTTTCAATTGTTCGCTCCTTTCCGTCGGCAATAGTCGGCCTGGTACCGATATTGGTAATTCCCTTGTATGATATATCCATACATGTTGCCTTTACAAGGTAGACTCCGTCGGCCGGTAAAACTTTGAGCGGCTCATAAAGCTGCATATTGGCAGTAGGGAATCCGAGCTTTCTCCCTAGTCTCTTCCCCTCTACAACAGCACCCTCCAGTTTGTATCGGTATCCCAGCATTTTGGCAGCTCGCTCCACATCACCGGCAATCAATGCCTCTCTTATTTTCGTAGAGCTAACCGTAGTTTCACCTGTCTCGAAACGGCCGACCAGAATTGTTTCTATTCCCAGAGAGTTAGCTATTGCAACAATCTCCTCCTGAGTTTGACCCTGATCTTTTCCAAGACGGTGGTCATAACCCAATATAAGGACCGATACATTGTAGCGATCGATAAGGTATCTCTTTAAGAACTCTTCGGTGGTCTGGGATGCAAACTCTTTGTCGAAATGGAGTATCTGCACTTCATCTATACCAGCTTCTCTTATAAGTTCGCTCTTCTCCTCTATTGAGTTAAGCAGACGAAATTTTGCCGCATCTTGCTGAAGGACTGTTCTTGGGTGTGGCCACAAGGTAAAAATGACCGACTTTAATCCGCGCGCGGCTGCCTCTTCCCGAACTTTGCCGAGAACAGCCTTGTGACCGAGATGTACTCCGTCGAAAAAACCAGTAGCTGCTACAACCATTTTACCAGATCGAAATCCTGCCTGTGAGGAAGTTTAGGGTTTTTAGGATAAATTCTTCCGGCTATATCAAATACTCCGGCTATTTCGGGCTTAATCTCACATCTGTAGGTAGCCCTTTTGTCGAAGTATGACACCAACCTGAAGTCGTATTTCCCTGCAATAGTCATACCGCCGCGCGCCGACTCCTGTGCAACAATAAGCTCAAATCCTATTTCGGAAGGATCAATTTCTCCGGTAAACAACTCAACAGTAACAGGATATGAGGAACCGACATTTATTTCATTTTTGGAAATATCCAAACGAGAATAGTTCATAACTTCTATATTCTGCCACTCTCTCCGGATCGTTCGTTTCCAGAATGCAATCTCACGAGCCTGGGCAAAATCGTTTTCGCATAAACGGGCAAATCTCTGCGAAAGAGGATTGTAATATTTCCGGCAATAGTCACTCAGCATTCTGTTAGTAGTAAAATTGCTGGCAACCTTTGCTATGGTATTTTTAATAACATCTACCCATTTTTCAGGCACTCCGGTTAAACGATCCTGATCGTAATAGAGCAGAGATATCTCATCTTCGATTATATTGTAAATTGTGGCTGCATCGAGTTGATTCTGAAAATCGGGATTGTCGTAAGTATTCTCCTGTGAAAGGGCCCATCCTGCCCCCTCAACATACCCCTCTACCCACCATCCGTCAAGTACGGAAAAGTGCATAACTCCATTCATCACAGCCTTCTCACCGCTTGTCCCCGAAGCCTCAAGAGGCCTTGTAGGTGTGTTCATCCAAACATCAACCCCCTGAACCATCCTCCGGGCTAATGTCATATCGTAACCGGGAACAAAAATAATTCTGCCTATGAACTCCGGCATTACCGACACCTCAACAATTCTCTTAATGAGATCCTGTCCGGCTTTGTCAGCCGGGTGGGCCTTTCCTGCAAAAATAAACTGTACAGGTTTTTCCGGATTGTTTACTATCTCACTAAGTCTGTTAAGATCGGTCAGGAGAAGATGTGCCCTTTTATAGGTTGCAAATCTCCTGGCAAAACCAATTGTAAGTATATCGTCGCGCAGATTCTCCTTGATTGTAACAATCTGCTGCGGTGAATAGTGAGAGGTGGTCTCAGGTGTTGAAAGTGAGCTCTTGATGGTCTCAATCAATCTCCTCCTCAATATCTTCCTCACACTCCAGATTCTTTCCGATGAAACAGTATAGATTCCCGAGAAGCAGGCTTTATCGTAATGGTGAGTAGCAAAATCGCTCCCGAATACCTCAGAATGAATCTGTTTCCACTCAGGTGCTGTCCAAGTTGGATAATGTACTCCATTGGTGACATATCCGATATGGCTTTCACCGGGCAGATATCCGGGCCAGAGAGGAGCAAGAATCTCCTTGCTTACTTCGCCATGTAGCCAGCTTACACCGTTTATCTCCTGCGAAAGATTGGCTGCAAGGTTACTCATAGAAAACTTCTCCTCCTGATTATCTGGATTTATTTTACCAAGAGCCATAAGAGATCTCCAGTCGGTCTTTAATCTTTCGGGATAGTGAGAGAAGTATGTCCTGAGCATATCTTCGGGAAATGCATCGTGGCCGGCAGGAACAGGGGTGTGTGTCGTAAAGAGCGATGAAGCTCTTACCACCTCAATAGCCTCTGCAAATGACAGATTTTTCTCGGTAATATACTCTTTCATACGCTCCAGCGCTGTAAATGCTGCGTGCCCCTCATTACAATGGTAAACATCTGCACTTTTTCCAAGTACTCTGAGAGCTCGTATTCCCCCAACTCCCAGCAGTATCTCCTGTTTTAGCCTGTTCTCCCAGTCTCCGCCATATAATTGATGCGTTATCTGCCTGTCTTCCGGCAAATTATCTTCGTAATCAGTATCAAGAAGATAGAGTTCGGTACGACCAACATCCACCCTCCACAGACGTGCATACATATTTCTTCCGGGCAGAGCAATGCTTATCCTGAGCCAGTTTCCGCTGCCATCTCGAACAGGCGCAGCAGGTATTTTCATAAAATCCTGAGGAACATACTCTGCAACCTGGTCTCCCTGAGCAGATAACTTCTGCTCAAAATATCCGTATCTATATAGTAATCCGATACCTGTGATAGGGACCCGCATATCGCTGGACTCCTTTAGATAATCTCCGGCAAGAATGCCAAGACCTCCGGAATATATTTTAAGAGATTTGTCCAGTCCGTACTCCATACTGAAATATGCAACCGAGGGACCCGACATCTGCTCTTTCTCTCTCATATACTCCTCAAATCCTGCATATACCGAATCGAGCTTCGCAAGGAATTCGGAGTCTCTCTCCAGCCTCTGGTACTTTTTAAGCGGGATCTTATCCAGCATAAGGATGGGATTCCCCTTACACTCTTCCCATAGATCTTTGTCGATAGATTCGTAAAGATCGATTGCGGGCTGATTCCAGCACCACCACAAGTTGCGTGACATTGTCTCAAGGTGTTGTAATCTTTCGGGCAATTGCTTACTAATCAATATCTTGATCCATTCAGGCCTGTTTCCGATTTCCTTACCGGACGATGGGAATAGTTTCTCTTCGGTTAACACTTTGCTTATCTCCTTTTTATCTATAATTTCCGATGCTTTTGCATAAGCTTCGATATAGTATTGAATCATATTATCCCACAATGCAGTGCGGGAAATGTCATAGGCACTCTTCCTATATTCTTCTCTCTGAGATTCTGATAGTTGTGAGATCTCAAAGATTTTATCTTTTACTCTCTTTACTGTTTCGTTATAGTTGAACTCATCTCTTTCAACAATTGCAATACCGTTTTTGTTGCCGGAGAAGTGATCCTTTACCCACATTCCAAACCCTGCCAGAGTTGTAGTTATTGTAGGGACACCGAACGCCAAACTCTCGAGCGGAGTGTAGCCCCATGGCTCATAAAATGATGGGAATACCGAAATATCCAAACCGCTAAGCAGCTTATAATACTCAAGATTGACTACTCCATCGGATCCGTTCAGATATGTTGGAACGAAGAAGAGCTTAACTCTCGAGTCCGGACTATTATTTAATCCCAGCTCTCTCAATTTTTTCAGGATAGGATCGTGTTCCGGCTCTCTCAGTTTATGTGTGGTAATTGTTGTATAAGAGCTGCCTGACTCCATTTTGGCCACCAACTCTCTGTCGGGGCCGTCGTTCCATGCCGGAACAAATAGAAACGCGGCGACCTGCCTCGATTGTGTTGTATCGCTGTTGAGCAGTGCAAGAGAATCCAGGAAGAGGTCAATTCCTTTGTTTGTGTACTCATATCGTCCACCTGTGCCGGTCAGGAGAGTATCCTGAGGCAGGTCGCAGCCGGACATAGCACTACCAAGTTTTAGAAGTGCTGTTCTGGCCTCTTGAGGCCAACTATCCTCATTCTCGCCGGTATGGAGAAGATTGTTTTCAAATCCGTTAGGGGTTACAAAATCGGGAGTTCTACCAAGATATGCGCTGCACTCAATTGCTGTAATGGAACTTACTGTAGTAAAAACGTCACAGTTAACTGCCGACTTTTGTTCAAGCGAAAAGCGGGCCGGCACATTAAAATCAGTGGCTTTACGCTCTGCCTCCTGCAAATTTTTCACCGAACTAAGCGATTGGTGATTCCCTGCAAGAGAGCGTCCAAGTACAGTTGCATGTGTTGTAAAGACAGTTGCAACACGTACAGGTCTCTTTTTTAGCCATAAAATTCCGGCTCCGGTCATCCATTCGTGAAATTGAGCTATCGATCTTTTGTTTGATGGCAGATGAAACGAAACAAAACTCTCTATTACCTTTCCGGCAGATATCCCGAATAGCAGAGACTCAATGTAATCCCACCTTCCGTGCAGAGAGTCCAGCCTGTATGATTCCCATAAAGAGGATAGAATCTCATCTTTCTTAGGAATAAGCGAACTGAAATCGATAAGAATCACGATAGGGTTACCCCTGATATTCCATCTTCCCGTTTTTACTCTGAGACCGTCTGGTACAGCAACACTCTTCCAGGAGCGAAACATGGCAGGGTCTTCGATAAACTCGGGATTATCATCAACATCTCTCCAGACATCGGGCCCTATCAGAATGTGCCTGTCGCCAAGCTCCTCTCTGAGATTATATGCTTTTGAAGTTACAACAGTGTGGATTCCTCCGACCTTATTGCAAACTTCCCAGCTTATCTCGAACAGAAATTCGGCAGATATATTTTTTTGTGGTGCCATTATGTCAAATATTAGAGCGCAATATTAGCAAAATTTTCAGACTATCGCCTTTTTGAAATTTTGGACACGAATCATAAAATCGCTCAGAACATTCATATAGTTTATGAATGCTTCGTATGGAGTTCCGTATGGATTGAAATATTTATGCACAGCCCCGTCAGAGAAGAATTTTGTACACATATAGTAGAAGTGATCACTCTCTTGAAGTCTTCTGAAGTCCCTGATCAACTCCTGATTACCTGTTTTTTTAACGGCTGTCTCTATAGAGTACAGCTTGGAGAATGCCTCATTTTGCAGTTCGTTGCCAAGCCATGCACTGGTATCCCTCTCTTCATCGGCCCAGGATATGGCGAAGGGGACATTCAGAAGAGCAATTGGCTGGTGTATTTTACAAATTTCGGAAGGGGTTCTGAACTCAGCAAATCCTCCCTTAATTACCTCTCCGGGCAGATGTTTGAGAAAATCGAATATTCCGGTAGAGATGTGCTGATGTTCTCCGAAAGTTTCATAATCCATAAAGAGATTGACGATCTCATCCTTTACAAGTATATTTTTTAGCCAATGGGAATATTTTTCGGCGGTCAGGGGCCACTCGGCCCATTTAGTATTGGAGAAGCGAAATGCTATATCGTCGCTGAGCGTAAAATTCTTAAGCAGCAGTTTAAGCTCCGGATTTGCCGGATTGGAGTAGAGATAGTTTGGACTTTTCCAACCCAAAACATGTTTGGCACCCTCTGTTAGTACTGCCTTAAAACCTAGATCTGCAGCCATTACCCCAATATTATCGGAGTAAATAAGTTCTGTGTTCCTGAATATTTTCGGACTCTTACCAAACAGCTCCTTTATCTTTTTTGAGTGAAGTTTTACCTGCTCTTTAAACTCATCGGGAGAGATAAGCGATGATAGTGAGTGAGAATAAGTTTCACCAAGAAACTCCACACAACCGGTATCGGCCAGTTTACAAAAACTCTCTATCACCTCAGGCGCATATTGTTCAAACTGCTCTATTGCAGAGGCAGTTATGGAAAATGAGATACGGAACTTCCCTTTATGTTTTTTTATTAACTCCAGCATAAGTTCATTAGCGGGCAGATAGCATCGCTCGGCAACTCTCCGAAGTATAGTTCTGTTTGCAAAGTCATCGTAATAGTATGACTCCTTACCAATATCGAAGAAACGGTACAATCTCAGCCTGTGAGGCTGATGAACCTGAAAATAAAAACATATACTCTTATTCATATCTCATAGTTTAGCAGGTTACCTCATTATATATCGAGTTTATTTGTTCGGCCGCATGCTCCCAGCGAAGGGCATTTACCTCGTCCAAGCCGCACCTCACAGCCATTTTTGATATGGCAGGATAAGTAAGCAGTGAATATATCGCATCGGCCATTGCGTCAATGTCCCAAAAATCTACCTTAATTGCGTGCTTAAGAACCTCAGCGACTCCGCTCTGCTTGGAGATTATTGCAGGAACATTCGAGCGCATCGCCTCCAGCGGCGATATTCCGAAAGGTTCCGATACCGAAGGCATAACATAGACGTCGGAGTGTGCAAACATCCTCTTAACATCGTCGCCCTTCAGGAATCCTGTAAAGTGAAAACGGTGTGCTATACCCAGGCGGGCTACTCTTCGTATTGAGCGATTCAGCATATCACCGCTACCGGCCATTACAAAACGGACATCGGGATATCTTGAGAGAACCTTTGCAGCCGCTTCGATAAAGTACTCCGGCCCCTTCTGGAATGTAATTCTACCCAAAAATGTTACAATCTTATCATTTACTCCTCTCTCCACCTCCAATTGTTCAAAATTCTGAAAATCAACAGCATTATGAACTGTAACAACCTTCGAAGGCTCTATCCCATATTTGTTTATAACAATGTTCCGTGTAAGATTGCTTACTGTAATAACCTTATCGGCAGCCTCCATACCGGCCCTCTCTATATCGTAAACCTGTGTATTTATATTGCTTCCGCTTCTATCATACTCAGTTGCGTGAACGTGGACAACAAGAGGTTTTCCGCTGAATCTTTTTGCGGTAATTCCTGCAAGATAGGTGAGCCAATCATGGGCGTGTATTACATCAAAACTGTTCTCAATGGCAATCTCTCCGGCAATTAGAGCATATCTTGCAACCTCTTCCATAAGATTTGCACCATACTTCCCGGAAAATTTATATTTATCCCCGTAATGAACTCTGAACCACTCTCTACGACCCTCCATATCTTCGCTAATCATCTTTTTAAACTCAACAGGATCCAGATATGGTACCAGGTTGGAATCAATTTTCATAAAACGAACCTTCTCAGTGAATCGTTCGAGATCGGAAAGTGACTCCCTGAGCTCCACATCGCTCGCGTTAATAATCCTAACCGATTCCTGATCCTCGTCGCCCGATGCCGATGGCATTACAAACAACACCTCCGTTCCCGTAGATGCAAGCCCCTTTGTGAGTCCGTAGCAGGCAGTTCCAAGTCCGCCGGATATGTGAGGGGGAAACTCCCAACCAAACATCAGAACCTTCATATATTATACTTTTATATTATTCAATTATCTTTGTATCTATCAATAAGATATATACTTCTAAGAAGCTCTGCTATACTGTTAGCATAGGATGGACATCCGTGCGGTTGGAAAGGGGGATCTCCATCATAGAGTTCAGAAATAGATCCTATACAGTGCACATTCATATCCTCTTCAAAGCCATCCACAATCTCTCTGGCCTTTCTTGCAAAGCTTTTACCATGAAGCTTAAACATAGCCTCAATATAGAATCCCAAAAGCCAGGTTCTTGCAGTTCCCTGATGATATGCCATATCTCTCGAATACTGGTCTCCGTCATACTCAGGCTTGTACATAGGATGTGTAGGAGAGAGAGTCCTTATACCCCTTGGTGTTAGAAGCTCCCGTGTTACGCTTGTGAGAATAGCAGATTTCATCTCTTCACTGAGTGGAGAGTACTCCAGAGCACAAGCTATCAACTGATTAGGACGCATAAATTTATTCTGACCCTCGTGTCCGACATAATCTGCCAGCATACTATCCTTCTCAATCCAGAATGCCTTTATAAAGCTCTTCCCGCACTCTTCTCTCAAACTCTTCCACATAGATAGTCTGGAGGCTGAGGCCTTTGACTCCTCCATATCAATAATATATGATAAAGCATTATACCATAAAGCATTGAGCTCAACCTGATATCCTGCTCTCTCGGTTACAGGCATCGAATATACATATGCATCCATCCAACTTAGAGCAACACCAGGCTCCTCTGCCCAGAGAAGACCATTTTCGTGAAGGAGAACATTGTGCCTTGATCCGTCACGGAAAGACTCCACTATTCTGTATACTATTTTTTTATATCTTTTCCATACCAGCTCTTTATCGCCCTGCGCCTCAGCGAGTTGCTGAACTGACCGGATGAACCAAAGCGCGATATCGGGTTGTTCGTTATCTTTTAGCAATCTATGCTCCTCATATGTTACAACAGTATTTACAATATCGTAGAACTCCTTCACTCCGCTGCCAGCATAGAACGAGAGCCCGGCTGCAGAGATAAGTGTGTCCCTTATATTTTTATCGAGCCATGGGAAACCTGCATAAATTTCGGTTTTGCCATTTCTTACATTGAAAAACTGTTTTGCAGTAACTCTGAGTGTGTTTTCAAAACTATCCCTATGTTTTCGAAAGGCCATCTGCTTACCAATTTCACTTTTGAACTTCGATGTGTCTTCCTTTGTAAGTGAAGCCGAAAAAACCACGCTCTCTCCACGTTTGAGCGGCAGTTCGAAATAACCGGGTACAAAAAGATCCTCCTTGGAGTCAAATACTCTCCGGCGCTCCTCCCTGTATTCAATATTGTAATACCAATCGGGATTAAGCACGAATTCGGAAGTCTTGTCTAGTTGCATATTTAGTTCCGGGAACCCGTTGTAAAGCCTTGCAGATACACCACCCTCAATTTCCCGATAGTGGAAATTTATATTGCCGTTTGCTTTTGAGAGGTTGTGAATATTTCGATATGCCAGAAACGGTCTCAGCCTAAGAGTTGTGGGTGAGTGGGCCTCCAAAAGCGTATATTTGATGAAGAGCTGCTCCTTACTGTAAGAGAGAAGAATCATCTTTTGCAACAGCATCCCTCCCACCCTGTATTTGAATGATACACATTTATCTATCTCGAAATCGACTATATACTTGTGACCTCTGGGGTCATATATCTCGTCATACTGGTGAATCCCCAAATGAAACTCTTTTTCGTGCTGGATAAGTGTTTCATCAAGAGATGAGAGCAGCAGATGCTTCTCACCGCCGAACTGCTCCAATGGCACAACCAAAAGGCCGTGGTACTTGCGTGTATTACAACCGGCAATTGTTGTATAGGTGTAGCCTCCGGAGTGGTTGCTGCTTAAAAACTCCCGTTTTAGCGAATACTCCAGATTAACTAGCGCCTCTTTGTGAAATTTGAGATATGCCATATCAAATTGTGTTTAATTAACTCTTTTTAAGACAATAGCGCTCCTTGCGGGCAAATATAGCGAAAGCATATGATTATTGCCCGTGAGTTGCGTAAAATGTGATAAC
>OFJB01000288.1_pt1 | contig 25993 bp, 25 predicted proteins | sample 1775081 | NCBI WGS metagenome assembly OFJB01 (sample SAMN08195771, study PRJEB24354) | sludge metagenome | isolation source: initial sludge from phenol fed wastewater aerobic bioreactor | place: India: Nagpur | collected 2016-06-05
ACCAGAAATGACCTTGGCGCATGTTGACGATGATTTTTCCGAAAGGGTCATGCGCTTGATGCCAAAACGCGCGCCGAGCTATAGGCGTTGCCCGCGCTGCATATCTGAGGATCTTAAGGAGTATGGATTCGCCTTCGGTCGGAGTCTGCATCAATTAACCGTTGTACGCACTTGCCCGAGGCATGACGTAGTACTGGAAGAGGAGTGTGCGAAGTGCCAAGCAGGTTTTGAGTCGCCGATCCGTTGTGCACCATATAGAGGCGAACTTCAGCTATGCCGCCAATGTGGATCGACAAAAGGACGACCGGTTCCTCATACACCTTCAGACGGCTATAGGGCGTTGGTTGAGCTGCTTGGTTGTGGAATGGAAGGGCGTGCACCTGAAGTCGGGCCGCGGATGTTGAAAGTTGCGTTGGATCGTTTTGCCGAGCTTACTTTGGAGCATGGTGTTGACTTATTTCCAATGTTCTCTAGGTTTTGGGCTAAAAATGATTTGCAAGGCGCCTGCGAGGTGAGTAGTGCCAATCCGCAGGAGATTCGTGCTGCATTGTTGTTTGGTACTCCTCCAAATAGCGTTATTTCCGCATACGTATTGGCCAGCTTCTTTCATGCAGTGATCGTCAAAGAAGACGGCTTGCCGATCGGCCCAGCAGTTCGTACGCCCAGTTGGAAGTTCAAAACTAACTTTCTGGTGCATTCTCGCATCAAATGTCGGGCTCGAGAATTCGGGATACCTATGCGGGTTATGTATTGGGTTTTTCTTGGGGACTGGTCAGCCATTCGCAGGTTTGGCTATTCCAATAAGGAGCTCCGTCGGTTTGTTGCTACGCTTGAAAGCTGGGAGCAATTGGTTATTCACGCGCGCAGGGCGATATTTCTGCGGGAAAGGCTGCGCAGGCTCAATTTCAACGATGGGAAAATAGCGAGGCCGCCGAAAGTTTTGGTGAGGAGCGCTGAGAACTGCCGTGTGATGGAGCGATTCAAATTCGCTTGTAAGCTATTGGAACTACATTGCGAAGTGGTGCTTCTGGATGGCGCCCGGAGCGAAAGCCCTGTAGTGCTGCTCGATGGAGTAGAGGTGAGGTACGAGTGTCCATATAAATTCTATACATACGTTATACAGCGTGCTCAATCTTGGCCTCAGCTTCGGGCGCTGAAATTTTTTATGATTCCCAACGTCCCGTGCTTTCATAATGACCCATGACAACTGCGTATTTCGGACACGCCTGAACACGGGGTCCATTTCGATGCGGCCACTCCGCCGACAGCGTTGACAGGTCGGAAAAATCCGACCCCTGCGCTCTTGTGGGGCAGAATTCGGTCAACTCGGGACATTCGAAGCCTAGCTCAGGAGAACCAGAAGCTAGTGTTCGTGCGCTTTGTTCAAAATTCGCTTGCCCCGCCCCTTGGGGCCACCTTTATAAAAGCCTCTTCCAAAATGTGAAGAGGTGAATTTGTGAGCAACCGAATGCGATTCCTGAGCCCTTCAGAGGCAGCGAGAAGGCTTGACATCTCCGCAAAAGCGCTACGTATTTACGAGCAACGTGGTCTTATTGCGCCGACGCGCACCGAGGCTGGCTGGCGGTCTTACGGACCGGAGGAGATGCAGCGTGCCGGCGAAATTGTGGCCCTTCGTGCGCTGGGCTTGAGTCTTGCGCAAGTGGCCGGTGTTTTAAAAGGCGAGGCCGAGGGACTTGAGCCTGCCTTGGCCTTGCATCAGGCTGTGCTGGAAGGCGCTGCGCGTCGATTGGGAGACACCATCGAACGTGTTCGTGGCCTACGAGCCAAATTGGACAGTGGACAGAGGCCAACCCTCACCGAGTTGACGCGCTTGCAGGATTCGACCAGTGGGCTGAGTGTTGAATTCGAACTTCCCTGGCCCTGGGGTGGTGAATACTTCCGCTTGCACGACATACGTCCCCTGAACTACATCGTGGGCCCGTTAGGAAGTGGAAAAACTCGATTGGCGCTGCGTCTAGCCGAGGTGCTTCCTTCGGCTGCGTTCCTTGGTCTAGAGCGGGTTCTGTCAGGTGATGCCAAGGCGCGCTTAGATGCGGACACGAACCTACGGCTACGCGTCAACCATGCGATTGATTGGCTGGTCGAAGACGGCGCTGTCGCCTCCGAGGCGCTAATCGCTTTGCTGATCGGACTGGAAGCCGAAGGGCCAACCATTCTGGTCGTCGACATGGTCGAGCACGGACTGGATACGCCCACTCAACAGGCTCTGTCTGCCTATTTGCGTCGCCGCATGTCCTTGGAGCGCCCGCTCTTCTTAATGACACGTTCTGCTGTCATCCTCGATTTAGCTTCCATTGGCACTGGAGAGTCCATTCTTCTCTGCCCTGCCAATCACAGCCCACCGATTCGCGTGGCGCCCTATCCAGGTGCGGTCGGCTATGAAGCCGTCGCAACTTGTTTGGCAGCTCCTGAGGTACGCGCGCGAACGGAAGGCGTTATTGCATGGCGGCCGCAGGGGCATGTGTACGAGGATGGGCACCTCTCAGCTCGTTGCTAGCCACATTTTTTGCAGTGCAAAGGCGTTTGCGAATCCGGAAACATGGACAGCCAAGAGCAGGCGTTTGAGAAGCAGCCTCACTGTAGTGGAGATGCACCACCCGCCAATCGAAACCCATTTGTTTCCACACCGTCTTGGCCGTTTGCAGCCGGTGACTGAGGAATCCTGCTGAGGGTACTCATGGCGCTGGACTGACCAGGCATCACTAACGTCATATGCGATTCAATTGCGCGACCGGTAAGGAAATCTCGCTTGTCAATCACCTAGTGGAATACTTTCAGTGAGCGCAAGTGGGCTAGTTCTATTGCGCTTTCAATGTCCGCAACAAGGCAAAAATGAGTACTGCTACGCGACCCAGCCGAGGGTTATCAGTATTGTGCCCACTGCCCTATGGCACTGCCCTCTCGTGTTTTGGAGTCCCTCTGCCAGTAGATCCAATCATTGTTAGCGAGCTGGTTCTAGCAAGCCCAAGATCCACTCATTGCATTCCTCATTCGCATTCTCCCGCTTGGCCGTGCCCTTTAGAACGGCAATACCAGATCCACTCATTGTTATTAAGACCCAGGCAATAAGCCCAGCGCCCGTCTCGTCAGGGCCGCTATCCCCCACAGGGTGACAGCGGGCTGGCGCGGTGGCGGCAGGGCCGGAAGGCAACAGCCGCGAGTTTCGCACAGGGCCTGTGCAGCGCCCGGCGCCCGTTGGCGGCCGCTTGGCCGCTTCGGGCCTCAGTCGGCGTCCACAGGCCGGCCCAGCAGCCGGTTCACGGCGGTGCGCAGGCCTTCCAGCGACGTGGTATTGAGCACGAACACCACGAAGCCCTCGATCTGGCTGCTGAGCAGCTCAAAGCGGATGTGCAGGAACACCACCAGGTGGTTCTGGATGCGGGTGCCCAGGATGGTGCGGCTGTCGCCCATGTCGAACCTTGGCGGGCTCAGCTCGAACTCGTGGCCCAGCAGGTCGGACAAGGCGGCGATGCAGGCGTTGAGCATCACATTGCCCACCTCGGTCAGCGCATCCTGTTCGATGGCGCTCAGGTCTTCGCGCGGCACGTTCTGCCCGGCAACGATGCGCACGATCTCCAGGCTGCGGTGCCCCGGAAAGATCAGCAAGGCATCGCCATTGAGCACGCCGCGAAACGGCTGCCGCACGCCATACATGGGGTGGCCCTGGGTGCCCAGCTGCTGCGCGGCCTCGCTCACGGTGAACACGCTCACATGCGGCACCGACAGCAGCACCTCGTCGCGCAGCAGGCTGCCCATGGCGGCAGCGGCCTTGCCCACGCCGATGTTGAAGATCTCGCTCAGGGCATCGATCTGTTCGGCGTCTAGCTGAATGGGCATGTCAGGCTCCTGCGAGGGCGGCGAGCTGTTGAACGGCTTGCGCGGTGATGGGCTTGGCGATGAACACCATGCCCGCTTCTTCGATGCGCTCCTGCACCGCAGTCTGCACATTGGCCGTGAGGATGGCAATGGGCACCCGGGGCAGCAGCTGGCGCAGCGCCAGGGCGGCGTCCAGGCCGTTCATGCCGTGCATGTTGAAGTCCATGGAAACCAGATCCACTGGGCTCTCGCGCACCTGCTGTAGGGCTTCTTCGCCGCTGCTGGCATGCACGATGGTCCAGTCGGGGTGGGCCTGCAGCACCAGACCCTGCAGGATCAGGCGGGACATGCGGCTGTCATCCACTATCAAAAGGCGAAGGCTCATGGTCGTTGTGTCGTGGGTGGAGATCAATGGGCGGGAAGGGCGGCCTCGTGGGCCAGCACCCGGTTGCGGCCGGTGGCCTTGGCGCGGTACAGCGCCGCGTCGGCATCGGCCAGCAGAGGTTCGATGCCCGTGTGGTGGCGCTCGCTGGCAGCCATGCCGATGGAGATGGTGAACGTGACCGGATGCCCGGATGGCGACACCAGCCCCAGCCGCGCGATGGCGCCCCGGATGCGCTCGGCCACCTGGCGGGCGCTGTCGGCACTGGCGTGGGGCAGGAGCGCGGCAAATTCCTCGCCCCCCAGGCGGCCGAGCAGGTCTGCCTCGCGCAGGGCCTGGCCGATGGCGTCGGCGCAGGCGCGGATGGCGGTGTCGCCCATCTGGTGCCCATGCTGATCGTTGATGCGCTTGAAGTGATCGATGTCGATCATCATCACGGTGCACGGTTGCCCGTGGCGGCGGCAGTGGTCGAACAAGGCCGTGCTGCGCTCCATGAAGGCCCGGCGGTTCAGTAGACCGCTGAGGGCATCGCGTGTGGCCAGCTCGCGCAGCTGGGCCTCCAGGGCCTTGTGGGTGCTGATGTCAAAGCCCCAAAGCAGGTGGGCCAGCCGGCCCTCGACATCGATGAGGCGTGCCGACAGCGAGCTCCAGCGCGGGGCATGCGTACCGATCTGGGCCTCCATGGCATCGACCTGGCCGTACTGGTCCAGCGTCTGCATGAAGCGCTGGCGGGTATCAGGGTCGTGCAGCAGTTCGGGCAGGAACAGGGTCTGGGGCGCGGCCGGGAGGCCCAGCCGCTCGGTCAGCCGGTGGTTGATGAAATGCACGCGGCCGCTCTCCACCTCAGCCAGCAGCACATCGCTGGGGCTGGTATCCAGGATGAAGCCCAGCAGCGCACGGCTTTCTTCGAGCTTGCGTGTGCGGCGGGCCACGCGGTCTTCCAGCTCCCGGTTGGTCTGCGCCAGTTGCCGCGATGCGGCGGCGGCGGCGCGTGCGTCCTGCACCAGCCGCGCAATCAGCAGCGTGGTGCCCACGAGCAGGGCGCTGAGCACCGCGCTGAGCACGATGAAGCGCTGGTGCAGCTGCCGGCGCGCCTGGTCTGTCTGCTGGGTGCTGAACAGGTGCACGGTGGCCACCGCCTGACGCAGGCGCTCCAGCAATGCGTCGGACTGGCGGGTGATGTCCTCGGCCACGCGCAGCGCTTGGGGTGGTGCGGCGGTGGGGGTTGTGCGCCGCGCTGCGGTGCCGCCGGATTCGTGGGGCTTGGTGTTCGCGTTCGCGCTGGCCAGCGCCGACCAGCGCTCGACCTGGGTGCGCAAGGTGTCCAGGCCTTGTGCGGTGTCCGGCAGCGCGTCGCGCAGCTGGGTGCTCACATGCGGCCCCCGGCCACTGGTGTCCAGCGTGCTGTAGAGCACGTCCAGCCGGTCGGTCAGGTCTTGCGCGCTGGCCTCCCGGGCCCGCAGCTGGCGTGCCAGCAGGCTCACCCGCGCCAGCTCGTTGTGCACGCTGGCGATGTACCAGAGGTCGTTTTGCTGGTGGGGCTGTGCAAGGTCCTGTGCCTGGCGCAGCGTCCACCACAGGGCCACCGACGTGCCCAGGGCCATGGCCACCACCAGGGCGAGCAGCCGGTAGGCCGTGCGGGGGCTGCCGGTGGTGGGCGCCTGCGGCTTAGCGGACGGAGACTGCATGGACCTGCCAGATGGTGCGGTTGACGTAGTCCTGCCCCTGCTGCAGGGCAGGATGGGCATCGAACGGGTAGATCAGGATCAGCGGCCCCTTGTCGCGGATGCCCATGCGCTGGCCGTCACGCCGGTAGGCCAGTACGGGGTTGTAGCGGAGCAGGTCGCTCCAGGGGATCTCGACGGCATAGTCGTTCAGGGCCGTCAGCACGATGCGGCTGCGATCGCCACCGCCAAGCTGCTCGACCAGGTGGCGCAGCGGCACACCGGTCCAGCGGTGTTCGCCCGCCAGGCCCAGCGCAGGGGGCAAGGCGGTGGTGATGTCGCGCGCTGGCAGCCGTTCCAGGGCCTGCAGGTCGCAGGCCTGTGCCGGGCCGTCGCTCGCAGGCTGCAGTTGCAGCACGCCGCGGCCCTGGGGGGCTGGGCACACCGGCGTGGGGTGGGCCCACAGCGGCAGGCACAGGCTCAAGGGGCCCAGCAGGGCCACCAGGGCAATGCCTGTGCGGGCCCGCAGGGCCGCCAAAAATCGGAACAACATCGTCACCACTTTCACATCCCACCAGCGCGCCAGGGCCCGGAATGGCTCCAGGTACGGCGGCTGGCACGGCTTGACTATGCCCGTGAAAGCAGGAAAACCGGCCGCCGTCCAACGGAAAATTGCCGCGAGATGGGTGGTTTTGACAATTGTTGACGGTATTTGCCGGCAGCTTGACGGCCTGTGGGCCGTTACAGGTTGGTGGCGGCCACCACTTCACTCATGTCGGTCAGGCCCTGCAACACTTTTTCGATGCCGTCCTGGCGCAGGGTGAGCATGCCGGCGGTGAGGGCGGAGTGCCGGATGTCCGAGGCCGGGGCCCGGTGGCGGATGTGCTGGCGAATGGTTTCGTCACTCATCATCAGCTCGTGGATGCCCAGACGGCCGTGGTAGCCGTGGCCTTCGCATTTGGCGCAGCCTACGGGGCGCCACATCCGCAGCTCGCTCTGGGCACCGCCGTACTGCTGGCGCCAGCGCCCGATCTGCACCTGGCGCGCTTCGGCGGTGTTGTGGGTGCCACTGTCCAGGTACTGCGACGCCAGGCCCGTCAGCATCTCGTCGTCGGCCACGCGCGGCTCGCGGCAGGCGATGCACAGGCGGCGCACCAGGCGCTGCGCCAGGATGGCCAGCAACGAGTCCGAGAAGTTGAACGGGTCCAGGCCGATTTCGAGCAGGCGCGCAATGCTCTCGGGCGCGGAGTTGGTGTGCAGGGTGGACAGCACCAGGTGCCCGGTCAGCGAGGCCTCGATGGCGATGCGCGCCGTCTCTTCATCGCGCATCTCGCCGATCATGATCACGTCCGGGTCGGCGCGCAAAAAGGTGCGCATGGCGGCGGCAAAGGTCCAGCCGATGCGCGGGTTCACCTGCACCTGGCGCAGGCCTTCCTGGGTGATCTCGATGGGGTCTTCGGCCGTCCAGATCTTGCGGCCTGCGGTGTTGATGTCGCGCACCACCGAGTGCAGCGTGGTCGTCTTGCCGCAGCCCGTGGGGCCACACACCAGCACCAGACCATAGCTTTTTTGCACTACCGCGCGCAGCGCCAGCAGGTTGGGCTGGCTCAGGCCGATGTTCTCCAGCGGCAGCGGCTTGGCACCTGCCAGCAGGCGCAGCACCACGTCCTCCAGCCCGCGCGAGGTGGGCACGGTGACCACGCGCAGCTCCACCGGCGGGCCACCAAAACGCGCAAAGTCGATCTTGCCGTCCTGCGGTTTGCGGTGCTCCGAGATGTCCATGCTGGCCATGATCTTGATGCGCGCCACCATCGCGAAGCGATAGCGCGCGGGCAGCTCCAGGTAGGGCACCAAGTCGCCGTCGATGCGCAGACGCACGCGCACGTTGTGCGGGGCGGGCTCGGTCTCGATGTGGATGTCCGACGCGCGGTGGCTGATGGCTTCGTCGATCACCGAGTTGATGAGCCGCACCAGGGTGTTGTCCGACTCGCTGATCACGTCGGCCTGCTCGGTATCGGCGTCCGGCGACGCGGTGGCCAGGTTGGTCAGCAGCTCCTGCGAGGTGGCACGTGCGCCGGCTGCCGCGCCACCCGCGTCGGCAGGGCGGGTGCGGTAGGCCTTGTGGATGGCGGGCATCAGCGTGCCGGGCGATGCCCGCAGCGGAATCAGACGCCGTTGGGTCAGAAAGCGGATCTCGTCGATCAGCACCCGGTCCCAGGGGTCGGCCATCAGCAGCACCAGGGCGTCATCGCGCGCGATCAGGGGCAGCACGGATTCCCGCTCCGCCACGGCGCGGGGGATGAGGGCCAGGGCCGACGCTTCGGGTGTGATGTCGCCGGGGTGCACGGTGTATTCGCCCAGCCAGGTAGCAATCACGCTGCGCAGCTGGTCTTGGGTGAGCGCTCCCCGGTCCACCAGTATCTGGCCGATGGGCCGCTGCACGCCGTTGCCGCGCTCCTCCTGCTGCGCCTGCAGGCCCTCTGCCAGGTCCGGCGTGGACAGCAGCCCCGCGTGGACCAGCGCCTCGCCCAGGTGCCGCGCCTTGCCCACCGTGGGGTGGGGGGTGGAGATCTGGCGCCACAGCGCCTCGGCGCTTTGGGGGCGGAAACTGTGGGCGGGAGGCGGGGCGGAGGTGCTGGCGTCGGTCATCGGGGCAAAGGGGCTGGAGCGAGGCTCAGAGGGTCAGTGCGTAATCCACCGTGATGGGTGCGTGGTCCGAGAACTTTTCGCCCTTGTAAATATGTTCAGCGCGCGCCAGCGCCGCGATCGCAGGGGTGGCCAGGTGGTAGTCCAGCCGCCAACCCACGTTGTTGGCATAGGCCTGCCCGCGGTTGCTCCACCAGGTGTAGGCGGTGTCGGTGGCGGTAGGTTGTAACTGACGGTAAACGTCTATGATGCCGCCGCCTTCATCAGTTGTGTGCAACAACTTTGTCATCCAGGCGCGTTCTTCGGGCAAAAAACCACTGTTCTTCTGGTTGCTGCGCCAGTTTTTGAGGTCGATTTGCTGGTGCGCAATGTTGATGTCCCCACACAGGATGAAGTCGCGCTCGGCCTTCAGGCGCATCAGGTGGGGGTGGAATTCGGCCAGAAAGCGGAATTTGGCCTGCTGGCGCTCTTCGCCGGACGAGCCGCTCGGAAAGTACGCACTGATGATCGACAGCTTGCGGGCGGGCGTGTCAAAACGCAGCTCGACATATCGGCCTTCTGCATCGAACTCGGTAGACCCATAGCCAACGACTACATCCGACGGCTCGTGCCGCGTGTAGATGCCCACGCCCGAATAGCCCTTTTTCTGGGCAAAGTGAAAGTGTCCCTGCAGGTCCGCGAGGCGCTCGAACCGGTTGGCCATGTCGGCCGCCTGAGCCTTCACTTCCTGCACGCAAATACAATCCGGCCGCGTGGCTGCCATCCAGCTTTCCACGCCTTTGCTGGTGGCCGAGCGGATGCCATTGAGATTGAGGCTGGTTAACTTGAACAAGGATTTCCCCATGGTGGATGTTGGCGTGCAAACCCCCGAACAGGGCCAGCTGGCGCAGGATTTCGTGCGTTTTGCGGTGGAGTCGGGCGTGCTGCGGTTTGGCGAATTCAAGACCAAAGCCGGGCGCCTGAGCCCCTATTTTTTCAACGCCGGACTGTTTGACGATGGCCGCAAGATTGGCCGTCTCGCGGAATTCTATGCAAAAGCCCTGCTGGCCAGCGGCATCGAATTCGACATGGTGTTTGGCCCCGCGTACAAGGGCATTCCGCTGGCTGCCACCGTGGCCGTGGAGCTGGCGCGCCTGGGGCGCAACGTGCCCTTTGCCTACAACCGCAAGGAGGCCAAGGACCATGGCGAAGGCGGCACCCTGGTGGGCGCGCCCCTCAAGGGCCGGGTGCTCATCGTGGACGATGTGATGTCGGCCGGCACCGCCGCCCGGGAGTCCATCGCCATCATCAAGGCAGCAGGTGCCACGCCCCATGCAGTGGCCATTGCGCTGGACCGCCAGGAAAAAGCCACCGAGAATGGCCGGGACGTAGACCACAGCGCGGTGCAGTACGTGCGCAGCCAACTGGGCATGCAGGTGTGTGCCATTGCACGGCTGGCAGACTTATTGCTCTTTCTGGAGCAGAACGGGGAAGAGGGGATGCGTTCCCATCACGAAAAGGTGCTGGCCTACCGCCAGCGATACGGCGTCAACGAGGGGTAGACGGATTGAGCAAATCGGCGTGGATCATGGGCGGGGTTCTGCTGGCCACCCTGGGCGCTGATTTGGCGTGGGCGCAAGCCCCTGGAACCTCGGGTGGCATCTACACCTGCGTGGACCGCAATGGCCGGCGCCTGACGGCCGACCGTCCGATTGCGGAATGCCTGGACCGCGAGCAGCGCGAACTCGGGCCCTCGGGCATTGTGCGGCGGCAAATTGGCCCTTCGCTGACCGAGCAGGAGCGCGCCGCGCAAGAGGCCCAGCGCCGCAAGGAGGCCGAAGCCCGTGCCCGCGAGCTGGAGGAGCGCCGCCGCGAACGCGCGCTGACCGCCCGTTACCCGGACAAGGCAGCACACGATGTGGAGCGCGCTGCGGCCATCCAAGTGGTGGACGATGTGACCGCCACCGCCGAAAAGCGCCTGGTCGAGCTGGCGCAGCAGCGCAAGGCCTTTGACGTCGAGATGGAGTTCTACAAGAAGGACCCCAGCAAGGCGCCCATGTCGCTGCGCCGCAAGATTGCCGAGAACGAAGAGAGCATTGCCGAGCAGCAGCGGTTCATTGCCGGGCAAGACCAGGAAAAGCGCCGCGTGCACCAGCGGTTTGACGTGGAGCTGGCCCAACTCCGCAAGCTCTGGGATGCCCAGCGCATGCCGGTGTCGGGCATCGCGCCCGCAAGCGATGCCGCTGCACCTGCCGCCACGCGGTAGGGCCATGCGCTGAGGGCGCTCCCTTCGCCTGCGTCGTTCACCAGTAGATCCAAACAACAAAGGGCCTCGCGGCCCTTCGTTGTTGGTGTTGCAGCCCCTAGGCCTGCGTCAGCCTGCCAGCTTGGCCCGCAGCAACTCGTTGACCTGCGTCGGGTTGGCCTTGCCCTTGCTGGCTTTCATGATCTGGCCGACCAGTGCGTTGAACGCCTTGTCCTTGCCCGCGCGGAACTGCGCCACGTTGTCGGGGTTGGCGGCAATCACCTCGTCGATGATCTTCTCCAGCGCGCCGGAGTCGTTCATCTGCTTGAGGCCCTTGGATTCGATGACGGCGTCCACGTCGTTCGACTCCCCGGTCCACAGCGCATCAAACACCTGCTTGGCGGCGTTGTTGGAGATGGTGCCGTCGGCAATGCGGCCGATCAATGCGGCCAACTGCGCTGCAGTCACAGGAGCCTGCTCGATGCCGGTCTCCGCCATGTTCAGGCGGCGCGACACCTCGCCCATGATCCAGTTGCTGGCCAGCTTGGCCTGGCCGCAGGCCTTGGCCGCCGCCTCAAAGTACGCTGCCATGGCCTTGCTCTGCGTGAGCGTGGTGGCGTCATACTCGGGCAGGCCATAGTCCGCCACAAAACGCGCTGCCATGGCGCGGGGCAATTCGGCCATTTGCGCCCGTTCTTCCTGCACCCAATGCTCTGAAATGTGGAGCGGAGGCAGGTCGGGGTCGGGGAAGTAGCGGTAGTCCGCAGCATCTTCCTTGGTCCGCATCGCACGCGTTTCGCCCGTGTCGGGGTCGAACAGCACGGTGGCCTGCTGGATCGCGTGGCCGTCTTCGATCTGCTCGATCTGCCAGCGGATTTCGTAGTCGATGGCCTGCTGCATGAACTTGAACGAGTTCAGGTTCTTGATCTCGCGGCGCGTTCCCAGCGGCTGGCCGGGCTTGCGCACCGACACGTTGGCGTCGCAGCGGAAACTGCCTTCCTGCATGTTGCCGTCGCAGATGCCGATCCAGGTCACGATCTTGTGCAGTTCCTTGGCATAGGCCACGGCCTCTTCGCTGCTGCGGATGTCGGGCTCGGTCACGATTTCCAGCAGGGGCGTCCCGGCACGGTTCAGGTCGATGCCCGACTGGCCGATGAAGTCTTCGTGCAGCGACTTGCCGGCGTCTTCTTCGAGGTGGGCACGCACCAGGCGCACGGTTTTCTTTTCGTCACCCAAGAAGAACGACACCTCGCCGCCCTGCACCACTGGGATCTCGAACTGGCTGATCTGGTAGCCCTTGGGCAGGTCGGGGTAGAAGTAGTTCTTGCGCGCAAAAATGCTCACGGGCGCAATGTGGGAGCCGAGCGCCAGTCCCAATTTGATAGCGCAGGCCACGGCCTCGCGGTTCATCACGGGCAGGGTACCGGGCAGGGCCAGGTCCACCGCGCAGGCCTGCGTGTTGGGCTCGGCGCCAAAGGCGGTGGCGGCGCGGCTGAAGATCTTGCTCTTTGTGGCGAGCTGGGTGTGGGTTTCGAAGCCGATGACGACTTCGTAGCCATGGATCAGTTTGGCGGTCATGTCAGAAGCCCTCCGGACGGCGGAGGTGGAAGTCGGTGACTTGCTGCAGGCGGTGCGCAGCGTTCAAAAGGCGTGCTTCCTGGAAGTAGTTGCCCAGCAGCTGCAGGCCCACGGGCATGCCGCCCTCGCCAAAACCGGCGGGTACGCTCATGCCGGGCAGCCCGGCCAGCGAGCCGGGCAGCGTGAAGATGTCGGCCAGGTAGTCGGCCAGCGGGTCGTTGCCGTGGTCACCCAGCTTCCAGGCCACGGTGGGGGCCACCGGGCCGGCGATGATGTCGCACTCCTTGAACGCGTTCTGGAAGTCGTCGGCGATCATGCGGCGAATCTTCTGCGCCTGCAGGTAGTAGGCGTCGTAGTAGCCGTGGCTCAGCACATAGGCGCCGATCATGATGCGGCGCTTGACCTCGTCGCCAAAACCTTCGGCACGGGTCTTCTTGTACATGTCCACCAGGTCGGTGTAGTCCTTGGCGCGGTGGCCGAACTTCACGCCGTCAAAGCGGCTCAGGTTGGACGACGCCTCGGCTGGGGCAATGATGTAGTAGACCGGGATGGACAGCTGCGTGCGCGGCAGGCTGATGGGCACGAGCTTGGCGCCGAGCTTCTCGTATTCCTTCAGGGCACCGTCCACGGCAGCACGCACATCGGGTGCCAGGCCTTCGCCAAAGAACTCGGCGGGGATGCCGATGCGCAGGCCGTCGATGCTGTCATTGAGCTTGGCGCTGAAGTTTTCGGCCGGCACGTCCAGACTGGTGGAGTCGCGGTCCGGGTCGGGGCCGCACATGGCGGACAGCAGCAGCGCGCAGTCTTCGGCCGAGCGGGCCATGGGCCCCGCCTGGTCGAGGCTGGAGGCGAAAGCAATCATGCCGTAGCGGCTGGCGCGGCCATAGGTCGGCTTGATGCCGGTGATGCCACAGAACGAGGCGGGCTGGCGGATGGAGCCGCCCGTGTCGGTGCCGGTGACGGCCGGGGCCAGGCGCGCAGCTACGGCCACGGCGCTGCCGCCGGACGAACCTCCTGGAATGCGGTCGGTCGCCCAGGGGTTGCGCACGGGGGCGGGGGCGTCAAAGCCCACGGGGGCGACGGCAGAGTTCTCGTTGGCCGAGCCCATGGCGAACTCGTCGCAGTTGAGCTTGCCCAGTGTCACGGTGCCCGCATCGGCCAGCCTGGTGACCACGGTGGCGTCAAACGGCGACTGGTAGCCCGCGAGCATCTTGGAGCCGGCGGTGCTGGGGAAGCCCTTGGTGACGAAGATGTCCTTGTGCGCAATCGGCACGCCAGCCAGGGGGCCTGCGGTGCCAGCTGCAATGGCAGCGTCCTGGGCGCGGGCCTGGGCCAGGGTGATGTCGGGGTTCACGGCCACGTAGGCGCCCAGGTTCTGGTGGGCTTGTGCGCGGTCGAGGAAATGCTGGGCGGCCTCGACGGCCGAGACGCGGCGCTCGCGCAGCTCGGTGGCCAGCTGGGCCACGCCCAGGTCATGCAATGCGGTGGAAGTCATGCGGCGGGGTTCTTACTCGATCACTTTGGGCACGAGGAACAGGCCTCGTTCGACGGCGGGGGCGCTTTGTTGGTTGGCTTCGCGCTGGTTGGGCTCGCTGGCTACGTCGTCGCGCAGGCGCAGCTGCACGTCCTGGATGGCGGCCACGGGGTGGGCCAGGGGCGTGACGCCCGAAGTATCCACAGCCCGCATCTGTTCCACGATGTCAAAGAAGCCGTTGAGCTGGGTGAGCATGCGCTCACTTTCGGAAGGTGTCAGCTCAAGCCGCGCCAAGTTGGCAATGCGGCCGATGTCCTGGGGGGTCAGTGCCATAGGGAGGAAAATCTAAAGAAACCAGACGTAAAGCTGTGATCCGGCCCGCGCCGGAGGGAGTTATTCACAGGGGATGGGGTATTATCCCGGCTTTGCCGCAAAGCTCCCGGAATGGGAGTCAATTGCGTGAAAAAAGCCAATAAACACCCCCTGAAATACCTGGCGATGGCAGGCCGACGCGCATGCCGTGCCCGAGAGGACTTTTGAATGTTCGGAGCTTTCCGTCGGTACTTCTCCACCGACCTGGCCATTGACCTTGGCACAGCCAACACCCTCATCTTCGCCCGCGACAAAGGCATCGTCCTCGACGAACCCTCTGTGGTCGCCATCCGCCACGAGGGCGGTCCGCACGGCAAGAAAGTCATCCAGGCCGTAGGTCACGAGGCCAAGGCCATGCTGGGCAAGGTGCCCGGCAACATCGAGGCCATCCGCCCGATGAAGGACGGCGTGATTGCCGACTTCGTGATCACCGAGCAGATGATCAAGCAGTTCATCAAGATGGTGCACCCGCGCACGCTGTTCACCCCCAGCCCGCGCATCATCATCTGCGTGCCCTGCGGCTCCACCCAGGTCGAGCGCCGCGCCATCCGCGAGTCCGCCCTGGGCGCGGGCGCCAGTGAGGTCTACCTGATCGAAGAACCCATGGCGGCGGCCATCGGCGCCGGCCTGCCGGTGAGCGAGGCCAGCGGCTCGATGGTGGTGGACATCGGCGGCGGCACCACGGAAGTCGGCGTCATCAGCCTGGGCGGCATGGTCTACAAGGGCAGCGCGCGCGTGGGCGGCGACAAGTTCGACGACGCCATCATCAACTACATCCGCCGCAACTACGGCATGCTGATCGGCGACCCGACGGCCGAGGCGATCAAGAAGCAGATCGGCAGCGCGTTTCCGGGCAGCGAGGTCAAGGAGATGGAAGTCAAGGGCCGCAACCTCTCGGAGGGCGTGCCGCGCAGCTTCACCATCAGCAGCAACGAAATCCTCGAGGCGCTGACCGAGCCGCTGAACTCCATCGTGTCCGAGGTGAAGAAGGCGCTGGAGGAAACCCCGCCCGAGCTGGGCGCCGACATCGCCGAGCGCGGCATGATGCTGACCGGCGGCGGCGCGCTGCTGCGCGACCTGGAGCGCCTGCTGGCCGAGGAAACCGGCCTGCCGGTGCTGGTGGCCGAAGAGCCCCTGACCTGCGTGGTGCGCGGCTGCGGCATGGCGCTGGAGCGCATGGAGCGGCTGGGCAACATCTTCACCAATGAATAAGCCCCTCCCATGGCGCTGCGCGCCTTCCCCGTGAGGGGGGCACAGCCAGCGGCCGGTGCCAGCCCGGCCACGGCGTTCGCGGATGGCCTGCCGCGCGGCCTTCTGGATGGCTTGCTGCGCAGCCCGGAATTTCCCCCTCGCCCCCTGGCAGGAGTGGGTTGGGATGAGGGGGCAACAGCAGTCCCCATGGCATTCAGCGCGGACGAATTCAGCCGACAATGCTCTTGTTTTGGCAGTAATTTCACCGTGCCGCGCCGCTGATCCGCCATGCCGCTCGAGACGCTCGACCGCACCCCTCCGCCCTTCTTCAAGCAGGGGCCGTCGGCGCTGTCCAAGCTGGTGCTGCTGAGTGCGCTGGCGCTGTTCCTGATGGTGGCCGATGCCCGCTTTCACCTGGTGCAGCCGCTGCGCGCGGTGATTGCCACCGTGCTGTACCCGGCGCAATGGCTGGCGCTGCAGCCGGTGCAGGCGGCGCGCGAGTTCAGCGGCTACCTGACCGACCTGAAGACCGCACGCAAGACCGAGGAGGCGGTGCGCCGCAAGCTGGCCGAGCAGTCGCAGCGGGCCGGCCAGGTGGAGCAGCTGCTGCTGGAAAACGCCCGCCTGCGCGGGTTGCTGGCGCTGCGCGAGCGCACCCCCGTGCCCTCGCAGGCCGCGCAGGTGCTGTACGACGCCACCGACCCCTACAGCCGCCGCGTGGTGATCGACAAGGGCCAGTTGCAGGGCATCGCCCCCGGCTCGCCCGTGCTGGACGGCGACGGCGTGCTGGGCCAGGTCACGCAGGTCTACCCCTTCGTGAGCGAGGTCACCCTGCTGATCGACCGCGACCAGGTGATCCCGGTGGTCAACACCCGCACCGGCACGCGCGGCGTGGCCTATGGCGACCCGACCGCGCAGGGCGGCCTGCTGGAGCTGCGCTACATGCCCGCGGGCGAGGACGTCAAGGACGGCGACCTGCTGGCCACCAGCGGCATCGACGGCGTTTACCCGCCCGGACTGCCGGTGGCGCGCGTGGTCAGCGTCGATCGCCAGAGCGACAGCAGCTTCGCCCGCATCCTGTGCCAGCCGCTGGCGCAACTGCAGGGCGCCTCGCACGTGATGGTGCTGACGCCGATGGCACAGGTGACGCCCGCCCCCACGGCCGCCACCACGCCGCCGCCGGCAGCCAAGCCCGCGGCCAGCCGGGCGGCCACCCGCAGGAGCGCCCCATGATCATGCCCCGTGGCCAGCAACTGCTGCTGCCGGCGCGCCCCGGTTTCATCTGGGGCAGCCTGCTGGTGGCCCTGATGCTGGACCTGCTGCCGCTGGGGCGCCTGCCCGGCATGCCCGACTTCCTGGCGGTGGTGCTGGTGTTCTGGAGCATCCACCAGCCGCGCCGCGTCGGCCTGGTGGCGGCCTTCGTGTTCGGGCTGCTGCTGGACGTGCACCAGGCCGCGCGCCTGGGCCAGCACGCGCTGGCCTACACGGTGCTGATCTATTTCGCCATCATGCTGCACCGGCGTATCCTGTGGTTCGGCGTGCCCGGCCAGGCGGTGCAGCTGTTTCCCCTGTTTGCGGCGGCGCACGCCATCACCATCGTGCTGCGGCTGATCGGCGGGGCGGCATTGCCGGGCTGGTCCCTGCTGCTGGCACCGGTGCTGGAGGCCTCCCTGTGGTGGCCCGTGAGCGTGCTGCTGCTGGCGCCGCAGCGCCGCGCACCCGACCCGGACGAGAATCGCCCGTTGTGAGTTTCAAGAGAAATTGGGTTTCAGCCCTTGTCCAGCAACCGCGATAAGCTATATTATTAAGAGCAATGACCGAACTGCGCAACGTCGAGGCCGAGCTGACGCGCTTTCGCCTGCGCCTGCTGGCGGTGGCCGTGGCGATGCTGGGCGCCTTCGGCCTGCTGGGCTGGCGGCTGTACGTGCTGCAGGTGCTGCGCCACGACGATCTGGCGCGCCAGGCTGAAACCAACCGCACGGCGGTGGTGCCCATCGTGCCCAACCGCGGCGAGATCTTCGACCGCAACGGCATCGTGCTGGCCTCCAACTACCGCTCCTACACGCTGGAGATCACGCCCTCGCGCCTGGACCGTCCGGTGGACGAGGCGATCGACGCCATCGGTCAGGTGATCGAAATTTCCCCGCGCGATCGCCGCCGCTTCAAGCGCCTGCGCGAGGATTCGCGCAACTTCGAGTCGCTGCCCATCCGCATGCACCTGACGGACGAGGAGGTGGCGCGCTTTGCCGCGCAGCGCTGGCGCTTTCCGGGCGCCGAGATCAAGGCGCGGCTGTTTCGCACCTACCCGCTGGGCGAGACCGGCGCGCACCTGATCGGCTACATCGGCCGCATCAACCAGAAGGAAAAGGACCGCATCGAGGACTCGGACGACGCCGCCAACTACCGCGGCACCGACTACATCGGCAAGCTGGGCGTGGAGGCCAGCTACGAGAAGCTGCTGCACGGCACCACCGGCGTGCAGCGCATGGAAACCTCGGCCGGCGGCTACGCCGTGCGGCGCCTGGCCACGCAGCCGGCGGTGCCCGGCGAGTCGATCCAGCTCACCATCGACATCCGCCTGCAGAAGATGGTGGAAGACCTGTACGGCCAGCGCCGCGGCGCGCTCGTCGCCATCGACCCGCGCAACGGCGAGGTGCTGGCGCTGGTCAGCAAGCCGACGTTCGACCCCAACCTGTTTGTCGATGGCATCGACCAGGAAAGCTGGGACGAGCTCAACCAATCGCTCGACAAGCCGCTGCTCAACCGCGCGCTGCGCGGCACCTACCCTCCCGGCTCCACCTACAAGCCCTTCATGGGCCTGGCCGCACTGGAGACCGGCAAGCGCACGCCCGGCACCGTCGTCATGGACGGCGGCTCCTGGACCTTCGGCGGCCACACCTTCCGCTCGGGCCACGCGCTGGGGCCGGTGGACCTGAACCGCGCCATCGCCAAGTCGAGCAACGTGTACTTCTACCAGCTGGCCAACGACATGGGCGTCAACGCCATCCACGACTTCATGAAGCCGCTGGGCTTTGGCCAGATCACCGGCATCGACCTGCCCGGCGAAGTGCGCGGCGTGCTGCCCTCCACCGCCTGGAAGCGCGCCACCTACCGCCGCCCGCAGCAGCAGAAGTGGTACGCCGGCGAAACCATCTCGCTGGGCATCGGCCAAGGCTACAACAACTTCACCATGCTGCAGCTGGCCAACGCCACCGCCACCCTGGCCGGCGGCGGCGTGCATCACGTGCCGCACCTGCTCAAGGGCGAGCAAGACCCGCGCACCGGCCAGTTTCGCGCCGACGCCGAGCCGGCCGGCCAGCCCATGGGCTACAAGGCCGAGCACATCGCCACCATCTTGCGCGCCATGGTCGCGGTGACGCAGGAAGGTACTGGGCGCGCCGTGTTTGCCGGCGCCCCCTACGCGTCGGGCGGCAAGACCGGCACGGCGCAGGCCGTCAGCGTGGGGCAGAACAGCCACTACAACGCCGCCAAGCTGTCCGAGTACCAGCGCGACCACTCGCTGTACATCGCCTTCGCGCCGGCCGAACACCCCACCATCGCCGTGGCCGCCATCGTCGAGAACGCCGGCTTCGGCGCCGCCGCCGCCGCCCCCATCGTGCGCCGCGTGATGGACTACTGGGTGGCCGGCCTGATGCCCAGCGAAGACGACATGAAGGCCGTCGAGCGCGGCCAGGCCGGCCCGCCCATCGGCACGCCGCGCCGCGTCACCGATCTGGCTGCGCCCTGAGCCGCACTGCGGCATTCAGCCGCTCTATCGACAAGATAGATACGATTGGTTTTGAAGATTCACCGTCATCGCCTACGATGGGCCCATCGGATCGCCTTGCACCCGTTTTCCCATCCACGCCCCGGAGATCGCCATGACCGACCGCAGCAGGAATTGCCCCGTCACGCACCTGACCACCAACTTCGGCGCCCCCGTCAGCAGCAACCGTGACAGCCTCACGGCCGGCCCGCGCGGCCCGCTCCTGGCCCAGGACGTGTGGCTCAACGAAAAGCTCGCCAACTTCGTGCGCGAGGTGATTCCCGAGCGGCGCATGCACGCCAAGGGCTCGGGCGCCTTCGGCACCTTCACCGTCACCCAGGACATCACGCGCTACACGCGCGCCAAAATTTTTGAGAAGGTCGGCAAGCAGACCGAGATGTTCGCCCGCTTCACCACCGTGGCCGGCGAGCGCGGCGCGGCCGACGCCGAGCGCGACATCCGCGGCTTTGCCCTCAAGTTCTACACCGAGGAGGGCAACTGGGACATGGTGGGCAACAACACGCCGGTGTTCTTCATCCGCGACCCGCGCCAGTTCCCCGACCTGAACAAGGCCGTCAAGCGCGACCCGCGCACCAATCTGCGCTCGGCCACCTACAACTGGGACTACTGGACGCTGCTGCCCGAGGCGCTGCACCAGATCACCATCGTCATGAGCGAGCGCGGCATCCCGGCCAGTTATCGCCACATGCACGGCTTTGGCTCGCACACCTACAGCTTCTGGAACGCGGCCGGCGAGCGCTTCTGGGTCAAGTTCCACTTCAAGACGCAGCAGGGCATCAAGAACCTGACCGACGCCGAGGCCGAGGCGCTGATCGGCAAGGACAGAGAGAGCCACCAGCGCGACCTGTACGAAGCCATAGAGCGCGGTGACTTCCCCAAGTGGACGATGTACGTGCAGGTCATGCCAGAAGCCGACGCCGAGAAGGTGGCCTACCACCCGTTTGACCTGACCAAGGTCTGGCCGCATGCCGACTATCCGCTCATCGAGGTGGGTGAGTTTGCGCTCAACAAGAACCCAGAAAACTTCTTTGCCGACGTGGAGCAGAGCGCCTTCGCCCCGAGCAACCTGGTGCCCGGCATCGGCGTCAGCCCCGACAAGATGCTGCAGGCGCGCCTGTTCAACTACGCCGACGCGCAGCGCTACCGCCTGGGCGTGAACCACCAGCAGATTCCGGTGAACCGCGCGCGCTGCCCCGTGCACAGCAACCACCGCGACGGCATGGGCCGCGCGGACGCCAACTACGGCGGCGCGCCGCACTACGAGCCCAACAGCTTCGGCCAGTGGCAGGCAAGCCCCGAGTTTGCCGAGCCGCCGCTCAAGATCAACGGCGACGCGCGCCACTGGAGCGCGCACCAGGACGACGCCAACTACTTCCAGCAGCCCGGCGACCTGTTCCGCTTGATGACCGAGGTCCAGAAGCAGGCGCTGTTCGGCAACACCGCCCGCGCCATGGGCGATGCGCCCGAATTCGTCAAGCACCGCCATATCCGCAACTGCCACGCCGCCGACCCGGCCTACGCCGCCGGCGTGGCCAAGGCCCTGGGGCTGGACCTGGCGCGCGCGCTGGCCTCGCAAAAGGACGACCCGATGTTCGGCAACCCGCTGGTGGCGCTGCCGGTCTGAGCGGGGGCACCACCCCTCATCTTCAACCCAAGGAAAACCCCATGCCCAAACTGTCCAAGTCCCCCAAGCCGGCCGCCGGCGCACCGCGCATCAACATCGGCATCAGCGACAAGGACCGCGCCGCCATTGCCGCCGGCCTGTCGCACCTGCTGGCCGACACCTACACGCTGTACCTGACCACGCACAACTTCCACTGGAACGTGACCGGCCCCATGTTCAACACGCTGCACGCGATGTTCATGACGCAGTACACCGAACTGTGGAACGCGGTCGATCCCATCGCCGAGCGCATCCGCTCGCTGGGCCACGTGGCGCCCGGCTCCTACGCGGCATTCGGCAAGCTGTCCTCGCTGGCCGATGCCCCCGCCAACCCGCCCAAGGCGATGGCCATGGTGCGCATCCTGGTCGATGGCCACGAGGCCGTGGCGCGCACCGCGCGCGAGCTGTTCCCGATCGCCGACAAGGCCGGCGACGAGCCCACTGCCGACCTGCTGACCCAGCGCCTGACCGTGCACGAGCAGACAGCGTGGATGCTGCGGGCCTTGCTGGAAGACTGACAAGGCGTGACCCACTCCCTCCGGTCCGCCTTCTGAATCACCGCCGCCGCCAGCGGCCTACGGGATTCAGAGCCAAATCGACTGTTCGCGCCTATCCACAAAGCGCAAGTAGCTATAACATTTATAGCTTTTCCAACAAAAACGCCTTGACGATGGTCAAGGCGTTGTTTGCGCGGACTTGGCGGCTGGCGGGGATCGAAAAACCCGCTGAAACCCGCATCAATGCTATGTTTCGCGCAGTTTGTCGGTAAACATACCGTCAAAAATACCGTCAAATCTTCGCGTAACCCGCTTTTGTGGTGCCGGTGCAACCGCACCATGCCGCGCGCGCCAGTGTCAGGCCAGCAACACGGCCAGCAAATCGCCACACGATGAAGACCGGCAGCGTTGCCGGTCTAGAAACGGTGAAGGGCCGGGCCTGCCAATCAGGCGCTGGCGAGCGCACACAGCACCTGGGCGGCTCACTTAACGAATCGTTAAGTGACGGCCAGCGGGCAAAGCGCCCTCCACGCGCGCGGGGGTGCCAGCCGCCAAAGCGTCACTTGTGATCAAGTCACAAGTGACCTCCACGCGCTCGGATGGGGTGAAGTCCTTGCGCGTGCCCGTGATGCGCTCCAGGTCATCGCCTAGGGCTTCGGCGCGGGCAAGGTGCTGGTTGATGGCCTGCTTGGTCATCCCGGCAGCGGCGGCGGTAGATGCCGCGAAGCCTTTTTCTTGCGGCGGCGGCTGCTTGTATCCGGTGGCAGATTCAGGTGGAAAGACTTTTTCCACCTGAATTTCGTCAGGATGCAGCGCATCCCAAATCTGCCTGCGCCGCTTGATGGCCTGCGCCCGCTGGCAACGTCCGTTCGGCCCATCCCGTGGCATCAATCAGCCATGCCGTGGCAATGCCGGGTGCAGGTGTGTGGCAGTGCCGGAAACCATCGCCGAATGGGCAACCGTTGCCGAATCGGCAACCGTTTACGGCCTCGATACCGTTGCCGAATCGGCAACCGTTTACGCCCACAAAAAAGCCCCATCGAAGGGGCTTGCAAGGGGCTTGTCAGGGCCTTTTCAGTGGATTGTTTCCTCGCGCTCCTGCCGCAGCAATTCGGCTTGCTGCCTGGGGGCTTGTTCCTCCCATTCAGCGGCGCTCATGGTGTCGCCAATGATCAGAATCGGCCAGGTCACGCCAGCGGCCAGCGCATCGGCCACGGTAGGCCACACGATGCGCCGGTGCTGGTGCTGGGCGCGGCGGTACTCCACGGCGGCCAGGCGGCGGGCAAGTGCTTTCATGGTGCGAACACCTCCACCAGCGCGGCCAACGGATCATCCTGTTCACCGATGGCAAGCACGTTGTCACCACGCGCGCGGCGGCGCTCTACGTCGGCCAGCACCTGGGCGCGGTCGGGGCCATCGGGCACGATGATGATGGTCGGCAACCTGCCGGGCACCACGCGGCGGCGCTAGATTTTTGCCAGTCGGTCAATGAGTCGTTGCATTGCGTTCCTCGCCTTCTTCGATTGCGGCGATGCGCTTTTCCAGGTCGCTGCCTTCGATCAACCTGCCCAGCAAGGCGAGCACGTTCGCCAGCCGGGACACGTCGGCAACGTCGCGTAGCCCGGCCTTGCCTTCACGGTACAGCCGGGCCATTTCGGCGCGCACGTCGTCGATTGTTTTCAGCTTGATGCGCAGTCGGGGGGGCGCAGCGGGTGCGCTAGGGTCTTTGCGGGGTCTGGCCATATTCAGCAATCCTTTCCAGTACGTCTAAAACGCCCCGCAGCGCATTTTGTGGGCGCGCTGCGGGGTAGGCAGCATCAGGCGGTTTAAGCGCCTTGTGCGGCCTTTCTGGCCTCAGCAACCCGCACGCCCTGGGCAATGTCGGCAGCATCGAAGCCAAACACGGCGGCACCTTCAAGGGCGGGGCCGCCTGCGCTGGCCAGCACGTCCAAGATGTCCGTGCGACTCAGGCCAATCGAGCTACTGGCGATGCCTGCCACGTGGCCCAAAACCCGCTCGCTCCAATCGTGGGCGCGGTGCAGGGCATCAATGGCCAAAGCCTCGGCAGGATTGTTCAGCCGCTGGGTTTGCTTCCACAACTGGCCGATGTGCTGAATCTCCAGGTCGGGCAGCGGGAAGGGACTGCGCAACAGGGCCAATTGCAGGCGCTGATACTTTTGCGCGGCGGCGGGATCATCCTGCAGCTCGTTCATGATCCGCGTGCGCTCGCCTACGGGCAGGGCACGCCACCATGCGCGGGCTTCGCCATCCTCAGCGGCCACAGCGCCAGCGGTGGGATGAAGCTGCGGCACCTTGGTCAGTTCAGCATCGCGTCGGGCGGCCTCTGTCGCATCTTCCTGCGCCAGCGTGGCCATGGTGGCAATGCCGCGCGTGATGCCTTCGCGCAGCGGGCGGGCCTTCGCATCTTTGCCTACCTGAGACAAGTTCGGGTCGTTCATGACGCGCTCGATATCGGCCAGCGCATCGTGCAAGGCGGTGGCCACGGCGCGGGCGCACTTCGGGCCGCTGGCGTGCAGTTCGTCGCCTTCGCGCAGCTCGGGCACTTCGAAGGTGTGTTTGCCAATGGTGAATTTCTGCATTTCGAGTCTTTCAAAAAAAGGTGTGTTTCAAGGGCGCGCCATGGGTGAAAGTGTGGGTAGTCCGGTTGCGCCCGCGTGCAAGCGGTGCCAGCGCTCAGGCAACGGCGGACAAGCCCTCCGTTTTCTGACGGCCAGCGCGGGCCGCTCGGGGTTTTGTCGGGGCCTTCCCCTTGCCTGGGTTGACAGTGATGCCCTCGCTTCGCTCACCCCTACATGGTGTTTCTAGATAGGTGACCCGTGGCGGGGCAACCCCTGTGCCCGAAATAGGGGGGTTTTGTCCCGTGGCGGGACGAAGTGCCTCTTTTTCGGTATCGCGCTGGGTGACTTTGTCCCGTGGCGGGTCAAGCTTTGCCGACTTTGTCCCGTGGCGGGTCATGCCAAACTGTTTTCTTGCCCTGCGCCACGTGGCCGGGTTTTCCTCGGTCGGGGCGTTCAACCCTGCCGTTTCCCAGTCGCGCGACGTGTGGCAACCGGGGCCAACGTCCAGCTTGCGCAGGTCGCAATCGAGCGGGTACAGCGTCACGGCGAACAAGCTGCAATCCTTGCGCCCGCCCTGCCGAGTCTGCACCAGCAAACCATGCTCCAAAAGCTCAGAAACGGCGCTCCTGAGCGTTTCGCGGCCTGACCAGCCCCTGACCTGCATCACCTTCGGGGAAAGGCTCAAATCGCCGTTCTTGGTGGCGTTCGGGCCCAGCAGGGCCAGCAGGTCTAGCAGCAGTTTTGCGCCGTGCGGGGACAGCTCGGCACAGGCGCGGCTTCGCAGGAACGTAAGCCCCAAGGGAACCCACGTTCCTGCAACCGCAATGCCGCGCTTTTTGGTGTCGCGGCCCATGCGCTAGCCCTCCAAGCCGATCAGTGAATCAGCGTTTTCCGGCTCCGAATCGAGACTGTAGAGCGCCACGCCAGCATGGGCATAGCCGTCACGATCAACGACTGTCAGGGGCGTTTTCGTGATTACAAAGCCCATCGCCCGAAGTTCGAAAATGCGGCTCGGCGGGTGATAAACACCTGCAATCGTCATCAGCTCATAGCTGGTGTGTGGGCGGCGGCGCAAGGCTTGGACAATCCGCTGATACTGCGCTGCGGTAGCCGTGGATTTGCTAAAATTGCGGGGCTTGCTGGTGTTTTCTTGAAAGCCCTCGGACTCCACTCCGGGGGCTTTTTGCTTGCTGGTGTCGAACATTATTCGGCCCTCCCGGCAATGAGAGCGCGAACGTCACCCAAGCGGACGCGCGTGCAGCGCGTGCCAAGGCGAATCAGCTTCGGATAACTGGGGTCGCTGGCGAACTTGCGCCAGGCAGTAGATACGCCCTGATCCGTCAGGGTCGCAAAGGTGGGAACGTCGATCAGTGCCGTGTCGGGCAGCTTGTCGATATGCCGTAGGTCTTGCATGGGGGCCGATGCCTTTCAAAAGGCTTGGCCTACCTGCAAAAATAAAGGGCGGCCAAGCGTTATGAACGCGACAGTTTTCTGTCGCAACGCTCGCCGCCCTCCGGGCTATTCGATGCTTGCTTTCGTGAAGGGCATCCGCCCCGCCTTGATGGCGCGCAAACCCGATTTGCTTTCGGGCCGGTCACGATACCTGAGCATCAGGCTATTCGTGCCGTGATTATAAGCACACTGCGGGATAACTTGTCTAGTTGTCGCATCCCGGACGATCATAAGGTCGCTTGTGAAACAGATGCGGGCTCTCCTGATACCACTGCTTCATGGCCTGCATAGGCGTCTTGCTGCCCAGCGCTGACTGCGGCAGTTGGTGGTTGTACAGGGCCACATAACGCAGCAAGGTCTGCTCCATGTCCTCGCGGCTGTTGAACCTGTGCGTCTTGAGCACGTCGGCAATGCGACCGTTGAACCTCTCCACCATGCCATTGGTCCTGGGCGTTCTGGGCTTGGTCAGGCGATGTTCGATCCCCAACTCGTCGCACAACTGATCGAACTCGTGGTTGCCGCTGGGCTGGCGCTCGCGGCTGGCAAACAGGCGATCGGTGAACTCCTTGCCGTTGTCGGTCAGCAGCTTGTGGATCTTGATCGGGCAGGCCTTGTGCAGTGCCTTCAGGAAGGACTGTGCACTGGCG
>OFJB01000289.1_pt1 | contig 25959 bp, 20 predicted proteins | sample 1775081 | NCBI WGS metagenome assembly OFJB01 (sample SAMN08195771, study PRJEB24354) | sludge metagenome | isolation source: initial sludge from phenol fed wastewater aerobic bioreactor | place: India: Nagpur | collected 2016-06-05
CTCCGAATCGAGCGGCGCGGTCGGCTCGTCGGCCAGGATGACCGGGGGGCGGTTGACCAGCCCGCGCGCGATCGCCACGCGCTGCTGCTCGCCCCCCGAGAGCTGCGTCGGCATCGCCCGCGCGCGGTGCTGCACGTCCAGTTCCGTCAGCAGCGCCAGCGCCCGCTCGCGCGCCTCGCGGTCGGGCACGCCCGCCAGCATGGGCAGCAGCGCGACGTTGTCCGTCACGTCCAGGAACGGGATCAGGTAGGGCGCCTGGAAGACGAAGCCGATCTTGTCGCGGCGCAGCGCGCGCAGGTCCTTCACCTTCCAGCCGTCGTCGTAGATGAGCTCGTCGCCCAGCGTCATGCGCCCGGCGGTCGGGTCGATCACCGCGCCCAGGCACTTGAGCAGCGTGCTCTTGCCCGAGCCCGACGGGCCGATGAGCCCGACCACTTCGCCCGGCGCCACGTGCATGGTGACGTTCCTGAGCGCCAGCACGGCGGTGTCGCCGCTGCCGTAGCGCTTGGAAAGCCCCTCGATCCGGATGCCCTGGTCCGCCATCTCAGCCTCCGATCGCTTCGGCCGGGTCGATGCGCAGCGCCACGCGGATCGCCACGACGCTGGCGGCGGCGCAGATCGCCATCACCGCCAGAAACCCGAGGACCGCATCCTGCGGCACGAGCAGCACGTATTTGGGGAAGGCCGGAGCCGACCAGGAGGCGCTGATCTTGCCCACGGCGAAGCCGATCATGCCCAGCGCCAGCGCCTGCTGCAGGATCATGGCGGCGATGGTGCGGTTCTTCGTGCCGATGAGCTTGAGCACCGCGATCTCGCGGATCTTGTCCATCGTCAGCGTGTAGATGATGAAGGCCACGATGGCCGCGCTCACGATGGCCAGGATCACCAGGAACATCCCGATCTGCTTGGCCGAGGTGGCGATCAGCTTGCTCACCAGGATCTCCTGCATCTGCGCGCGCGTGTGCACCGCCAGGCGCCGCGTGCGCGCGATCTCGCGGGCCACCGCGTCCGCGTCCGCCCCCGGCGCGAGGCGCACCAGCACCGCGTTGACCGAGGTGCTGGCCGCCTGCGCGGCATTGACCGCGTCGAGCAGGCCCGGCACGCCCGGGCGGTTGAAGGCCGGGTTGGCCCGGGTGCGCCGGCGCCCCTCCCAGATGGCGTCGTTGTCCTTGAGGAACTGCGCCTGCTGCGCGTCCTTCAGGGGAATGAACACCATGGGATCGCCGCTGGAGGAGACCATGCGCCGCGTCAGGCCGACGACGACGTAGCGGTTGCGCCGGATCGTGAGCGTCTGGCCGATGGCGAAGCCCGTGGCCACGTCGGCCACGGCCTCGTAGTGCCCGCGCGTGATCTGCCGGCCCGAGACGAGGTAGGGCGGCCAGCCCGGCGTGCCGGGCGTGGCGTCGTCCGTGATGCCCACGACCATCGCGCGCACGTCGCGCTCGCGTTCGCGGACCTGCATGGTCAGGTAGGTGACGTTGGCCGCGCGGGCCACCCCGGGCAGCGCGAGCACCTGCCGCCAGGCGTCGTCGGGCAGGCTCGACGACTCGGCATAGGGGCCCATGGTGTCCTGCTGCACCACCCAGAGGTCGGCGCCGCTGTTGTCCAGCAGTGCCTGCCCGTCATCGACCATGCCGCGGTAGACCCCGGCCATCACCAGCGTGACGCCGATCAGCAGGCCCAGGCCCACGCCGGTGAAGACGAACTTGCCCCAGCTGTGCAGGATGTCGCGCCCGGCCAGCGAAATCACGAGGCGGCTCCGGCCAGCGTGGGCACGACGTGGACGCGGGTGCCGGCGGCCAGCGGCTTCTCGCTGTGCACCACGATGGTGTCGCCTTCGGCCAGGCCCTGCAGGACTTGCACCCGCCCGTCGAGATCCGAGCGCCCGGTCTGCACCGGCACGAACCGGGCCCGCCCGCCGCTGACCTTCCAGACCCCGGTGCGTCCGCCCTGGCGCTGCAGCGCCGCGTTCGGGACCACCGGCGTGCCGGCGAGCGCGGGCAGGTCGATCGTGACCTCGGCCAGCTCGCCGAGCGGTGGCAGCGTGGCCGGGGCGGTCTCGAACACCACCTTGGCGAGCAGCTCCTCGGTGACGGCATCGCCCTTGGGCTCGACGCGCAGCACGCGCCCCGCCAGCGCCTGGCCGCCGCGCGAGCGCAGCGCGACGCGGGCCGGCAGATCGCGCGCCAGGCCGGTGGCGTTCACCTGATCGAGGCGCACATTGATCCAGAGGCTGCCCGGATCGATCACCTCCAGCACCGTCTGGCCGGCCACCACGGTGCTGCCCGGCTCGGCCTCGCGCGCGGTGACCAGGCCGTCCCGGGGCGCGATCAGCCGCCATTGGCCGCGCATCGTGCGCAGGGCGGCCCAGTCGGCCTGCATGCGCGCCACCTCCTCGCGGGCGGCGGCGAGCGCCGCATCGGCCACCGCCAGCTCCTGGCGCTTGAGCAGCAGCGATTCCTCGCTGGTCGAGCGCGCGGCCAGCAGCTCGGCATAGCGGCGCTCCTGCGTGGCGGCGAAGGCCTGGCGCGCGGCCGCCTCGCGCAGGTTGGCCTGCGCACGCTGGCGGGCGGCTTCCTGCGCGCGCAGGCGGTCGTCCAGATCGACGGGGTCGAGCTCGCCCAGCACCTGCCCGGCCCGCACGGCGTCGCCCACGTCCGCGTCCAGCCGCTGGATGCGGGCCGCGACCGTCGGGCCGAGCCGGATGGTGTGGCGCGCCTCCACGGTGCCGATGCCGAACAGGGCGGGGTGCAGGGCCTGCGCGCGGACCTGGGCCTGCGTCACCGCGACGGGCGCCATCGGGCCGGTGCGCAGCGCCACCCACGCGAGCAGCCCCGCCAGCAGCGCGAGCACGGCCAGCAGCGCCAGCGTGCGGCGCTTGTAGACGGGCAGCTTCATGCGGCAGCCCCCCCCGCCAGGCCGCGGCGATACAGCGCGAACACCCCCGCCGCCTGCCGGCGCATCTGCTTCACGTCGCCGGCGAGCATGGACTGCATGACCAGTCCCTGGATGGAGCCGACGAACAGCAGCGCCGCCGCCGTCTCGTCGGTGCCGGCGGCGATGCTCCCGTCCTCCTTGCCCTGCGCGATCAGGCGCCGGATGCGCTCGCCGTAGCGCTCGATCAGCGCCTGCGTGATGCGCTTGGGGCCCGTCGTCTGGGCGTTCTGCAGCTCCCCGAACAGCATGCGCGGAACGCCGGGGTGGTCGATCACGAAGCCCACGTGCGCCATGAACACCGCTTCGAGCGCCGCCAGCGGCGCGGCCGTCGCCTGCGCGGCCGCGTCCACCCTGGCGAGCAGCCGCTCGGCCACCCAGGTCATGACGGCCTCCAGGATGGCTTCCTTGGTCGGGAAGTGCTTGAACAGCGCGCCCTGCGTCACCCCCATGTGCTGGGCGATCGCGGTCGTCGAGATCTCGTTGGGGTTGGTCTTGGCGGCCAGGTCGATGAAAGCCTCGACCGTGGCCGCTCGCCGTTCTTCGGCGGGAAGGTATTTCGAGGAAGTGCTCATGGTTCAAAAGAAGTAAGTTATTACTATCTTATGAACCCCCGGCCTCCCTGTCAAGCCCCTTCACCGGCAGGGGGCTGGCCGCGCTCAGGGCATGCTCGCCAGCACCTGCGCCACGGCGGCCGTGAGGCGCTTGGCGTAGGGCAGGTGCAGGAATTCGTTGGGCCCGTGCGCGTTGCTCTTGGGGCCGAGCACGCCGCAGACCATCATCTGCGCCGAGGGAAAGCCCTGGCTCAGGATGTTCATCAGCGGGATCGTGCCGCCCTGCCCGATGTAGCCGCAGGGCGCGCCGAACTGCGCCTGGCTGGCCGCGTCGAGCGCGCCGGCCAGCCAGGGGGCCACCTCGGGGGCGTTCCAGCCGTTGGCCGCGCCGTCGGCGTGGAAGGTCACGCGGGCGTGGTAGGGCGCGTTGTCTTCGAGGAGGCGCTTCATTTCGCTCACGCAGGCGCCGGCGTCCACCAGCGGGGGCACGCGCAGGCTGAGCTTGAACGCGGTGTAGGGGCGCAGCACGTTGCCGGCGTCCTTGAGCGCCGGCAGCCCTTCGGCGCCGGTGATCGAGAGCGTCGGCTCCCAGGTGCGGCGCAGCAGCGCCTGCACCGGGTCGCTCGTGGTCGGCAGCGCCAGCTGCGGGCCGGTGGCGCAGTCGGCATGCGCCCAGGGGTAGTTGCGGATGACCGAGTCGCCCAGGATGGCGGCCGTGGCCCGGGCCTGGGCGATGCGCTCGGGCGGCACCTCGCAATGGAAGCTCTCGGGCAGCAGGCGCCCGGTGGCCGAGTCTTCCAGCCGGTCGAGCACCTGGCGCACGATGCGAAACGACGAGGGAACGAGGCCCGACGAATCGCCCGAGTGCACGCCCTCGGTGAGGATTTCCACCTTGAGCGTGCCGCTGGCCATGCCGCGCAGGCTGGTGGTAAGCCAGAGCTGGTCGTAGTTGCCCGCGCCGGAATCCAGGCACACGACGAGCGCCACCTGCCCCAGGCGCGCGCGCAGCGCGTCCACGTAGGGCAGCAGGTCGGCCGAGCCGCTTTCCTCGCAGGTCTCGAACAGGCCCACGATGCGCGGGTGCGCCACGTCCTGGCGCTGCAGTTCCTTGATCGCGGCGATGCTGGCGTAGAGGGCGTAGCCGTCGTCCGCGCCGCCGCGGCCGTAGAGCTTGTCGTCCTGGATCACCGGGGTCCAGGGGCCCAGGCCGCTGCGCCAGCCCTCGAACTCGGGCTGCTTGTCCAGGTGCCCGTACATCAGCGCGGTCTCGGTGCTCGCGCTGTGCGCGGCCGGCACCTCGAAGAAGATCACGGGTGTGCGCTGGGGCAGGCGCACGACTTCGAGCCGCAGCCCCGCCACCTGCTGCTGCTGCGCCCAGTCGGCCGCGCGGCGCACCACGGTGTCGATGTGGCCCTGCTCGCGCCAGTCGGCGGCGAAGGCCGGGGATTTGGCCGGGATGGCGATGTACTCGGTGATCTGGCGCGTGATGTCGTCGTCCCAGGCCTGCGTCAGGCGCTGTCCGGCCAGGGTGCTGTCAAAGGTGTGCATGAGGGATGCTCTTCAAGCGTGTGGCGATGGGCGCTAGCTTATGCCGCTCGGGGAGGCGCCGCACGGGCGCCGTGCAATTTGTGCATGCGCGCCAGGGGCGCGCTCTCCACCCGGTTGCGTCCCGCGCGCTTGGCGGCGTACAGCGCCTGGTCGGCGGTTTCGATCAGGTGCTCGGGCGCGTCGCCGGGTTCGAGCTCCTCGGTGCAGCGGCCCACGCTGATCGTCACCGGGATGCTCTGGCCCTGGTGGGCGCAGGGCGTGCGTTCCACCAGCTGGCGCAGTTTCTCGGCCACGATCTGCGCGCCCGTGGCCGAGGTGTTGGGCAGCAGCAGCAGGAATTCTTCCCCGCCCCAGCGGCCCGCCAGGTCCTGCGTGCGCAGGTGCCCCTGCAGCAGCCGCGCCACGTGGCACAGCACCGCGTCGCCGCCCAGGTGGCCGAGCCGGTCGTTGACCGCCTTGAAGTGGTCGATGTCCACCATCAGCACGGCATAGGATTCGCGCTGGCGCACCGCGCGCGCCACGTCGCGCGCGAGGGTCTGCAGCAGCAGGCGGCGGTTGGCGATGCCCGTGAGCGCGTCGTTGCTGCCGAGGTGCCGGTTGATGGCGTCGGCGCGGTCCTTGGTGAGCAGCACGAAGCCCAGCGAGGCGAGCACCAGCACCGCGTGCGACGACATCAGGGCGAGCTTGCCCACGGTGTCCCCGTGCAGGAAGTCGCTCGGCGGCGGATGCCCCACGGACCACGCCGCGCGCGCCAGCAGCAGCACGCACTGGAAACCCAGCGCCGCGCTCATCAGGAGCGCTCCGCGCGGCTGCTGCGGCGCGCGGGGCCGCCACAGCGCCCAGAGAACCAGCGCCAGCTGCGCCGCCCAGAGCGCGCTCGTGACAATCAGCCGTGTGGGGTAGCTGTCGGGGTAGGCGACCGTCAGCGCCGCGGCGGCCGCGACGGGCACCACGGCGGGCAGGCGCGGCAGCGGCCGGGCATGGAATTCGGCGATGGCGCACAGCAGCAGCGCCAGGGTCATCGACACGAAGGTGTTGGAGAGCAGAAAGCTGAGCGTCGGCGGGATCTGCCCGCGCGCCAGCACGCTGGCGGAGGTCAGCGCATACGCCACGAGCGCGAGCGCCCACAGCCCGATGCCCTCGCCGCGCTGCGGCCGCATCACCGCCATGGCCAGCGCCATCGCGGCGGTGGCCACGATGCTCATCACGAGCATCGACGGGGTGTCGAGAGAGAGCAGGACAGCCATGGCGGCAACCGGATGCGCGCCGAGGGGCGCGAGAAGCGGGTCTGTCGCAAGTGTAACCATACGTGACTCGCTTTTGGATCGCCTTTGGAACAAGGCGCGCGCAGGTTCAGGTGCGGGCCGGCGCGGGGCTTGCGCCGCGCAGTTCATGCGGGCGCATGAGGAGTGCATGCTCCACCCGGTTGCGCCCGCCCGCCTTGGCGGCGTACAGCGCCTTGTCTGCCGCATCGACGAGCAGGCTCGGGCGGTCTCCCGGCTGCAGCGTGTCGGCGCAGATCCCGATGCTGAGGGTGACCGGGATCGGGGTGCCCTGGTAGTGGCAGGGCGCCTCGCCGACGCCCGCGCGCAGCACCTCGGCCAGTTGCCGTGCGCCTTCGAGCGTGGTGGCGGGCAGCAGCACCAGGAATTCCTCGCCGCCCCAGCGCCCCGCCATGTCCTGCCCGCGCACCCGGGCCTTCAGCAGGTGCGCCACGTGGCGCAGCACCGCGTCGCCCGCCAGGTGGCCATGCGTGTCGTTGACGGCCTTGAAGTGGTCGATGTCGGCCATCATCACGGCGTAGGGGGCGTGCTCGCGCATGGCGCGCAGGGCGTCGCGCCGCAGCGTCTGCTGTAGCAGGCGGCGGTTGGGGATGCCCGTGAGCAGGTCGTTGTTGGCCAGCTCGTGGTTGATCGCCTCCGCGCGGTCCTTGGTCATCAGGATGAAGCCGAGCGAGGCCAGCAGCACCACGATGAAGGCCGAAAGAAAGGTGATGCTTTGCCCGGTGCCGCTGCCCATGAAGCCCTGCGGCGGCGGCTCATGCACCGTGTACCAGAGCCCGCGCGCCAGCAGGACGAGGCCGTTGATGCCCAGCGACGCACTGATCAGGAGGGCGCCGCGTGGCTGGCGCGGCGGCTGGGGCCGCCACAGCGCCCACAGGATCACGGCGTTCTGGAGGGCCAGGATGAAGCTGCTGGAGAGCAGCCGCAGGCGGTAGTCGTGCAGGAAGACGCCGATCAGCAGGGCGGTCGCCGCCACGGGCGCGAGGAGGCGTCCCCATGGCTGCGCGCGCCCGTGAAACTCGGTCACGGCGGCCAGCAGCAGGGCGAAGGCGCCGGCCAGGATGGCGTTGGCGAGTACGACGCTGAGCCAGTCCGAGACCTGCCCGCGCAGCAGGAACAGCACGTAGGTGGCGGCATGCGCGAGCAGCGCCAGCGCCCACAGGCCGATGCCTTCGCGCTGCTGCGGCCGCACGAAGGCCATGGCCGCCGCCATGCTGATGGTGCCGGCGGCCACCATCACCATCATCGTGGGTGTGTCCAGAGGCGGTAGCGGGGCCATGTGGGCCATCGATCGCGCGATATGTGCTCGTGCCAGTGTAGCCCCGGTCTCCGGGTGGGAATGCCTTTTTGTTAGGCGCGGCCCGGCTCAGGCCGGCACGCCCATCGCATCCAGCGCCTGGGCCAGCTGCGCCACGCTGCGGTCCACGTTGCCCCATTTGTCCAGGCCGAACAGGCCCAGCCGGAAGGTCTGGAAGTCGGGGCCCTCGTCGCACTGCAGCGGCACGCCCGACGCGGTTTGCAGGCCGGCCTGCAAGAACTTCTTGCCGCTCTTGATGTCGGGATCGGTGGTGTAGCTCACGACGACGCCCGGGGCCTTCCAGCCATCGGCCGCGACGCTGGGGAAGCCGCGGCGCTCCAGCAGGGCGCGCACCTTGTCGCCCAGCTCGATCTGCTGCTCGCGCACCTTGGCGAAGCCCCGGGTGCGCGCTTCCTGCATGGCATCGCGCAGGTGCACGAGGGGATCGGTGGGCATGGTGGTGTGGTAGGCGTGCTGGCCCTTTTCGTAGCCTTCGGCGATCTGCATCCACTTTTTCAGATCGCACGAGAAGCTGGAGCTCTGGGTGGTTTCGATCGCGGCGCGCGCGCGCTCGGAGAGCATCACCATCGCGCAGCAGGGCGAACTGCTCCAGCCCTTTTGCGGGGCCGAGATCAGCACGTCCACACCCGTGGACTGCATGTCGACCCACATGGCGCCGGAGGCCACGCAGTCGAGGACGAAGAGCGCGCCCACCTCGTGGGCGGCGCCGCTGACGGCCCGCAGGTACTCGTCGCTGAGCATGATGCCGCTGGCGGTTTCGACGTGGGGGGCGAAGACGACCTTGGGCTTTTCCGTGCGGATCGCCTGCACGACTTCATCGGCCGGGCAGGGGGTCCACGGCGCCTGGCTGCCGCTGCCCTGGCGGCGCGCCTTGCACACCACCGCGCCGCCGCCCAGGCCCCCTTCCTCGAAGATCTGCGTCCAGCGGTAGCTGAACCAGCCGTTGCGCACGATCAGCACTTTTTCACGGTTGGCGAACTGGCGCGCGACGGCCTCCATGCCGAAGGTGCCGCTGCCCGGCAGGACGACGGCGGTGCGGGCGTGGTAGACCTCCTTGAGCGTGGCGAGGATGTCCTGCATCACGCGCACGAAGCGTTGCGACATGTGGTTGAGCGAGCGGTCGGTATAGACCACGGAAAATTCGAGCAGGCCCTCGGGGTCTACGTCGGGCAAGAGTCCTGGCATCATCGATCTCCTTGAATGGCTGTGGCGCGGCGTGCCGTGTGCGCCGCCGCCAAGGGCGGTTCGGTTCAGCTTAGCACGCTGGTCCGGCATGCACGGGCGTGGGGCTAAGAGGTGGCGTAGTGGCGCGCGCCGAAGATGCCGCTGCCGACCCGCACCATGGTGCTGCCGGCGCGGATGGCCGCCTCCAGGTCGGCCGTCATGCCGAGCGAGAGCGTGTCGAATCCGCCGTGGCCCGCCGGCAGCCGGGCGGCGATGGCGTCGAACACCGCGCGCGCGCGCCGGTGGACGGCGCATTGCGCCTCGGCGTCGGGCAGCGGATCGGGGATGCTCATCACGCCGCGCAGGTGCAGGCGTGGCAGTTTCGCCACGGCCAGGGCCAGTTCCACGGCTTCTTCCGGCGAGGCGCCCGATTTGGTGGCGCCGCCATCGACGTTCACCTGGATGCAGACGGCGAGCGGCGCGAGATCGTGCGGCCGCTGGTCGCTCAGGCGCTGGGCGATCTTGAGGCGGTCCACCGTCTGCGCCCAGTCGAAGTGCCGGGCCACGAGCTGCGTCTTGTTGCTCTGGATGGGGCCGATGCAGTGCCACTGCAGGCGCGGGGCGCCCGCCGCGGCCAGCTCGGCCATTTTCTCGACGGCTTCCTGGATGTAGTTCTCGCCGAAGGCCTGCTGCCCGGCGTGCGCGGCCTGCAGCACGGCTTGCGCGTCGAAGGTCTTGGAAACCGCGAGCAGGCGCACCGCATCGGGAGCGCGTCCGCAGGCCGCGCAGGCGCGTGCGATGCGGGCCTGCACGGCTTGTAGGTTGTCGCTGATCATCGTCATAATGCTCGGCAGAGCGTACCGCAAACTCATTCCAAGAGGGACATCCCGTGGACATCACCCAGCTCCTGGCCTTCAGTGTCAAGAACAACGCGTCGGACCTGCATCTGTCGGCGGGGCTGCCGCCCATGATCCGGGTGCATGGCGACGTGCGCCGCATCAATGTCGACGCGCTGGACCACAAGACCGTGCATGCCATGGTGTACGACATCATGAGCGATGCGCAGCGCAAGATCTACGAGGAGTTCCTGGAGGTGGACTTCTCCTTCGAGATCGAGGGGCTGGCGCGTTTCCGGGTCAACGCGTTCAACCAGAACCGCGGCGCGGCGGCGGTGTTCCGCACGATCCCGAGCAAGATCCTCACGCTGGAGCAGCTCAACGCGCCCAGGATCTTTGGCGACCTGGCGCTCAAGCCGCGCGGCCTGGTGCTGGTCACGGGGCCGACGGGCTCGGGCAAGTCCACGACGCTCGCGGCGATGGTCAACCACCTCAACGAGACCGAGTACGGGCACATCCTCACGATCGAGGACCCCATCGAGTTCGTGCACGAGTCCAGGAAGTGCCTCATCAACCAGCGGGAGGTGGGGCCGATGACCCTGTCCTTCGCCGCGGCCCTGCGCTCCGCCCTGCGCGAGGACCCGGACGCGATCCTGGTGGGGGAAATGCGCGACCTCGAAACCATCCGCCTGGCGATGACGGCGGCGGAAACCGGGCACCTGGTCTTCGGCACCCTGCACACCTCGTCGGCGGCCAAGACCATCGACCGCATCATCGACGTCTTCCCCGCGGAGGAGAAGGACATGGTGCGCGCCATGCTCTCGGAGTCGCTGCAGGCGGTGATCTCGCAGACGCTGTGCAAGCTCAAGGACGGCTCGGGGCGCGTGGCCGCGCACGAGATCATGCTGGGCACCAGCGCCATCCGCAACCTCATCCGCGAGGCCAAGGTGGCGCAGATGTATTCCACCATCCAGACGGGCAACAGCATGGGCATGCAGACGCTGGACCAGAATCTCACCGATCTCGTGCGGCGCAACGTGATCAGCCCGGCCGAAGCGCGCAGCAAGGCCAAGATACCGGACAATTTCCCCGGGTGACGCGATGGGGTGGCGCGCAGGCTTGCCGCCACCGGCTTGTCCCCCCGCGGGGACCACAACAAAGGGAGTGCTTGCCATGAAAGGCATACTCGGCCTGCTCAAGGCGAGGTACAGCAAATCGGCGGAGGAAGCGCCGGAATCGGCGTTTTTCACGACGGCGTTCGTGGGCCAGGGGGTGGACGATGCCCTTCTGATCCCCTGGGAGGCGCGGGCGACGGAGATCGGCGCCAAGCGCCTGCCCAAGAGCCGCGGCGGCAAGCTGCTGGAGGCGCTGTGGTCCAAGGACAAATACATGTCGCACCTGGACCAGGATGCGGTGGAGCGCATGGAGCGCTTCTTCCAGTTCGCCTCGGTGCCGCCCAACCGCGACGTCATCCGCCAGGGGGAATACGGCAACTTCATGGTGGTCCTGCTCAACGGCACGATCGCGGTGGACCGCCTGCAGCCCTGGGGCGAGCAGCTGCGCCTGGCCGAGACCCGCCCCGGCGACATCCTGGGCGAGATGTCGCTGCTCGATAGCGGCATCCGGTTTTCCTCGTGCACCACCCTCACCGATTGCGAGCTGGCGGCGCTGAATGCCGAAGCCATGGACGAGATGATGACCAAGGACCCGCAACTGGCGGCGAGCCTGGTGGCGCTGCTCGCGCGCAAGCTCTCCCAGCGCCTGCGCGTGGTCAGCGCGCGTTTGAGCGATCACCAGAATTAATCGACGGCGGCCGTGGTTCGGGCACGCAGGTAACGGAGGAGTCAGGATGGAACGCGATCAGGCCAGCAAATTCATCAACGATCTGCTCAAGCTGATGGTCAGTCGCGGCGGCAGTGACTTGTTCATCACCGCGGATTTCCCGCCGGCGATCAAGGTGGACGGCAAGGTGACCAAGGTGTCGCCGCAGCCGCTCACGGCCATGCACACGCTCACGCTGGCGCGTTCGATCATGAGCGACAAGCAGGTTGCCGACTTCGAACGCACCAAGGAGTGCAACTTCGCGATCTCCCCGGTGGGCATCGGGCGGTTTCGCGTCAACGCGTTCATCCAGCAGGGCAACGTCGGCATGGTGCTGCGCACGATCCCGCTGAGCCTGCCGACGGTGGACGGCCTGGGGCTGCCGCAGGTGCTCAAGGAAGTGGTGATGACCAAGCGCGGCCTGTGCATCATGGTCGGCGCGACGGGCTCGGGCAAATCGACGTCCCTGGCGGCGATGGTGGACTGGCGCAACGAGAACTCGTTCGGCCACATCGTCACGGTGGAAGACCCGATCGAGTTCGTGCACGCGCACAAGAACTGCGTGGTGACGCAGCGCGAGGTGGGCCTGGACACCGAGAGCTGGGAGGCGGCCCTCAAGAACACGCTGCGCCAGGCGCCCGATGTGATCCTGATGGGGGAAATCCGCGACCGCGAGACGATGGAGCACGCCGTCGTGTTCGCCGAAACCGGCCACCTGTGCCTGGCCACGCTGCACGCCAACAGCGCCAACCAGGCGCTGGACCGCATCATCAACTTCTTCCCCGAGGAGCGGCGCGCGCAGCTGCTCATGGACCTTTCGCTCAACCTCAGGGCGCTGGTCTCGCAGCGCCTCGTGCCCAAGCAGGACGGCAAGGGGCGCATCGCGGCGGTCGAGATCATGCTCAATTCGCCGCTCATCGCCGACTTCATCTTCAAGGGCGAGGTGGCCGAGATCAAGGACATCATGAAGAAGAGCCGCAACCTGGGCATGCAGACCTTCGACCAGGCGCTGTTCGACCTCTTCGAGGCCAATCTCATCAGCTACGAAGACGCGCTGCGCAATGCCGATTCACTCAACGACCTGCGCCTGCAGATCAAGCTGAGCAGCCAGCGCGCCAAGTCGGGCGACCTGGCGGCGGGCACCGAACAGTTCGCCATCGTTTGAGGACATGACGTCGTGACAGAGAGTATCGAGCCGCGCAGCTATGCGCACGTGGCGCCGCGCAAGGTGGCGTTCCTGGGGCTGGGCGTGATGGGCTATCCCATGGCGGCGCACCTGCTGAAGGCGGGCCATGCGGTCACGGTTTATAACCGGACTGCTTCAAAATCAATAGCTTGGTGCGCTGAATTCGCGGGCGCTGGAAGCGTAAAACATGCCCAAACGCCGCGCGAGGCGGCGCAGGGCGCCGAGCTGGTGTTCAGCTGCGTGGGCAACGACGACGATCTGCGCTCGGTGGTGCTCGGCGGCGACGGGGCGCTGGCCGGCATGGCGCCGGGCACGGTCTTCGTGGACCACACCACCGCCTCGGCGGCGGTGGCGCGCGAGCTGCACGCGAAGGCGCGCGAGCAGGGCGTCCAGTTCGTCGATGCCCCGGTGTCCGGCGGCCAGGCGGGCGCGCAAAAGGGCGTGCTCACGGTGATGTGCGGCGGCGAGCAGGCGGCGTTCGACGTGATGCAGCCCATCGCGATGGCCTTTGCCCGCGCCTGCACCCGCATCGGCGACAGCGGCGCGGGGCAGCTCGCCAAGATGGTCAACCAGACCTGCATCGCGGGCATGGTGCAGGGCCTGTCCGAGGCGATCGCGTTCGGCCTGCAGGCGGGGCTGGACATGCCCCTGGTGCTCGACGTCATCGGCAAGGGCGCCGCGCAGAGCTGGCAGATGGACAACCGCGGCAAGACCATGGTTGAAGGGCGCTTCGACTTCGGCTTTGCCGTGGATTGGATGCGCAAGGACCTGGGCCTGGTGCTGGACGAGGCCAAGCGCAACGGCGCCCTGCTGCCGGTGACCGCGCTGGTCGATCAGTTCTACGCCGAGGTGCAGCGCGACGGGGGCTGCCGCTGGGACACTTCCAGCCTGATCACGCGCCTGACGCCGCGCAAGGCTTCCTGAAAAAGGCCGAGGCGGGCGGCCCGCCACACGGCCCTCAATGCTCGGTGCGGATGTTGGTGGTGGTGACCGGGGCCGTCGTCGCGCCGCTGGCGGCGGGTGCGGGCGCCGGCGCACCGCCGGGGAGGATCTCGAACACGCGCACCACCTTGCGCACGCCATCGATGCTGCGTGCCGCCTCGGTCAGCTGGCTGGCCTGGTACTGCGTGACGCGGCCCATCAGGTAGACCTCGCCGCGCTCGGTCACGACCTTGAAGGCGTTGGTGGCCACCAGGTCGTTGTAGTCCACGAGCTTGGCGCGCACCTTGCCGGTGATGTAGGTGTCATTGGAGCGCTCGGACATCGTGGAGTTGGGCATGACGCCCAGCGCATTGACGACCGACTTCACGTTCTGCACGCCCTGCACGATCTGCTGCACGCGCTGGCGGTCCTCGGCCGTGGGCACCTCGCCGGTGATCAGCACCTGGCGGTTGTAGCTCGTGACGTTCACGTGCACCTTGTCGCCGAGCGTGTCCGTGATGCGGCTGGCGGCGCGCAGCTCGATGCCTTCGTCCTCCACCTGCGTGCCCGCGGTGCGCGGGTCGGTGGCGACCATGGCGCCCACCGCGGCGCCCGTGCCGACGACCAGCGGCACGCAGGCGCTGAGGCCCCCCGCCAGCATCGCGGCGGCCAGCACGGTACGCAAGACAGGAGCGGAACGAAGGATCATGGTGATGGGCTTTCTACGGGAAACAGGCGTGATCGGCGCTGGATGGCCGATCATACCGAGGCTCGCGCCGGCGTCTGTTGCAAAACGATTTCAGAAATCCAGCAGGCTCAGGCCGATGCTCAGCACCGTGCGCCTGCGGTTGTAGTCGATGAGGCTGTCCCCGTAGCCGGAAAACAGCGCGGTGTGCAGGCGCAGGTTGGAGTTGTCGCCCAGGCGGTGCAGCCACTCCAGGCGCAGCGAGCCGCGGGCCTGGGTGCGCAGGGAGTGCCGCGCGGTGAGCGCGAAGGTGTCGTCGCGCGTCGCGTTCCAGGCCAGGCTCAGCTCCGCGCGGCCGATGTAGTCGCTGATCCGCGGGTTGTCGTCGTCGGCCGCGCTCTCGTGCAGGCGCTGCCAGACGCGCGCGGTGATCAGCCAGTCGTTGCCGCGCTCCAGGCCCGCCATGAGGTAGACGCGGTTCCAGCTGCGCGAGAGCGGCAGGCTTTGCCCGTTGGACTGGTGGACCAGGCCGATGCCGCTGTAGCGCCAGCGCCAGCCCCAGGGCAGGTCCGCGGTGCTGGGGTAGATGTAGACCAGCTCGGGCTCGTGGTCGGTGGTGCGGAACGGGCGCGAGATGGCGGGCGAGAACAGCTGCCAGTACGACTGCTGGGTGTAGCCGAACCAGAGCGAGTCGCGCGCCGCGCCGCCGCCCCGGGTGAGCAGGTTCTTCGCGAGCTTGGTGCGGACCGACAGCTGGATGCGCATTTCCGTGCGCTTGTAGGGGACGCTGCCGGCCGCGTCGTTCAGCGGGTTTTCCGACGTGGGCTGCTGGTTGACGGTGTCGGCGGTGACGACCGAGACGCTCAGCGGCCGGTAGCCGCGAAACCGCAGCGTGCCGCAGTCGCTGCCCGTCTCCAGTTCCCACAGGCGCGAGAGCATGGTGTAGGGGCCGTCGTGGCAGCCGTTGCCGGGGGGCGCGGCGGGGGGCAGTTCGGGCAGCTCGGGGGCGGCGTCGGCCACGGCCTGCCGGGGGCTGTCCGCGCTGTCATTCACCGCGGGGGCGGCGCCGGCCGGCTGGCGCCGCGCCCATTGGTCGAAGCAGGCCAGCCGCTCGGCGTCCTGGGCGATGGCGGCGCAGCGCTGCCAGGGCTGCCTGGGCTGTTCGGTGGCGTCCGCCGCCCGCGCGTGCGGGGCGAGGGCGGCCGCCGAGGCGATCAAGAAGGCGGGTACGAGCGCGCGGCGCATGGGGCGGATGGGCGCGGATGTCATGCGGCGGAGGCCTGCGCCTTGCGGGCGAATTCCGCGCGCAGCTGGCGCAGCTTCTCGCGCGGGTCTTCGCGGGTGGTGGCGGCGTCCAGCCGCATCTCGGCGATGAAGCGGCTGGGCTGGCAGGCCACCATCTCGCGGCCCTTCTTGCGCTTTTTCGTCCAGCTCACGACCAGCGTGCGTTTGGCGCGCGTGATGCCCACGTACATCAGGCGGCGCTCTTCCTCCAGGCGCGTCTGGCGTTCCTCTTGCGCTTCGCTGTCCTCCAGCCGGAACGGCAGCATGCCCTCGGTCACGCCCGCGAGCATCACGTGCGGCCACTCCAGGCCCTTGGCGGCGTGCAGCGTGGAGAGCGTGACCATGTCCTGCTCCTGCTCGCGTTCGGAAATGGTGGAGAGCAGCGCGATGTTGCGCGCCACCTCCAGCAGGCTGCGCGCCTCGGTGGCCGGGGTGGTGCCGGCCGCGTCGGCGATCTGCCCGCCCGCGCGCTGCGCCATCCAGTCGCAGAATTCGAGCACGTTGCTCCAGCGCGCCGCGGCCACCTTGTCGCTGTCTTCCGCGTCGTGCAGGTAGCGCTCGTAGGCGATGTCCTGCAGCCAGTCGGCGAGGAAGCCGCGCGCGGCCTCGGCCCCCAGGGTGTGGCGCGCGCGGTATTCCTGCTCGTTGACGCAGCGGCCGAATTCGGTGAGGCCGTCGAGCGCCTTCCGGGGCAGGACGGCCGCGAGCGTGGGGCTGGACAGGCTCTCGAACAGGCTGGCCTTGCGCTGGCCGGCGAATTCGCCGAGCTTGGCCAGCGTGGTGTGGCCTATGCCCCGGCGCGGCGTGGCGATGGCGCGCAGGAAGGCGGGGTCGTCGTCCGGGTTGGCCCAGAGGCGGAACCAGGCGCAGAGGTCGCGGATTTCGGCGCGGTCGAAGAAGCTGGTGCCGCCCGAGACCTTGTAGGGGATGTTGGCCTTGCGCAGGGCTTTCTCCAGCGGCTTGGCCTGGTGGTTGGCGCGGTAGAGGACGGCGAAGTCCTTCCAGGCCGGCGGCGGGTTGCTCGCGGCGCGCAGCGTCTGGATGCGGGCCACGGCGCGCTCGGCCTCGTGCTCCTCGTGGTCGCAGGCCTGCACGCGCACCGGCTCGCCCTCGCCCAGCTCGCTGAACAGGGTCTTGGGATAGAGCTTGGGGTTGGGCGCGATCACGTGGTTGGCCGCGCGCAGGATGGCCGAGGTGGAGCGGTAGTTCTGCTCCAGCTTGACCACCCTGAGCTGGGGAAAGTCCTGGGGCAGGCGCTTGAGGTTGTCCAGCGTCGCGCCGCGCCAGCCGTAGATGCTCTGGTCGTCGTCGCCCACGGCGGTGAAGGGGCCGCCGGCGCCCACCAGGAGCTTGAGCAGTTCGTACTGCGTGGCGTTGGTGTCCTGGTATTCGTCGACGAGCACGTGGCCGAGCTGGCGCTGCCATTTCTCGCGCACCGCCGGGTGCTCGCGCAGCAGGCGCGTGGGCAGGCCGATCAGATCGTCGAAATCCACGCTCTGGTAGGCCGCGAGGCGCTCCTCATAACGGAGCATCAGCACGGCCAGCTGCCGCGCCGGTTCGTCCTGCGCCTGCGCCAGGGCCTGGCGCGCGTCCAGGCCCGCGTTCTTGAGCGCGCTGATGCCCCATTGCCATTGGCGCGCCGTGGCCAGGTCGGTCGCGGCGCCCGCGCAGTCCTTGAGGAGGGAGGCGACGTCGCCGGCGTCCAGGATGCTGAAATGGGGCTTGAGGCCCAGCGCCTGCCCGTCCTCGCGCAGCAGCCGCACGCCGAGCGCGTGGAAGGTGCAGATCAGCACGTCGCGGGCGGCGCGCCCGATCAGTCCGCCAGCGCGTTCGCGCATCTCGGCGGCGGCCTTGTTGGTGAAGGTGATCGCGGCGATGCGCCCCGGCGCCAGCCCCTGCGTGATCAGGTGCGCGATCTTGTGCGTGATGACCCGCGTCTTGCCCGAGCCGGCCCCGGCCAGCACCAGGCAGGGGTGGTCGGTGACGTGCACCGCCTGAAGCTGGGCGAGGTTGAGACCGGACATGCGTGGCGTGAAAAGCCTTTGATCATACGAGTTCGCGGCGCAGCGCAGGGTCGCCAGGCTCATACGGATTCGCATTCAATCGTCTCACTTTGTTGGTTCGCCTCGCCGTGCTACAGCACTGCCTTCGGCTCCCGCCGCGTTATCCGATCGAATGCGAACCCGTATCAGATGGCCTGCGGATCGACGTCGATGAGCCAGCGCACCACGCCGGGATGGCGGGCGCGCTCGGCGTGCAGCAGCGGCTGCCAGGCCGCCAGCACGTGCTGCAGCGCGCCGCGGCGCGGGCTTTCCAGCAGCATCTGCGCGCGCTCCACGTTGGCCACGCGCTGCACGGCGAGCGGCACCGGGGGGTAGAGGAAGGTCTGGTCGATGCCGGGCAGCGGCGCATCCCGCGCCGCCCGGCTGGCGGCCTGCAGGAAGCCCTGGGCGGCCTCCTGCGTGCGCGCGTCGGCGCGCAGCAGCGCCTGGTGGGAGTAGGGCGGCATGCCGGCCGCTTCGCGTTCGGCGAGCTGCTGCGCGGCGAACGCCGGGTAGTCGTGCTGGCGCAGCGCGGCGAACAGCGGGTGTTCGGGGTGCCAGGTCTGCACCCACAGCTCGGGCGCGGACTGCTGCGCCTGCATGTAGTGCGCGTCGCGCCCGGCCCGGCCCGCGGCCTGCAGCAGCAGCGCGAAGAGCCGCTCGGGCGCGCGGAAGTCGCTGGAGAAGAGCGCGCTGTCGGGCTGCACCGCGGCCACCAGCGTGACGCGGCGAAAGTCGTGCCCCTTGGCCACCATCTGCGTGCCCACGAGCACGTCGACCTCGCCCGCGTGCACCTGCGCCAGCTGCGCCCGCAGCGCCCCTTTCGCGCGCGTGGTGTCCGCGTCGATGCGCGCCACGCGCGCGGCGCGGCGCTCCGGGGTGATGACGTTGCGCAGCAGCTGCGCGAGCTGCTCTTCGAGCTGCTCGGTGCCGCGACCGACGGGGATGATGTCCGGGTTGCCGCAGGCCGGGCAGGCGCGCGGCACGCGGCTCGTGGCGCCGCAGTGGTGGCAGCGCAGCGTGCGGTCCATCTTGTGGAAGACCTGCGTGGCCGAGCAGTGCGGGCAGTCGCTCTTCCAGCCGCAGACGGTGCAGTGCAGCACGGGCGCGAAGCCGCGCCGGTTGAGCAGCACCAGGCACTGCTCGCCGCGCTCCACCCGCGCGGTGATGGCGGCGACGAGCGGCGGGGCGAACACCGCCTGGCGCGGCTGCTGCGCCATGTCGACGAGGCGCAGGCGCGGCAGCTCGGCCGCGCCGATGCGCGCGGGCATGGCCAGGCGCCGGTAGCGGCCGACGGCCGGGTCGCTGGCGTGCCAGCTTTCGAGCGAGGGCGTGGCGCTGCCCAGGATCACCTTGGCGCCGATGTCCCGGGCGCGCCAGACGGCGAGGTCGCGCGCCGAATAGCGCGCGCCCTCCTGCTGCTTGTAGCTGGCGTCGTGCTCCTCGTCCACCACGATGAGCGCGAGCCGCGGCAGGCTGGCGAAGATCGCCATGCGGGTGCCCAGCACGATGCGCGCCTGCCCCGCGTGCGCCGCGAGCCAGCTTTTCAGGCGCTGCGCCGGCGTCATGCCGCTGTGCAGGCTGACGATGGCGCCGTCGCCCCACAGGGGGGCGAAGCGCTCGCGAAAGCGCGCCTCCAGCTGCGGGGTGAGGTTGATCTCGGGCACCAGGACCAGCGCCTGGGCGCCGGGCTCGCGCGCGAGCAGCGTCTGGACGGCGTGCAGGTAGACCTCGGTCTTGCCGCTGCCGGTGCTGCCGAACAGCAGGAAGGGGTCGGGATGAGTATCGATATCGGCTACAGCGCTTGCCTGGTCTGCGCTGAGTACTATATTTTCAGTAGCAATCGGCGTGGCGGTGGGCGCATCGGTGGCGGGCGCCGCCCGGCGCAGCCGCCGCGCGAGCTGCACCGCGGTGAGTTCGCGCAGCGACGGCGGGAGCGCCGAGAGCGCCACCTCGCCCAGGCTGCGCTGGTAGTAGCGCGCCGCGAAGGCCACCAGGCGCCGCCAGGGGGCGCCCAGCGGCGCCAGGTCCTGCAGCGCGCCGCCGACGGGGCGCAGCGGCACGGGCGCCGGCCCGGCGTCTTGCGGCGCGTCCCACACGATGCCCAGGACTTCACGGGTGCCCAGGGGCACGCGCACCAGGGTGCCGGCGGGCAGCGGCGCCTCGTGGGCGTAGCTGAGGACGGCGGCGGCGCTGCTGTGCGCGGGGGTCGGCACGACGACCGGGACGGTGGCGGTGGACAAGGGGGACTCAGTGCTGTTGAGTTACGGCTGTAAACATGGCGCCAAGTTCATGAATTTCCGGGCATTTTCGAGCTATCCACGGCCGCTGTGGATAACTTTGTGGGTATCTTGGGTTCAAGCGTGCGCAAACCGCGTGTTTGCTGGGTTTGAACGGATTGCACGGAAAAACGGCAAAGAGAAAAAACCCTTGTAAATCAACGGTGTGCCTGTTCCATACGGGGCCTGCTCATCGTGCACCGCAGCATGGCCGGCCTCGCGGACGCTACGTTTTTTTTGTGCATAAGTCAGCCGGGGCGCCGTGTCAATACCGCGTCTGCGCGAGCGCGCCGGCTCACTGGCGCATCTGCCGCCCATGGCGGTGCACGGCCTCCACGAGCACGCCGACGTGCTCGGGCGGCGTGTGCTGGCTGATGCCGTGGCCGAGGTTGAAGATCTGCGTCGGGCCGGCCGTGGCGGGGTCGGTGTGCGGGCGGCCGAAGCTGTCCATGACCGCGCGCACCTGCGCGTCGATCACCTCGGGCGGGGCGAAGAGCACGTTCGGATCGAGGTTGCCCTGCACGGCCTTGACGTCGCCCACCAGGGCGCGCGCGCGGCCGAGGTGCACCGTCCAGTCCAGCCCCAGCACCTCGCAATCGAGCGCGCGCATGTCCTGCAGCCACGGGCCACCGCCCTTGGTGAAGACGATGCGCGGCACCGGCGTGCCGTCGGGCGCGTGGCGGTCGAGCTGCGCAAGCACCTGCTGCGTGTAGGCCAGGCTGAAGGCCTGGAAGGCGCCGTCGGCCAGCACGCCGCCCCAGCTGTCGAAGATCATCACCGCCTGCGCGCCGGCGGCGATCTGCGCGTTCAGGTACTGCGCCACCGCGGCGGCGTTGACCGTGAGCACTCGGTGCATCAGGTCGGGGCGAGCGTACAGCATGGTCTTGATGTGGCGGTAGTCCTGCGAACCGCGCCCCTCCACCATGTAGCAGGCCAGCGTCCAGGGGCTGCCCGAGAAGCCGATCAGCGGCACGCGGCCGTTCAGGGCCTTGCGGATGCTGGTGACGGCGTCGAAGACGTAGCGCAGTGTGTCCAGATCGGGCGCGGCGAGGCGGGCCACGTCGGCCTCGTCCCGGATCGCATGGGCGAAGCGCGGGCCTTCGCCCTCGGCGAAGGTCAGCCCCAGGCCCATGGCGTCCGGCACCGTGAGGATGTCGGAAAACAGGATGGCCGCGTCCAGCGGGTAGCGCTCGACGGGCTGCAGCGTCACCTCGGTGGCGTAGTCCACGTGGGTCGCCAGCCCCATGAAGCTGCCGGCCTTCGCGCGCGTCGCGCGGTATTCCGGCAGGTAGCGGCCGGCCTGGCGCATCAGCCACACGGGCGTGGTGTCGGTGGCCTGGCGCCAGCAGGCGCGCAGGAAACGGTCATTGGCAAGGGGGGCGAAGGCGCTGGTCATCTTGGGATTGTCGCAGGCCCGGTCGCCCCTCGCGGCCTGGCCGCCGCGGGGGTTCTCAGCGGCCGAGCGTGACCGTGCCTTCGAGGCTCAGCTGCGTGAATTCGTCGACCAGGAGGGCCACCCGGATCGTCCAGCGCCCGGCCGTCGGGATCGGGACAGCGTCCGCGCGCCACACGCCGTCCGCCACCCGCGTGGCCGGCACGCGCAGGGCGTCGATGCCGGCGGCGCTGTTGGAGAGCGTGAAGCTCACTTCCCGGACGGGCGGTGCGCCGCCGTGGAGCGTCGCCGTGATCGAGACCGGCCCGGCGCGGCCCGGGGCAAGGCGCAGATCGATCATGGCCTTGTCCCCGTGCAGCTGCAGCCGCACGCTCTCCCCGGCCCGCGCCGCATCCGCCAGCGAGCGCGGCGGCACGGTGAAGCGCCACAGCCCCACCACCGCCAGGATGGCCAGCAGCAGGGCCGCCTCCACGGCGATGGAGCGCCGCAGGCGCCGCGCGGCGCCGGCCTGCGCCTGGACCGCGGCACCGGTGAGGCGCCAGCGGTTGTGCGCGGCCAGCAGCAGGACGGCGGCGACCAGCGCCAGCTTGAGCGCCAGCACGTGGCCGTAGTCGGTGTCCAGGAGCGCCGAGGGGCGCCCGAGCTGGATGGCCGCGAGCGCCAGCCCCGCGAGCGCCAGCGCGGCCAGCGGATAGGCGATGAGCCGCGAAAAGCGCAACAGCGTGCGCGGGCCGGCCGCATCCCCCTGGCGCAGCACGGCCGCCAGCGGCAGCAGCGCGCCGATCCACAGCGCCAGGCCCGCCGCGTGCAGGAAGACCGCCGGCCGCGTGAGCCATGTGGGCGGCGCGGTGCTGGCGTGGCCGCTGGCCGCCAGTGCCAGGCCCGTGCCGGCGAGCGCCAGCAGGCTGGCCGCGCGTGCCGCTCCGGTCGCGCGGACGCAGTGGGCCGCCAGCGCCAGCGCCAGGGCGCCCGCGGCGATGCCCAGCGTGAGGCCGTAGGGGCTGCCCGCGCCCGTGCGCCAGGCGTGCGGGGCCAGGCCCTGCATCAGGCCGGCGCCCAGCATGTCCGCGCCCTGCAGGCCGGGTGCGACGCCTGCGCCCAGCAGGCCGAGCGCCAGTGCGGCGTCGATGGCGCGCCGCGCCGCGCGGTAGGGGCCGCCGGCCCGCCAGGCGCCGTCCGGGACGATCCACGCGCCGGCAAAGACCCCTCCGACGCCGATGAACAGGCCCAGGTACAGCGCCACCCGGGCCAGCCAGATCACCGCCGCCAGCGCGCCGGGCATCGGCCCGGATGCCGGCGCGGGCCGGGCGGAGGCCGTGCCCACCGAGAAGGCCAGCACGCCGCTGACGGGGTGGCCGTCGGTGGAGATCACGTGCCAGCTCACGGCGTGGCTGCCCTCGCCCAGCGGGGGCAGGGCCACGGTGAGCGTGGCGCCGTCGGCATGCGCGGCGCGCGGCGCGATCCCGCGCCCGTCGGGCTCGACGATCTGGATGCGCGTGGGCGTGACGTCCTCGTTGAAGCTCAGCGTGACCGCGCCGGGCGCTTGCGCGAGCACGCTGGCGTTGGCGGGCTCGGAGCGCACCAGCGAGGCATGCGCCCGCGCCGGGCTGCTGGCGAGCATCAGCCACAGCGCCGCCGCGAACAGGAGGACGGCCGGCCAGGCGCGGGTCACGGCGTTTCCTTGGGCGTCACCCGCAGCGCCGGCGCCGGCATCTCCAGGTGCCCGGTCTGGCCCGCCGCCGGAATCTCGATCCAGCGCTCGACGCTCCCCTGCTCGCAGGTCTGCACCACCGGGAAGTGGAGCGTCGTGCCCGGCGGCAGCGAGGAGGCGATCTGGCTGCTGAAGACGAACTCGTCGTAATACGCATCGGGCAGCTTGCCGCCCGACCAGGTCAGGGTGCGCACGCCTTCGGTCAGCCGGGCGCCGTGGAAGGTGTAGGCCTGCGCGTAGGGGCCGTGGGTGATCTCGATCTGCCAGCCGGGCTTGGGCTGCGGCTTGACCGCGATCACGCCATCGGGGATCTGCACGCTGAGCCGGACCGTGGCCGCGCCCTTGCAGCCGTGCGGTAGGCGCAGCACGGCCTTGTAGCCCGTGCCGGCCTGCGCCTGCGCGGTCTCCAGCGTCACGTGCGCGTGCGCCGTGGCGGCGCACAGGCCGGCGCCGGCGAGCGCGAGGAGGGCGGCCACGGTCTTCGTGTGGGGTCGTGAAACATGCATCATCAGCTCCTTGTCAGTGAAAATCATCAGAATTGATAGCGCATCCCGGCGTAGATACTGCGCCCGGCGCCTGGATAGAAGGTATTCGCCGGGGCGGCGCGCGCATCGAGCACCGGGGCGAAGTCGGCGACGTAGCGCCGGTCGGTCAGGTTGCGCAGGTCCACGTAGAACGACAGGCCGCCCCTGAGCGTCGCGCCCAGCTTCAGGCCGAGCAGGGCATAGCCGGGCGTCTTCATGGTGTTGGCGTAGTCGATCCATGCGCCGCCGGGCACCCAGTCCAGCGTCGGCGTGATGTAGAAGCCGTCGGGGCGCGTGTAGGTCAGCGAGGTGCGCAGCGCGTTGCGCGGCAGCCCCGGAATGGCCTTGTCGCCATGCTGCGGGTCGCCCTCGAAGCGGAAATCGCTCCAGTTCCACGTCTGGCCGAGCACGAGCCGGTCCCCCGCGCCCGGCCCGAAGACGTTGCGCGCGAGTTCCAGGGAAGCCCCCAGCTCGATGCCCTGGTGCAGGGTGCGGCCGGCGTTGAAGGTGGCGGCTGGAATGCTTGGATCGACCGCGTACTGCAGCAGCTCGCCGCGCACCCGCGAGCGGTACCAGGTCAGGTCCCAGCGCAGCGGCCCGCTGCGCCCGCGCGTGCCGATCTCGGCCGTCCAGGCGCGCTGCGAGTCCAGCGGGACGAAGCGGCTGGCGGCGCCGAAGGTCTGCGTCAGGTCGGTGAAGTCGGGCACGTCCTGGCTGCGGGTGACGTTGGCGAAGACCTGGACCTCCTCGCGCGGCTCCCACAGCAGGCCGATCTTCGGGTTCAGGCCGCTGTAGTTCGCCCGGTCGGACGCGGCGTTCGGATCGGCGGGCAGCCCGCCGCGGTCGGTGTAGCGCCGCTCATGGCGCAGCGCCTTCAGGCCGGCCACGATGGCCAGCTGCGGCGTGACGAAGCTGCGGTTCTCCAGATAGGCCTCGTAGTTCAGCGCCTTCTGCAGCGCATCCAGCGTGGGCGCGCCCGCCGCGCCGCCGTGGTTGACGAAGCGCGCGGCGTCGTAGCGGCCGCCGGACAGGCGCGCGCCTGCGACCACCTCGTTGCGCAGCCCGCCCCACTGCCACGCGCGGCTGTAGCGCGGCGCCACGCCCCAGGTGTCGCCGTTCGTCGTCAACACCTGGAAGATCGGGTGGAACATATCGGTGTGGATGAGCCAGCTGTCCAGCTCGAAGCGGCCGTCGCCGAGCATGAGGCTCGTGCGGTTGGCCAGGCGCTGCACGCGCATGTCGCGCGCCTGGTCCAGCGCCACGGCCCCGGCCCCGGCCTTGCGCGGATCGCCCAGCGCGTCGGCCAGGCTCAGCGTGCCCGGCAGCAGCTGGTTGGTGGCGTACACGCCCAGGTAGAAGCGCGTCTCCGCCGCCGGCCCGAGGCGGTAGCCGAGGTTGGCGTTGAACTGCCCGTAGTGGCCGGTTTCATGCGCGCGCCAGCCGTCGGCGTGCGAGGCGGTGAAGTTCACCAGCCAGTCCAGGTCGCCGCGCACGCGCGAGACCTGCCCGCTCGCCTGCAGCGTGCCGAAGCTGCCGCCCGAGACCTGCAGGCTGTGGGGCGCCAGCGCCGTCCAGGCGGTCGGCGTCACGAAGTTGACCGCGCCGCCCAGCGTCGACGAACCCAGGCCCAGGGCGTTGCCGCCCTTGTAGATCTCGGTGCTGCGCAGGCCCATGGGGTCGATCTCGTACAGGTCGCCGCTGCCGTCGGCCAGGTTGGTGGGAATGCCGTCCTGCAGGATCTCGATGCCGCGCACGTGGTAGGACCGCGCGATGCCCGAGCCGCGGATCGACAGGCGCAGCTCCTGCCCGTAGCGGTTTTGCGTGACCACGCCGGGCGCGTCCTGCAGCACGTCGTGCAGATTGGCCTGATAGCGGTCCAGCAGGGTGGCGTTGTCGATGAAGCCGACCGAGCCGGCGGTCTGCTCGGTGGCTGCGCGCTGCTGCCCGATGCCGGGCGCGGTGGGCGAGCCCGGTTCGGTGTCGGTCACCGTGACCGTCGGCAGGGTGGTCTGCGCGTGCGCGCCGGGGCCGAACGCCGCGGCCAGCAGCATGGCGGCGCGCACGGCCAGGGGGGTGCGATGAAGGCACATGAAAAACTCTCTCTTCGATCGGACGGAGCGCCGGCGTTGCGGCGCGGCCGTCTTGTGGCATCAAACGTGTCGGATGCGCGCCCCGCGCCTTGCCCCTGGGGAGGGCGGCGGGCGGCGCGGCGAAGCGGCTGCTTCGCGGATCAGGCCGTGGTGCTGGGCGGCCCGCGCGGGCCGGCGAGGAGAGAGGGCTGGATGCCGGGCAGGCGCGCCGGATCGGCGAAATTCGCCGACATCGAATCGTCGCTCAGCGCCGTCGCGAACAGCATCGCGCCATAGGCGAGCTTGCCCCAGAGATAGCCGAAGATGTTGTCGGTCAGGATCGAGTCGGGCTCGAACAGCTGCATCAGCCGATGCATCTCGGCGGCGCGCTCGCTGATCGAGCCGTC
>OFJB01000291.1_pt1 | contig 25918 bp, 29 predicted proteins | sample 1775081 | NCBI WGS metagenome assembly OFJB01 (sample SAMN08195771, study PRJEB24354) | sludge metagenome | isolation source: initial sludge from phenol fed wastewater aerobic bioreactor | place: India: Nagpur | collected 2016-06-05
GATCGGCCGGGGCTAGCCGAAGCCGTGCGCTATGCTCGAGACGGCGACACGCTTACGGTCTGGAAGCTCGATCGCCTGGGCCGATCGATGAAGCACCTGATCGAGATCGTCACCGAGCTGGAATCCAAGGGTGTAGGCTTTCGATCTATCACCGAAAACATCGACACCACGACACCCGGCGGTCGCCTGGTCTTCCATCTGTTCGGGGCGCTGGCCCAGTTCGAACGCGATCTCATTCGGGAAAGAACCCGCGCCGGACTACAGGCAGCAGAGGAAAGGGGCCGGCGCGGAGGCCGGCAAGCTGTCGTCACGCCGGAGAAGCTCGCCAAGGCCCGCCAGCATCTGGCTGCCGGCCTCAATGTTCGCGAAGCCGCCGCGCGTGTGAAAATCGGCAAAACCGCCCTCTATGAAGCCCTCAAAGCCGAGAAATCTGTCGCGGCCACTATCAAATAAGCCGGAGTTCCGGGTACGTTCTCAAAAGTCGGACAGATTCACCACTTTCGTGTCGTGACGCCTATACGCTCTCCCGATGGGAAGGACTCTCGCGCTTCCTCGATGATGGACGCATTGAGCCCGACTCCAATACCGTCGAGCGGTCAATCCGCCCGATCGCGCTCAATCGCAAGAATGCCCTCTTCGCCGGCTCCGACGGTGGCGCCGAGCACTGGGCCGTCGTCGCTTCGCTGATCGAAACCTGCAAGCTGAACGATGTCGAGCCGCTCGGTTACCTGGCCGACGTGCTGACGAGGATCGTCAACGGCCACCAGAATAGCCAGATCGACGATCTCCTGCCTTGGGCCTACGCCCGGTCTCCCGAGCTCAAGGCCGTGGCCTGAAAACCCCGCTTACACGCGCAGCGTAGCACCCCACGATTCATCATGCTCCCCATAATCCGTCACACTTTGTCACAAACTGCCCTGTCGCTGTAAAACTTGAGAGACATGGCGGTTGTTCAATCTCCTCCATTCGGAACGCCCCCCGAGCAAATTGATGGAGATAGATATGAACAGACCACGCCTTTACATCTTTGGTGCTGCGGCGGCCGTTTTGTTCGGCCTATGGGTGCTTGGCCATCCTGGAACCCCCATGTTCTATCCCGGTTTTGCGGGCTCGCCCTATATGGATCCCCACATGGCCGAGCTCGGCTTTGACTATGGTTGCGGCTACGGCCACAGGTTTTGTCGTTGGGTGGAAGGTATCGAACGTGGGGTTGGCGCACTGACTGGCAATCCTTACCAACCACCGTTTGCGGACCCGACGCAATTGGGAGAACTGAAATCGACATTGGGCATAACCCAGGCGCAAGAGGCTGACTGGGATACCTATGAAGCAGCCTTGCAGGGTGGGGTCATGGCGGTGGAGCGTGTCCGGACCAGTTTACCGTTCCCCTGGCTCTATCCGCGCGGCGCCCACTACGCCAACGCCATGTTTGTGAATGAGGAGGCGCAGCCATGAGCTACCGAGCAATGTTTTTGTCAGACTGTCACCTTGGCGCTGCAGTGGCGAAGGCGGAGCTTCTGGCAGATTTCCTCGAAAGTAATCGGGCGGAGCGATATTACCTGGTCGGCGACTTCCTTGATTTCTGGCACCCGGTAACGGTTCGCTGGACGGACGATTGCCAGAGAGTGGTCGACCATTTGCGCAGGCGCGTCGAGCAGGGCGCCGAATTGATATATTTGCGGGGCAACCACGACCCGCGACCGGAGGAGGCGCTGGTCGAATTGGGTCTGCAGGTGCCTGTCCAAGAGCGCGTCCTTCACACAATGGGCGACGGTCGCAAGCTGCTGGTTGTGCACGGCGATTGTCAAGATTACCGACTCTTCCGGTCGGCATTCATGACGAGGGTAGGCACCATCCTGAATCAAGGTGTGAGGTTCCTTGATTGCCAGTTCGGGCGAGGCCTTGTGCTTTTGGGCCTGCGGGACGGCGAACTCCTGTCGCGGGCCTTGCGCCGAGCAGGTTGGATCGTTTGTTCGCCTTCGGCGCACGAACGGCGTCTCGTCAAGTTGGCACAAGTCACAAACGTCGACGGCGTTATTTGTGGACACTTTCACGTCGCCGCCCTTCACGAAAATGAGGGCTTTGTTTACGCCAATTGTGGCGACTGGCTTCACAGCTTTGCAGCAGTCGCGGAAGACCTCGCAGGCAATCTGCAATTGCTTTCACCAGCGCCGAGCCGGGGGAGCGTGACGGAACCCGCACAGATTCTGGTGCAGTCATGACCGTCGCCTTTTTCATAGCCGCCGGCTTCCTAGCAGTCCACATCACGTCGGTCGTTGTGGTGGCCATGCGTCGAGCAGTTCCAAGGGACTTGACGGTTGTAAGAGGCCGAATCAGTCTACTGCGGCCCGTCTGCGGTAGTGAGCCGTTTGACATGATAACACTGTCCTCCTCATTCAATCAGGACTGGCCAGACTATGAGATCCTCTTTTGCGCCGCCTCCGAACAGGATTCGGCCGTGCCGCTGGTTCGCCGTTTGATCGACGAGCATCCAGGACATTCTGCACGGCTCCTCATTGGCAACGAGCGGCCGACGGGAAACCCCAAACTGGACAACCTGGTGAAGGGCTGGATGACGGCGACTGGCGACTGGGTTTGCATGACGGACAGTAATTTGCTTTTGACGGAGAATTACCTGACGGTACTCGCTCAAACGTGGGACGCGCAAACTGGTCTTGTGTCCTGCCCGGCCTGGGGGTCACAACCCGAAGGTTGGGCTGGCGCGCTGGAATGCGCCTTTCTGAACACAAATCAGGCGCGTCTGCAATTCTTTGCGGATTCTCTCGGCATCGGCTTTGCCCAAGGTAAATCTCTGTTCTGGAATCGCCAAATCCTTGATAGCGTGGGTGGTCCCGTGGTCCTTGGGAGAGACTTGGCCGAGGACGTAGCTTCAACCAAGTTAGTGCATAGGCTTGGCCTTCAGGTCAAGCTTCCCGCGAAACCTTTCACGCAACCGATCGGCAAGCGCACGTTCAAGTCAGTATGGGATCGCCAACTGCGGTGGAGTAGGATTCGGCGAGATGGATTCCCGTGGCTCTTTCTCGCAGAGCCCCTGAATGGCCCCGTCGCTCCCGTTTTGCTTCTCGCGCTGGGCGGCGGCCCGACGTGGCTCGCGGCCTTTCTGTTGATTTGGTACTGGGCCGAGGTTGCCCTGTCGCGCTGGAATGGCTGGCCCGCAACATGGTTGGACATCGTCATGTTGCCACTCCGCGATTTGCTCATCTATGCACTCTGGCTGGCAACGTTCCTGCGTCGCGGCATCGAATGGCGTGGGCATACGCTGCCGGCACCTCGACAGTTTGGTGCTTCGCTGTGATCGATCCCGGCCAAATCGCTCCATGGATCGAGGCCTATGGCAATATAGGTTTACTGGCGTTGTCAATCATCGAGGGACCGATTGTCACGATAGCCGCAGGCTTGATGGTCAAGGCGAACTTGCTCAATCTCTGGCCAGCGCTCTGCTTGGTTATCCTGGGCGACCTGATTGGGGACACGATCTTGTATCTGTGCGGTCGGGGTATGAGGCTCGACCGTACCCCCATAATCAAAAAATGGTTTCACGTGCCGCACCGGCGTATAGTTCCGATCATTCGCGCGATGCGTGAGCACAGCGTCTCGGTTCTCGCGTTCGGAAAGCTGACGCAGGCAGCTGGCTTCCCAGTTCTGGCAGCTGCCGGTGTCGCGCGCGTTCCATACCTGCTCTTCTTGACGACCAATCTGCTTGCCTCGATTCCCAAGAGCGCGGGCTTCCTCCTTTTGGGGTACTACGTCGGTCAAGTTGGGGCCACCGCTTCCACGTGGCTCTCAGCAGTTTCCGTTGCAACTTTGGGCGGCCTGGTGCTTGCCGGTATTTGGTGGATGCGCAGAGCATGACAAACTCCAATATGACCTTCACATGTCTTGTCGCTGCCTGGAACGAGGCGCCACGTATCGGCTGTGTACTTGAGGCAATCAGCCAAGTTGAGGCAATCGAGCGCGTCATTGTGGTCGACGATGGCTCAACCGACGGCACCGCCAAGATTGCCCGCAAGCTTGGCGCGGATGTCATTCGGATCGAACAGAATGGCGGCAAGACCGCGGCGATCGTGCAAGGCCTTAGGCAGGTCCAGTCCGGGTATATTGTGTTCATCGATGCCGATCTTACAGGGCTGACGGCGGATGATATCAGGGCACTGATAGAGCCGGTCTGCCGCGGGGCGGTAGATGTAACCATGTCCCTGCGAGGAAACTCGCCATGGCTGTGGCTAGCCATCGGACTGGACTATCTCACAGGCGAACGCGTTGTGCCCCTTGATCTGATCAAGCCTCATTTCGAGCAGTTGGAAGCGCTCCCAAATTTCGGGCTCGAGGTATTCTTGAACAGATTGGCGTTGGACGCGGCATTGAAGATAGCGGTCCTCGATTGGCCGTCGGTTAAGAGTCCGTCGAAGGCCGAAAAGCGGGGCCTTATGGACGGCGTCAAGGGTGACGTCGCCATGATGTGGGACATCGTCAAAACCATTGGCATCTTTGAATGCACAACCCAGATTGTCGGCCTGCTGCTCAGCCGCAGAGCCGGTAGCACGGCCCTGCGGTCGGCCGGCCGCGCGCCCGCTTGATGAACCTTGCGGATAAAGTCTCTCTGGAATAGGTGTCGGCCACGCCGGCAGCGATGAAACTGCTCGGCGAAATCATAGCCGATCGTACGCATCCGAGGAAGCTTTCGATTACCCACATCGTCGACGTGTCCCAATGGAGATGCCGAAGGCGATGTCATTGAGGCGGGTCAGGCCTCTCCAGACAACCATATTTCCGGGTGGTGGATCGTGTTTGCGAGCAAGGTAGCCACCGAGCATGGCGATCTGGATCAGATAGGAGGCAAGGGTCCTGCGTTGGATGCGCGGCGTAGCGCGCGCTGTGTCGATGCTATTGAGTGTGGCGATTTCAGCCGGGGTATGGATTGTCTCCGGTTCTGCTTCGGGCTTTTCTCGTGCAGACATGGTGAGAAAGGAATATCCGCCACCTGACCACCGCGATGAGGGCGAGGAACTTGGCCAGTCGATCGGCAGTCTCGAGCCTCGCTTTTCGGATAGCGTCCATGTTTGTGGTGTAATTTCGGGGAGCGACGCGGGTGGATTTGGCGGTGGGATTTCGCTGCCAGTTTTGCCGAGTGTCGAGTGGTCACCGGGCCTGTCGGATAAGGTGGAGTTTCGCGACTTAAACCTGACCGAAAGGGAACCCCCGATGTCCGAGGCCTGGGTCGACGGCCATATGCCTGCCCGCCGCAGATCGTATTGGCCGCCAGATATCTGTCACACTTTGTCACAAACTGCCCTGTCGCTGTAAAACTTGAGAGACATGGCGGTTGTTCAATCTCCTCCATTCGAAACGCTCCCTGAGCAAATTGATGGAGATAGATATGAACAGACCACGACTTTATATCTTTGGGGCTGCGGCGGCCGTTTTGATCGGCCTATGGGTGCTTGGCCATCCAGGAACTCCCATGTTCTATCCCGCTTTTGCGGGCTCGCCCTATATGGATCCCCATATGGCCGAGTTCGGCTTTGACTATGGTTGCGGTTACGGCCACAGGTTTTGTCGTTGGGTGGAGGGTATCGAACGTGGGGTTGGCGCACTGACTGGCAATCCTTACCAACCACCGTTTGCGGACCCGACGCAATTGGGAGAACTGAAATCGACATTGGGCATAACCCAGGCGCAAGAGGCTGACTGGGATACCTATGAAGCAGCCTTGCAGGGTGGGGTCATGGCGGTGGAGCGCGATCAGGACAGCCTGCCGGTTTTCTCATGGTTTCGTCCACATGGCGCGCACTTTGTGGATGCCATGATCATGAACGAGGAGGCGCAGAAGCAATCCGCTGCGATAACGGTCGCAGCGCAGTCCCTGCTGTCGAAGCTCACGCCGGAACAGCAAGCCAAGGCGCGTTACATGCTTCCGGGGCTTCCCGCTGGACCGAACCCTTTTATCGGAATTGAATAGCTCGATGCCACGGTGATAAGCATGACGAAAAATCGAGACGACAACAAGGATAGCGCTCCGCCGCCCGCCGCACATATCCTTGTTGTCGACGACCATATCGAAATTCGCGACCTGGTTTCACGTGCGTTGTTGAAGGACGGGTTCCGGGTGAGCACGGCCGCCGATGGCAACGCGATGCGGCAGGCGCTTGTCAATAACGAAATCGACCTGATCGTTCTTGATCTAATGATGCCGGGCGATGACGGCTTGACCCTGTGTAGGGAGGTGCGGAGCCGGTCCGATATTCCAATCATCATGCTGACGGCGAGGAGTGACGAGATCGACAAGGTGGTTGGCCTTGAGCTTGGTGCGGACGATTATCTCGGCAAGCCCTTCGGTAGCCGAGAATTGGTCGCCCGTATTCGTGCGGTTTTGCGTCGCAAGACACCCGGTGGCCAGCAAGAGCCTGCTCCCCAGCCTCGCATCTATGCCTTCGAACGTTGGAAGCTCGATGTCGATGCGCGTGAACTCATTGGCGATGACGGTGTCTCGGTGGCTCTCAGCACTGGTGAATACGATCTGCTTATGGCCTTTGCCGAGCATCCGCGACGCGTGCTCAACCGCGACCAGCTTCTCGATCTGGCGCGTGGACGCCAAGCGAACCTGTTTGATCGCAGCATCGATACCCAAGTCAGTCGCTTGCGCCGGAAACTCGAATTAAACCAGGCAGATCCCCGCATCATCAAGACGGTGTGGGGCGGCGGCTACCTGTTCGCCGCCGATGTGACGCGTCTATGAGAAGGATCCTGCCCGACAGCCTGTTTGGACGTACAATGGCTGTGCTGCTCGGCGGATTGATCGTTTCGCACCTCGCCGGATTCTTGATCTACTATGGTCATCGTGAGGAGGCGACACGGGCGGTGGGCGGCTATGCCATCGCGCAGCGTATCGCCAATCTCGCCCGCCTCGTTGATGAAGCTCCACCTGAGTGGCGGCAAAAGATCGTAGCTGCTTCGAACGACCCATCGCTCTCGGTATCGATTTCAGGCAGCCCGCTGGTTTTAGAGGGTGGCAATGATTCCGTCGCTCTGTCGGTACGCGACTATCTTATGGCTCAGCCAGCCGCCTCCGGCCTTCCCGAACCTCGTGTCGCTACGCTGGTGATCGATGGAAGGGCCGGCGATCCTCATGCTGACGGCGGCGCGCGATCCCATCACCATGTGGGCTTCTCACGGCACACCGATGAAATACAGGTTTCGGTACCGCTAAAGGATGGCGAATGGCTATCGTTTTCTGCTCAATTCCCCAGCGGAGCAAATACCGCCTCCCGGCAGCTATTGTTAGCGATGGGGATCATGACTGTTGTCATTCTAGGCCTGTCTGCCTGGCTCGTGCGCTCGGTTGTGCGCCCTCTGGATGACCTGGCTACGGCTGCACAACGGTTCGAGACAGACCTCAATGCGCCACCAATGCCGGTGAAAGGAACACACGAGACCCGGCAGGCAGCACGAGCCTTCAACAAGATGCAATCGAAGCGCCGTGAGTTGATCGAGAACAGAACACGTATCCTGGCTGCGATATCACATGATCTACGCACGCCGTTGACGACTTTACGGCTCAGGGCAGAAACCCATCCTGACGACGACGACCGTGAGAAAATGCTCGCGACCATTGAGGAAATGAACACGATGATCTCGGCGACCATGCAGTTCGCCCGGGATGAAGCGCAGCTCGGCCCAAGGCGTCGGATCGATCTTGCGGCTTTACTGGCAAGCGTTGTCGCTGACTTATCGGATAGCGGTCTCCCGGTTGATATGGCTCCGAGTGCTCCAGTCGTCTACGAATGCAATCCCAGCATGATCAAGCGAGTGCTGACTAATCTTATCGAAAACGGCGCCAAATACGGACAGGCCGTTCGGGCCAGCATCGCGACCCATTCCTCAACGATCGACATATTGATTGATGATGATGGCCCCGGTATCGATCCGGCAGAACTGGAGCGGGTATTCCAGCCCTTTTACCGCCTGGAAGGGTCACGTGCACGTGAAACGGGTGGTATTGGCTTGGGCTTGGCCATTGCACGCTCCGCCGTGGAAGCGCATGGCGGCAGCCTGACCTTGCGCAACCGACAGGACGGCGGGTTGACAGCCCAAATTTCCTTACCCGTCCAGAACCAGCCGTGAAGAGTAGGATGGACTACCCTGATTTCGTCTTCCTGTAGCCATAAACACCTCCCGCTATGAGGTGTTGCGATGACCGGTTGAATCCGCCCAATATGTGTCGATCAAATAAACCGAGCGCTTAGCAGAGGTCGGCGTCGAGCCGTCGGTCGGCAGCTCCTACGACAATCCGCTCGCCGAGATCAACAGCCTATACAAAGCCAAGGCCATTCACCGGCGCAGTCCGTGGCGCTCCTTCGAGGCCGTCGAGCTCGCGACGCTGGAGTAGGTCGACTGGTTCAACAATCGCCCGCTGCTGGAGCCCATCGGCATCATCCCGCCGACGAAAGCTGAGGCACGCTACTATACTATGCTCGAAGAGGCGGCCATGGCAGCGTGACTCAAACGAAACGGCCTCCGGCAAGCCCGGCACTGTTCAGTTCAACCTTACAAGGACCGTTCTAGTTCTATATGTCGCGGCAGGCAAGTGTCGATTATTCCCCGGAAGGCCATGCTATTTGGCTGGAGTCGAAAGCTGTGTGTCTGCATAGCCTGATCGTTATTTAAAAATGTCGTTGTCAGCGCTTGCGCATGAATGGCGTATGTAAAAAGATCATTGCTAAACTTTGGATTAAAAGTCAGGATGGTTTCGGAGGTCTTCTTTGCCGTCGCATTCCACGGTGTAGCAGAATAATCCAGCGTTATTTCCACGGAAACGTCGTCCCCAACCGCTACCGGGAAGCCACTCTGATCGAGAATCGACGCAAATATCCTGCGATCTTCTCCACAGGTAAATCCCAACCAGACGTCGCTGCTTTCCTTGGATTGGGTCGTGTCGATATAGACAGTTTTTCCGCCTTTGTTACCCGGGCTGTTTCTAAAAGCCCATGGCCCATCTGTGTTAAAGGCGTCTGACGAAACCGAATTGCCTGCAGCGTGTGTGTCTGTCGCTATAAAGACAGTAAGAAGACAGAAGCTTATTCTGATTATAAGGAGGTTGACGGGAATATTCATCACATCAGAACCCCTTTTCAGTCTGACAAGTATCAACATTGGACAGGAACGAATATTGATACAGAAAAATATTCTGAGAGCATAAATTGAGTCTCAATGTTTACGTGTCTTTCATCGAACAGACTGAGTACGAAATATTGCATGCCAATATGACCTCCACTTCCCCCGAGCTCACTTCTTCATCGGTTGTGGAATAGAGCGTCGCTTGTCATTCTCAGCCACAATGAACTCTAGGAAGAGTACATGGTCCGCGGTGCTCGGGTTTCTGTGGGAATGGATCGTGCCGGCGGGAACAAACAAACTGTCTCCGGCATTCAGCGTAACCCGTGTTTTTCCTTCTTCCTGCCAAACGCCCGCTCCTGACACGACATAGAACGTAATAGCTGCCGGATGGAAGTGCCTTGGATTGATCCCGCCCGGAGCATATTTGACTTCATAGACTGTGACCTCTAAATGCGCGGTGTCAGGGCAATATGGTCTTCAGCAACGGTGCATGCGGAATCACGCCATGCTTTTCTTGGCTCATACCCGGTTGTGCCTGAAGCCTCCAAAGGGCTCCTACCATCGCAACACCAATACGTATAAAATCCACCATCTTTGTCGTTTGCCGTTTACCTGACACTGAACCGTTAGCGTCGTGCCTGAGTAGGCATGGGGTAATGGCAGCGCTGATCATTGGTCGAATCACGTGGAACGTATCGTGATGGTGTCACTAACTGCCGGATCCTCAGCCAGTCCTGGCATTTGGGTTTCACCGTCGTACTTATGAAGCCGACTGCGCTCCCAGCTGGAATGATACCAATCATGCCACGGCCAGTCCCACCCGTGGCCCATAGGTCCTCTCGGAACCAATACGGCGGCTGCCAGCAGCAAGGCCAGCGCCGCAACGACAGCGCGAGCAATCTTACGCATAGATTGTTGATTTCCGCCGAGATCTGACCCGGGATTGAGGGATTTTTCCATCGAGAAGTGACCCATGCTTGAACCCACCCCTGCTTGATGAGCGCAGGGGACATTGGAGTGATAGACATGGCGTTACTGAGCGTTATCCGGCGCTGGCATCTGCGGGATGGACTTTCGATCCGAGAGATTGCCCGGCGCACGGGACTGTCGCGGAACACGATCCGCAAATACCTGCGATCCGACGAGGTGGAGCCCCGCTTTCGGGTGCCGGAGCGGCCGAGCAAGCTCGATGCCTATGCCGAGCGGCTGTTGTCAATGATCGCGGAATCGGGACCCCGTATTTTCGCGCAAAAGGGACCCCGGTTTTGATGTGAGGGCACGACGGCGAGCACCCGATCAGGCGTAGCTGGTCGGGGTTGCACAGCCTGATCGGGTGCGGTTGAGAGTGGTTTCGGCTTTAGCTTTGAGAGCGGCTTTTGAAGCGCCAGGAAGCGTTTCCGGTCTCGATGATCTCGCAGTGATGCGTGAGACGATCCAACAGAGCCGTGGTCATCTTGGCGTCGCCGGCAAAGACACTTGGCCATTCGCCGAAGGCGAGATTGGTGGTGACGACGATCGAGGTTCGCTCGTAGAGCCGGCTGATGAGATGGAACAGTAGTTGGCCGCCGGCCACCTTCGCGGCAGGCGGCGTCGGCCGCGACCAGGGGTGGCCGACCTCGATGTCGCCGGCCTGGTAGTCGTGGGCGATCGCAGGCGTTGCGAAAGCGATAAACGCGGAAAGCGCCGCAAGGGTGGTCCTCAGCAAATCGGTATCCTTGTTACTTCGAGGGTCGGTAGGCGAGCAGCCTGAGAGCATTCGCGGTGACGAGCACGGTCGCGCCGGTGTCGGCCAGGATCGCCATCCACAGCGTCGTCACGCCGAACAGCGTGGTGACGAGGAACACCGCCTTGAGGCCGAGCGCGATGGTGATGTTCTGCCAGATGTTGCCGAGGGTCGCCTGCGAGAGCGCGACGAGATCGGCGACGCCTTCCACGCGGTCCTTCAGCAGCGCTGCGTCGGCGGTCTCCAGCGCCACGTCGGTGCCGCCGCCCATCGAGACGCCCACCGAGGCCGCCGCGAGCGCGGGCGCGTCGTTGATGCCGTCGCCGATCATCGCAACAGGACCCACCTCCTTCAGCCGCCCGATCTCGGCCAGCTTGGCGTCCGGCAACAATTCGCCGCGGGCCTCCATGCCGAGCCCCGACGCGATGGCGTTCGCCGTGCGCTGGTTGTCGCCCGACAGCATCAGCACCCGGACGCCCCGATCCTTCAGACGCTTCACGCCACTAGCCGCATCGTCGCGCGGTTCGTCGCGCAGGGCGATCAATCCCTCGATGGTCTTTTTCGCCATCAGCACGACGACCGTCTTGCCGTCGTTCTCGAGCGCCAGGATGCGCTCGCGCACGTCAGCCGGAATGTCGGTCTCCTCGGCGGCGTGGCGCGGCGAGCCGACCGAAGTGAAGCCGGATTTGAGGCGGGCCGTCACGGCCTTGCCGGGGACGGCGATACCGCCGCCGAAAACCTGCGGCAGTTCCAGCCCGCGCTCCGTCGCGGCTTCGACGATCGCGATGCCGAGCGGATGGCTGACATTCTTCTCGACGGCGGCCGCCTTGACCAGCACATCATCTTCCGACCCGGACAGCGCGATCACGTCCGTCACCTTCGGATGGCCACGCGTTAGCGTGCCGGTCTTGTCGAAGGCGACTGTCACCACCTTTCCGAGCGTTTCGAGCGCCGCGCCGCCCTTGATGAGCAGGCCCTGCCGCGCGCCGGCGGCGAGACCCGACGCGATGGCTGCCGGCGTCGAGATAACCAGCGCACAGGGACACGCAATCAGCAGCGTGGCGAGACCCCGATAGATCCACGTCATCCAGTCGCCGCCGAAGGCGAGCGGCGGGACGATGATGATGAGCGCCGCCACGACCATCGCGCCCGGTGTGTACCAGCGCGAGAAGCGGTCGATCATGCGCGCGGTCGGCGCCTTGGATTCCTGTGCCTCCTCGACCATGTGGATGATACGCGCGATCGTGTTGTCGGCGGCGACATGGGTGATCCGTACCCGAAGCTCGCCATTGGCGTTGATCGAGCCGGCATAGACCTTGGCGCCCGGCTCCTTCAGGGTCGGCACGGACTCGCCCGTCACCGGCGCCTCGTTCACCTCCGACGAGCCCTCCTCGACCACGCCGTCGGAGGGTATGCGGTCGCCGGGACGAACCACGACCTTGTCGTCGATAGCAAGGGCCTCGACCGGAACGCTCTCCGTCCGGCCCGAAGCGCCGACACGGAACGCGGTGCGGGGCACGAGGTCGATCAGCGCCTCGATGCCGGCCCGCGCCCGCCCGGCCGCCACTGTCTCCAGAAGCTCACCGACCGCAAACAGGAAGATGACGACGGCTGCCTCCTCGGCCTCGCCGATTGCGACGGCCCCGAGGGCTGCGACCGTCATCAGCGTCTCGATGGAAAAGGGCGATCCTTCCATCGCGCCGGCGACTGCCCGGCGGGCGAAGGGCACGACGCTGACAAGTGCCGCGCCGGCATAGAGCCAGGTATCCCACTCGGGCAGGAAGAAGCTCGCGACGAACGCGGCCGCGAACAGCGCGCCTGTCATGAACACCAGCCGCGCCTTCGTTCCCTGCCACCACGGCTCCGTGACGCGCTTTGTCGGCAGAGCTGGTTGGACGTCCTGCGCCGAGCCGGCCGGCTGGTAGCCGAGCGCCCTGATCTTCTCCTCGATCGTGCGTTGCGAAGTCCTGTCCGGATCGACCTTCAGCGCCAGGGTGCCCCCGGTGTAGCTGACATTGATGTCGCTCACGCCCGGCAACCGCTGCATGGCGGTCTCGATCTTCAACGCACAGGCGGCGCAGTCCATGCCTTCGATCTGGAGTTTGAGCGGGCTTGCTGCAGCCATCGTGTCACCTCAACTGTTCGGTGACACGAGAGTTAGTCCCTGTAGTCGCTACAGGGTCAAGAGGCTCGTTTCGTCCGATCCGTTGTTGCTGGAACCAGCATCCGATAGAGGCCCCACCAGGCCGCCGGCGCGAGCGGCACGACGCTGGCCATGCCGGGGAAGTAGCCATAAGGGCGGTCCTCGAACAAAGGGAAGATGAAATGCGCCAGCTCGATCACGCCCATCGACACGAAGAACGTCCAAGCGAGATAGTGGCCGAACGAGTATCGGCGCAGCATCAGGAACGGCACCAGCAGCCACGCCGCGGCCAGCACATAGAGAAGGATGGCCAGAGGAGACCCTTCCTGCGGCACGGGCACGCCGGTCAGTTGCGATAGCGCAGGAAAGAAGTCCAGCTCGCGCTCCTCGATCTTGTGCAGGACGAAGAAGCCGAGGGTGAGAAAGTAGGGAAGCCGAATGTCGGCGAAGGTCGCCTCGTCCCGTGCGACGAGCCAGATTGCCAACCCGCCAACAAACCCGAAGGCGAACAACGCCATCGGCACCAAGCCAAGCAGAACGTAACCTATCGCGACGATCGCGGCAGTGTGGGCGGCTGCCAAGGCGACCACCGAGATCTGCTTGTTCATAGTCTTCGCCTCGACAGACTGCCCTTCATCCGATAGATAACGCTACAGTCTGTAGTGACTACAGGGTCAAGACATGAACGCGCACGCACTGACGATCGGCCATCTGGCCCGCGAGACCGGCACCAAGGTCGAGACGATCCGCTTCTACGAAAAGTCCGGTTTGCTGCCGGCCCCGGCGCGCACCGAGGGCAATTATCGCTCCTATGATCGCGCGCACCTCAACCGGCTGAGCTTCATCCGCCGGGCGCGCGATCTCGGATTTTCCCTCGACCAGATCCGCGACCTGCTGGCGCTGTCCGATGATAGAGGCCAATCCTGCGCTGCGGTCGACGCGATCGCAAAGGAGCACCGCGCGGAGGTCGAGCGCAAGATCACCGATCTCCGGTCGCTCAAGAAGGAACTCGACCGCATGATCGACCAGTGCGGTTGCGGCGTCGTCGCCGACTGCCGCATCATCGAGTCTCTGTCTCCTCGCCAGTGATGGCGACGGACCGCCTATTTGTCGGTTTCCAAGAGTCCATCGCGCTCCTCGTTGCCCGCAAAGCCCGGCATGATGTCGCCGGCCAGCAGCTTTTCCTTGCTGAGTAAACCAGCGTCCTCGAGCGCCTCGCGGTCGGGAAGATCGCGCAGCGTGTCGAGCCCGAACTCGAGCAGGAACGCCTGGGTGGTGACATAGGTATAGGGTGCGCCCGGCTGCGGCGCGCGCGGGCCTGACGCGATGAAGTCGTGCGAGCGCAGATTGCCGATCAGGTCTCGGCTGATCTCCCGGCCGAAGAAAGTGGACAACTCGGCCCGTGTGATCGGCTGGAAATAGGCGATGCACATCAGCACCAGCACTTCTGATTGCGTCAGGTCGACGGCGCGCTCGCTTCCGCCGACGGCCCTGCGGATGGCATCGGCATAGGCCGGCCGGGTCAGGTGCTTCCAGCCGCCGGCGACGGCAACCAGGTCGTAAGGGCGGCCGCGCAGTTCCTCGCGGATGTCGTCGATGAGAAGATCGATGCTGCAGTTCTTTCCCACGATCCGCGCCAGTGTCTCGCGGTCGACCGGCTCGCTGGCCGCAAAGATGGTCGCCTCGACGCGATTCATCCATTCCCGCCAGCGCGCCTCCGGCGGCAGATGATCCAGCTCCCGATCAAACAGACCGTCGTCTGGTCGGCCTTTCGTTCGTCTTGCTCGCGACGCCTCCGCCATTCTCGTCAAATCCCATAGATGCGGAAGGCGGCACGGCCGCTGAGCTCGCGCACGGCGCCGAGTTTGAGCAGGCGCTCGAACAGGCGGCGCAGGCTGCGGTCGCTCATGCCGGCGGTCTTTGCCGAGGCGACGATCGCGTCGTCCGACAAAAACCGGTCGACGACGACGTCCGCGCCTCGGGCGCGAAGACCGGGCGCCACGGCGATCAGGCGGTCCGCCCGGCGCCCGATGTCGGCCGACAGGTCGACGGCCCGCAACGCCGCACGCGCCTGCGCGGCGAGCAGACTCTTTGCACGCTCACGGAGCACCTCGATGCTCGCCGCGACGACGGCGGAGGGGCGCCGCGGCCGGCCGGAACCATTTGCGCCGGCAGCTTCGCCACCGAGCAGCGGCACGGCGTGCGTCCAGCCCAGCCGCTGCGCGAGCTGCACGTCCGCGAACCAGCATCCAACCGTGCGTGGAAGGTCGCGCCGGTCTGCGGCCGCAAAGGCGCCGATCAGCATTCCGACCGCACCTTCGGTCGCCGCAAGCTGCCGAAGCTCTACGGCCAGTTCGGCCGCCGTCTCGTCATCGCGAGCGAGACCCAGAGCATCGAGCATGCCGGCGATGCCCGCCTCCGTCAGCAGTTCCTCCGCTGGCCGTGTGGCCAGCCGGCGCCAGGCCACGAGCATGCGGCCGGCCGGGCCGACATCGTCGCCGGGCCGCGTGAGCAGCACGGCGTCGCGCAGGGCGGCTTCATCCTCCACCCGTCCGGCCTGCCTGGCCGTCACCGCCGCCGCGACGAGCGCCAGCCGTTGCCGCCACGCGCCGGCCCATCTCTCCCGCCGGCGGACCACCGCGTCGAGCGCGCCGATGGCGGCGCCCGCGGTGATCGCGATGTCCTCAAGCCCTTCCGAAACAAGGCTTTGCGTGTCGGGAACGGCGCGGCGCAGCCAGCCCGGTAGTGCGACTGCCGGAGTGGCCGCGGAGGCGGCGAGCACCGGCCCTTGGTGGCGCGGAGAGGGTTTCGGGCGCAGAATCATCGCGAAAAGGATGAATCATGGCGGCGGTTTTGGCAACAAAAATGGCCTAAAACCGCCGCGCTTGTCGCTTCATTAAAACGACCGATAATGTTGCATTATCGGACGTTCTACACCTTTATAGAGAGAGTCCGGCGAATCCGGGCGAATTGCCCCTGGATCGCTGGAATTTGCGTCGTTGACCCGTCAGAAATCGCGCCTATATAGCTAGACAGTCTAGCCAGGAGCACGCAAACATGGAATGGCCGCTGCAGGACGCCAAGAACCAGTTCTCCCGGGTCGTTCAGAAGGCGCGCAACGAGGGACCGCAGATCGTCACGCTGCGCGGCGAGCGCGCCGCCGTGGTGCTCTCGGCCGCCGATTACGACGCGCTGCGCGCCGGCCGGCCGAGCCTGGTCGACGATCTGCTCTCCGGCCCCGCCTGGGACGACGAGCTCGCCGAGGCCGTCAGCACTCGGGCGACCACGCCGAGCCGCGACGTCGCGCTCTGATGTACCTCGTCGACACCAATGTCATCTCCGAGGCCCGCCGCGGCGCGCCGCAGGCGCTCGCCTGGCTCCGCGCGGTCGATCCCGACAGCGTGCATCTCAGCACCCTGACGCTCGGCGAGATCATGCGCGGCATCGCGCTGAAGCAGAAATCCGATCCGAAGGCCGCCGGGCACCTCGCCGAGTGGCTGCGCAGGATCCGCCACGATCATGCCGAGCGCATCCTGCCGGTGACCGATCAGATCTCGGTCGAATGGGGCCGCATCGCCGCGATCCGCCCGCGCGGCGACATCGACGGGCTGATCGCCGCCACGGCGATCGTCCACGACCTGATCCTCGTCACCCGCAACATCGCGGATTTCGAGGATACCGGCGCGTCGGTCGTCAACCCCTGGGAGACCGCGAGCTGATGCAGGAGACCGCCGGGCATCGCCACGCTGCGCCAGCGATGCTACTCCTTCGGGAGACCGCCGCGTTCGACAAAGTGCCCATACATCTGCGGGTACGGCATCGACGCGGCGATCGCCGGGTCCATCTGCTTCAGGACCACGGGTTCGCCGTGCGGGCCGGGCCAGAGCTGGATCCGATAGCGATCATCGTCCAGCTCGCTGTCCCCTGCCTCCATCACCCTCAAGCCGCCATAGGAGACGCGCACCCGATAGGTGCCGGGCTCGAGGTCGAAGCGCTTCGCCTCCTCGAACCCGGGGATCGCGTCGCTTCCGAGACGCAAGCCATCTCCTCCGACACAGATGGCCGCTTCGACAACGTGCTCCCAGCCGTCGAAATCCTCGACCGGTGCGCTCTCGCAGATCTCGACGGCGACGGGGACGTCCCGCTCCCGCGCCGTGAAAATCGCGATGGCGCCGTCGCGAGACCCAAGCATGCGCCGGCTTTCGGCATGGGTGAGCTCGGGCGGCGACGTGCCCGCGTCGGGGGCTTTCCCCACGAGGTAGATGAGACCGAACTCGGCGTCGAACTCGAGTTCATAGCGGCGCGGATTCATGCTGCGTCACTCCCGCAATCGGCTGGCATCGTCATGGGTCACCACCACTAACAGTTGCGCGGCACGGAGGTAAATTGATGACTGAAGAGCCAAGCGGCGAAGACAGCCGGGCTGCCGGGGACGCCCCCTCCCCTCTCCCGGCTGTTTCGGACCAATCGCCGGCGTCCTCGCTGCCGGCTCATCTCGGGAAGCTCGCCGACCGCGCCCGCGAGTATGTCGACGCGGCGAGCTCGGCCAACACCCGCAAGGCCTATGGCTCCGATTGGCGGCACTTCTCGGGGTGGTGCCGGCGCCAAGGGCTCGAGGTCTTCCCGCCCTCCCCTCAGGTGGTTGGGCTCTACATCACCGCCTGCGCCTCCGGCGCCGCGACCACCGACCGCAAGCCGAATGCGGTCTCGACGATCGAACGGCGCTTGTCGGCCCTGACCTGGAACTACACGCAGCACGGCACGCCGCTGGACCGCAGCGATCGGCATATCGCGACCGTCCTCGCCGGGATCCGCAACACCCATGCCGCCCCGCCCCGCCAGAAGGAGGCGGTCCTGCCCGAGAACGTCATCGCCATGCTCGAGACGCTCGATCGCGCCACGCTGCGGGGCCTGCGTGACCGCGCCATGCTGCTGTTGGGCTTCGCCGGCGGCCTGCGCCGATCTGAAATCGTCGGCCTCGACCTTCATCGCGACGACACCGAAGACGGTCGCGGCTGGATCGAGATCCTCGACAAGGGCGTGGTCGTCACGCTGCGCGGCAAGAACGGTTGGGGCGAAATCGAGATCGGCCGGGGCTCGTCGGACGCGACCTGCCCGGTCGTAGCGCTCCAAACCTGGCTGAGGCTCGCGAAGATCGGCCACGGCCCGCTCTTTCGGCGGGTCACCGGGCAAGGCAAGGACGTCGGATCCGACCGCCTGACCGACAAACAGGTGGCTCGCCTGGTCAAGCGGACCGCACTCGCCGCCGGGGTCAGGGCCGACCTCACGGAAGGCGAACGAGAGCAGAAATTCGCCGGCCATTCCTTGCGCGCCGGCCTGGCCTCCTCGGCCGAAGTCGACGAGCGCTACGTCCAGAAGCAGCTCCGTCACGCGAGCGCGGAGATGACGCGACGCTACCAGCGCCGGCGTGACCGCTTCCGGGTGAACCTCACCAAGGCCGCCGGGCTCTGAGCCGCGATCCTCCCGCTCAGGAATTCAGCGGCGGTCGCCCGGAGAGCTCCGGCGAAGCACTCGCCTTGCTCATCACGTCGCCGATCGCAAGACGCAGCTCGTCCTGGGCGTCGTTCGCGCCAATATTCGCGGTGAAGGCCGCCAGTGCTGCGAGCTTGAGCGCGGCAACCATGGTGGCTTCGCTTCCCACGTCGCTTGGCACTTTCGGGATCTGACTGTCCCTCAGAACGGCCATAGCCGAGTGCGTAAGAGTACGGCCGAGGTGATCGATCAGGCTGCCGAATTTGTCCATCTCGACGTCGCTTTTCGACCGGCTTGGCCGGTGGGTCTGCGGCGCGTTCTTCACCGCAAGCGTCACTTCTCCGACGACCGCATCGACCAGGCCAACGATCTCGCCGGCGCGCGCATCCAGCTCGTCCCAGGGAATGCACCTCACTCCGAGCCCCTGCTGCGCGCGGAGCTCCGCCGGTGTGTTCGACCGGATGCTGGCGTGAATGGTCAGACCCGACCGATCATCTCCAAAGATCGTCATGATCCGAACGCGAGCCGGGCGATCGCCGTGGCTGCGCAATTGCTCGGCGCGATCAAGGGCTGCCGCGATCGCGGCGCCAACCGATGTTGAACTTCCGATCAAATCGCCCTCCCCTTTCGCATTCCCCCGAAAAGCCTAGCTGAGTCGTATCCGCTGACAGAGTCATTCCCACCCACGGCTTGGATCTTTCGGCCGCTTTTCCAGAAGCTTCCGGAGCTCGGGGCTCGCCAGGACGCCGCCAGAACCACCCTGTTGCCGCGGTCCGCTCGGCTCGTCGGCGGCTTCCGGCCGTGCTGCAGGTGGTTTCGAGGCATCGAGCTTCGCGCGCAGCAAAGCCATGACCATCGGCCAGGTCGAGAATTTGCCGGCCCGGGCCCGCTCCGTCAGGCTGCGCAGGTAGCCGCCGGCGCTGTTGATTTGGTCGGCGCGCTGATACATCGCCGCCAGCGTGATCCCGGCCTGTTGCTCGCCAAGGACCTCGCGCGCCTCCCTCCAGGCGCTCGGACTGATCCCCAGCATCGGCCGGGCAAGCTCCGCGGCGGCCAGAAAATCGCGCCAGTGGCGGATTTCACCGCCCTGGGCGAGCTCACGCAGGTTCGAGCAGGCGTCCAGCACGATCCCCAATGGCAGGTCACGCCTCGGCAGGCTCCGCAGCTTGTCGTTTTCCTCAGCGTTGCCGCCCGCTTCTTTCTTATCTCGAAAGCCATCTTCAGATTCAGAAATGGAGTCTGGATTTGAATTCTGTATGTGGCGACCAGAATGGGACTCATTGGCGTCCATATTCTGGGAATCTGCGAATGATTCCAGCACGTCACGGATATCCCGCCAGAGCGCCTCGAGCTCCTCGCAGGTGCTCTCCACGATCTGCCGTGGAGCCGAACGTGGTAAACGGTTCATTACCGCCTGATAGCTCTGCTGCACCCTGCCCCAATTGCCCGGCACGCTTTCCTCGATGCCGGTGTCGATCATCTTGACGATATCCCGGCGCAGGAGCGTCAGCCTCTCCTTGGCCACGCGGAAGGCCCGCTTCTCTGCCTGCACGGCTTCCGCCAGGTCCTTGAACTCGGCTGCGCGCGCGACGATCGGCGAAAGGTCGAAGCCGAACGCCTGCTCGATCTGACCTCCCCGCCCCTTCCGGGCGTAGCGCTTCCCGTTCGGGCTATCCCTTCGAATGATCAGCCCGCACTCGACGAGAACGCCGAGATGCCGGCGAAGGGTCGTCGGTGGCATGCCGTTGGCGCGCGCCATCAGCTGCTCGTTCGACGGCCATACGACGATATCGCTATCGCCGGTGAGTGCCGTCTCCTGATGGAACGACAACAGGGCATTCAAGATCGCAAGCGCGCGATCCGTTGCTCCGACGAGATCACGCGCCTCCCGGATGTGTTGGAAGGTCTGCCACTTGTGGACGACGGCGTCCTTCGGCGCCGTGCGTGCCTTCACCTGGCTTGCAATTTGGCCAAGTGTCATTGTTCGCCGCCCAAAGGGCGTCGTCGCGACATACGTCTCCATTTTCCTTCACCTATCGCTAGGCAAAAGAAGCCAGCTCGCCGAAAACGACGTCTTGACCTGTCGTAGGACTCTTGACTGCGATTCGCGGAAGTGCGATTCTCTAGGTGCTCAATCTAGGAGAAGGGCTTCCGGAACTCGTTTCGGGGGCCTTTTTCTTTTGCGGTTACGGTTCCTCTCTCGGTTGGGTCGAATCCCGCCGGAACGCCTCGTAGAGGCGATCGAGGTTCTCCGACAAATAATCTCCGAACGCTCGCGCTTCCGAACTCTTGGCCTTGATCGCCAGAGTGAAGCGTTTCGCATCCGCGGTGATATCAGCCGACACGGAGCCTCCGGTCGGCGACCAACTGCGCTTCTCAGGACCGGCCTGCACCCGCTTTCGCGTCCGAATTGCCTTGAGCCGCTGGACAAGGCGATCAAAGCGCGTATCGCTCGGGAGAGCAGCGAAGCCCTCCTCTTTGATCACCTCGAACGCAACATCCTGATTGGATGGCTTGTCCATCAACAGCTTCAGTTCGTACCAACGATCGCGGCCGACGCCCTTGGCCTCGCCGATCGCTTCAAGAACGCTCGCTGGCAACGCCGCCACCGACAGCATTTTCGACAAGGTGGTGCGGTCGATCGAGAGTGCCTTGAGGATAATGGCATGGTCCTCGTCGTAGCGGAGACGGGCGAGGTCGGCAGCAAACAGCGCCCGCTCGATGAACGGTGCGTTCGACCGGGCCGAATTCTCCTGGCCGAGTGTCACGACGTGTTCGTGATCCACCATCTCCTTGACGACGGCCCGAACCTTTCGACCCAGCGTCTTCGCGACCAGGAGGCGTCGATGACCGAACACGGCCATATAGCGTCCGCTGGCCTTGGGATGGGGGCGGACGAGGATAGGGGAGTTCTGGCCGTTTTCGCGGATCGCCTCGAGGAGCTCATTGAACTCCTGCTCGTTGTGCGCTCGTCTGTCGCGCACGAATGAGGCATCGATCATGTCGGGGTCGAGCTCGACGATTGTCTCGCCCGTGGCGAGCTTGTCGGCGCGCGCCGCCATTTCGTCCAGTGTGCCGAGAATTGAGCGCGACGCGCCCCTTGCCGCATATTCCACAACGGAACGTTCGGCGGGCTGCTCCTTGTCAGTCAGGATATTGGCAAAGGGGTTCTTACGAGCCATCGCTCGACCTCATCATCTCGTCTATGCGTCTGAAAACACCGCGCTTTTTGGCTGTTTTGACGGCGGTCAACATCACATCCGCCCCCATGCCCGGTGAATCAGCCCCTGGACCTCGAAGTTCACAGCGTCCAAGGCCTCGATCGCGCGGTCGTAGGTGTCGCGACTGAAGCTCTTGCGCTCGACCTCGTAGAGCGTCTGCTTGGTCAGGCCGGCGTCGGAGATCGCCGTCGATTTCAACATGGGATTCTTGAGCAGCTCCTCGGCCAGCACGGTCTGCATGAAGCCCAGCATTCGGGTCTGAGGCACGTCGGTTGGCTCGAACCGGGTGATCAAATAGCGGAGCCAATCGATCTTCACCGGAGCGCCCTTCTCCCGGATGGATTTGACGAAGTTCCCCAGCATGAGAAGGAATTGACTCATCGACATCAGGTCGAGCATCTGCGGATGGACCGTGACCAGCACGGAGGTCGACGCCGTCAGCGCAGTCAGAGTGAGGAAACCCAATTGAGGAGGGCAGTCGATCACGACGACATCGAAGCGTTCATCGACCTCTGCGAGTGACCGTCCAAGCCGACTGTAGAACCTCTTGCCTTCGTTCGACGTCTGCATCGAGAGGGGAGTGTCGAACTCAAATTCCTGCAGCTCGAGATTGGCTGGAATGATCTCCAGCAGCGGAAAATTCGTCGGCAGAATCACATCCGCGATCGGACGGCGCTTATCGTCATATCGGATCGCATCATAGAGCGACGGGTTGCCGTCCAGCTCCGGCTGGAAGCCATGCAATGCGGAGAGCGACGCCTGCGGGTCGAGGTCAACCACCAGAACCCGATGCCCCGTCAGCGCGAGATGCTGCGCCAAATGCGCAGCCGTCGTCGTTTTGCCGGAACCGCCCTTGAAATTGACCACAGCGACGACCTGCAGCTTCTCTCCTGGCTTTCGGAAGGGGACATACTTCTTGGCGTCCGAGCGGCCGTTCTTATCGAGATAGTGCCGCAGCTCCATCATCTGCTCGGCCGTGTAGAATCGGCGGCCCGCCGCAGCAATGAGCGGCTCCGGCCCCTTTCCCTCGAGATGAAGCCGCTTGAGATTGTTAGGGCTGATCCCGAGATAGTGCGCAACCTCGGACATCGGGAAGCGTCGCAACGTCTTCTTCGCGTCCGGCGGAAAGTTCTCCAGACGAAGCTGGTCGAGCCTGCGCGAGATCTCGGCACCTTGGCCAAGGATCTTCTCATCAAATTCGAAAGGTGGAAGCGCACTCATTCCAACCGGCCTCACGAGGAAAATAGCGCCAGAATGAGGTGATCTGGCCAATTTAGCGCCAGTATGTCCGATTCTCCCCCCGTGGCAAGGAGAATAGAGTTAACAGCTCGTTAACGCGAGGCCTCGTAACACGCCGCGCCTTCATCGGTTTATCGCGTTGAATCAGCTATTTAGCCGGACACTCGGCTCGTGCGCGGAGAGTGCCGACTAGTAAATCTATTAGCCTTGAGAGTTCGAATTCGGACGTTTCTCGGCCTCGATTTCCTCGTTCCCGGGGCGACTCAGCGCAGCTTCCGTCGAGTCGCACTCATAATTTCGCTAGTCGCGGCCATCTTGGCAAACGTGCCTCCTGTCTCCGAACGCACTCGAATCGGAGCAATACTGATGCGGGCACTGGCTATTCCTGCCGATACGCATAATGACTTTGCTGATCTCGTCGATTCCATGCATCGACTTCGCGCCCGCGTGTTCAAGGAGCGATTGGGCTGGGCGGTCGATGTGAAGGATGGTCGCGAGAGAGACCAGTTCGACGGATTCTCGCCAACCTACATCGTCGCGCTTTCCTCGAGCTCGCAGGTCATCGGCTGCGCGCGGCTGCTGCCGGCGGACGGGCCGACCATGATGGACGTGCTCTTCCCGGACCTGGCGGCCTCCGGCCTGTACAAGCCGAGCCCCTTCATGGTCGAGAGTTCCCGCTTTTGCGTTGACACGGCGCTCGACGAGGGCAGGGCAGGGGGGTCGCTGCACGACGCGACGCTCACCATGTTCGCCGCGATCATCGAATGGGCGATGGTGAGCGGTTATCGCGAAATCGTCACCGGCACCGACCTGCGCGTCGAACGCATCCTCAACCGCGCCGGCTGGCCGATGAAGCGGCTAGGCGAGCCGCGAAGGATCGGCGAGACGACGGCCGTCGCCGGCGTCCTGCCGGCGGACCGACCCAGCTTCGAGCGCGTCCGGCCCGCTTCCTATTACTCGACCTTCTGCCCGCAGCTGCGCGCGGCCTGAGCCAGGAGGACGGTCATGGCCCAGCTTCGTTCACATCCGCGCCTGGTCCGCAAACTGCAGGAGGCGCTTGGCGATCAGCTCTGCATCGCCCTCGATGACGCCACCGTCGTCGAAATCATGCTCAACCCCGACGGGCGCCTCTTCATCGAGCGCCTCGGCCATGGCGTCGCGCCTGCCGGGCAGATGAACGCCGCCACGGCCGAGATCGTGATCGGCAGCGTGGCCCATGCGCTGCATTCCGAGGCCGACGAGGATCGCCCGATCGTGTCGGGCGAGCTGCCGATCGGCGGCCACCGCTTCGAGGGTCTCCTGCCGCCGGTGGTCACGGCGCCGGCCTTCACCATTCGGCGTCGCGCCTCGCGGCTCATTCCGCTCGACGACTATGTGGCGGCGAAGATCATGACGGAGCATCAGGCCTGCGTGATCCGCAACGCAATCACCTCGCGGATGAACATCGTCATCTCAGGCGGCACCGGGTCGGGCAAGACCACGCTCGCCAACGCGGTCATCGCCGAGGTCGTCGAGTCGGCGCCGGACGATCGGATCCTGATCCTGGAAGACACGGCGGAAATCCAGTGCGCAGCGGAGAATGTGGTCGCGCTGCACACCAGCGACTCGATCGACATGGGCCGGCTGCTGAAGAGCACGATGCGGCTTCGCCCCGATCGCATCGTCGTCGGCGAGGTCCGCGACGGCGCCGCGCTCACATTGCTCAAGGCATGGAACACCGGCCATCCCGGCGGCGTGACGACAATCCACTCCAATACGGCGGAATCCGCGCTGCGGCGCCTTGAGCAGCTCACAGCCGAGGCCAGCCAGCAGCCGATGCACGAAGTCATCGGCGAGGCCGTCGACCTCATCGTCTCGATCGAGCGCACGCCGAAAGGCCGCGTCGTCCGCGATGTCCTGCACGTCGACAGCTTCGTCAATGGCCACTATCGCACCGAGTCTTATTCGCCGAAGGAGGAACGCCATGTCGCGTGAACGTCTGTGCAAGCTTGCGCTCGCGGCACTGGCGCTCGCGCTGGTACTTGCCGAGCCTGCCTTCGCCTCGGGCGGCGGCAGCCTGCCATGGGAAGGCCCGCTGCAGCAGATCCAGCAGTCGATCACCGGGCCGGTCGCCGGCTTCATCGCCTTGGCCGCGGTCGCCGTAGCCGGTGGCATGCTGATCTTCGGCGGCGAGCTCAACGATTTCGCGCGGCGCCTCATGTATGTCGTGCTGGTCGCAGGCATCCTTCTCGGAGCCACCCAGATCGTTGCGCTGTTCGGCGCGAGCGGTGCCTCGATCGGCGACGTCGCGTCCTCACGCTTGATCGAGCGGGCAGGGGAGGGCGGTCGTGGCTGAACCGGGATCGACCCTCGACCGTTCGCGCATCCATCGGGCGCTGTCGCGCCCGAACCTTCTCCTCGGCGCCGACCGCGAGCTCGTGCTGCTGACAGGCCTCGCCGCGGCGATCCTGATCTTCGTCGTGCTGACTCCTTATTCTGCACTGTTCGGGGTCGCGGTCTGGGTCGTGGTGGTGGCGGCGCTCCGGATGATGGCCAAGGCCGACCCGATGATGCGGCGCGTCTATGCCCGCCTTGTCGGCTATCGGCCCTACTACCGCCCCACGTCGACGCCCTGGCGGCGATTCTGAGGCCCGGTCATGGTGGCATTGCGCTCCTTCCGCCATTCGGGCCCGTCCTTCTCCGATCTGGTGCCGTATGCCGCGCTCGTGGCGAACGGCGTCATCCTGCTCAAGGATGGGTCGCTCATGGCAGGCTGGTATTTTGCCGGGCCTGACTCCGAGAGCTCGACGGATGCAGAGCGCAACGAGGTGTCCCGGCAGATCAACGCGATCCTGTCGCGGCTCGGTTCCGGCTGGATGATCCAGGTCGAGGCTGTGCGCGTGCCGGCGACGGCCTATCCGGCACGGGGCAACTGCCACTTCCCAGACAAGGTGAGCGCGCTCATCGATGACGAACGGCGCAAGC
>OFJB01000293.1_pt1 | contig 25702 bp, 21 predicted proteins | sample 1775081 | NCBI WGS metagenome assembly OFJB01 (sample SAMN08195771, study PRJEB24354) | sludge metagenome | isolation source: initial sludge from phenol fed wastewater aerobic bioreactor | place: India: Nagpur | collected 2016-06-05
CGGCAGCTTGGCAAATTCATTGGCACCCATGGTCCTGTCTCCTTGAAGTTCCCGGATTTGCTCAGGCCGCCATCGCCGCCTGCGCGGTCTGGATGGCCTTGACGATGTTCTGGTAGCCGGTGCAGCGGCAGATGTTGCCTTCGAGCAGCTCGCGGATTTCGTGTTCGCTGGCGTTGGGATGGTGCTTGAGCAGGTCGATCGAGCTCATCACCATGCCCGGCGTGCAGTAGCCGCATTGCAGGCCGTGGCACTCCTTGAAGGCCGCCTGGATGGGATGCAGCGTGCCGTCGGGCGCGGCCACGCCCTCGATGGTGGTGATGTCGGCGCCGTTCATCTGCACCGCCAGCACGTTGCACGACTTGATGGAGCGCCCGTCCGCCATCACCGTGCAGGCGCCGCACTGGGCGGTGTCGCAGCCCACGTGCGTGCCCGTGAGGCGCAGGTGCTCGCGTATGAACTGCACCAGCAGCGTGTTCGGCGGCACGTCGGCGCTGACGGCCTGCCCGTTGACCTTGAGCTCGATCTGCATTGCGCTTGTCTCCTTTGATGTTGAGCCTGGGAGGAAAGCACATTCTTGGATCGGGCCATCGGCCAGGACCTAGGGCAAACCCTGAACCTGCGGGCGCTTGCATGCAATATTCTCAGAATGAGACACCCCGGCGGATTTGCCGGGCCCGCACGCCATGGCCGCTTCGTCCCAAGACCCTCGCCTCGCCCAGATCGCGCTGGCACGCCAGGCCGTGCTCGCCGGCGGCGCCGAGCTCACCGATGCGCTCGTGAACGCCTGGGTGGACAGGGCCTGGATCGTGCAGAGCTGGCGCCGCTGCCTCGCGCGCGGCGCCCGGCCCGAGGCGCCCGTGGTGTTCGAGGCCGCCCCGCGCCACGCCGTCGCCGATGCGGCGCAGCAGCATGCCGCCCTGCTGGCCGCGGCGCGCCCCGGGCTGCAGCGCCTGGCGGCGCAGGTCGCGCCCATCCGCTATTTCGCGCTGCTCACCGACGCCCATGGCACGGTGATCGACACGGCCGGCGCGATCGACCACCGCAACCGCGCCACGCACGCCATCGCGCGCGTGGGGATCGACCTGTCGGAGCGGAACATCGGCACCAGCGCCATCGGCGCGGCGCTCGCCGAGCGCGTGCCCGTCTGGCTGCACCGGGGCGAGCATTTCTTTGCCGACACCAGCGTCTACAGCTGCGCCGGCGCGCCGCTGTTCGGCCCGGACGGCGCCTGCCTGGGCATGATCGACGTCACCGGCGTGGACGCGCCCGAGCGCCCCGAGCTCAAGCACCTCGTGGCCCAGACCGCGAGCCAGATCGAGGACGCGCTGATCCTCGCGCGGGCGCACCGCCTGCGCCTGTACCTCTCCTGGCCGGCCGGCTGGCAGGTCAGCGGCGCCAGCGCCGCCGGGGGCCTGCTGTGCCTGGACGCCGACGGGCTGGTGGTGGGCGCCAACTCCACGGCGCGCCAGATGCTGCCCAGCCTGCACACGCTGGCGGGGGGCACGCTGCACGCCGGCGACCTGTTCGCGCTGCCCTGGCGCAGCCTCTTCGACGGCGCGGCGCATGCCGAACCGCGCACCGTGCCGCTGTGGTCCGGCCTGCGCATGCAGGTGCGCGCCGAGCGCTGCGGGCCCGTGCCCCTGGCGCCCCAGCGCTCGCTCAAGGCGGTGGAGTCCGAGCTGATCGACCAGGCCCTGCGCGATGCCGGCGGGCGCGTGGCCCAGGCCGCCAAAACCCTGGGTGTGAGCCGGGCGACGCTGTACCGGCGGCTGACGGCGGCGCAGCGCGCCAGGGACTGACGTCCTCCCTGTGCCCGCCGGCGCGCCGCGCCCCATCGTTCTTCCGGACGATGCCCGGCCCCTCGTCGCCTCGTTCTTCTGCCCCCGCCGGGTCATTCCAAAGAAGGATGGCTCGGGTATTCGGCGCTGACTAACCTCGGAGCCGATGTTCAAAACGGTCCAACAATCGGTTTCCCCGGGGGCTCGCGGGCCTGCCGGCCCACAGGTGGAGGCGGCGGCGCGCCGCCTGGCGCGGCGCGCCCTGGCGCTCGGCCGGGGCCTGCTCCTGGCGCTCGCGGCCCTGCTGGTGCAGCACGCGGCGCTGGCGGCGCCCTCGCGCCTGGCGCACTTCCTGCCGCAGATCACGGTGGACAGCGTGTTCCCCGGCGCGGACCGCGTCGGCGCGGCGCAGGACGACCCGCCCGTGGCCCCGGTCTACGCGGGCGACAAGCTGCTCGGCCACCTCTACATCACGTCCGACTTCGTCAACACCCGGGGCTATTCGAGCTTTCCCATCGACACGGTCGTGGCGCTGGCCAGCGACGGCTCCATCATGGGCGCCAAGCTGCTGGAGCACCACGAGCCCATCGTGCTCATCGGCATCCCGCAGAGCAAGATCGAGGCCTTCATCCGCGGCTACGTGGGCCGCAACTACGTGAAGCACCCGCCCGCGCCCGACGCCGGGCCGCAGGTGGACATCGTCAGCGGCGCCACCGTCACCGTGATGGTGATCGGCGACAGCATCATGCGCTCCTCGATGCTGGTGGCCCAGCGCCTGCAGCAGGCGCAGCAGGCGCCCCAGGGGCACGAGGGCGGGCCGGTGCTGATGCAGGAGCGGCGCGTCGTCAACATGAACAAGGACACCGTCTCCGACTGGAAGACGCTGCTGGAGCAGGGCGCGGTGACCCGCCTGCACCTGCAGGTGAGCGACGTGAACAAGCGCCTGACCGAAAGCGGCCACGCCGACGCGGTGATCAAGGACCAGAAGCCGGGCGACGACTTCGTCGACCTCTATACCGCCCTCGTGAGCGTGCCCTCCATCGGCCGTAGCCTGCTGGGCGAGGCGGAATACGGCTACCTCGTGCAGCGCCTCAAGCCCGATCAGCAGGCCATCCTGGTGGCGGGCAACGGCAGCTATTCGTTCAAGGGCTCGGCCTACGTGCGCGGCGGCCTGTTCGACCGCATCGAGGTGGTGCAGGGCCTGCAGAGCTTTCACTTCACCGACCTGGACCACGAGCGCCTGGGCGACGTGCTGGCCAAGGGCGCGCCGCCGTTCAAGGAAGTGGCGCTCTTCACCGTGCCCAAGCACTCCACGCTCGACCCGGTGGCGCCGTGGCGGCTGCAGCTGCTGGTGCAGCGCGCGATCGGGGAGAACAACAAGGCCTTCGTCAGCTTCAACCTGAACTACGAGCTGCCGAGCGACTACACGCGCATGATCGCCGCCGCGCCGCCCACCGTGGCGCAGGCGCCGGCCGCCGGGGCCGCCACGCCCGCGGCCGCCGCCACGCCCGCAGCCGCCGCGCCCAAGGCCGTCGATGCCGGGGCGCCGACGCAGCTGTGGAAGCAGATGTGGGTGGCCAAGCGCGTGCAGATCGCCGTGCTGCTGGTGGCGCTGGCCGCCCTGGTCACCGTGTTCTTCTTCCAGAACACCTTCACGCTCAACGAGCGGCGCTTCGGCATCTTCCGCACGTGCTTCCTCGTCTTCTCGCTGGTGTGGATCGGCTGGTATGCCTCGGCCCAGCTCTCGGTGGTCAACGTGCTCACCTTCGTGCATGCGCTGCGCGGGGATTTCCACTGGGAATATTTCCTCATGGACCCGATGGTGTTCATCCTCTGGGTGGCGACGGCGGTGTCCATCCTGTTCTGGAACCGGGGCGCCTTCTGCGGCTGGCTGTGCCCCTTCGGCGCGCTGCAGGAGCTGCTCAACAAGCTGGCGCGGCGGCTGCACGTGCCGCAGATCAGCGTGCCCTACGGCGTGGGCTCGCGCCTGGCGACGCTCAAGTACCTGATCTTCCTCGGGCTGTTCGGCGTCTCGTTCTACGACATGGCGCTGGCCGAGCGGCTGGCCGAGGTCGAGCCCTTCAAGACCGCGATCATCCTGAAGTTCGTGCGCGAATGGGGCTTCGTGATCTTCGCGCTCGCCTGGGTCGTGCCGGGCCTGTTCATCGAACGCTTCTACTGCCGCTACGCCTGCCCGCTGGGCGCGGGGCTGGCCATTCCGGCGCGCATGCGCATGTTCAACTGGCTCAAGCGCTACCGCGAGTGCGGCAACCCCTGCCAGCTCTGCGCCGTGGAATGCCCGGTGCAGGCCATCGCCCCGGACGGCGAAATCCAGCCCAACGAATGCATCCAGTGCCTCAATTGCCAGGTGCTCTACCACAGCGAGGCGCGCTGCCCCCACGTGATCCAGGTCACCAAGCGGCGCACCCGCAACAAACCTGCGCCGGTGCAGGCGGCAGCGCCCGCCCCGGCCGTGGGCGGTCCGGGTTGATGCGAGGCGAGACCGCAGCGAATTCGCATGATCCCTTTCCAACTTTCCGTGCATCCATCCAGGGGCAGGAACCCTTGAACCGCACGGAGTCTCACGAGGAGAACCACGATGGCTGATGAAAAGACAAAAGAACCCGCGGGGCTGAGCCGCCGCCAGTGGCTGGGCAGCGCCGCGCTCTCCGGGGCGGTGGTGGCGGGTGCGGCGCAACTGCCGCACGCCCTGGCCGCGGAGACCAAGAAAGGCAAGGCGCACCAGGGCAAGCAGGACGGCATCGTCGAACCCGGCGAGCTCGATGACTACTACGCCTTCAACTCGGGCGGGCAGTCCGGCGAAATCCGCATTCTCGGCCTGCCGTCGATGCGCGAACTCATGCGCATCCCGATCTTTCACATCGACAGCGCCACCGGCTGGGGCATCACCAACGAGAGCCGCAAGATCATGACCGAGGGGCTGTCGCCAGCCACGCGCGAATTCGCCAAGCGGTTCGGCGGCGTCCTGCCCAACGGCGACGCGCACCACCCGCACATGTCGTTCACCAACGGCACCTACGACGGGCGCTACATCTTCATCAACGACAAGGCCAACACCCGCGTGGCGCGCGTGCGCTGCGACGTGATGAAGTGCGACAAGATCATCGAGATCCCCAACGCCGACGGCATCCACGGCCTGCGCCCGCAGCGCTACCCCAAGACCGGCTACGTCTTCGCCAATGGCGAGCACATCGTGCCGCTGCCCAACGACGGCACCAAGATGGACGACCCGAAGGGCAACTTCTGGGCCATCTTCACGGCCATCAACGGCGACACCATGGAAATCGCCTGGCAGGTGCTGGTGGACGGCAACCTGGACAACTGCGACGCCGACTACCAGGGCAAGTACGCGTTCTCCACCTGCTACAACTCGGAGAAGGGCCTGAACGTCACCGACATGACCGCCAACGAGCAGGACTGGGCGGTGGTCTTCAACATCAAGCGCATCGAGGAAGCGGTCAAGAAGGGCGACTTCAAGAAGATGAACGGCGTGCCGGTGATCGACGGCCGCCATGGCTCCAAGTACACCCGCTACATCCCGGTGCCCAATTCCCCGCACGGCTGCAACGCCGCGCCCGACGGCATCCACGTCGTCTTCAACGGCAAGCTCTCGCCGACGGTGACGGTGATCGACGTGCGCAAGCTCGACGACCTCTTCGACGGCAAGCTCAAGGAGCGCGACGTGGTGGTGGCCGAGCCCAAGCTCGGCCTGGGCCCGCTGCACACGGCGTTCGACGGCCGGGGCGATGCCTACACCACGCTGTTCATCGACAGCCAGATCTGCAAGTGGAACATCGAGAAGGCCAAGCGCGCCTACAAGGGCGAGAAGGTGGACCCGATCATCCAGAAGCTGGACGTGCACTACCAGCCCGGGCACAACCACACCACCATGGGCGAGACCAAGGAAGCCGACGGCAAGTGGCTGGTCTCGCTCAACAAGTTCTCCAAGGATCGCTTCATCAACGTCGGCCCGCTCAAGCCCGAGAACGACCAGCTCATCGACATCTCGGGCGACAAGATGCGCCTGGTGCACGACGGCCCCAGCTTCGCCGAGCCGCACGACATGCTGCTGGTGCGCCGCGACGTCGTGCGCCCCAAGCAGATCTGGGACCGCAACGACCCCTGGTGGGAAGAGGCGCGGCAGATGGCCAAGAAGGACGGCGTGGACCTGGACAGCGCCTCCAACGTCATCCGCGACGGCAACAAGGTGCGCGTGTACATGACCGCCGTGGCGCCGGTGTTCAGCGTGCCCAATTTCGAGGTCAACCAGGGCGACGAGGTCACCGTCTACGTCACCAACGTCGAGCAGATCGAGGACCTGACGCACGGCTTCACGCTCGGCGGCTACGGCATCGCGATGGAAATCGGGCCGCAGCAGACCTCCTCCGTCACCTTCGTGGCCTCCCGCCCCGGCGTGCACTGGTACTACTGCCAGTGGTTCTGCCATGCGCTGCACATGGAGATGTCGGGGCAGATGTACGTCAAGGCCAAGAAGGCCTGAGAAGCATATGCGGCGCCCTGGCACGCTCCTGCGGACGCTCGCGCTGCTGGCCTGCGCGGCGGCGGGGCTGTCCGCGGGCGCGGCCACGGTCGCCGTCCCGGCGGGCGCCGACCTGAGCGCGGCCGTGGCCGCCGCGGCGCCCGGGGACGTGCTGCAGCTGCAGCCGGGCGACTATCCGGGGGACGTGGTCGTGGACCGGCCGCTGACCCTGGAGGGCCCGGCGGACCATTCGGCGCGCATCGTCGGCACGCGCCAGGGCCGCACCCTGTGGGTGCGCGCCGCCGACGTGACGGTGCGCCACCTCACCGTCACGCGCTCGGGCCTGAGCCTGCCGGACATGGACGCGGGCGTCTTCCTCGACAAGAGCGCCACCCGCGCGCGCGTGCTCGGCAACCGGGTCGTGGACAACCTCGTCGGCGTCTACATCTGGGGCGCGCAGCAGGCGCTGGTGCAGGGCAACATCATCCAGGGCAACACCACGCTGCGCGAGAACGAGCGGGGCAACGGGGTCACGCTGTGGAACGCGCCCGGCACGCAGGTGCTCGACAATGAAATTTCCGGCGGGCGCGACGGCATCTTCTCCAACGCCAGCCACGACAACGTCTTTCGCGGCAACCGCTTCAGCCATGTGCGCTATGCGGTGCACTACATGTACACCGATTCGAGCGAGATCAGCGACAACGTCTCGACCGGCAACGAGATCGCCTACGCGCTGATGTTCTCGCGCCATCTCACGGTGCGCAACAACGTCGGGATCGGCAGCACCGACCAGGGGATGAACCTGAACGCGACGCAGAATTCGACGATCGAGGGCAACGTGATCCGCGGCGGCGGGCGCTGCGCCTTCTTCTACAACTCCAATTTCAACCGCGTGGCGGACAACGTCTTCAGCGGGTGCGGCGTCGGCATCCACTACACCGCCGGCTCGGAGGGCAACGTCATCACCGGCAATGCCTTCATCGGCAACAGGACGCAGGTCAAGTACGTGGGCACGCGCCTGCTCGACTGGTCCGCCGGCGGCCGCGGCAACTACTGGAGCGACAACAGCGGGTTCGACCTGAACGGCGATGGCATCGCCGACACGGCCTACCGGCCCAACGACATCGTGGACCAGGTGGTCTGGCGCGCGCCCGCGGCGCGCCTGCTGCTCACCAGCCCGGCCGTCGCCATCGTGCGCTGGGCGCAGAAACAGTTCCCGGCGCTGCTGCCGGGCGGCGTGATCGACAGCGCGCCCTTGATGAAACCGCCCGAGAGGGCAAAGACAATGGCCGGGGAGGTGCGTCCATGAGTGTGCGTCCATCCGTGTTCGATCGGGTGGCCGGGGAACTGGCGGTGCAGATCGAGCACGTGCGCAAGTCCTACGGCGCCCAGCGCGCGCTCGACGACGTGAGCCTGGCCCTGGCCCCTGGCGCCTGCACCGTGCTGGTGGGCCACAACGGCGCGGGCAAGAGCACGCTGATCAAGCTGATGCTCGGCCTGATCCAGCCCGACGCGGGCAGCGTGCAGGTGCTGGGCTGCCGGGCCGATGGCCGCGCGGCGGCGCAAGCGCGGCGCCACGTGGGCTACCTGCCCGAGACCGTGGCGCTCTACCCCTCGCTCACGGGCACGGAGACCATGGCGTTCTACGCGCGGCTCAAGGGCGTGTCCACCGCGGGCAACGCGGCGCTGCTCGAACGCGTGGGCATAGGCGACGCGGCGCAGCGGCGCGTGGGCGGCTACAGCAAGGGCATGCGCCAGCGCCTGGCCCTGGCGCAGGCGCTCCTGGGCGAGCCGCGCCTGCTGCTGCTGGACGAGCCGACCAGCGGGCTCGATCCCGCGTCGCGCGCGCTGTTCTACGAGATCGTCGCCGAGCTGCGCGCCAAGGGGGTGGCCATCCTGCTGAGCACGCATGCGCTGGCGGAGCTGGAGCGCCAGGCCGACCGCGTGATCGTGCTGCGCCACGGGCACAAGATCGGCGACGGCACGCTCGCCGACCTGCAGCGCGGCAGCGCCCTGCCGGTGCGCGTGCGCGTGACGCTGGCCGCCGCGAGCGTCCAGGCGCCGGCCGACGGCTGGGAGCGCATCGACGCCTACCGCCACGAGCGCCCGTGTGGCATGCACGAGAAGCTCGCCGTCCTGCGCCAGGCCCAGGCGCTGCCGGGCGTGGCGGACATCGAAGTGTTCACCCCGAGCCTGGACGAGATCTACGCGCACATGCTCTCCCGCAAGGAATCCGCCGTATGAACGCTGTCTTCATCATCCTCGGCAAGGAAATCCGCGATGGCCTGCGCAACCGCTGGGTGCTCGCCGTCACGCTGCTGCTGGCGGCGCTGGCGCTGGCGCTGGGCTTCCTGGGCAGCGCGCCCACGGGCAACGTCAAGGTCGATCCGCTCACGGTCACGGTCGTCAGCCTCTCCAGCCTGTCGATCTTCCTCGTGCCGCTGATCGCGCTGCTGCTGGCCTACGACGCGGTCGTGGGCGAGGTCGAACGCGGCACCATGATGCTGCTGCTGAGCTACCCCGTGAAGCGCTGGCAGGTGCTGGCCGGCAAGTTCCTCGGCCACCTCGCCATCCTGGCGATCGCCACCGGCGCGGGCTTCGGCCTGGCGGGCCTGGCCCTGCAGCTGGCGCACGACGGCATCGACCTCGCGGCGTGGGGGCCGTTCGTGCTCCTGATCGGCGCCAGCGTGCTGCTGGGGGCGTGCTTCCTGTCCATCGGCTACCTGCTCAGCGCGCTGGTGCGCGAGCGCGCCACCGCGGCGGGCCTGGCCATCGGCGTGTGGCTGCTGGTGGTGGTGATTTTCGACATGGCCCTGCTGGGCGTGCTGGTGGCCGACCAGGGGCGCGTGATGACCGCGCCGGTGCTCAACGCCGTGCTGCTGCTGAACCCAACCGACGTCTACCGCCTGCTCAACCTCACCGGACACGAGAACGTGGCCATGTTCGCGGGCGTGGCGGGCCTGGCCGACCAGGTGAAGCTGCCCTTCGCCGCGCTGCTGCTGGCGCAGCTGCTGTGGATCGGCGTGCCTTTCATGCTCGCCAGCGCCGTGTTTCAACGCAAATCCCTGTGACCGCCATGAACGTCTACCGCCTGCCCGCGCGAGGGCCTTTCATCCTGCTTCGGCCGCGGCCCTGGCGCGTGCTGCTCGCGCTGGCGCTGCTGCTGGCCGTGGCGCTGCTGGCCGCGTGCAAGAGCGAGCACGTGACGGCGCAGGCCGCGCCGCCGCCGCTGGAAATTCCCGCCGACGCGCGGGGCCATTACTGCGGCATGTACCTGACCGAGCATGCCGGCCCCAAGGGCCAGGTGAGGGTGCGCGACCTGGCGACGCCCTTGTGGTTCACCAGCATCCGCGAGGTGTTTTCCTTCCTGGCGGCGCCGGACGAGCCCAAGGCCGTCACCGCCGTCTACGTGCAGGACATGGCGCGCCGCCAGGCCGATGGCAGCTTTCCGCCCGATGCCTGGATCGACGCGCGCGCCGCCTGGTACGTCATCGGCAGCGGCGTGCCCGGCCTGCCCGCGGCGGCCGACGACGCGATGCCGTTTGCCCGGGAGGCGGACGCCCAGGCCTTTCGTTCGCGCCACGGCGGCCAGGTCGTGACGTTTGCCGCCATGCCCGAGGACTTCGTGCGCGCGGGCGCCGATGCCCCGCAGGCCGAGGGCGGCACCCCCATGCAAGGAGCATCTTCATGACGCAGGCACAGACACCGGTTGCCACGCGGCGGCGCTGCATCGGCATCGTGGCGGCGGTGAGCGCCGCGCTCGCCACGCCCGCGCTGCTGCGCCAGGCGGCGGCCTCCACCCCGGCCCCGCCGGTGACCGCCTGGCAGGGCGTGGCGCTGGGCGCCGACGCGCAGCTGCAGATCGTCCACCCCGACCGCGAGAAGGCGGCAGAGCTGGTGCAGCGCGCGGTGGCCGAGGTGCGGCGGCTGGAGCAGGTCTTCAGCCTCTACCGCGACGACAGCGCGCTCGTGCGCCTCAACCGCGCGGGCGTGCTGCGCGACGCGCCCGCCGACCTGCTGCGCCTGCTGGCGACGACGCTGGAATTCAGCGCCCTGACCGGGGGCGCGTTCGACCCCACGGTGCAGCCGCTGTGGGTGCTGTACGCCGAGGCCCTGCGCGCCGGCCGGCCCCTGCCGCATGGGCGCGCCCTGCGCCCGGCGCTGGCCCGCGTGGACTGGCGCGGCGTGCGCCTGGACGGGCGCGACATCCGCCTGGACCGCCCCGGCATGCAGCTCACCCTCAACGGCATCGCGCAGGGCTACATCACCGACCGCGTGACCGACCTGCTGCGCGACGCCGGGCTCGGGCACGTGCTCGTGGACATGGGCGAGGTGCGCGCGCTGGCGCCGGCCGAGGCCCCGCCCTGGCGCGTGGGCCTGGCGGGCGACGACGATGCGCGCACGCCGCTCATGACACTGCAGGTGCGCGATCGCGCCATCAGCACCTCGGCGGGCGCGGGGACGGTGCTCGATGCCGCCAGCGGCCTGAACCACATCTTCGATCCGCGCACCGGGCTCTCGCCCACGCGGTGGCGCAGCCTGTCCGTGCAGGCGCGCAGCGCCACGACGGCCGATGCCCTGTCCACCGCGTTCTGCCTGCTCGATGCCGACGCCATACGCCGCATCGCCCGCACCGAGGATGTGCAGGTCTGGGCGCTGGCGCACGGCGCCGGCACGCTGGCGCAGCTGGCCTGAGCCTAGGCGGCGCCCACGGGCGTGGCCGGAGCCCGCTGCGACAGCAGCTGCAGCAGGTCGCGGCGGACCTTCTCGATGTGCTCGACCAGGTGCGCGCAGGCCGGCTCCAGCGCGCGCCGCTGGCACAGCGCCAGCAGCTCGTGGTGGTCCCGGCTGGCGCGGATCATCGCGGGCTGGCGGTTCATCTGCAGCCGGGTGAAGCGCTCGCTGGTCTGCAGCAGCGAGGCGACGATGGACAGCGTACGCGGCTGCGGCGCATGGCGGTACAGGCTCATGTGGAACTGCGCGTTGAGCTCGCCCCAGCGCGCCATGTCGCTGTCCTGCACGGCCTGCGCGAAATCGGCGTCGAGGCTGGCCACCTGGTCGAAGTCGGCGTCCGTCATCCGCTGCAGGGAGGCGGCCAGCAGGCGCGGTTCGAGCATGGTGCGTAGGTCGTAGATGTCGTCGATCTCCTCGATGGAGAACGACGAGACGATGGCGCCGCGGTGCGGCTCCATGCGCAGCAGGCCTTCGGCTTCCAGCTGGAACAGGGCCTCGCGCACGGGGATGCGGCTGACCTGGAAGCGCTCGGCCAGCGCGTCCTGCCTGAGCTGCGTGCCCGCCGCGTGCTGGCCGTCGAGGATTTCCTGCCGCAGGTGCTCTGCGATGGCCGACGATAGGGTCCTGTGCTCGAATCTGGCTTTCACGGTCACTCCGGTGAGGGCGCCGGCGCCCGCCTGGCGCCCGCATGCCCTGCACGTATGGTATGCGAGCCGCGCGTCACGCCGCGGGCGGCGTGGGCGTGCCGTCGCGCAGCTGCCAGCAGCCCAGGGGGTTGTCGTCCTGCAGCTCGGGCGCCAGCAGTTCGGGCGGGAAGTTCTGGTAGCAGACGGGGCGCAGGAAGCGCTCGATGGCCTGCGAGCCGACCGAGCTGAACCCCGGGTGCGTGGTGGCGGGAAACGGCCCACCGTGCATCATCGCGTGCGCCACTTCCACCCCGGTGGGAAAGCCGTTGACGAGGATGCGCCCCGCGATGGTTTCGAGCAGCGGCAGCAGGGCGCGGGCGCCGGCATGGTCGGCCGCCTCGATCTGCAGCGTCGCGGTGAGCTGGCCTTCGAGCGTGCGCGCCACGGCCACCATCTCCCGCAGGTCGCGGCATTCGATCAGCACGGCGGCGGGGCCGAACATCTCTTCCGATAGTTCGGGCGCCTGCACGAAATCGCGCGCCTGCACGCGCACGGCGGCCGCGCGGGCCTGGCCCGGCGCCGGCGTGTCCGCGCCCTGGGCCACCAGGCGCGCGTGGGGGTGGCCGAGCAGGCGCGCCAGGGCGCCCTCGTAATGGGCGCAGATGCCCGCGCTCAGCATGGTGGCCGGCGCGCAGCGCCCGAGCGCCTCGCCCACCTGCGCGACGAAGCGCTCCCAGGCCGCCCCGGCGATGCCCAGCACCAGCCCCGGGTTGGTGCAGAACTGGCCCACGCCCAGCGTGAGCGAGCCGACGAACTCGCGCGCCAGCGCCTCGCCGCGCTGCGCCAGGGCGCCCGGGAGCATGAAGACGGGGTTGACCGAGCTCATCTCGGCATAGACCGGGATCGGAACGCGCCGCTGCTGGGCCACGGCCTGCAGCGCCAGCCCCCCGCGGCGCGATCCGGTGAACCCCACGGCGGCGATCGCCGGGTGGGCGACGAGGGCCGTGCCGACGTCCACGCCATGGTCGTGCAGCAGGGCGAAGAGGCCGGCGGGTAGGTTCAGTTCGGCGATCGCGGCCTGGATCTCGCGGCCGACGAGTTCGGAGGTGCCGGGGTGCGCCGGATGCGCCTTGACGACGACGGGGCAGCCCGCCGCCAGGGCGCTGGCGGTGTCGCCGCCCGCGACGGAAAAGGCCAGCGGGAAGTTGCTGGCGCCGAACACCGCCACCGGCCCGACGGCCACGCGGCGCTGGCGCAGATCGGGGCGCGGCGGCGTGCGCTCCGGCAGGGCCGGGTCGATGCGCACGCCCCAGGCGTGGCCGCTCAGGCACAGCTGGGCGAACAGGCGCAGCTGGTGGGTGGTGCGCGCCAGCTCGCCGCGCAGCCGCGCCTCGGGCAGCGCGCTTTCCGCCTGCGCGCGCGCGGCGATGGGCTCGGCCGCCTGCTCCAGCCGCGCCGCGATGCGTTCGAGCAGCTGCGCGCGCGTGGACGGCGCGCTGGCGCGCCAGGCCTCGGCGCTGGCGCGCGCCAGTTCGCAGGCCCGGTACACGTCCTCGGCCGTGGCGGTGCCGAAATCGGGCGCGATGGCTTGCCGGGTGGCCGGCGCCAGGGCGCGAAAGCTCCCGGCCTGGCCGCGGGTGTGTTGTCCGTCGATCAGCAGATCGCCATGGAGTTCGGGCATGGGTGGGTTCCTCAGAGCCTGTTCATGAAGTGGCGTCCGGCGCCGGCACGCCGGCGAGGGTGGCGATGCGCACCGGATCGGTCAGTTGTCTCGGGGGGGTGGGCGTCCAGCCCCACAGCGCTTGCGCGGCGGCGCCGCAGATGCGGCCCTGGCAGGAGCCCATGCCGCAGCGCGTCTGCAGCTTGGCTTGTACCCAGTCGCCGTAGCCGTCGAGCGCCTCGCGCGTGACGTCCTCGCAGCGGCAGACGATGGTGTGCGCATCGGCCAGTTGCGTGACGGCCGGGCGCAGCGCGAACTGCTCGCGCAACTGCGCGGCGAACCGCTCCCAGGCGGCGCGCTGGCGGGCCAGGTGCGCGGCCGGTGCCGGCGGTGTGGCGGCGCGGCCGCTGGCGTGCAGCCCGGCGATCCGGCCCTGCAGCTGCGCGCGTTCGTTGCCGCCCACCCCGGTGCATTCGCCGGCGGCGTAGATGCCCGCCACCGTGGTCTGCTGCGCCTCGTCCACGGCGATGGCGCCGCCGTCGCCCAGCGCGCAGCCGAGCAGTTGCGCCAGCCGCGTCTGGGGCACCAGGCCGTAGCCGCAGGCCAGGCGCTCGCAGGCGATGGGCTGCTCGCCGCCGCCGGTGCGCAGGGTGATGGATTCCAGCCGCTGCCCGCCGTGGGCGGCCTGCACCAGGCTGCCCGCCCGCCAGGCCGGGTCCAGCAGCGTGCAGGCCTGCCACGCCTTGGCGGGCCAGCGCCACAGCGAGGCCGCGAACCGGGCCACGGCCGGCCACGGTGCCTGCTCGGCGACGCGCGCGACGTGGGCGCCCGCCCGGCGGGCCGTGGCCGCGGCGGCCAGCAGCAGCGGCCCGGTGCCGGCGATGACGATGCGCTGCCCGCGCACGTCCAGGCCCTGCTTGATCAGCGCCTGCAACCCGCCCGCCCCGGTGACGCCGGGCAGCGTCCAGCCGGGAAACGGCAGCAGCAGCTCGCGCGCGCCGGTGCACAGGATGAGGGTGCCGAAGCGCTGCACCCAGCCTTCGGCGGGCGTCTCGATCAAAAGGGCGCGCTCTCCCGCCCGGGCCACCACCCTGGCGCCGGACGCCAGCGTGACGTTGGGAAAGCGGGCGAGCTGTTCGAGGAGCCGCGCGCAGGGGCCGGGCATCTCGTGGCGCGGGCCGCTGCGCCAGACCTGCCCGCCCGGCGCCGGGTTCTCGTCGAGCACCGTGATGCGCGCGCCGCCCGGCGCCGCCGCCAGCGCCGCCTGCAGCCCGGCGGGCCCGGCGCCCACCACGAGGATGTCGCAGTCCCGCGGCGCGGGCGGCGTGCTGGGGGCGAGGAGGCCGTGCAGCCGCGCCTCGCCGGTGCGGACCACCTGCCCGGGGCGGCAGCGCGTCATGCAGGCGAGCTGCTGGACGCCGTCCACCTGCACCCGGCATTCATGGCAGACCCCCATGCCGCACATGGGCGCGCGCGGCATGCCGGTGGCGGACTGGCGCGCCGTGCCCTGCGCGGTGAGCGCGAGCGCGGCGGCGATGGTGGTGCCGGCCGGCACCTCGACCGGGGCGCCGTCGATCTGCACCCGCACGGGGGAATGGGAGGAAGGGTTCATGGGCGGGGCTGAAAGCGTTCCAGGCGGTAGGGCGCCGCGTCCAGCGGGGGCGCGGCGCCCGTCATCAGCGCGCCGATCAGCGCCGCCGTGGCCGGTGCGGTCGTGACGCCGTGGCCTTCGTGGCCCGCGGCGATCCACAGGCGCGGCCGGCCGGGGTGGCGGCCGATCAGGGGCAGGCCGTCGGCGGTGGCCGGCCGCAGGCCCGACCAGGTGCGGATGGCGCGCGCGAGCGCGAGCGCGGGCATGTAGTCGATCGCGCGGCGCAGCAGGCGCGCCACCAGGGGCGGGTCCACCTGCGTGTCCTGGCGCCCGAATTGCCGCGTGGAGCCGATCAGCAGCTGCCCGGTGGGGCGCGGCTGGATGTTGACGGCGACCGACTCGCCTTCGACCTGGTGGGCGCTGGCCATGTAGCCGAGCTCGACCAGCTGGTGGTGCACCTGGCCCGGGTAGCGGTCGGTGATGACGAGGTGCCCCTTCTTGGGAAAGATCGGCAGATCGGGGCAGAGCGCGGGGGAGGCCACGCCGCCCGCCAGCAAAACCTGCCCCGCCTGAAAGCGCCCGGCGCTGCTCTCGACCGTGCCGTCGTCCTGGATGCGGTCGACGCGGCCGATGGTGAGCGTGATCCTGTCCGGATGGCGCGCCAGCAGCCACGCGGCCACCCGGGGCGCGTAGATCGCCGCGTCGCCCGCCACGCGCAGGCCCCCGGCCAGCCCCGGCCTCAGGGCCGGTTCGGCGCGTGCCAGCGCCGGCGCATCGAGCCATTCGCAGGCGATGCCGGCGGCGTCGAGCGTGGCCTGCTTGTGCGCCGCGAGCCGCGCCTCGGCCTCGTTGGCGGCGATCCACAGGGTGCCGCAGCCGGTCCAGCCGCAACGGGCGTCCAGCTCGGGCCGCCAGTCGTGCCAGAGGCGCATGGAGTGGCCGGAGAGGGCCAGTTCCACCGGGTTGTCGTCCAGGATCAAGAGGTGCCCCATCCCGGCGTGGGTGGCGGACGGCAGGCGGGCGTCGATCAGCCTGACCCTCAGGCCCCGCGCGGCGAGCGCGTCGGCGCATGCGGCGCCGACGATGCCGGCGCCGACGATGATCACGTCCTCGCTCATCGCGCCGGAATGCCCCAGGCGAACGGGTCGCGCTCGTCGATGAGCAGCGTGCCCTGCGCGCACACCCAGGCGCTGCCGCGGATGGTGGGCACGAGCTGCTCGCCCTGCATCTCGTAGTGCGCCTGGAACTGGCTGCCGATGACGCTGGCCTGGCGCCAGACCTGGCCGGGCGCGAGCTTGCCGCGGGCCGCGAGGCAGGCGAGCTTGGCGCTGGTGCCCGTGCCGCAGGGCGAGCGGTCGTAGGCCCCGCCGGGGCACAGCACGAAGCTGCGGCTGTCGGCCTGCGGGTCGTCGGCGAACAGCTCGACGTGGTCGATGGCCGCGCCCTCGGCGCCGCGCACGCCGGCCTCGTGCAGCGCCTGGCGCGCGCGCGCGGCGAAGTCCGTCAGCGCGGCGATGTTGTCCCCGGCCACGCGCAGGCCGTGTTCGCTCACCAGGAAGAACCAGTTGCCGCCCCAGGCGACGTCGCCCGTCACCCGCCCGATGCCGGGCACGTCCACCGCCACGTCCGCGTGCAGGCGGTAGGCCGCCACGTTGCGCACGCTCACCGAGCCGTCGTCGTGCAGCGTGGCCGTGACCGGCCCGACCGGCGTTTCGATGCGGTGCGTGCCCGCGCCGATGCGCCCCATGTGCGCCAGCGACGCCACCAGGCCGATGGTGCCGTGCCCGCACATGCCCAGGTAGCCTTCGTTGTTGAAGAAGATCACGCCGGCGGCGCAGCGGGGGTCCACCGGCTCGCACAGCAGCGCGCCGACGATCACGTCGCTGCCGCGCGGCTCCAGCACCGTGGCGCGCCGCCAGGCGTCGTGCGAGCCCGCCAGCAGGGCGCGGCGCTCGGCCATGCTGCCCCGGCCCAGGTCGGGGAAGCCGGCCACCACGAGGCGCGTGGGCTCGCCCGCGGTGTGGCTGTCGATGATGTGGATTTCGCGCATGGGGTGGTCGCTTCGTTGAGGTGTGCCGGCCGTGGTGTTCCCGGATTGTCTAGGCGAGCGACCGGTACTGGGCCGGGCGCGTCTCCAGCGCGTGGCGGACGATCTCGATCACGCGCTCGCGCTCGGCGCCGACGAGCGGCAGGCGCGGGCGGCGCATGTGCTCCGTGCCGACGCCCGCGAGCACGTCGATCAGCTTCAGGTTCTGCACCAGCTTGGTGGAGACGTCCAGATGCAGCATGGGCGTCATCCACTGGTAGAGCTTGAGCGCCTCGGCCCATTGTCCGGCCTTCATCAGGTCGTACAGCGCCACGGTCTCGCGCGGGAAGGCGCAGCCCACGCCGGCCAGGATGCCGTCGCAGCCCAGGGCCAGGGCCTCGTAGGCCAGGTCGTCCACGCCGACGAAGAGCTTGTAGCGCTCGCCCACGGTGTTGCGCAGGTCGGTGATGCGGCGCACGTTGCCCGTGCTCTCCTTGATGGCCATGAGCCAGGGGCAGTCGGCAAGCTCGGCCATGTGCTCGGGCTTGAGGTCCACCGCGTAGGCGATGGGGTTGTTGTAGACCATCACGGGCTTTTGCGCCGCCTCGGCGATCGTGCGCACGTTGGCCATGGCCTCGCGCGCATCGGCCGCGTAGATGACGGCGGGCATCACCATGAAGCCCTGCACGCCGATCTGGTTGCACTGCTCCACATAGCGCAGCGCCTCGCGGGTGCTGGTCTCCGACACATTGGCCAGGACCGGCACGCGCCCGGCGCTGGCCTCCAGCGCGATGCGCGCCACCTCCACCTTTTCGTCGCGGGTGAGCGTGCTCGCCTCGCCCAGCGAGCCGCAGGTGACGAGGCCGTGGATGCCGTTGCGGATCTGGAAATCGATGTGGCGGGCCGTGCCCTCGGCATCGATGCCTTCGTCGGCGTGGAACTTGGTGGTGACGGCGGGGAAGATGCCGTGCAGGTCGGAAAAGTCCATGGGTGCTCTCATGAAGTGACGAGGTTGATGGATCTGCCATCCTCGCGGGCGGCAGCGCATGGGGAAATCCAGATTCGTTGATCGTAGATTTTATACAATCTACAAAATTTCACCACCCCCTGAACCCAGGGTTTTCCCTGGGAAGGCCGGGGCAGGCCTTCCCAGGGCGCCAGGCTCAAAAGCCCACGATACGCTGAGGCAGGAAAGTCGCCAGGACCGGAAACAGCGCCACCAGCAGCAGGGTGACGATCTGCACGGCGATGAAGGGGATGACGCCCCGGCACACCTGTCCGTATTTCATGTCCGGCGGTGCGATCGAGAGCAGGTAGAAGATGGAGGACGCCATGGGCGGCGTCAGGTAGCTGGTCTGGATCACGATGATCACCAGCGTGCCGAACCAGATCGGATCGACGCCCGCGGCCGTGAGCACCGGCAGGAACAGGGGGACGCAGATCAGGACGTTGGCGGTCCAGTCGAGCACGAACCCGAGCAGGAAGACGATGAACAGGAACAGCACCAGGGTTCCCGTCAGCCCCAGGCCCATGTCGGAGATCAGGCTCTGGATCAGCCGCGAGCCTCCGTTGGCCGCGAAGATGCCGGTGAACATGATGCCGCCCGCGACGATGAGCATGATCATGGCGGAGATCCGCACCGTGATGGCCAGTGCTTCGCGCATCACTTTCCAGCTGAATTGCCGGTAGGCAATGCACAGGATCAGGGCGCCGATGGCGCCGACCGCCGCGGCTTCGGTCGGCGATGCGATGCCGGCCATCAACGAGCCCAGCACGGCAACGATCAGCAGCACCGTGGGCACCAGGCCGCTGGCGGTGATCTTGAGTTTTTCCAGCACCGGCAGCTGCATGTCCGCATCGTCGGCCGGAGGGCCCTTGTGCGGATGGATGATGCAGATGCCGATGATGTAGAGCACGAAGAGCCCCACCATGATGAGGCCGGGAAACAGCATGGCCGCGAACAGTTCGCCGACGGAAATCTGCGCCAGCGAGGCATACACCACGGCCACCACGGAGGGCGGGATCATGGTGCCCAGCGACCCGCCCGCGCAGATCGTGCCGGCGATCAGGGCGTTGTCGTAGCGAAACCGCTGCATCGCCGGAATCGCCATCAGGCCCACCATGACCTCGACGGCGCCGACCACGCCGGCGGCCGCGGCGAAGGTGGCGCCCATGGCGATGGTGGCCACCGCCAGGCCGCCGGGCAGGCGCCCGAGCCACAGCTGCATGGTGCGAAACAGGCGCGCGGCAATGCCCGAGCGCTCCAGGATCGCGCCCATCAGCACGAACATCGGGATCGCCGAGAGGATGTAATTGGTGGTGGCCGAATACAGCCCGCCGTACAGCTGGTTGAACATCTGGCCGCCAAAGGCGAACCAGCCGGCCACCAGCGCGGGGATGATCAGGGAGAAGGAGACCGGGATGCCCAGGAAGATCAGCAGGAACATCGCCGGGAACATCAGGGCGGCAACCGTCTGGTTCATGGCTGTTCCTTCCTGGCATTCATGGCCTGGCCGGCGAAGCCGCGCAATCCTTCCACGGCCAGCTGCAGGGTCAGGGCGGCCAGCCCCAGGGAGATCAGCAGGTAGAACGGCCACATCACCGGCGCCCATGGGCTGACGGTTTCCACCTCGTGGCGCACCCAGGCGTGCCAGGTGTGCGAGATGGCGATCCACGTCAGGAACCCGAAGAACGGCGCCAGCATCAGCAGGTAGGCGATGCCCTGCACCGCCCCGTTGACGGCGGCCGGCAGGCGGTTGCGCAGGACGTCGATCCGGATGTGGGCGTCCTCGCGCAACACATGGGCCACGCCGAGAAGAAACAAGGCCCCGTTGCTCATGTAGGCGATGTCGAACGCCCAGGTCGTCGGCGACTCGAACACATAGCGCGCGAAGACTTCATAGACCATCGCCAGGGTCAGGATGGCGGCAGACAGGGCGGCCAGCTGCGACATGCACCATGAGACCGCATTGGCAAATCGGGACAGAGCCTGGAGCATTGTTTTCTCGCTGTGGTGAGATCAATCCTGGAGCAGGTAGCTGCTTTCGGCCTTCCAGCGCTTGTGGTAGGCCTCGTAGTCGGCCAGCACTTCCGCCATGCCGGGCTTGCCCGCGGCCTTCTGGGCATTGGCGGTCTTGCGCATCCAGTCGTAGCCCGCATCCGACAGCTGCTTGATGAAGGACTTGTCCAGCGTGATCACCTCGTTGCGGCCGCTGCGGTATTTCTCCATCGCCTTCATGTCGGCGTCATAGAAGAAATCCAGGCTCTGGGCGGTCGTCAACTGCGCGGCCGCTTCGATCAGGGGCTTGAGATCCTGGGGCACCTTGTTCCAGGTGTCCTGCTTGACCACCACTTCCCACATGAAGGTGGGCTGGTGCACGCCGGGCACGACGATGTATTTGGCCGCCTGGTGAAAGCCCTCGGGCATGTTGGCCGAGGGCGGCGCCCATTCGACGGCGTCCACGCCCTTGCGCTGCAGCAGCGTGTAGATCTCGCCGGGCGGAACCACGGTGGGCACCGCGCCGAAGTAGTCGCGCATCACCTCGGCCCAGGCGCCGGAGGTGCGGTATTTCAGGCCCTTGAGGTCTTCGGCATTGCGGATGGGCTTGTTGGCATGCGCCAGGATTTCGGTGGAGCCGATGCCGACGATCATGGTCTTGAGGCCTTGCTGCGCCCGCAGCTTTTCCAGCCGCTCCTTGCCGCCGCCGTCGTACAGCCAGGATTTGTAGGCATCCGGGCCCATGCCCCCGGGGAAGCCCGCGAAGATGGCGTTGATCGGGTTCTGGTTGACCAGGTAGCTCGCCGTGGAATGCCCGGCCTCGACCACGCCGTCCTGGACGGCATCGAAGACCTTGAGCGCGGGGACGATCACGCCGGCGCCAAAGGGCTGGATCTCGACCCGGCCGGAGGTGATGATCTTCACGTTCCTGGCAAAACGTTCCAGGAAGTTTTGATAGAAGGGCGAGCCTTCCGGCACGGAGGTGGGCACCCGCCACGTGACATCGGCCGCCTGGGCCGCGCCCAGGCTGCCTGCGGCGATGGCCAGCGCCATCAGGGCGCGCTTGAGTAATTTCATGATGGTCTCCTGAGTAGTGGCACACAACATCCGGGATGGCCCCGAATCCAACGCTTCGAGCGACAGGCACCCCTGGGGGCGTCCTGAGCGGCTCGATTTCTGGTGCGGTTCTGGCGCATGGCCTGCGTCATATGAAATGCGGTGTATTTCAGCGGTCGCGCGCTGGAATCCAGTTTGATGTAGATTTTATACAATCTACAAATCATGAAAATAGCCCGGACTCGGGGTTTTCCCTTGAGTGTGTGGCGTCAGGGGGTGGCCGCCCCTTCGAGGGGCGCACCGGCGTTTGGGCCGCCCGCGCGGGGCGGCCGGGGCGGGGTCAGCCCGCCAGCGCCTGCCGGGTGATGAGCAGCACCTGGTCGCCGCCCGCGCTGGTGTCGAGCCAGACGACGGGCAGGTGGGGGAAGGCGGCTTCGAAGTGGGCGCGCTCGTTGCCGATCTCCAGCACCAGCACCGCGTCCTCGCTCATGCGCCGGGGGGCGTCGCGCAGCAGGCGGCGGATGAAGTCCATGCCGTCTTCGCCCCCGGCCAGCGCCAGCGCGGGTTCGGCGCGGTATTCCGGGGGCAGCTGGGCCATGCTGCGGGCGTTGACGTAGGGCGGGTTGCAGAGGATCAGGTCCCACGGGCCGGGGCAGTTCGCGAGGCCGTCCGATTCGACGAGCCGCACGCGCTCGTGCAGCTGGTGCTTCTCGACGTTGATGCGCGCCACCGCCAGCGCATCGGGCGAGAGGTCGGCGCCGGTCACGCTCACCTCCGGCCAGGCCAGGGCGGCCAGGATCGCCAGGCTCCCGTTGCCGGTGCACAGGTCCAGCACCTGGCGGGTCTGCTCGCTCAGCCAGGGGTCGATGCTGGCGTCGGCGATCAGCTCGGCGATGAAGCTGCGCGGCACGATGGCGCGCTCGTCCACGTAGAAGGGCACGCCGGCCAGCCACGCCTCGCGCGTGAGGTAGGCGGCGGGCTTGCGGCGGGTGATGCGTTCTCCGAAAAGAAGAGCTGCTCGCGCTTGCTGGTCGGGCGTTACAGCCTGATTTCTTATGGAATCCGCTTCGTCGCCCAAGGGGCTGTCCAGCGGCAGGCCCAGGCACCAGAGCACGAGCCATGCGGCTTCGTCGTGCGCGTTGGTGGTGCCGTGGCCGAAGGAGACGCCCGCGGCCTGGAGCCAGGCCGCGCCGCTGGCGACCAGCTCGCCGATGGTGGCGCCGCCGAGCGCGGAAGGGGCGGACATGGGAGGCGGCGCCTTATTTTTCGACGAAGGCGCGCTCGATCACGAAGTCGCCCGGCCGGGTGGTGCTGCCTTCCTCGAAGTCCAGTTTCGCCAGCAGCGTCTTGAGCGTGGCGAGCATCTCGGGGCTGCCGCACAGCATCACGCGGTCGGTGGCGGGGTCGAGCGCCGGCAGGCCGAGGTCACGGGCCAGCTGCCCATTCTCGATCAGGGTGTTGATGCGGCCCTGGTGCTCGAAGGGCTCGCGCGTCACCGTCGGGTAGTAGCGCAGCTTGGCGCGCACCATCTCGCCCAGGAGCTCGTGCCGCGGCAGTTCCTGGGTGAGGTAGTCGCGGTAGGCGAGCTCGGCCGCCTGGCGCACGCCGTGCACGAGGATGATCTGCTCGAAGCGCTCGTACGTGTCCGGGTCGCGCGCGATGGCCATGAAGGGCGCGATGCCGGTGCCGGTGGACAGCAGGTACAGGCGCTTGCCGGGCAGCAGGTAGTCGGTGACCAGGGTGCCGGTGGGCTTCTTGGCGACGATGACGGTGTCGCCCACCTGGATGTGCTGCAGGCGCGAGGTGAGCGGCCCGTGCGGCACCTTGATCGAGAGGAACTCCAGGTGCTCTTCCCAATTGGGGCTGACCACGCTGTAGGCGCGCAGCAGCGGCTTGCCGTCGACCTTCAGCCCGATCAGGGTGAAATGCCCGTTGGAGAAGCGGAAGGACGGGTCGCGGGTGGTGGTAAAGGAAAACAGCCGCTCGGTCCAGTGGTGCACGGAGAGGACGCGCTCTTCAAAAAACATGGTGTCTTGCGGGTGTGCCGGCAGGGAGCAGGGCCGACGCCATCTGAGCTGATTGGGGAAAACCCGGATTGTCGTTGAAAGCAAGGGAAAGTTTGGAAAACCCTAGCAGAAAGCGCGGGCCATCGTGGCGGTTTTCGGGACGGCGCTACATTAACCGTCCCGCAATTTCTCTGCCCTGGAGGGGGAATATGACCAAGTGGTTGGCTCTGGCCATGGCGTCCTTGGCGTTCGCAGGCGGCGCGGCGCAAGCCGAAGGCCGCTACACCATCGGCGAAATCAACAGCTACAAGGCGCAGCCGGCGTTCCTGGAGCCCTACAAGAAGGGCATGGAGCTGGCCGTGGAGCAGGTCAATGCCGCGGGCGGCGTCAATGGCAGACAACTGGTCTTGATCACGCGCGACGACAACGCCAACCCCGGCGAGACGGTGCGCGCGGCCGAGGAGCTCGTCACGCGCGAGAAGGTGGACGTGCTCACCGGCGGCTTCCTGTCGAACCTGGGCCTGGCGCTGACCGACTTCGCGCAGCAGAAAAAGCGCTTCTACCTCGCCAGCGAACCGCTCACCGACAAGATCGTCTGGCAGCAGGGCAACCACTACACCTTCCGCCTGCGGCCCTCGACCTGGATGCAGGTGGCGATGCTCGTGCCCGAGGCGGCCAGGCTGCAGAAAAAGCGCTGGGCGCTGGTCTACCCCAACTATGAGTACGGCCAGTCGGCCGCGGCCACCTTCAAGCGGCTATTGAAGGCCGCGCAGCCGGACGTGGAGTTCGTCGCCGAGCAGGCCACGCCGCTGGGCAAGGTGGACGCGGGCAGCGTGGCGCAGGCGCTGGCCGACGCCAGGCCGGACGCGATCTTCAACGTGCTCTTCGCCACCGATCTGGCCAAGTTCGTGCGCGAGGGCGAGACGCGCGGCCTGTTCGAGGGCCGCAAGGTGGTGAGCCTGCTCACCGGCGAGCCCGACTACCTCGATCCGCTCAAGGCCGAGGCGCCCACGGGCTGGATCGTCACCGGCTACCCCTGGTACGCCATCGCCACGCCCGAGCACCAGGCCTTCCTCGATGCCTACCGCAAGCGCTTCGACGACTACCCGCGCGCCGGCTCGGTGGTGGGCTACAACGCCATCCTGTCCATCGCCGCGGGTCTGAAGAAGGCCGGCAGCAGCGATACCGAAAAGCTCATCGCCGCCTTCACCGGCCTGCAGGTCGATACGCCCTTCGGCAAGATCACCTACCGCCCGCAAGACCACCAATCGACCATGGGCGCCTACGTGGGCACCACGGCGGTCAAGGACGGCAAGGGCGTGATGGTGGACTTCCGCTACGAGGATGGCGCCAAGTACCAGCCGTCGGACGAGGAAGTGAAGAAGCTGCGCCCCGCCGCGCCGTAAACCCCGCCGCGCATGGATCTCTCGGGCCTGCTCGTCCAGCTGCTCAACGGCCTGGCGAGCGGCGCCACGCTGTTCCTCGTCGCGGCCGGCCTGTCGCTGGTCTTCGGCGTCACGCGCATCGTCAATTTCGCGCACGGCTCGCTCTATGTGCTGGGGCTGTACGTGGCCTACGCCAGCGTCGAGCGGCTCGGCGGCGCGATCGGTTTCTGGCCCGCGCTGCTGCTGGCGCCGCTCGTCGTCGGGGCCCTGGCCGCGCTGATCGAGGTGCTGCTGCTGCGGCGCATCTACCACGCGCCCGAGCTGCTGCAGCTGCTCGCCACCTTCGCCCTCGTGCTCATCATCCGCGATGCGGCGCTGTGGCTCTGGGGCGCGGAAGACCTGCTGGGCCCGCGCGCGCCGGGGCTGGCCGGGGCGGTGGAGATCCTCGGGCGGCGCTTTCCCGCGTATGACCTGCTCCTGATCGCCGCGGGCCCGCTGGTGCTGGCGCTGCTCACGCTGCTGCTCACGCGCACGCGCTGGGGCACGCTGGTGCGCGCGGCCACGCAGGACCGCGAGATGCTCGGTGCGCTGGGCGTGCAGCAGGCCTGGCTGTTCACGGCGGTGTTCGCGCTCGGCGGCCTGCTGGCGGGCCTGGCCGGGGCGCTGCAGCTGCCGCGCGAGCCGGCGAACCTGGAGCTGGACCTGCCGATGGTGGCCACGGCCTTCGTCGTCGTCGTGGTCGGCGGCATGGGCAGCCTGACCGGCGCCTTTCTCGCCTCGCTGCTGATCGGGCAGTTGCAGGCCTTCGGCATTCTGGTCTTCCCGCAGATCACGCTGGTGATCGTCTTCCTGTTCATGGCGGTGGTGCTGGTGCTGCGCCCGCATGGCCTGCTCGGTCGGGCCGACGAGGTGCCGCCGACTGCACCGGCCACGGTGACCGTGCCGCTGTCGGCCGGACGCCATGCCGGAACTTGGGCGCTGGCCCTGCTGGCGGTCATGGCGGCGGCGCCGCTGGTCGCCGGCGATTACGCGCTGATCCTGCTGACCGAGGTGGTGATCCTCGCCCTGTTCGCCGCCAGCCTGCATCTGCTGATCGGGCTGGGCGGGCTGGTGTCCTTCGGCCACGCGGCGTGGTTCGGGCTGGGCGCCTACGGCTCGGCCCTGCTGGTCAAGCACTTCGACGCGCCGATGCCGCTGGCGCTGGCCGGGGCGCCGATCCTGGCCGGGATGGGGGCGCTGGTGGCGGGCTGGTTCTGCGTGCGGCGGTCGGGGCTCTATTTCGCCATGCTGACGCTGGCCTTCGCGCAGATGGTGTTCTACCTGGTGTTCGACAACAAGGCG
>OFJB01000294.1_pt1 | contig 25600 bp, 21 predicted proteins | sample 1775081 | NCBI WGS metagenome assembly OFJB01 (sample SAMN08195771, study PRJEB24354) | sludge metagenome | isolation source: initial sludge from phenol fed wastewater aerobic bioreactor | place: India: Nagpur | collected 2016-06-05
CGGGCAACGCCGACTTCTTCCTCGGCGGCCTTGTAGTTGCGCCACTTGATGGTCACTTCCGGGCTTTTCTGCACCGCCTGCTGGGCGACCTGACGCAGCGCCTGTTGAACTTCCGTCGGAGCAGAATCCTGAGCGAAACCGGCGGTGGAAAAAACCGCGGTCGCCAGTAACAATGTGATGGTTTTGATTTTCATGAGGGACTCGCAATGAACCGATTCAACCTCATGCCGAAAGCCCGGAGACCGAGACGACACAAGGAATCTCTTTGGGGAACGGAATACTTATCATATAGCCGATCCCGATTTTAGGTGAATAATCATTCCAGATTGTAAGGTTTGGTAAAAAACAAAACCTCGGCAACAGCGGAAAAATATATCATTGTCATGATTATCCGACAAGCACACCTCCTTTCAGGAAAGCGCAATCCTTTCCAGTTTGCGATAGAGGGTCCGCGTACTCACCCCCAGGCAACGAGCCAATCCGTCCATTTCCCCTTGATGGTTCTGCCGCGCCCAACGCAGATACCGCCGCTCCAACTCCTCCAACTCGACGATTCGATCGACGCCGAAGCCCTGCTGAACTGGCGCACCGACTGCCAACGGCGGTGGCGAGTCAGCCATCTCCACCAGATGCGACAGGTCGATGCTATCACCATCCGCCAGCAAGGTCGCCCTTTCGATCAGGTTTCGCAACTCGCGAATGTTGCCGCTGAAGCGCTGCCCCGCCAGCCATTCCAGAGCTGCCTTGGTAAAACGACGCCCTTGCTTGTGATCAACCCGTTCGAGCAGGGATTCCGCGAGTAGCGCGATATCGCCGCTGCGCTCGTGCAAGGCTGGAGTCCGGATCGGAAAAGTGTTTATACGAAAGTAGAGGTCCCGGCGAAAGGTTTCTGCCTGAACCATCGCCGCCAGATCGCGGTGCGTCGCCGTCACCAGACGGAAATCCGCCGGCAACCAGTCGAGCCCACCAACCCGACGGTAGGTCCCGGTCTCCAAGAGGCGCAGCAGCTTGATCTGCAAGCTCAGGGGCAGCTCACCGATTTCGTCGAGAAAAAGGGTCCCGCCGGATGCTGCTTCGACCAAGCCCTGCTTGCGATGAGTCGCACCGGTAAAGGCCCCCTTTTCGTAACCGAACAACTCTGCCTCGAACAGTGTTTCCGTCATCCCCGCGCAATCGACCGCGACAAAAGGTCCGTCGGAACGCTGACTGGCTTCGTGGATCGCATGCGCGACCAATTCCTTTCCGGTCCCCGTTTCGCCAAGCAGCAAAACCGCTGCGCTGGAAGGGGCAACCCGCATCATCTTGTCCAACATATCGACGAACGCTGGCGAACGCCCGACCAGGCCACGCGCCGCCGCCCGGCTGCTGGCCTGGCGGACGATACGCATGGTCTCGACGAAGTAGGCGATATCGCCATTTTCGTCCCGGATCGGCACCGTTTCGACGGCAACGTGCTCCTCGCCGCGCGCCGTGTGATGCAGATGCAGAACCCGTTGCGGCTCACCGGAGTCGAGGCTGAGCTTGAGCGGGCAAGACTCCCCCGCTTGATCGCAAGGCAGATCGAAATGGTGTGAGACCTCATAGCAACTGCGCCCCGCCAGTTCCCGACCACCGCCGAACTCACGGGTGTAGGCCGCATTGGCGGCAATGATCCGGTAATCCGCGCTCATTACAATGCGCGGCTCTGGCAAACCGTCGAGGAAGGAAATCAACTCACTCAGAAAATGCGACGTCAAAATTGACACTCCCGCCAATAGATGCTGCCGATTCTGACACAGCAAAACAGCCAGTGTTAAAGAAATGCATGAGAAACATCACAACCCGTTGATTTAAATACCAGCAAACGAAAGACATAGGCTGGCACACAACTTGTTAATAGAGATACCGGAAACCGGGGACACCTCCCGCAGCACGATGCGCTTTCCTGGAAAATATCGAGCTGCAGGCGCTGACCGGCTGGGCGCATATCCCCCTTAGTTCGCCCCGCAGGCTTGCTTCATGCAACCAGCCGGCAGACAGAAAGCCACCCCGGTTTCCAACCATAACGATCAACGGGGTAACAACAACAATGAACCAAGCGGCAGACCAGAAGAAGCAGGCAGAACCGACTGCAGTCTCTTTTTACGAAAAACGGAAGAAAATCTACGCCAAGCGTGTCCGGGGCTTCTTCGACAACTGGCGCATCGCGCTGGTTCTACTGACCCAGGTCATTTTCTACGGCACTCCCTGGATTCAATGGAACGACCGGCAAGCCGTGCTCTTTCATCTGGTCGAGCGCAAGTTCTACATCTTCGGCCTGGTGTTCTGGCCTCAGGATGTCATCTACCTGGCCATCCTGTTGATCATCTCCGCCTACGCACTGTTCCTCGTCACTGCCGTGGCCGGACGCCTGTTCTGCGGTTACGCCTGTCCGCAGACGGTATATACGCAGCTGTTCATGTGGATCGAGAACTGGGTCGAAGGTGATCGCAACGCGCGTCTGAAGATGGACAAGGGGCCGATGGATGCGCGCAAGCTGCGCATCAAGTCCACCAAGTTCGCGCTCTGGGGCATTCTGTCGCTATGGACCGGTTTTACGCTGGTCGGCTATTTCACTCCGATGAGCGAGTTGATCAACAACGTCCTGACCAACAACCTCGGCCCCTGGGAAATGCTTTGGATTTTCCTGTATGGCGGCTTCACCTTCCTCTTTGCCGGCTTCATGCGGGAACAGGTGTGCAAGTACATGTGCCCCTATGCACGCTTCCAGAGCGTGATGTTCGACCCGGACACGCTGATCATCACCTACGACCCGGATCGCGGCGAGCCGCGCGGGCTGCGCAAGAAAGGCGCCGACACCAGCAAGCTGGGCGACTGCGTCGACTGCGGGCAATGCGTCGTGGTTTGCCCGACCGGCATTGACATCCGCAATGGCCTGCAATATGAGTGCATCGGCTGTGCCGCCTGCATCGACGTCTGCGACCAGGTGATGGACAAAGTCGGCCTGCCGCGTGGCCTGGTCCGTTACTCGACGGAAAACGCGATGCAGCAGAAGCTCGATCACAAGAGCATCATGTCGCACATCATCCGCCCCCGCATCCTGCTGTACACGGCAATCCTGATCCTGATCAGCATCATTGCCGGCTACTTCCTGGTCAACCGCATTCCGCTCAAGGTCGACATCATCCGCGACCGCTCCACCCTGGCCCGCGAAGCCGACGACGGCAGCATCGAGAACGTCTTCATGCTGCAGATCATGAACACCTCGGAATCGCCGCAGCACTACAAGCTGACGGCCGAAGGCCTGGACGGGCTGAAGATCGTCGGTGACGACAGTGTCGATGCCAAGGCTGCCGGCCTGACCTCGTTCAACGTCGTGCTCGCCGCTCCGCCGGAATCCGGCAAGCGCGGCTCGAATCCGATTCATTTCACCATCACCGCAGAGGGCAACCCAGACATCACCCTGCGGGAGAAAGCCTCTTTCCTCCTGCCCTGACGCCAAACAGGGCAGACTCCGCTTGGGCGGGAGCTTGTCTCCCGCCTTTTTTTATTTGTCACGGCCGGCGCGCAAACGCCTGCTCAAGAAACCCCAGCAATTTCGGCACATGCCCGTCCACATCGCCAAACTCTTCGTGGTTCCCGACCAACTCGAGCAAGTCGACGTCGGCATGCCCTGCCGCAGCACGGATCGCCCGCGCCTCGGCAAGCGGCACCATGGCATCGTCCCGGCCGTGCACCAGCAACACCGGACAGCGCACCCGGGCTATCGTATGGATCGGCGCGATATCGTCGAAACGGTAACCGATGACCCGCTGCACATAACGCAATACGTAAGCTCCCAGCGGCCAGTACGGAATGTGCTTGGCATCCAGCCAGCGCCGCATCATGGCCGCCGGATGGGCAAAGGCGGAGAGACTGATGACGCCGCGGATTTCCCGACGGCGACTGGCAACCAGCAGCGCCGCCCCGCCCCCCACCGAATGACCGATCACCGCCAGGGCATCGCGCTCGATACCGGCGATGCCGACCAGCCAGGCCATGCCGGCTTCGATATCCTCGGCGAAGCGCGGCAGGGAGGCAAAGCTGTCGTCGTCGCTTTCCCCGTGGCAACGGGCATCGAGCAGCAACAGCGAATAGCCGGCTTGCTGCAGGTGGCGCGCGACGGGCAGAAAATTCGCCGCATTGCCGCCCCAGCCGTGCATGACGACCAAGGCGCGAGGCCCGGCCGGAATGTACCAGGCGCGCAGGCGCTTGCCATTGCTGGTCGGCACCTCGACCGACTGCCACGACAACCCGTCTGGCTGTGCCTCACGGGGAACCCGCGGCGCCCGCAGACTGCGGCGAATGGCCCGGTTGAGCAGAAGCACGGCGAGTGGTGGCAGGGCCAGCCAGCCCCAGATGCTCATTGCCGACGCCACGAACCATCGCGCGCCGAAACAGAGCGCTGCGTCGGGGTCAAAGGCAAACAGGATTGCAGGTTCATTGGCATGACATTCTCAAAGCCATCAGGAGCGCCCCCGACCCGGGTTCACATAAATTCAATGCCGCGCCACATGGCGGCGACACCCCCAACAGCAGTAAAATAAGCAATTGCTACTATACCTCACGATAATCAGGAGTATTCATGAACAGCGCCGCTTCCCAACATGCGCCCCACAGTCGTCTGGCGCACATGCCGATCTCGCTTTTCGCGATCGTCATGGGCCTTTCCGGTACCACCATCGCTTTTGAACGGATTGAGCACCTCTGGTCCTGGACGATCCATCCCTCGACCCTGCTGCTGATCCTCAGCGCCGGCATTTACGGGCTGATTGCCTTCGCCTACCTGAGCAAGTTCCTGCGCTACCGCAGCGAAGTGATCGGCGAGTTCAACCATCCGATCCGCATCAGCTTCTTCCCGACCATGTCGATCGGCCTCCTCCTGCTCGCCATCGCCATACTGCAATACAGCCCGACGATCGCGCTCGCCCTGTGGGCGGTCGGCAGCATCACCCAGTTGCTGTTCACCCTGCTCATCCTCTCGACCTGGATTCATCACGAACGCTACCAGGTCCAGCACAGCAACCCGGCCTGGTTCATTCCCATCGTCGGCAACATCCTGGTGCCGGTCGCCGGCGTACCGCTCGGTTTTCCGGAAATTTCCTGGTTCTACTTCAGCGTCGGCCTGATGATGTGGACGCCGCTGCTGGCGGTGCTGTTCAACCGCTTCTTCTTCCATCCGATGGTCCCGGCCAAGCTGCTGCCGACGCTGTTCATCCTGATCGCCCCGCCGGCAGTCGGCTGCATCGCCTGGCTCAAGCTGCACCACGGCGTGCTCGATGACGTGGCGCGCATCCTCTACTACTTCGGTCTTTTCATCACCCTGCTGCTGTTCTTCCAGTGGCGCCACTTTGCCCGCCTCTCGTTCGCCCTTCCCTGGTGGGCCTATTCCTTCCCGCTGGCGGCGATGACCATCGCCTCCAGCATCATGCTCGAAAAGGTCGGCGGCACCTTTTTTGCCATTCTGACCCCGGTGCTGCTGGGCTTGCTGAGCATCCTGATCGTCGTGCTGCTGTTCAATACGAGCCGGGCCATGCTGCGCGGCGAGATCTGCGTTCCGGAATAAGGCAGCCCCTCGTTTCCCGCCCCTCCGGCAAGAAGAGCGGGCTATACTGGCGGGAAACGAGACATAACGAATCCGGAGGAGGCCCGCCCGCGGGCAACGTGCATGGATGTTCTATTCCTGCTCGCACTGGCAACCGTCATCGTCGTCCTGCTCTTCGACTACACCAACGGTTTCCACGATGCCGCCAACATCGTTGCAACAGTCATCGCCTCCCGGGCGATGACTCCGGTGCAGGCGGTGATCGTTGTCGGTTTCTTTGAATTCCTCGGCCCGCTGCTCGGCGGCACCGCAGTCGCCAACACGATCGGCAAGTTCGTCAGCCTCGACGGCGTCGTACCGCTGCTCTCGCTGTCGATCCTGCTTTGCGGACTGATCGGTGCCATCGTCTGGAACCTGGCGACCTGGTATTTCGGCATTCCCTCGTCGTCTTCGCACGCGCTGGTCGGCGGACTGATCGGCGCCATCGTCGTCAGCGTCGGCAGCGATCATGTCGTCTGGGGCTTCCGCGAGCTTGCCGACGGCCACCTGACCGGCATCATCAAGGTTCTGGCCGCCCTCGTCCTGTCCCCACTGATCGGCTTCTGGGCCGGCTTCCTGATCCATCGCCTGATGAACGCCCTGCTACGTAGCGCCAGTACCGCCGCCAACACCCGACTGCGTTATGCCCAGTTCTTCACTGCCGCCGGCCTGGCGTTCTCGCACGGTGCCAACGACGCCCAGAAGAGCATGGGCATCCTGACCCTGGTCCTGCTGCTGGGCGGCTTCATCCCCAGCTTCGAAGTCCCGTTCTGGGTCATGCTCGCCTGTGCCTCGGCGATCACCCTCGGCATCATTTCCGGCGGCTGGCGCATCGTCCGTACGCTCGGCTTCGCCATCTACCGGGTGCGGCCGATCCACGCGCTGGATTCGCAACTGACCTCGGCGCTGGTGATCATGGGCGCATCGCTGGCCGGCGCCCCGGTGTCGACAACGCACGTCGTCGCCACCTCGATCATGGGCATTGGCGCCTCGGAACGGCCGCGCGCGGTCCGCTGGGCCAAGGCCAAGGACATCGCGACCACCTGGGTGATCACCATCCCTGGCGCCGCCCTGGTCGCCATCCAGGCCTACGCCCTGCTCCACCTGTTCATCGGAGTCCCATCATGAGCGACAACACCGGTTCGCCCTCGCTGTTCCGCCGGTTGATCGAGCGCGTCTTTCCCAAGATGCCCGACTTTTTCGCCATGCTCACCCTGCAATGCCGGCATGTCGCGCAGACCGCCGGCCTGCTGGTCGAGTTCATGGAAACCGCCGCCCCCGACATCGGCCGGCAGATCCGCAAGGACGAGCACGAAGCCGACCGGGTCAAGATCCACAACCTGCACGCGCTGAACGAGGCCTTTTCGACGCCGATCGACCGCGAGGACCTTTATCGGGCGATCATGGACCTCGACGAAGTCGTCAATTACTGCAAGACCACGGTCAGCGAAATGGAAGTCCTGCAGCTCGACCCTGACAAGCATTGCCTGGAAATGGCGATGCACATCAAGCTGGGCACCGACGCCCTGCTCCAGGGCTTCACCCGGCTGGCCAGGGAGCCGGCACAGGCGGCCGCCGACGCCGACATCGCGCGCAAGGCCGAGCGCCGCGTCGAAAAGGCCTACCGGCGGGCGATCGCCGACCTCTTCCAGGGCGACGACTACATCCACATGTTCAAGCGTCGGGAAATCTACCGCCACCTCTCCAACGCCGCCGACCGCATGGCGCACTGCGCCAACACGCTGCACGACATCGTCGTCAAGATGTGCTGAGCCTTACTCGCCGCTGACCAGGACCGTCTGACCGGCGAAATCGACCCGCTGCCCGGGCCGGATCTTGGCCCGCTTGCGGGTATCGACGACGCCATCGACGCGAACCTGTCCGTCGGCGATCGCCGCGTGCGCGGCGCCGCCCGATTCGCAAAGACCGGTCGCCTTGAGCAACTGGTCGAGCTGGATGTGCTCGCCGCGCACGGCAAAATTGAGACTCATGATTCTTCCTCGATGATGATCAGGTGCACCCGGCACGGCCCGTGGGCGCCGAGGACGATGGTTTGTTCGATGTCGCCGGTACGCGACGGCCCGGAAACGAAGTTGGCCGCCCGCGGCAACTGCCCGCGCTCGCGGCGCAGCAGCGCGAAGGCGTCTTCCATCGTCGCCACCACCCGTGCCGCCGGCACCAGCGCGATATGGCTTTCCGGCAGCAGGCTGACCGAAGCTGGTGTCGCCGGGCCGGATAGCAGGAGCAAGGTGCCGGTTTCGGCGATGGCGCAGAAGCAGCCGGTGATGCCGACCGGGTCGGCATCCACCGCACTGCCGCTGTGGCTGTCGACACCGGCGGCGGCCCAGTCGAGGCCGGCGACGTCGAGCGCGGTCACCGCCCGCGCCGGCAGATCATGTGCGGCCAGGTAGGCGGCAACGCGCGCCGGTACCGCGGCGTAGTCGACAACCCGCTCGACCGTGCTCGCCAGGCTGCCCGCCTTGGCGCAGAAGCGCGCCACCAGGTCGCCGGCCAGCGTCGGCTGCGGCCCCGGCGACGCCGCCTGCAGGTAGACCAGGGCGGCGGCGCGGCGCGCCCCGGCATCGCCCTTGGCAAGCCCGGCGCGGACACGGGCGAGGATCTCGTCGCGCGCGCTCATGTCACGACATTTCTGGGCGCGCCGGCGACGAAGGCTTCGAGGTTGTCCACCAGCTGATCGGCCAGCATCTGCATCGCCGGCCGGCTCGACCACGCGACATGCGGCGTCAGCAGGAAATTGGGTTGCGCCAGCAAGGCCGGATCGAGCAGTGGCTGATCGTCCGGCGGCGGTTCGACGCTCAGCACGTCGAAGCCGGCGCCGGCGATCCAGCCTTCGCGCAGCGCCCGGGCCAGCGCCGCTTCGTCGACGATGCCGCCGCGCGCCGTGTTGATCAGCAGCGCCGAAGATTTCATCGCCCGCAGTTCGGCCTCGCCGATCAGGTGACGGGTGGCGTCGCTGAGCGGGCAATGCAGGCTGATCGCGTCGGCCGCCGCCAGCACCTCGTCGAAAGCGGTGTAACCGGGGCGCACGCTGGCGGCATCCTTGCGTTCGGCGCGCAGCACACGCATGCCGAAGGCTGCGCCGAGGCGGACGACACCGTTGCCAAGGCTGCCGGCGCCGATGACGCCGAGCGTCGCGCCGTGCAGATCGCGGATCGGGTGGTCGAACAGGCAGAACTGTTCGGCGGCCTGCCAGGCGCCGGCCTGGATCGTCGCGCGCCAGGCGAAGAGGTTGCGCGACAGGGCCAGCAGCAGCGCGAAGACATGCTCGGGCACGGTATGTTGGGCGTAGCCGCGGATGTTGCTGACGACGATGCCGCGCCGCCGACAGGCGTCGAGGTCGACGATGTTGGTGCCGGTGGCGGCAACCGCGATCATCCGCAACTCAGGCAGCGCGTCGATCACCGCTGCCGACAGCGGCACCTTGTTGGTGATGGCGATGCTGGCGCCGCGCAGGCGCTCGACCACCTGCTGCGGTGAAGTCTGCGGGTAGTCGATCCAGTCGTGGGCGAAGGCCGGCCGCCGGAAGTCGGCGACCACCGACGCCCGATCGAGATGGACGATGCGCAACATCAGGCCGCCGTCACGAAGGGCGTGCCGTGCGCCGCCGCCAGCTCGCCGACCTTGGCACCAAGCGCAGCCTCACCGCTGTAGATCAGGCAATCGACGCCGGCCGCGCACAGCCCCTCGATCGCCGGCCCGTCGCCGTGCACCAGGTTGAGCACCCCGCCTGGCCAGTCGCAGCGCGTTGCCAGTTCGCACAGCGCGAAGGCGGCCGCCGGCGCCTGCGGACTCGGCTTGACGACCAGCGTCGCCCCCGCCAGCAAGGCGGGCGCTGCTGCCGCTGCCAGGCCGGCCAGCGGCTGGCCGGCAGCGACGACCAGCGCGGCGACACCGGTTTCGCCAACACTCGCCTCACGCAACGCGACAAGCGCCGCTGCCACCTCGGCGTCCGCCTGTGCTTCCGGGCAGGCGCTCTCCTGCACCAGCAACTTGGCGAAGTGGCCGGCGTACTTCTCCAGGCCGTCGGCGAGGCGGGCCAGGCATTCCTGGCGACCGGCCAGACCGAGCCCGGCCCAGGCGGCCTGCGCGTCGCGCGCCGCCGCCACCGCCTCGGCCGCTTCCTCGGCGCCGCACATCGGCACCCGGTGACGGGCCTGCCCGGTCGCCGGATTGACCACGTCGAAGAAACTGTCGCCCACCGTCAGGTAAGGGCGGCCGTTGATCCAGAGGGGAATGGCCATCGGGCCTTCGGGTGCGAATTCCATCGTCAGTCTCGCTTTCTTGCTGCGTATTGTTCGAAAAAGGTCTTGCCGCCGGCCGCCACCGGCAGATCGCGCGCTGCCGTCCAGCCCGGCGCAAAACCGAAGATGCGGATGCGCCCCGCGCCGTCGGCCAGCCAGTTCAGGTAGCGCGCGGCGATCCGGGTCAGCGCCCGGTACAGCTTCGGCCGGCCGGCGACCCAGGCCCAGGCGCGCAGCCCGAGGCGCTCGCCCCAGGGGCGCAGGCCGCGCCGCCACTGTTCCTGGCGCAGGCCGTGCATCAGCTCGGGCAGCGGAATGCGCACCGGGCAGACGCTCGAACACTGGCGACAGCCGGTCGACGCGTGCGGCAGGTCGAGCGCGTTCTCGATGCCGGTGTAGAGCGGCGTCAGCACCGAACCCATCGGCCCGGGATAGACCCAGCCGTAGGCGTGGCCGCCGAGCGAGAAATACACCGGGCAGTGGTTCATGCAGGCGCCGCAGCGGATGCAGCGCAGGATGTCCTGGTAGTGCGATCCGACGACATCGGCGCGGCCGTTGTCGACCAGGATGAAGACGGTCTTGGTCGGCCCTTCGCTTTCATCGTCAGCGCGCGTGCCGGTCAGCAGCGAGACGTAGTTGGAGATCGTCTGGCCGGTCGCCGAGCGCGGCAGCAGGCGCATCAAGGTCGCGAAATCCTGCAAGGTCGGCACCACCTTCTCGATGCCGGTGATCACCACATGGACGCGCGGCAGCGTCGTCACCATGCGGCCGTTGCCTTCGTTGGTAACCAAGGCCGCGGTACCGGTCTCGGCGATCAGGAAATTGGCGCCGGAAATGCCCATGTCGGCCGACAGGAAGTGCTGGCGCAGGACACCGCGCGCCTCGCGGGCGAGCGCCGGAATGTCGGCGGAAGTCCGCGCTTCGAGCGGCCGGCCGTGCTTTTCGGCGAACAGCGTCTCGACTTCCTGCAAGGTCTTGTGCACCGCCGGCGCGATGATGTGCGACGGCGCCTCGCCGGCCAGTTGGATGATGTATTCGCCGAGGTCGGTCTCGACCGGCTCGATGCCGGCAGCGGCCAGGGCGTCGTTGAGATGCGCCTCTTCGGAGAGCATCGACTTCGACTTGGTGACTTTCTGCACGCCGTGACGGCGGGCAACGTCGATCACCAGCTCGCAGATTTCGCTGCCGTCGCGCGCCCACAGTACCTCGGCGCCGCGCGCGCGGGCGTTTTCCTCGAAGATTTCCAGCCAGACGTCGAGATCGTTCAGCGCCCGGTCGCGGATGCCGGCGCAGGCCTCGCGCAAGGCTTCGAATTCGAGGCCGTCGTCGGGCAGCGCCGCCATCGCCTTGGCGCGCTTGCCGGAAAACAGCGGCTTGGCCTTTTGCAAGGCTTGCTGCAGCACCGGGTTGCGTACCTTGTCGGCGGCGCGGGCGGTGAAATGCATCGCCTGCGAGTGACGGGCGTTGCCGTTCATGGCTGCGCTTCCCCGGCCAGCACTTCGGCGAAGTGCAGCACGCGCGTCGTCTCGTCGCCGCGCCGACGCAAGCGCCCCTCGATGTTGAGCAGGCAGCCGAGATCGCCGCCGACCACCGCATCGGCGCCGGCAGCGGCAATCGACTCGCACTTGCGGTCCACGATGCGCGCCGAAACGTCGGCGTAATTCTCGGCGAAGGCACCACCGAAACCGCAGCATTCCTCGCAGTCGGCCATTTCCTTCAGGCTCAGCCCGCGCACGCGGCCAAGCAGGGCGCGCGGCTGCGCCTTGATGCCGAGTCCGCGCAACCCCTTGCAGGAATCGTGGTAGGTGACGCTGCCGGCGAACTCACCCGGCGGCTGGCAGGCATCGCCGAGGCTGGCCAGAAATACGCTCAGTTCCTGCGTGCGTTCCGCCAGGCGGCGGGCGCGTTCGCCCCACTGCGCATCGTCGGCGAACAGCTTGGGATACACCGACTTGATCTGTTCGGCGCAGGAACCCGAGGGCACGACAACGACATTGTAACTTTCGAGCTCGGCAATCGCCTTGCGTGCCAGTTCCACCGCCAGCGGCCGGTTGCCGGCACTCCAGGCGGGTTGGCCACAGCAGGTCTGTGCCGGCGGCACGACGACATCGTTGCCGGTCGCTTCGAGCAGGCGCAGGGCGGCAAAGCCCACCGCCGGACGCATCAGGTCCACCAGGCAGGTAACGTATAAGGCGATCCGCATGTTAATATTGCGCCGCACCACAAGGCAAAGTGGCCAATGCTACTCAAACCCCGCGAATAAAGGAATCCAGTTGTCAGAAGTTGCCGACGGCGCCACCCGGACGCCTGGTTCGATCCAGGTCATCGAGCGCATGATGTCCCTGCTCGACGCGCTCGCCGAAGCCCCGGACGCCGCCAGTCTGAAACACCTGGCCGCCGTTACCGAACTGCACCCATCGACGGCGCATCGCATCCTCGCCGCGATGTGCAACGCCCGCTTCGTCGAACGCCAGGATGCCGGCAACTACCGCCTCGGCATCCGGCTGCTCGAACTTGGCAACATCGTCAAGTCGCGCATCAACCTGCGCGAGGTCGCCCTGCCTTTCATGCAGACCCTGCATGAAAAAATCGGCGAAGCGATCAACCTCGGCGCCCGCCACGACGACGAGATCGTCTACCTCGAACGCACCTCGTCCGGCCGCTCCCTGGTCCGCGTCGTCTATCTGGTCGGTGGTCGCGCGCCTCTGCACCTGACTTCGCTCGGCAAGCTCTTCCTGGCCGCCGAAAGCGCCCAGAAAGTTCGTGACTACGCCCGCCGTACCGGCCTCCCCGGCAAGACGCCGCACTCGCTGACCACGCTGACCGCACTCGAGAAGGAACTCGACAAGGTACGCCGGCACGGCATTGCCTACGACGACGAGGAAGCCGAACTCGGTCTCAAATGCGTCGCAGCGCCGATTCACGACGACGAAGGCAATGTCGTCGCCGCCCTCTCGGTATCGGCCCCGGCCGACCGCCACGACCCGGAATGGGGCCGGCAGGTCAAGGAGACGGCCGAGGAGGTCTCGCGCGCTCTCGGCTACATCAAGCCGCGCCAATGAAAAAGGCGGCCAGCGGCCGCCTTTCTGCTTATCCCGGAGAATAAAAGCTCAGGCGCTTTCCATCCAGCGCTTGATCCGGTTGGCGTCGCCAACCCGGGTCGCCTTGCCCTGCGAATCGAGCAGCACGATGACCACCGGCTTGCCGGCAACCCAGGCCTGCATCACCAGACAGCGCCCGGCTTCCGAAATGTAACCGGTCTTCGACAGACCGATCTGCCAGTTGTCGCTGCGCACCAGCGAATTGGTGTTACCGAACTGCTGGATGCGACCGTTCAGTTCAACCTTGGCCTCGGCCGTCGTCGAGAACATGCGAATCTGCGGGTAACGAACCGCGGCGGCGACCATGCGCGCCAGATCGTGGGCGGTGGAAACGTTGTTGCTGGAGAGGCCGGTCGGCTCCTCGAAACGGGTGTCGAACATGCCGAGCGCGCGCGACTTGCGGTTCATCGCGTCGACGAAGGCGCGCATGCCGCCAGGATAGTGGCGCCCGAGGGCGTGCGCCGCCCGATTCTCGGAAGACATCAGCGCCAGCAGCATCGCCGTCTCACGGGTCATCGTCGTCCCCACCGGCAGACGCGAGCGCGTCCCCTTCAGGTCGTCGATGTCCTCGGCACCGATGCTGATCACCTCATGCATGTCGAGCCCGGCATCGAGCACGACCATCGCCGTCATCAGCTTGGATATCGAGGCGATCGGCAGCACGGCGTCTGGCTGTTTCTCGATCACCACGCGATTGCTGCTCTGGTCGATGACCAGCGCCGCCGACGAACGGATCGCCAGTTGCGCCGGATCTTCGTTGAGGGCGACACGCTTCACCGGTTTGGTGCTGCGCGCCGCCACCAACTTCTTCTGTGCCTTATGCGTTTTCTTCGCCGATTTATGCGACACCGGCTTCTTGGTTGTCGCTTCCCGTTTTGCTGCCTCGACCGGCGACACGCCGACGATCAGCGACAAGGACGCGAGCAGGACAAGTAATTTTCGACGCATGGAGGCACTCCCGAAGCAAGCGCCGATTCTATCCGAGTTTATGATTCAAATCCAAAATTACAATCAAAGCAGCAAGATAGAACCGGATATTCAGGCACTTACTCAGGAAGCGTCGACAACGGTGAGCGCCGTCATGTTGACGATGCGGCGCACCGTCGCCGTCGGCGTCAGGATATTGACCGGCTTCGCCGCGCCGAGCAGGATCGGCCCGACCGTCAGGTTGTCGCCAGCCGCCACCTTGAGCAGATTGAACGAGATGTTCGCCGCATCCAGGGTCGGCATGACCAACAGGTTGGCCTGCCCCTTGAGCCGCGAATTCGGGAAGGCGGTCTGGCGGATCTTCTCGTCGAGCGCCGCGTCGCCGTGCATTTCGCCTTCGACCTCGAGCTCCGGGGCGCGCCGGTTGAGTTCGGCCAGCACCTCGCGCATCTTGATCGCCGTCGGCGTGTTCTCGGTCCCGAAAGTGGAGTGCGAGAGCAGCGCGACCTTCGGCACGATGCCGAAGTTGCGGATTTCCTCGGCCGCCATCAGCGTCATGTCGACCAGTTGCTCGGCGCTCGGGTCGTAGTTTACGTAGGTGTCGGCGATAAAAACGGTGCGCCCCGGCAGCAGCAGCAGGTTCATCGCGTAGTAGCGGTCATGCTCGGCACGGGTGCCGATGACGCTCTGCACGTATTCACGATGCGTCTCATGGCGACCGAAGGTACCGCAGATCAGGCCGTCGGCGTAGCCGAGACGGACCATCAGCGCACCGTACAGCGTGTTGCGGCGGCGCACCTCGCGGCGCGCGTAATCGGGCGACACGCCCTTGCGCTCCATGATCCGGTGGTAGGTGGTCCAGAATTCCTCGTAATGTTCGTCGAAGAAGGCGCTGTTGTCGGAGTGGATGACCTCGAAGTCCTCGCCTTCGCGGATGCGCAGGCCGGCCGCCTCGATCCGGCGCTTGATCTCGGCATGACGACCGATCAGGATCGGCCAGGCGATGCCCTCGTCGCGCACCACCTGCACAGCGCGCAACACGCGCTCGTCCTCGCCCTCGGCGAAGACGATGCGCTTGGGCGCCAGCCTGGCCTGCGAGAACACCGGCTTCATGATCAGGCCGGAGTGATAGACGAATTCGTTCAAGCCCTGCAGATAGGCGTCCCAGTCCTGAATCGGCCGCGTCGCGACGCCCGAATCCATGCCTGCCTGCGCCACTGCCGGCGCAATCTTGACGATCAGCCGCGGATCGAAGGGTTTCGGAATCAGGTATTCCGGACCAAAGCCGGAAATCCGCTCGCCATAGGCGGAAGCGACGACTTCCGACTGCTCGGCGCGGGCCAGCTCGGCGATCGCTTTCACCGCCGCCATTTTCATCTCCTCGGTGATCGTCGTCGCGCCGACATCGAGCGCGCCGCGGAAAATGAAAGGAAAGCAGAGCACGTTATTGACCTGGTTCGGGTAATCCGAACGGCCAGTGCACATGATCGCGTCGTCGCGCACCGCCTTGACCTGCTCGGGCAGGATTTCAGGGGTCGGGTTGGCGAGCGCCATGATCAGCGGCTTGGCGGCCATCTTGGCGACCATTTCCGGCTTCAGTACGCCGCCGGCCGAAAGCCCCAGGAAAACGTCGGCATCGGCAATCGCCTCGCCGAGCGTGCGCTGCTCGGTCTTCTTGGCGTAGCGCGCCTTGATCTCGTCCATTTCCTCGACCCGGCCTTCATAGACCAGGCCCTTGATGTCGGTGACCCAGATGTTCTCCACCGGCGCGCCGAGCATGACCAGCAGGTCGAGACAGGCGAGCGCGGCGGCACCAGCACCGGAAGTGACGATCTTGACCTGGGACAGATCCTTGCCGATCAGGTGCAGACCGTTGAGGATGGCGGCGCCGACGACGATCGCCGTGCCGTGCTGGTCATCGTGGAAGACCGGGATCTTCATCCGCTCGCGCAGCTTCTTCTCGATGTAGAAGCACTCGGGCGCCTTGATGTCTTCGAGGTTGATGCCGCCGAAGGTCGGCTCCAGCGAGGCGATCGTCTCGATCAGCTTGTCCGGGTCGCGCTCGTCGATCTCGAGATCGAAGACGTCGATGTTGGCGAACTTCTTGAACAACACGCCCTTGCCTTCCATCACCGGCTTGGCGGCAAGCGGGCCGATCGGCCCGAGGCCGAGGACGGCGGTGCCGTTGGTGATGACGCCGACCAGGTTGGCGCGGGCGGTCAGCGTGCTGGCCTCGGCCGGATCGGCGACGATTTCCTCGCAGGCGAAGGCGACGCCCGGCGAGTAGGCCATCGACAGATCGTATTGGTTGGTCAGTTGCTTGATCGGCGTAACCGCGATCTTGCCGGGTTTCGGACTACGGTGATAGAAGAGTGCCGCTTCACGCAATTGTCTGGGATCCATGTCGCCTCCGTTTTATATTATGAAAATGGTTTTTGAGATGCGGAAAACTATAACACACAACATTTGACAACGATATTTCGGACATCACTTAACAAGCAAAGTCAAGTAGATATTTCCCCCTGCCTGAGGCATAATTACGGGCTTCCCAGCCGACGGCCCCTCGCCGCGCAGATGTCTTGGTGGCAGCACCCGGCGACTGGCGTGAAAATCAGTTATTTCAGTAACTTATTAGAGAGACACCGCCATGACCGCAGCGCTGAACGCACCGGAATACGTCAAACACGAAGCCCTCAAGCAGTGGGTTGCCGAGATTGCCGAACTGACCCAACCCGACCAGATCCACTGGTGTGACGGCTCGCAGGAAGAATACGACCGTCTGTGTGCGGAAATGGTTGCAGCCGGCACCCTGATCAAGCTGAACCCGGAAAAGCGCCCCAACTCCTACCTCGCCTTCTCCGACCCGTCCGACGTTGCTCGCGTCGAAGACCGCACCTACATCTGCTCCGAAAAGAAGGAAGACGCCGGCCCGACCAACAACTGGGAAGAACCGGCCAAGATGCGCGAAACCCTGAACGGCCTGTTCAAGGGCTGCATGAAGGGTCGCACGATGTACGTCATCCCCTTCTCGATGGGCCCGCTCGGCTCGCCGATCGCCCACATCGGTTTCGAAATCACCGATTCGGCTTACGTCGTCACCAACATGAAGACGATGACCCGCATGGGCAAGGCCGTCTTTGACGTGCTCGGCAGCGATGGCGAATTCGTCCCCTGCATCCACACCGTCGGCGCCCCGCTCGAAGCTGGCCAGAAGGATGTCGCCTGGCCGTGCAACCCGACCGTCAAGTACATTGTGCATTACCCGGAAACCCGCGAAATCTGGTCCTACGGTTCCGGTTACGGCGGCAACGCCCTGCTCGGCAAGAAGTGCTTCGCGCTGCGCATCGCCTCCAACATGGCGCGCGAACAAGGCTGGCTGGCCGAACACATGCTGATCCTCGGCGTCGAATCGCCGGAAGGTGAAAAGACCTACGTCGCTGCCGCCTTCCCGTCGGCCTGCGGCAAAACCAACTTCGCCATGCTGATCCCGCCGAAGACCCTGGGCGGCTGGAAAATCACCACCATCGGCGACGACATCGCCTGGATCAAGCCGCGCGTCGATGCCGACGGCGTCACCCGCTTCTACGCCATCAACCCGGAAGCCGGCTTCTTCGGCGTCGCCCCGGGCACCTCGGAAAAGACCAACTACAACGCCTTGGCCACGCTGAAGGAAAACATCATCTTCACCAACGTCGCACTGACTGACGACGGCGACGTGTGGTGGGAAGGCATGACCAAGGAAGCCCCGGCCCACCTGATCGACTGGCAAGGCAAGGACTGGACGCCGGAAGACGGCAAGAACGGTCGCAAGGCGGCGCACGCCAACTCGCGCTTCACCGCCCCGGCCAACCAGTGCCCGTCGGTCGACCCGGCCTGGGAAGATCCCGCCGGCGTGCCGATTTCCGCCTTCATCTTCGGCGGCCGCCGCGCCACCACCGTGCCGCTGGTCTACCAGGCCTTCAACTGGAACTACGGTGTCTACATGGCCGCCACCCTCGGCTCCGAAACCACCGCTGCCGCCTTCGGCCAGCAGGGCGTCGTCCGTCGCGACCCGTTCGCCATGCTGCCCTTCTGCGGCTACCACATGGGCGACTATTTCAACCACTGGCTGCGCATGGGCAAGGCCGTCGACGCGACGCCGAAGATCTTCTGCGTCAACTGGTTCCGCATGGACAAGGACGGCAACTTCATGTGGCCGGGTTTCGGCGACAACATGCGCGTCCTGAAGTGGATCGTCGACCGCTGCAAGGGCAAGGTCGCCGCCAAGGAAACCACGCTCGGCTGGATGCCGAAGTTCGAGGACATCGACTGGACCGGCCTCGACATCAAGCCCGAAGACTTCGAAGCCCTGACCACCATCGACGCCGACGCCTGGAAGGCCGAACTGGCCGGGCACAAGGAATGGTTCGACAAGATGGGCGAGAAGATGCCGCGCGAACTGGTGTTGAAGCGCGAACTGTTCGAAATGGGCATCTTCAAGGACGCCGCCTGATAAAACGCTTGCCTGCCTACTGCGCACCTCAATCCCGGCGCTGCGATGCTCACCGTACGCAAGTACGGCTGCGCTTCTCACACCGGCCTTGAGGCGCTCGCTACGGCCTGCAAGCGCTTTATTCGACACTGTAAAAACAGACAAGGCCACCGCCCAGGTGGCCTTTCTCTTTGGAGACCGCCATGCCCCGTTCCGCTGCCCGTCTCGCCGACATTGCTCCCTTCCACGTCGTCGAACTGCTGACCCGTGCCCGCGAGCTTGAAGCGGCGGGGCGCGACATCATCCACATGGAAGTCGGCGAGCCGGATTTCGCCACGCCGGCACCGATTGTCGCGGCTGCGGTCGACGCGCTAAATTGCGGAAAAACGCTGTATACCCAGGCGCTCGGACTGCCCGAGTTGCGCCAGGCAATCAGCGATTTCTACCGCCAGCGCTACGGCGTCGCCGTGCCGGCATCGCGCATCGCCGTCACCAACGGCGCGTCCGGCGCGCTCAACCTGGCCTTTGCCTGCCTTGCCGATCCCGGCCGCGAATGGTTGCTCGCCGATCCCGGCTACCCGTGCAACCGGCACATCCTGCGCACCTACGAAGGGCGGCCGGTTTCGATTCCGGTCGGGCCCGAGAGCAATTTCCAGCCGACCCCGACACAGGTCGGCGCGGCCTGGAACGAGCACACCGCCGGGCTGCTCGTCGCCTCGCCAGCCAACCCGACCGGCACCTTGTTGACGCTACCCGAGATCGCCGCGCTGGCCGATGTCTGTCGCGCCCGCGACGGCCATTTCCTGGTCGATGAGATCTACCACGGCCTCACTTACGAATGCGACGCGCCGACCGCCTGCGCAGCCGGCGACGACATCTGGGTAATCAACAGCTTTTCCAAGTATTTCCAGATGACCGGCTGGCGGCTGGGCTGGATGGTGATTCCGGAAGCCTTCGTGCGCGACGTTGAAAAGCTGGCGCAGAACCTCGTCCTCTGCCCGTCGACACCAGCCCAGTACGCGGCGCTCGCCGCCTTCCGGCCGGAAACCATCGCCATCCTCGAGGAACGGCGGGCCGAGTTCCGCCGCCGCCGCGACTTTCTCGCGCCGGCACTGGAAGCCCTCGGCCTCTCCGTCGTCGCCCGCCCGGAAGGCGCCTTCTACCTGTACTGCGACTGCTCGGCGGTCGCTGCCGACAGCTTTGCACTAGCCCGCGAACTGCTCGAAGACACCGGGGTCGCGGCAACGCCGGGGCTCGATTTCGGCGCCAACGCACCGGAGAAGTACATCCGTTTTGCCTACACCACCGACGTTGATCGCCTGGCCGAAGCGGTCGAGCGCCTACGCCGTCACTTCGTGCGCTAACGGGCGGACTTGGGAAGCGACGCCTCCTCGGCCCGCCCCGTCGCAGACGGAAGCTCGGGATAGTACAGCGCCGCTTCAGTCCCGCAGGAAATCCAGCACCATCGCATTGAATTTCCGGGCGTGTTCCCACTGCGCCCAATGGCCACACTTGTTGAAGACATGCAGTTCGGCGTTGGGCATGCCCCATAACAGACGCAGACCAATATCCATTGGCACGAAACGGTCGTCACGCCCCCAGATCACCAAGGTCGGCGCACTGATTTCCGACAAGCGGGGACCGTAATCGGTGAACTGCCGGGGATTGGCAGCCAGGCTCTTGACGAAATTATCGAGGTGCTCGCGCCGCTGCAGCATGTTGTCGAGGCGGGCCTGGAACAGTTCCTCGGTAAGGCTGCTGGCGTCATAGACGAAGACAGCCATCATTCTCTTGAGATTCTCGATGCTCGGATCGCGGTAGAGCGCCTGCAAGAGCTTGATCCCCTCGGTAGGCATCGGCACGAACTGGCTGGGGCCGCCCGTGCCGCCGCCCATCAGCACCAGCTTGCCGATGCGCGTCGGGTTGGCGAGTGCAAACGCGGTGACGCTGTGCGCCCCCATCGAGTTGCCGATCAAATGCGCTCGCTCGATCTTCAGCGCATCCATCAAGCCCTTGAGGGCGCGAGCGTTGAGTTCCGAGCGCGAACCGGTGCAAACCACCGGGTCGCTCTTGCTCCAGCCGGGACAGTCCATCAGGATGACGCGGTAGTCGGCATCGACCAAGGGCTCGATATTGCGATTGAAATTCGCCCAGCCGCTCGCCCCCGGCCCCGATCCGTGCAGCATGATGACGGTTTCGGCGCCGGCGCCAATCTCGTTGTAATGGAGTTGCAGGTCGAGCTCGCCTTCCTGGATGCGGATCAGGCGGCTGCATTCGGCTTCGGTCGGGAGTGTCATGGAAACGATCCTTTCTGTACGATCAATTTTTCGGGGTAGTTGCTAGCCGTCCGCCCAGCGGGGAGGGAAACGGGAAAGAGCAAGGCGGCTGCCGGCATGTTTGGCGGCATCTTCAATCCTGCCAAGGACGCGGTCCCAAGCCGAGCGGCGCCGGGGCGCAGGCGACAAGTTTGGAAAAAAACGCTTTGAAATCCGCCTTGCTGGCATCGCCAAGGTCATTGGCGGCCATTTCTTCCCTGAATTCGGCGTTGACCGCAGCCCAGTCTTCCGCCGTCAGATGACGGCGCACGAGCGGCAGAACAACTTCTTCTTCCAGTTGCATGTGGCTGCGATAGAAATCGGCGTATTGCTCGAAGGCCTGGGCAAACTCGGCAAAGCGCGCCGGATCGGCCACGTAGTCATCGACGGCATGCTGTAGCGCGGCAATGCGTTGGGGCGCGGCAAGATGCTGCTCCGCCAGTTTGTCGAGCGCCTCTTTCCCCTCTCCGCTACGCAGCGACAGGTAGTTGAAAAGCCTGTCCTCCTTGGGATGATGACGCTGCTCGGCATAGGCATCGAGGTAACGCACCATGGCCTGAAAGAGTTTCAGGTCGGGACTCAGACGACCGGCGGCAACTTCCTTCAGCATGAAGCGGATGGCGTGCAGAACCGCCGCCAGGGACTGATGCTCCTCGCCGATGATATGCAGGGCTTCCATGATTGTTCTCTCTTCGATCGTTCAAGTTGGGGATTCGCAGGACAACCTGTCCTGATGCTTGCTGGCGAGACCGAGATAGCTCTCGATCACCCGTGGGTCGTTCTTCAGCAATTCCGCCTCGCCTTCCATCTTGACCGCCCCGTTCTCCAGCACATAGGCATAATCGGCGACCTGCAGTGCGGCACGTGCGTTTTGTTCGACCAGCAGAATCGAGACCCCACGGCGACGCAACTCTCCGATGATGCGAAAGATTTCCCGCACGATCAGCGGCGCCAGGCCAAGACTGGGCTCGTCGAGCATCAGCAGCTTGGGCTTGGCCATCAACGCCCGGCCGACTGCCAGCATCTGGCGCTCGCCTCCCGACATCGTGCCGGCCGGTTGGAGGCGGCGCTCCTGAAGGCGAGGGAAAAGCGCGTACACCTCATCCATCGTCTGCAGGTGATCGCGATGGCCCATGCGATTGCGCTGGAAAGCGCCGAGCAGCAGGTTGTCCTCGATGCTCATCGTGGTGAACAGTTCACGCTTTTCCGGAACGAGCGTCATGCCGCGCACGACCATGCGCTCGACTTCCGGCTCGTGCTCGACCGAACCGTCGAACTCGACCGCACCGGTCGACGGCAGCAGACCCATGATCGCCGACAGCGTTGTCGTCTTACCGGCGCCATTGGGGCCAATCACGGTGACAATCTTGCCTTCGCCGACCGTGAGGTTGAGCTTGCTGACCGCCTCGACCTTGCCGTAGGCCACCGAAAGGCCCTTGACCTCCAGTACGTTCCCGCTCATCTCAAACCCCTCCCAGATAGGCTTCAAGCACCGCCGGATCTTTCTGAACCTCTTCCGGCAAGCCTTCGGCGATCTTTTCCCCGAATTCCATCACCACCACGCGGTCGACCAGGTTCATCACGAAATCCATGTCGTGCTCGACGATCAGTACGGCCATGCCTTCGCCGCGCAAACGCTTGAGCAATTCGGCAAGCGCCTGTTTTTCCTTGAGGCGTAAGCCGGCAGCAGGCTCATCGAGCAGCAGCAGGCAGGGATCGGAACACAGGGCACGAGCGATTTCGAGAATGCGCTGCTGGCCCAGCGCCAGACTGCCGGCTTCGACATGCATGAACTCACCTAGGCCGACACGCTCGACCTGGATTGCCGCTTCGCGCAGCAAACGCGCTTCCTCGGCTCGATCCAGGCGCCAGGCAGCCGAGAGCACGCCCTTGCTGCCGCGCCGATGGGCTCCGATGGCGACGTTTTCGAGCACGCTCATATTGGGCAGCAGACGCACATGCTGGAAGGTACGGCTCATGCCCAGCGCGGCGATTTCGCGCGAATCGTGGCCGGCAACCGACTGGCCGCGGAACAGCACGTCGCCGGAGGTCGGCGTGTCGACACCGGAAAGCTGATTGAACATGGTGCTCTTGCCCGCGCCGTTGGGGCCGATCAGCGCCAGGATTTCGCCAGCCTTCACGCGCAGACTCATGTTGTTGTTGGCGACCAAACCACCGAACTTGCGCGTGACGTTCTTCGCTTCGAGGATGATTTCGCCGTGCGGCGGCTGTTTCTTCCTGAGCAGCGGCTGCGCACCGGCATCGACGACCTTCGGCGTCGACTTCACCGGCACCAGGCGAGCAAGGAGCGGCCACAGGCCGGCCCGGGCGCGATGCAGGATGACGATCATCATCAAGCCGAAGACGATCACTTCGAAATGCCCAGCCGAACCGAAAAGTATGGGCAGCACATCCTGCAGCCACTGTTTGAGCACGGTAATCACGCCGGCGCCGACCAACGCCCCCCAGACCTGCCCGGCGCCACCGACGACGGCCATGAACAAGTACTCGATGCCTATATGCAGACCAAAGGGGGTTGGATTCACGAAGCGCTGCAGATGAGCGTACAGCCAGCCAGCTGCACAAGCGTGCAAGGCGGCAATGACGAAAATCACCATGCGCGCCCGTGAGGTATCGACCCCCATCGTCTCGGCCATCACGATGCCGCCCTTGAGCGCGCGGATGGCGCGGCCTTCGCGGGAATCGAGCAGGTTTCTGGTCGTGAACAAGGCCGCCAGGACGAAGGCCCAAACCAGGTAATAGAAATGTCGGTTATCGCTCAATGCAAAGCCGAAGATTTCGATCGCCGGCAAATTCGACAGGCCGGCATAGCCGCCGAGGAATGCCATGTTGCCGAACAGGAAGAACAGGCTGATACCCCAGGCCATGGTGCCGAGCGGCAGATAGTGGCCGGACAGCTTGAGCGTCACCGAGCCGAGGAGAACGGCAACCGTCGCCGTCAGTGCAAGGCCGAGCAGCAGCGCCATCCACGGAGATCCTGCGGCAAAAGCCAGCCACGCCGGCAACTCGGTCGCCGTCGTCAGCCAGGCTGTGGTGTAGGCGCCGATGCCGACAAAGGCTGCCTGACCGAAGGAAGTCAGACCACCGACGCCGGTCAGCAGTACCAGGCCGAGGGCCACCAGCGCCGACAGGCCGACATAGTTCAGCAGGGTCACGTAGAACTCGGGCAGCAGCAGTGGCGCTACGGCAAGCGCGGCAAGGAAGAGCGCAAGTACATGCCGGGGATCGAGACCGCTGTCGCGCTGCACGGCGGCCGGCAGATGACCGGTATCTTCTTCTTCGATGTGATGCGTACGCCAGGACAGCCAGACCAGCACCGGGATGATCAGCGTGAATACCAGCACATCCTTGTAGGCGCTGGCCCAGAAAGAGGAAAAGGATTCGAGCAGGCCGACGACGATGGCGCCGGCGGCAGCCAGAGGATAGCTGGCAAGGCCGCCGATGATCGCGGCGACAAAGCCCTTGAGGCCGATCAGGAAACCGGAGTCGTAATAGACGGTGGTCAGCGGCGCGACCAGCATGCCCGACAGTGCGCCGATCAGCGCCGCGACAAAGAAGGTCTGGCGCCCGGCAAGCGCCGGTGAAATACCCATCAGACGCGCCCCGTTGCGGTTGATCGCGGTCGCCAGCAAGGCTTTTCCCGAAAGGCTGTGCTTGAAATAGAGAAATAGTCCGACGATCAGCGCGAGCGCAGCGAACACCACGACCAGCGTATGACCGCCGATCATCAGTGCGCCGACTTCGATCTGCGCTTCGCTGAAAGGAAGTGTCCGCGAACCTTCCGGCCCGAAGATCAGGAGGCCGAAACCGACCATCAGCAAGTGCAACGCGACCGAAACGATCAGTAGAACCAGCACCGAGGCTTCGGCAATCGGCTGGAAGACGATGCGATAGAGCATCGGCCCCATCGGCACGACAATCGCCAGCGTGAGCGCGAACTTGAGCACAGCGGGCAGTTCAGCCAGCGGCAACAACCAGACCAATGCGACAACCGCCGCCGGATAGGCCAGGTTCCAGAGGCCCGAGCGGAGTAGCGGTCGGCGACCGGAACGCGCCTGCACGACATCGGCAATGAAAGTCAGCACGCCAACCCCCAGTAGCAGCCAGACCGTGCCAGGCTTCTGGCCGGCTTCGAGCAGCGCCATGGTCAGCGCCCCCCAGGCCAGGAACTCCCCTTGGGGAATGAAGATAATTCGGGTCACGGTGAAAACCAGCACCAGCGCCAGCGCCAGAAGCGCGTAAATCGCGCCGTTGGTGATCCCGTCCTGCGCCAGCAGCGCAAAGATTGAGACATCCATCAAGAGACTCCTGTTACAACAGCCAAGCGCCGGCAGTCCGGCCCTTTGCGGTCAACTTGAAAAGGGCAATACCCCTCGTGCCTTGCCGCTTCGTACACTTGCCCGAAGCGGCAAGAAAGGCGGTGCAAGCCATCAAGCCGCCAGTCCCCGTTCTCGTGCCATGGTGATGGCGGTGTCTTCAATCATGTCTTCCTGGCCGCCGACCATGCCGCGCCGGCCCAGCTCGACCAGGATTTCGCGCGCCGGCACGCCGTACTTGGCCGAGGCGCGCTTGGCGAACAACAGGAAGGAGCCATAGACGCCGGCGTAACCCAGGGTCAGCGCGTCGCGGTCGATGCGGATCGGGAAATCCATGATCGGCACCACCAGGTCTTCGGCGACGTCGGTGATCCTGGCGACATCGACGCCGGTCTCGATCCCCATCAGGCTGCACACGGCGATCAGCACTTCCATCGGCGTGTTGCCGGCGCCGGCGCCCAGCCCGGCGGCCGCCGCGTCGATGCGGTTGGCGCCGACTTCGATCGCGGCGATGCTGTTGGCGACGCCCATCGCCAGGTTGTGGTGGCCGTGGAAACCGAGTTCGGTTTCCGGCTTCAGCGCCGC